>Ga0210389_10000205_pt1 | contig 61874 bp, 70 predicted proteins | sample IncBWH28OmetaG_FD_160127 | JGI IMG/M metagenome (GOLD analysis project Ga0210389, IMG submission 160127) | Forest soil microbial communities from Barre Woods Harvard Forest LTER site, Petersham, Massachusetts, United States - Inc-BW-H-28-O ... | reverse complement strand
GGGTCTACCGGAGATCACTCACCCTGGCGCGGACACGCCGGGGTGATCGACCGGATCGAGAACCCCTTCGAGGGCGCACGCGATAACTACGAGATCGCCCGCTTGTGGTGGGACGATCCCCCAGACAAGCGGATCAACTTCGCCTACCTCACCCCCTACAATATCAAGCAATGGAGCCGCGAATGACGCCAGCGGACATGATCGAGAAGTACATCAAGCTGCGCAATAAATCGGCGGAGATTAAGGGCAAGCACGTCAAGGAGCTGGAGCCCTACATCAACATGATGCAGCAACTGGAAACCGAGCTGATGCGGCACCTGCACGCGACCAAGCTCGACAGCGTGAACGGCCCCGCCGGCACGGCCTTTAAGCAAACCAGCACCAGCGTCACGGTCGAGAACTGGGAACGGACGCTGGACTTTATCCGCGAGCATGAGTTGTGGGATTTGCTCGAAGCTCGCGTCGCGAAGAACGCCAGTTTAGAAGTGCTCGAAGAAACCAAAAAACCGATCCCCGGTGTGAAGATTTCCCAGGCAACGGTCTTGCGCGTCCGCTCCGCATAGGTGAAAGTAACAGTCTCATACTTTCAAACATGAGGCTCCCCCATGAGTTCGCTTATTCCTCTGGACGGTCACGCACCTGCCGCGTTCAAGGGTCGCCAAAGCTCAGGTATGCTCGACAACGCCCGCGCCGGGGTGCAAGCCTCGTTCGCTGTCGTTGGCTACAAGGGCCGGTCGTGGCGGCTCAAACACCGGGGCGAGGAGACGCTGCTGCGCGACGCGCAGAACCGTCCGATGCCCGAGCTGGACGTGGTGATCGTCGGTGTCGCTCCGTCGATCAGCAAGATTTATTATGCCCGCGCCTACGTCGAAGGTGACGATAGTGCGCCGGATTGTTTCTCGCTCGATGGTGTCACCCCCGACGCCGGCGCACCCAAGAAGCAGAACCCCACTTGCGGCAACTGTGCTCATAACCAGTGGGGTTCGCGCATCACCGACGCCGGCAAGCGCGCCAAGTCGTGCCAGGACAGCCGGCGGATCGCGATCGTTCCGTTGGGTGACATCCTCAACGAGAGCCTGGGCGGGCCGATGCTGCTGCGCATCCCGCCAACGTCACTGCCCAATCTCGCCAACTACGCCGACTTCCTGTCGCGCAAGGGCGCCGACGTGCCATGGGTGGGCACCCGCCTAACCTTCGATCCCGAGGTGGCATACCCTAAGATAGACTTCACCGCGCTAGGGTATCTCGATGAGGCTCAGGCGGCGGACGTACTCGCGGCGATGGAGAGCCCGCTGATCGATCGCCTGCTGAACGATGCCGGCCCTACCGCATCGGCAGCCGCACCGGCGGCGGACGCTGACATCCCCGGTAAACCGGCGACGGTCCTGCGGATGCCGCGCCGCGTCGCCAGTGGCGGTGGTGGAGAGCCCGAGCCCCCGCCTGTGCAGGAACCCGATCCGCCTCCGCCTCCACCGGAGCCCGAACCTGAGCCCGAGCCCGAGCCGGCGGCGCGGGGCAGGGTCAACCCGTTCGCGGCGGCGACACGCCCGGTGCAGCCGGCGGCTGCACCAAAAGCCAACGGGCGCGGACGCCCGCGCGGGTCAGCAGCGCAGCCGCCCGCCGCTGCACCGCCCGATCTGGAGAGCGCGATCGATGATCTCCTGACCGACATCCCGGCTTAACCCAAAATAAGAGGGCGCGGTGCCCGCCGCGCCCTCTTTGTCTGCACGAGGTTGGTATGACACCTCTGAGCAGTTTTCTTGATCGAATAATACCGCCGGGCCGTTACATTGTCGTTGCGTATCAACGTAAGCCCGCGCGTTTTTTTGAAACCTCGTTTTCCCGCACCGACATCCAGCTTGCCGCCGATTTCTGTGAACAGAAATCAAGCGAGGGGTTCGATGTTTGGTTCGCCGTCGCGTCCTTCACCAAGAAGCGCCGTCTCCAGATAAACGCCGAAGCGTTGCGGGCGTTCTGGTTCGACGCCGATTTAATTGGCGGCGGCAAGACGGACCCGGCCAAGGCATCTAAGGACCTCAACGAGCTGAAGGCCAGCGTCGCCGCCATGTGCAAGGCGACCGGCATCCTGCTGCCTAACGTGTGGGTCAGATCGGGATATGGCGTGCATCTCTATTGGACGTTCGACCCGCCGATGACGCGCGACGAGTGGCAGCCGCACGCCGAGACGCTCAAGGCCGCGCTCATCGCGCACGGGGTCAAGGGCGATGCCAGCGTGGTTGCCGACGCGGCGCGCATCCTGCGCCCGATCGAGACCTTCAACTACAAAATCCCCGCTAACCCGGCGCCCTGTTTAATGATCTCCAAACCGGCGCCGGATTATGATCGCAACGATTTATTGAGAAGCTTGGGTTGGGCTCCAACTACCGGTAGTGGCCGACCGGCGACGGCGTTCCAGCGGGCCGCAACCTCGATGGCGGCGAACGCCAAGGCGGGGCTCACGGCAGCGCCGCGCGACTTCGCCGTGATCTCGCAGCGCTGCGCCCAGGTGGCGCGCTCGCTGGCCGAGGGTGGCGAGCATGACGGGCGGCAGCTTTGGCGCGGGATGCTCACCCTCGCCTTCTTTTGTGAAGACGGGCGCGACTGGGCTCACAAGCTCGGCGAGCAGCATACTGACTACAAACCTGACGACACCGATGCCGAGTTCGACCGGATCGATCAGGAACACCAGCGCAAAAATTTCGGCGCGACGACCTGCGCTTACTTCGACACCGAGCGCTCCGGCGTCTGCACCGGCTGCCCGCTGCACCAGCAGGGCAAGAGCCCATTCACGCTGGGGCTCGCGACCGCGCAGGCGATCGTCAGCCCCGACGAACCGCCGGACGGATACCGGCGCAGCACTGACGGGTTCGAGGTCTACCGGGATAAACAATGGCACCGGCTCCTAGCCGGCGACATCAGGGGGCCGCGCGTCGAGTATGTCGGAGGCGACAAGCGCATCGCGTTTGATTACGCCGAGCCGGGTGGCAGGGTCATCGACAACCTGCATGTCTTATGGTCCGAGCTGACTGACCGGCGGTGCGCCGAGATTGCCAAGCGAGGCTTACTGGTTTCGGGGGACAACTGGCTCAACGTTACGAGGATGCTGATGGGATGGATCGAAAAGCTGATGGGCGCGTGCGCGGCGCGTGCGGCGCTCCCGACATTCGGCTGGCTGCACAACGCCCAGTACGACGGGTTCGCTGTCGGTGGATGCTTCTACAATCACGATGGCGTCGAGCATAATACCGCCGGCGCCGATCAGGTTCTGATGGCGCGCTACACGCCTGTCGGTAAGCTCGACGTGTGGCGCGACATCGCGGCCTTTGTCATCGACAGCGTACCGGAGCTGCACGTCGCCCTGGCGCTGTCGTTCGGTGCGCCGCTGATGGAACTTGCCGGCGGGACCGGCGGCTGCATCGCGTTCAACGGGCGCTCGGGCGTCGGCAAAACCTCCGTCTTCCGCGTCAGCACGACGGTGTGGAGCGAGTTCACAAACCTCATGTCGCTGTCCGACACCGAGAACTTCAAGATGGCAAGCCTCGGCCAGACGCGCTCGCTTCCGCAGTATTGGGATGAGGCGATGGTCAATAAGGACAGCTATGAAAAAGCGTTCGAGTTGTTGCATACCCTCACCCAAGGCCGCGAGAAGGGGCGGCTGACGAGCGACATCCGTATGCGCGAGCAAGGGACCTGGGAGACGATCTACGCCCTGGCGGCGAACGCCAGCATCACCGAGCTGATCGCCGCCCAACATACTTACAGGTCCGCGACGCTGCTGCGTGTGCTGGAGATCGAGCTGACCCACAAGTACGCCGGCGACCCGCAGGCCGAGACGCGCATAGCCCCGCTCAGGCACAACTACGGACACGCAGGTCGGGTGTACGCGCAGTATATCGCGACCCACCAGCCGCAGGTAAAGGCGCTGCTTGATAAGGCCGGCATCATCATCGTCAACGCGATCGGGTCCTACGGACCGGAGGAACGCTTTCATCTAAGCATGGCAAAAAGCATCGTCGCCGGTGCCGCCATCGCGCGGCAGCTTGGCCTAGTCCCGACGTTCGATGTTCCCGGCATCGTGCGCGTCCTCGCGCGGGCGATCACCACATCACGCCAGGAGCGCACCGAGATCGAGCCCGGTAAGGACGGCATCCGGCTGACCGACGTGCTCGACGAATACCTCGTTGCGCACCAGAACGGATTGATCGTCACCGAGGAAATCAAGACGAAGCCGGGGGCTAGTCCGCATGGCAACGATCCCCGTGGGCGGTATCCGCACGGCGTCGCGCGCGACGCACCTTGCACGCAGATTGCTACCCACGACGGCAAGCTGCGCTTTGACAAGGACGTGTTCAAGGTATGGCTCTATAAGCAAGGTAAATCGCCTATGGTGGTCTTCCGCCTGATGCACGAGAGCTGGCAAGCGGATGGCGCAGTCGGGCCGACGCTGCGCGGCATGATCGGCGCGGGTGATCGTTGGCGCACCAACGGCAGGGTGAACTACGTCGAGCTGGACCTGAACCACCCCGACCTTATCCACATCCTCAATGGGGTTCCCACTACGGTAGTGCCGGCTGGAACCAACGTCATTCCGATCCGCCCCCGGCCTACGAAGCAGCCGCCAAATAGCCCTTAAAAATTATTCTTGGATTTTACCTTGGGTTGTATTAGGATTTATGGGTAAGCCATTGATATTACATCAATCGGCGAGTATTCGATAGGCAACCGAAGGATGACGATAGTATAACACCGCAGACCACAAAGCTGTTATAGTCCAGTCGCTTAGGCGACAACCATAGTTCACCATAGACCACGGACGTTCACCCAAAACCAGCAACTTATCGTGGGGTAGGTTATGGGTTTTTAGCGGGACCCACTAAGCGAGCATAAAAAAATGCTTGCTTTTGTGGGTAGCGGCTATCTGGCGTGGGTAGGTTCGTGGGTATCGAAAGAGGCTCAACATGCCAGTGATTAAGCACAACCGTTTGACCGATAGAGAAGTCAGGAACCTGAGGAACCCAGGTCTCTACGCCGATGGCGGTGGGCTCTATCTGCAGATCACTAATCAGAATGCTAAGTCGTGGATGTACCGTTACCCGTCGGGCGGCAAGACCCGCGAGATGGGGCTGGGTTCGCTGCGCGACGTAACGCTAGCGGACGCACGCGAAGCCCGTAACGACGCGAGGAAGCTCCTGCGCCGGGGCAGCGACCCGATTGCTCAGCGCAAAGCTGAGAAGGAAGCCAGCCGGCGAGCAAATTCTGTCGCAGTAGTCGAAGCGCGGACAGTCGAGGAAGTCTGGCGAGAATGGTCAAAAGAACTACTGTTGGGCGAGACCAGCTATCTCCACAGGAGCACCTGCTGTCGAGTAGCGGAACTCCACATCTTACCAAAGTTCGGGTTACTCCCCATTCGGTCGATCACCCCTCTACAACTTCGTGACCACCTTCTGTCACTGAAAGCGAAACACAAGGACGTACCACGGCGGGTGCGTGACCTGTTGAACCGAATGTTCCGCTACGCAGCGAATAACGATTACGTCCTCATCAATCCGGTAGATCGCATCGACACGAAACTGGTCAAACCCAGCACGGAGAACTATGCCCGCCTAGAGCCCGCCGACGCCCCGGCGTTCATGACGCGCTTGCGCGAGGTTGACCACATGGCTGCGCGAGGCGCTGAGCTGGTGATGCTCTCGGGGATGCGGGTGAGCGTCGTGCGCAATGCGAAGTGGGACGACTTTGATCTAACCGGCGAATTATGGAACATCCCCAAGGATACGCGAGGCTTAAAGAAGCTGCTTGAGGGTACGCCTCTCAAACATTTTCGCGTCCCGATCACCGAGCGGATGCGGGGAGTTCTCGATATCCTCGCTACAGAGCGACGCAACAGCTACATACTTCCAGGCTTCTACGCAGGCGATAGGCCAATCAACGACGGTGTGTTACCCGCCGTGTGCTACCCATTGGTGGACTATAAGATCACCATCCACGGTTTCCGCTCGACTTTCCGCGACTGGGCCGGGGAGCAAGTCGGGCTCGCTGATTGGGAAACCTGCGAGCTAGCCATCGGCCACAAGGTGGGCAACAAGGCGTCGCGGGCCTACATGCGCAGCGACCTGCTGGAGCGGCGTATCCCCTTGATGAAAGCCTGGGATGCGTACTGCTGTGCATGATCGTTGACCATAGACCACGGGTGCTCTTATATGAGCACCCGATCTTATGAGGGTCCTACTATGACAACCCCCCCGATTGTCGCCTGGACCGTTCGCGATTGGGCTGAACAAACCAGCCTGTCGAAGACCTACGTCTACATCCTCATCAATGCCGGTACGATCGCCTCGGTCAAAGCCGGCAAGAAGCGACTGATCACCACGTCGCCCATCGAGTACATCCAGTCGCTGGCGGCGTGACATGCGCTGGAGCCAGGAAGACGTAGCGGCACTGCACCGCTACGCCGTGAGCGGGGTTAGCCTGCGCGACACCGCCCACATCCTTGGCCGCACGGTCAACGACGTGCTGAGCAAAATGGTCACGGAGCGGATTGGCTTCACCGGCCCGCCGGGGGCACCGTTCGCTAACGGTCACCACCACCTAACCTCGGCGGCACCGGCTTACGCTGAGCACTCGACCTACCATGCCAAAGTCGGGTTCTGCCGCGCATGCGGCGTCAGGGTTGACGACGTGTTTAAACACTACCGGGAAGCACACCGGCCATCGCGATAATGAGGTTGACCACTTTCTTGCGGATCAGGGGGCTGCCGATCGTAGCAAAGCTGCGCAGCAAACTTACCATTTGCTGGTCGTCAACGAGATCGTAGACATCATCATCGCGGTGGGCCTCCGGAAAAAAGAAATTCACAGGTTCGTTAAGCACTGCCGCAATCTCGAACAGGCGCGAGGCGCTGACCCGGTTAGTTCCTCTCTCATATTTCTGAACCTGTTGAAACGTTATCCCTAACTGGCGGGCTAGTTCTTCTTGCGAGAGCTGTAAGAGTGACCGCTTTATCCGAATACGTTGCCCAACATACACATCGATAGTATGGGGCACTTTCACCTCCTGTTCAGATGTTTGTTATGGGCCAGCCACTACCCGTAGTGGGCCGCTAAAACCAGCACAGCGATGATGAGGATTTCGAGCGCCCAGCGCGCCAGCGTCAAAACACGGAGACGTGTTCCGTTACTGAGCCGTCCCGGCGATACGTTGGCGAGGTGGATCGCCAACGGCGATAACACCACTGCCGCCTCCCGTTGTTTCTTAGCGTTATTATAACTATCGTAGGTTCACGGATGTCAACGGAATTTGTACCGGTAATAGACCCTTAGTTACCGGGAAGACCCTGGTACCGGGAGCCTACAAACACGTCGGTGAAAACGTGCGCCGCGACCTTCACCCGAAGGTTCTTGTATAGCCGTGACACTCCCGGCATAGCTGGCCGGTCGCGCCCACGGCAAAGGTGCGTTAGTGTCACCTAAGTAGCCAGCCGTGGGCACGCTTCACCGAATTGCGACGCGAACCCAAGCCGGGTCCGTCGTGGGAGTTTGTAGGCTCCGCTTTCCCATATGCAACCTGCGGCGGGTAAAGTCAACCCGTGGGCAGCGCCCTCGGCGATGGCTGCCGCCGCTTGCCCTCACGCATCGCCTTGGTAAAGTTTGTCGGGTCCAGCTCAGCCTCGACCACCCGACGCATATATTGGGCGCAGTAAGCGCGCTCGATCTGCTCGTCGAGGGTCAACTTTTGATCGGGGCGATCGTCAGGCATATGTGCTAAAAAGGAAATGCCGGATGGGTGGACCATCCGGCACCTTCGGAGGAACTGACGATGGCAAAGCATCGGCGGTTCCGGCTGAGGATCGTATTGATCTTACGCATCGTCGTCAAGATCGTGCGTCCATAGTCGGGGGGGTGTCAACCTTTGTTACGGGGGTTGGCACCTCCTCCGGGGCTCGCGCCTGTAGCTGGGTTCGCGCTGCCAACAGGGCTCGCGCTTCTTTAGGGGTTCTCGCCCGAGGTAGGGCTACTTCTTTCTACCACCCGAGGGGCGGCTCTTGCCAGCCGTGTTTAATGCGATGGCAACGGCCTGCTTCTGCGGCCTGCCGGCGGCAATTTCGGTCTTGATATTCGAGGAGATGGTTTCGCGGGACGAACCCTTCTTCAATGGCATAGTCAACCTCCTCCACTAGGTGCCGTCGCGGATAGCGACTGTCCGCGTTTCAGGTCGGACGCTGGGTCCAGCGTCGTTACGCCCATCCACGGCAACTCAGAACTGCCCCGCCGAGACAGCCCCCGGCAGCATCCGCTTCGACACGGCGAGCCCAAGGGTCTGCGGCGTCTTCGCCCGGTTAAGCCAGCGCGCGCGGGCATTCTTCAGGTCGTCGAGGCTGATCGGCGGATACCCGACGCCCCGGTTCATGTTGTAGGCACGGACGGCGCTGCCGTCGCCCTGGACAAACTTGTCGAGCGCGACCTGGCGCGCCGTATCGACTTCCTTCTCAAACTCGTTGATCGCCGCCCGCTGGTCGTAGGCGTGCGCGGTCTGCATCGGGCTGACGCCCAGTGCCTTGAGGATCGGCGTCGACGCGGCGATCTGATCGGGCCGCAGGATCGGATTGCCGTGGGTGTCGGTCAGCCCCTTGTGACTGAGGTCAACCGCTTTCACCACGTCGGCCACCATGCGCGGCGCTAACTCGATTGCGCCCCGCTGGATGTTGCCCTGGAACAAGTGGTGGAACCCCTGCACGATCTGCTCCGACAGCTCGCCGGACGAACCCACCGCCGCTTGGGCCAGCGCCGCCGTCACCCCCTGGCGGTCAAAGCTCGCAATCTCGGGCACGTCGATCATGTTGCTCAGCTTGAGCGAGCGGTGGGCGTCGAGCCCCAGCGAGCCCAGCGCGCCGCGCGAGAGGAACGTGCTCGCCGGCTCGCCCATCGTCGAGGTCATCCAGCGGCGCAGGTCCGTCTCGTAATCGTGCGGCCCCGGCTTGCCGGTGATGTAGTCCCAGATACCGGTCATCAGGTTGATCGGGACACCAAAAGCATTGGCTGTCGCCCCGACCAGCAGCGAGTGCGTCGCGAACAGGCCGGCGAGCGTCTTGACCGCCTGCGCCCGCTCCTCGGGGCGGGTCACTGCCTGCTTCACCAGCGACGCCATCGTGCCGTACATGTTGAGCCCGTAGATTTTGTACTGCATCGGCAAGGCGATAAACGGGTTGCCGCGCATCAGCGGGCTGCGCTCGGTGGCGATCCGGGGTTTATTCCAGTAGCTGAAGTTAGGCATCGACCGCTCGGCGAGATCGACCGCTTCCTTGATCGCCCGCGCCTCGTTGCCGTGCTCGCGCATCCCCAGGTCATACCCCGCCTTGAGGATCGCCATGCGGTTGGTCGCATCGGTGCCGTGGTTGGCAGCGGTGAACAGGTTCATCATATTGCGCCCGACGGCGAACTTCTCGTTCTCGAACTGGAACGCCCCCGGCCTGGACATGCGCTGCAGCTCGCGCATCTGGCTCATGTTGATCAGGCCGCGATCGTTCGCCGCGTCCATCAGCGCCTTCGCTTTTGCAGCGGCTGCTTCCTTAGTCACATTTGGACCCTGAAACAGCGTCGCCAGCTTCTTCTCGAACATGTCAGAGAAGTGCCAGTCGCTCTCCTTCATCGCGCCGTGTGCGGCGCGGAACGAGTTGCGGACGGTTCCGCCAACCCCCATCGGCCCGATATCCTTGAGTGCCCGCACCAGCGCGGCACCCGCGCGCGCCTGCCCGAACCGCCCGCCCAGGAACGCCTGCGCGTTGGCGTGCGCGTCGAGTGTCTGGTAGAGCATCTGCGCCGGACGGATAAGGTGGTAGATGAAACTACCGGTAGTGAAGCCCCTGGCGCCCGCGCCCAGCCACTTCGTGCTCTCGTCGCCGTCGATCGGCCCGCGCCGCGCCTTCAGCTCGTCGAGCACCGACCGTGCCGCGTTCTGGTCAGCGGTCGAGGGCGGCTTCTCCAGCCACGCGTGCTGCTGGCGCAGGTCCTCGATCTCCGCGCGGCTGTATGCCGGATCGCCAGCCTTGAATTTCGCCTCGGCCTCGTTGAGCCGCTGGCGCGAGGCGGCGATCTCGTCGGCGGTCGCCGGTGCGCGCGCCTGCTGCAAGTTCTTCACGTACCGCTCGGCGTTGCCAAACGCCATGTTCTCCTCGGCGCCGTGCGACAGGAACCCCATCCGCGCGGCATGGGTCGTCAGCTCGTTCGCCAGCACCTTGCCGGCGTCGCTGGACGCACCGGCCACACCCCGCCGCTTGAGGTTCAGCCGCGCCCCCTGGCTCTGCGTCAGGTAGTGCATCAGCGTCCCGGCGAGCGCGTCGCGCGCGGTTGACCGCTGTTCCTCGTTCATCCCCCGCGCGGTCGCGGCGCTCTCGAACTGCGCCAGCATCCGCTCGGGAAGCACGCCCCGCAGCGCCTCGTAGCCGGCGGCGTGCGTCGCCTTCTGGATGACCGGCGAGATTTTCATACGGGGCTGACCGGGCTCGGTCTTTTCAGCCTCAAGCCCGTCGCGGAACGCCTCGGCCTCGCTCGACCGCTCAAAGAAGTGAACGGCGTGCCCGGTCTCCTGCGGGTTCAGCGGATCGCCCGTGGTGACGATCCAGTCGCCATAGCGGCGCAGCGGGAAGTAGTCGCCATCGATCCACCCCTGGCGGTGCATCCGCAGGATTTCCTTGGTCATCGCCCCGTTCTGAGCCCAGGCTTCGCCCATCGACCTGGCGTAGTCGCTGCTGTCGGGATTGCGCAGGAGGTTATCCAGCTCGGTCTTTGACCGCAGGATGCGCCTGAGCTGGGCGCGCTGTTCGTCGGTGATCGGGTGTTCGCCACCCGACAGGCCCATGTCGATCGCGTAGTCAGCCGCCGCGTGCCGCTCGGCCCAGCCGCGTTCGAGGTAGAAGTCCCGCAGCTCCTGATAGAGCTGCTGCTGATGACGCGGCATCGCCTCGTACTGCTGCTGCAGCCCCTGCGCCACCTTCAGCTCGTCGGCGTTGAGGTGGGCGTTGCGCGCATCGAAATCGGCGTGCCCGATCGATGCCTTCGCCAGTGTCACATTGTTGAGGAAGTCACCAAAATCATTGCCGGCTTTCTTCAACTGCTTGTACCAGTCGCGCACCTGATCCCCGTGCCTCGCGATCACCTCCTGCTGCGCCCGCTGCATCTTACCACGCAGGTCACGAATGCCATCCGCGAACGGCGCCTCACGCTGGTAATACTGCGCGATCGACGACGTGGACATGCTGGGCAGCCCAAGGGAACGCAGAGTTTTAAGGTTGTCACCTTTCGCCCTGCGCAGCGCCGTCTTGAGGTCGTCGGTGCTGTTGAACTTCAGGTACGCCACCCGGTCGCCAAAGTTCTGCAGCCGCTGCCGCGCCTCGGGATCGGGCAATGCGTCGGTCAGCCGCTCGCGGGTCTGACGGGTCAGCTCACGCTGGCTTGTGGTATCCCTCGTCTCGGCATCGCGCAACGCCGCCGCGACGCTGCCAACCCGTGAAGGAAATTCCTCGCCGTAGACACCGGGGTATTCTGCCCGGTACTTGATCCCAGTATCGACACTCTCGGTAAGAGGGCGCAGCGCCCATTCGAGTACGTTGTCACTCCCAGGCCGTCCGCCAAACATCCGGCGGACCGCGTTCTTAAAGCTGCTCCACACGGTCGTCGTTTCTTCGGGTGCCATGCCGAGGCGTGTCAGCTCGGCTTTGAGCGTCCTGCTCGGTGCGGTGCGCCGCGCCCACGCCTGCGCGTGCGGGTTCGTCATCAGCATCGTAGGCATCTCGGTTAAGGGACTTGGCCCACCGTGAGCCGCGTAGTGCGTGTAGAAATTCTCGATGTCTGAGCGCGACGCGCTGCTCTTGAGCATCCGGTTAAGCTCGCGCTGCAACGCCTGCATCGCGCCGTAAACACGGCGTTCCTCTGGCGTCACCGGCCTCGGCCAAGGTGTGTCGCCGGCTTTCTCCGCCGCGATGCGGTCACCGATATCACTTAAAAAGTGAAAGGTCGCGGCGTGCGTACCCTCGTGCAGCAGCGCCTCGATATGCGACGCGTCGCCTGACTGACCAAGTTTCAGCCCGATGAGGTCGTGAAGGTAAAACCCGCCAGCCTTTATCGACGGGTCCTGACCGGCGACACCCCACTCCGCCACCCGCACCGCGCCGCGCGGCAGGTTCTTCAGCATCCGCGCCAGCTCATAGAAGTGCGGCGTGTCCGCCATCGCGTGCGGGTTGGTGAGGACATCATCGAGAAAATCGTGAATGTCGAAACCGACATTCCGCTTATAGCTCTCGACCAGCCGCTTCGCGATCGGCGCGTTCACCCCATGCCGTTGCGCGTTTGCAACAACTTCCGCAGCATCGGTCGGCATGTCGGGCATCAGCGCAGGTTTGTCACCCCGCTTGCGCGCCGCGATGGCGGCTTTCATCTTGTCCAGCGCCGACGTGGATTTTGAGACGCTCGCGCCCGGTTTCGCCCGCTCTTTCAGCCCGATCTCGATCGCCTTCTGCATCGCCTTCATCTTGTCGAGCGCGCCGCGTTCCGTAAGCAGCCGGTCAGCCAGTCGCTTGATCAACGTGTTGCGCTGACCCGGTGTCAGTGTCTTGTCGGTCCTCAGTTCCTCCGCTTCGCGGTTGATCGCCTCCATCGCCTTGGGGTTTTTGGCGGTCTTGATGCGGTCCTTCAGCCAGTCGAGGAAGGTGTCGTATTTGCGCGGCGCCCCGCGTCCTTCGTTCGGCTCACCGTAACGGTCGTAAATATCCATCGGGTCTTTGAGCCGGCCTTCCAGATGGTCGTGCAGCAGATCGCTTGCCTTGAGCGCGAGGCTCGTTGTCGAGGCAGCGCGCTGATCGGACTTCAGCTCGCTGGTCTCGCGGCCCTCGGCCTCGGCAACTGTCTGCACTTCACGCGTCCTTGTCGGCACGCGCTCGACCTGTTCCTCTGCGGTACGCCCGCCGACATCCTCCAGACCGCGCGTCGCCGGTGTCGCCGTTGCGGGCATACGTTTGGCCTCGCGCTCATCGGCTCTCACCTCGCGAGCAATCCGCGCGCTACGTTCGGCGGGCGTCTCGCCACGCTGCGTGGTCTGCGCCGTGGTCTCGACCGGCTTGGACTTCCCGACGCCCAGGCTTTTCCTGACAAGCTCCACGAGGGCAGGCTTTGCCTTCGCCTCGCCGGTCGCGGCCTTTGGTGCTGGCGCCGGCGCGGCCTGCTTAGCCTCCGCCTTGTCGAGCACCTCGGCAGCGGCGGGGGTGATCTTTGCGCCCTTAGCCCTGGCTTTGGCCGATGCCTTTGGTTCAGCCGGTGCCACCGGGGCTGGTTCAGCCGGTGCAGCCGCCGGCTCCACTACGGTAGTGGGAGCAGTAGCAGCCTCGCGCGCCTCCGCTGCTTCCCGCGCTCGCGCCATCTCGACCGCTATCTCGGGCGTACTACCCAGCGCGACGACGTTGCCAGCCTCGTCCTTCGCCACATGCTGGTCTGGGTTTTCGTGGTCGGGCTCCGTTGTGTAGCGACGGATCGTGCGACCTCCCGGCGGCTCCAACTCCTCGGGGCTGGGCGCGGTCGGGATGCGCCGCTCGGTCTCGAAGTCTGCCGGCGTCGTCGGCTGCTCGGGGAACCGCTGCCGCTCGCGCAGGGGATTGACGGGCTCCGTTGGCGCAGCCGGTTCGGGTGGCGTCACGCGCGGCATCCCACCCGGTGCCATCGGCTCATTGACACCGGGGGGCGCACCCGGCGGCACCGGGCGCTCGTTAGGCGGCGCCTGATCTGCCGCTTCCACCGGTGGCGGTGTCGGGCCAAGCCCGCGCACACGCGGCACCGGCGCGTTCACGTCGGGCGGCGTCGGCGGGATCGTCCCCTCGGCGGCAAAATTCGCTGGCGTCGTCGGCCCCTGCGCCAGCCCCTCCTGGCGTGCGCGCAGCGGGTTTGCGGGCGGCGCGGCGGGTTCGGTTGGCGCGACACGCGGCATCCCCGGCGGCGTCATCGGCTGATCGACACCAGCCGGCGGACCCGGCGGTGCTGGGCGGGTATTAGCCGGCGGTTCCTGGCCTTGCGGCATCGTCGCGGCGAGCGCCGCCTCTGCCGCCGGATCGATACCCGGCGTCGCCGGACCCAGCCCGCGTACCCGACCCGTTGCATCCGGCGCCGGGGTCGTCGTCGCACCCCCGGCAGCGAAGTCCGACGGGGTTGTCTGGTAGCCCTGCCCAAGCCCCTGCTGCCGTGCGCGCAGCGGGTTGGTGTCGACCGGCGGCGCAGTATCTGTCGGAACTGTAACTCTTGGCATCCCCGTAGGGGTCATCGGCTGATCGACACCTGGCGGAGCACCAGGCGGCACCGGTCGCGTATTGGGTGGCACGGCCTGGTCATTTGGCACGGTCTGGGGATTTACTGCTGCATCGGTCGCGGCTTTGACCGCCGGGTCTTCATTCGCCGCCGGGGTCTCCGGTGCGCGGCGTCCGCCCATCGCCGCGAGCGGTGCGCCTTGAACTGCGCCCGTAGCCGCACCCGTCGCGACCTGCTCGCCTGTCGGTGCCTTGTAGGTGCCGGTGGCGACCGCCTCGGGTACGGGCGCGGTGTACTCGCCAGCCGCGCCAAGCCCGCCCATCCCCAGAACATTAGCGATGACGCGCTTAAAGAGACCGAGATTTTCAGTGGTCTTCTGCAGGCCAAGCGGCGCGGCGAACATAACCCCGCCTTCAGCCGCTGCCGCGCCTATACTCTCAGGGGTCGAGCCGGGGCGGCGCCCTTCCCGATCCGCGCCCACCGCCGCGCCGTAGGCGATCGGCCCCCACGGGCCTGTGAACCGCCCAAGCGCCAGGAGTTCCGCCAATGGCAGGACGCCCTCGGCAGCCTTCTCGGTGATCCAAGGCCCGATGACACCCTTGTCCCAAGCATCCTTGACTGACAGGTCACCGACTGGAGCATTTTTAGCAGCGGCTTCGGACAAGCCCTTTGTCGATTGGTCGAGCCAGTCGGCCCCGCTCTTGGCCCAGTCCTGATCGGTCCAGCTACCGACTTTGCGCATCCCCGTCGCGGTGAGGTTGGCGAGTTTCTCGACCTCCTGCGCGCCGCCCTTGAGTAAGCCACCCCACGCCGAAGATAGGTAACCGGCCTCGGGTGCCGGTTCCTCCGCCGGCTGCTGATTGATGTAAACCGGCTGGGCGTCGGGATCGGCGGTCCACCCTTTGGGCAGTTGCAGCGGCGGTTGCGCTGCCGGTTGAGCCGCCGCCGGCGCCGGTTCCGATGCAGGAGCCGCACCCGGCGTCGGCGCTATCGGTTCAGGCGTCGGCTCGGGTTCAGCCGTGGGCTCGGTTTGGGGGCTGTACTGGGGCTGTGCCGGTTGCAGCGCGGACCTAAGCGAACCGGGATCAGTCTCGTCGCTGCTCTGCGCCGTAGTCTCCTCAAAATCGTCTTCATCGTCTTCGTCGTCGTCGTAAGCGGCAGCCATCGTTACCTGCCTGACGCGGGCTGACCTGTCGCCCGCTGCTGTGATGGCGTGAGAGCTGTAGTCGGATACAACGACCGCAAATCGGCAGTTGGGATGTAAGCGACGTTGTTCCCCTGCAAGTCCCGAATGACCATCTGCGGCGTGCCGCTCTGATCCTTGGCCGGGGTCGCGGTGAACCTGATGCCCTTCGTACCCGGCGGCGCGATCATGCTCTTGGCGACCTCTTGCGCCATCAGTGTCGGAATATCGGGCGCGTGGGTCCGAACACCGACATAAGCCGTCTGCGCCTGTTGGCGCTGCTCGGGCGTCATTTGCCTACCGGTGACATCAACTGCAGGCGCCGGCGCGAGATCGCCATAAACCCCGTCAGCTTCCTTTATCGCGGCGGCGCGCTGTGCCTTCAACTCGGCAATGGTTTGAGCCCGCTGCTCATCCTGATGGATGCCCATAGTTTGTTCACGCTGCAGTCTGGCGCGTTCATCCGCCGCCTGCCTCTGCAACTCGGCTCGCGTGTTGGCCTCTTTCGTCCGCATGTCGGCGATGCGTTCCTTAGAAAGTCGTTCTTCAACCGCCTCACCTTCCGTCGCGCGGTTGTGTTCGAGCGTATTGTTGGTCTGCCGTTCTGAGTTCAGAACATCGTTAAACGTCTTCGGGTCAGCCGTGATGTTCAGCATCCCCCGGATATTCTCTAAGCCAACCTCTGTCGCCTTACCTAACGGCTGATGGGTGTCTTCACTAAACCGCTGAACGTAGAGCTTACCGTTGATGATCTGGAACCCAGCCATCGCGCCGTCTGTCGCGAAACTATGGCTGACCGCAAGCTCTTGCGCCGCCTGTCGCAGACCAACGTCACCACCAACGCGCATCGCGTTGTAGGCATTCTTCAAATGCTCAAACATCCCGGCGTGCTGGAGCTGGTATACGTATTCGTGCGCGTGCTGCGCACCCGTGATGTCACCCTTGGCGATCATCATCGCCGCAAGCGAACCCTCAAGGTTGCGCCAGTTCTGCCCGGTGGATGCCCCCGGCGCACCGTGATCGACGATGTAGGTCAGCACCCCGTCCGCCCCGCCATTCGCGGCAGCGGTCACCGCACCCCCTGGCGTGATGTGGCTCGGCCCGCCGGGGAGCGAGGTGATCGGCGGTTGGGTCGGGGCATTGGCCCCCACCGCCGGCGCCGCACCTGACGCGGGTGCGGCGCCGGCTTGTGGCGCGGCGGGAGGTGATGGTGCCGCGCCTCCAGTGGTCGCCCCCGTCGGTTGCGAACCCGCACCCCCAACAGGCGGGCTCGTAGGAGCGGCACCGGAACCACTACCGGTAGTAGGCGGAGCGCCGATCGCCGCGCTCGGCTTTTCTGGTACGATTGGCGCAACCTGCGCGATAGGGGGCACAGGTTGAGGCGCTGCCGCAGGCGGCGGAGGTGGTCCCGCTGCTTGCGCTGGCGTGATGAGCCCAGTTGGCTTCGGCGGCGGTGCAGGCGCCGCCGGTGACGGCTGAAACGGCAGCGCGCCACCAGCGGTCATCGTCCCCGTCGCACCCGGTGCCGCCGGTGCCGCCGGTGGCGGGTTATCAGCGCCGCCGCCATAATTACCCGACGCACCCTGGACAAACTTACTGGCGTAGTCGCCAACCGCCTGCGCTACCGGAGCCACCGCTTCGCCCGCGCCCTGGATATCCCGCTGGGCAACGCCAGCGGCACCAGTCGCCGCCGATGCGAGCGCCGTTCCGGCCTGCCGCACGGTATCCGCCGCAAACGCACCAAGCTGTGCCGGGTCGCGGATAACTTCCGCAGCCTTTGCTATCGCGTTGCCAATCGCCTGCGGCGCCTGCTCGATGATCGACGGCACCTGCTGCGCGGCCCCGACCACGTTCCCCGCAGCGTCCCGCACCATCTGGCCGGCGGCTTGCTGGCCTTGCACCGCAGACTGCACGAGGTCCTTATTTGCCTGGGCGACACGATCCAACGTCGGCTGCACGGCTGCGCCGACAGCCTGTGGCAACTGCTCTGCCGTCTGCACCGCGCTCCCCACGGCGCCTCTCACCGCATCGCTGCCGCGCTTCCACCACGGGTCAAGACTGCCCGGTGGCACATCCTGCATCTGCGCACCGGTAGCCAACTGACCGGTCTGTTCCGCGCCGGCAGTTGCCTCCTGGGTGCGCGCCATCCACGCCGGCATATCCGACGACTTCTGACCGTCGTCGTGCGGCTCCGGTCGTCCCACGACCCGGTTGACAAAGTTGAACGTCCCCGGCGGCGCGATATCGGCGTGGTCGTCCGGGTGCCGGGTCAGCATCGACTTGACCCGATCGCCGCCGGCCCAGTAGGCGGCGTACTGCTCGGGGGTGCCCCGGCCAAACTGATCACCCAACCGCTTCAGTTTCTCGGCGGTCATAAACAGGTTATCGATCGGGTCCGCCGGGTTCATCGCCCCGTCGGGGTCAACCCACCGCGCGTCGTCGGGGGTGAGCCCGCCGTACCCGACCCGGTTCCCGTTGCGCGCGTTCGGGTCGTTGTTGCTCGATGCGTAGACGACTGCTGCGAGGTCGCGCCGGGGCACGCCGCTTATGTCGGCGATGCGGTTGATCTGGTCGAATAGCTGGGGGTCCGATTTCTCAAGGTCCTTGTACCGCTGCACCGGCGGTTCGAGCCGGGGCGTGTGCGGCACTAGCGGCGGCTTCTCGCCGATCGCCGGCGGTGGGTGGCCGGACGAACCCATGACCTCCTGAAGCGACTGCGGCTCGGCGCTGAGTGAACGCTCGACGCCACTCTCGGCGGCTTGGCTACTACCGGTAGTGACCGGCGGCGGCATCGTCGATGTGTCTGGCGTTTCAGATGGCGGTATGCCGGTTATGCGCCCCGCGCCGCCGATAGCCGTTTGCGGCGGCGGCGCTTCCGGCGCAGGCGGCAGTGCAGGCGACGGCGGTTCCGGCGCAGGCGACGGCGGTTCCGGCGCAGGCGATGGCGGTTCCGGCGGTGCGGGTGGAGGTGTCGGCGACGATAAGGCTCCACCGATCGCCAACTGCACCGGCGCTGACGTATCGCCGCTATCGTCGTCGCTGCGACTGTATTCGTCGGTGGCTAGCATCGGCTACCCCGTCGAGCCAAAGAGCCCGCTGTTAATCGGCACAAGCGCAAACTGTTGATTACCTGCTTGAACCGTCGGAAGCCCCTGTCCCTGCCACGCTGACGGTTGTTGCGGCGGCGGTTGCTGCGGCTGCGGCGGCGCCGATGTCGGCGCCTGAGCATACTGCTGACCGCCAACTACCGACTGCTGGTCGACCGGGAACCGCTGCTGCGCCACCCCGCCGATCGCCACCTGGGATGGACCCCACGGGTTCGTCGGGTGCGGCTCCATAGACGCGACGCGCGTGTAACCGGGTGGCGGCGCATTGTAGGACTGATTACCCGTACCATCGTCAGCAGGCGCCGGCGCCGCTGCGGCGGCACTCGGTCTTGCCGGTATCCTGACGCCGGACGGTGTAGCCCCCTGCGAGCCACCAGCAACCATCGCAGGGTTGTATGGCACGCCCTGCGAATTGAACTTCACGTTCGGCCCTAGTCCGCCCCGATACTGTTCCTGACCCGACGGGATCGGCGCTGCTGAAGCCGTCTGTGTTGGTGCTGGCGCCGGTGCTGCCTGCACCGACGCCCCGATCGCCGATGTGGGAGCAGCCGCCGGCTGAAGGTCCGCTCCGTAATGCGGCACATCCGGTATCGAACCTGTCGTATCCCCCGGCTGCTCAGGGGCTGCCGCTGTCTGAGGCGGGTTAGCGAGGTACTTCTGCGCTGTCGCCACGAGATTGTTGCGTGAACCAGACGCGGCGTTCCTTGGCTTTTCAAAACCTTGCAGAACCTGATCACCAGCCGCGTTTGCGTCTGTCAGCTTCCCGAAATTCGGGTTGATCTCGTTCATGCGCTTGGCAAAATACTTCGCCTGGTTGACACTATCCTGTAAAACCGTCGGGTCCTTAGGGTCGAGGTTGTTTTTCGTTAGCCAATCCTCGTAGCCGTCCAGCTCACCGCCCCGGTGGAACTGCCAGTGACCCCAACTCTGCTCGCGGTTGCCATTCTTATCGACGACGCTGCTCTGCTTCCACGGCGCCCCAAAGCCGCCCTCGCCAAGCCCGTTCCCCATTGCGCCAGCAATGGCCGCGTCGCTCCAGCCGATCGACTTAAAATAATTCGTCACGGCAGTAGCGGCTGGCCCCCAGTCACCTCCACCGCCACCGCCGCCACCACTGCTACCGCTGCCGGTGCCACCGGTCGCGCTACCGCCGCCGCTGGGATTATTGGTATCACCCGCCGGCAGGGTCGCCGTCTTCGCGGGCTTATCATCCTGCTGTCCCTTGATATTCTTCTTAGCCTCCTCACCCCAATCATACTGTTGTTGGAGCTGGCGTAACTCCATCGCTTGCTTGTAGCGATCCTGCATGTTGTGCCAGCCGGTTTCGAGCCCGCCCACGAATTTTGAGAGGGGTGAGGTGGGGTAACCGCTGTCAACGGTATCGTAATTAGCCATTAACCGTCTCCACTACCCGTAGTGGGATCAAAGTAATAACATCATACTTTTAGAACCCAAACAGTTTGCCTCCGATCGAACTCGTCGGCATCCCGAGGAAGCCCATCCCCATGCCGGCGATCTGCCCGATCGCGCCCCACGGCGACTGCGCCGCCGTCGCCTTGTAGTTCTCCATCTGATTGGAATACATGTTGTTCATCGCCCCGGAGCCAGCGCCGATCGCGCTGCTGATGTTGCCCAGCGCCTGGTTCTGATTGCCGTACATCCCCGTCGCCTGCGTACCGTAGACGCCGGTGAGCTGCGTGTACGGGTTAAGCTGGGCGTAAGCAGTGGGCGAGCCCATCGCGTTGGTGCCCGAAGTGAGCAAGTTGGACCCGGCGGCGAGCCCCGCGCCGCCGACCTGCGAACCCTGCATACCCGACTGCACCTGATTGAGCGCGAGGCCGGCTTGCCCGATCGCCTGGGCCGGCAGCTTCTGCCCGATCTCCAGCGCCGCCAGCTCGTACTGCTTGCCCTGCGCCTCCGTCTGCTGACGCGCCATCGTGCCGGCGGCTGCCATCGACGCCGCCTTAGATATGTCGAGCGCCTGCGTTCGCCCTGCGTAGGCGCCCTGTGTCGGGTCTATGCCGTAACTGGCAAGCTGGCGTTTAGCCGCGTCCCCCTGCGCCTGGAACGCCCCCGCCACGTCGCCGCGCGCAGCCGCAGCGTTCTGATCCTGTCGGGCCGCGCTGGCGTAGTTAAACGCCTCGTTGGTGAACTGGTCTTCCTTTGGCGCATAGATAGACGAGTAGCGATTGTAAGTATCCTGCGCCTGCTGCGACGAGATAGCCGCCGCCTGGGCCTGCGCCCGCTCATTATCTTCGGCGGCGTTCGACCAGCCCAACTGCGACTGCATGTAGTCTTGCAAGTACGGTTTTATGTCCTCGTACTGCTGCTTCCCGTAAGCCGCCTGATCCTGCGCCATCTGGGCATAACGATCGCCCAGGTCGGCAGCGCGACCGGCGTAGATGTTCTGCTGCGCCATCTGATCGCGGGCAACGTCTGCCTGGATTTGGGCAGCCTGCGCATCGGACGCCGCTGCGTTCTGCGACGCCTGAATGAAGGGCGTGTAGTCAGGCGCTGGCGGAGGAGAACTTTTCCCACCCATGTCATGCAGCCTTCGCGTTCCGGGGGACCCATATCCGTGGCTCGTACTTGAGCCACGGACAGGTATCCCTGGTCATCCCGAGGATCATCATGTGGACACCCGGCGCGTAGGCATCGCGAACCACCGCTTCCAGTCCCCAACCGGCGCGCATGTCCATCGCGATCACGTCGTACTGGTTCGAGGGCAGCGTCGTCAGCATCTTGTGGACGCCGAGCTGCTCGAACCCATAATGAAACAACAGCCACAGCAGGTCCTTGGAACACCAGCGTTTATCCTGCGAGGCCATGTGGCAGGTCATGCTGCCGCCGAGAAAATGCGTAGCGATAAACCCGCCGAGGATGCGGTCGCCGTCATGCGAGCTGAACGAATTATCCCACCCCGGCGTGAAATGCGTACCAAGCTGGCGCGCGATCCACTCGCCGGCCCCAGGCTCGTTGATGCGGATATCACGAGCCATCGGTCGCCACTACCGTAGTGCTGCCGGGGTATTGGTAACCCCAAGCAATGACAACTGACTGTCGATATCGGCCTGCCGCTGCACCATCCACGCCCGGATATTGTCGAGCGTTGCTTGCGGCGTCGGCGGCTGCATCACGACGCGGACCGGCACCTGCGGCATCGTCAGGACCACGCCCTCCGCTGGCGGTTCCGCTTCGATGGTGAAATACGTCATGCTGCCGCCGCCATCGACATAGGCGATACCGTTGGTGAGGTTCTCCCGCTCCTCATAGAGCGAGTTAATTTCGGGAACGTCGCTGTACTCGGCCATCGCGTCCTCACTTTGCTGGTAGGGGTGTCGTCATGGTCGGCGGCGCCGGCGTATCGGTCACCCCCAGCTCGGCGAGATCATCATTGATCCGCTGCATCTGATCCTCCAGCCAACGCTGGATCTGGTTCATGATGTTGGGCGGCATCTCCTGGGTGACGGTGATATTGACCGGCGTCATCGGCCTTGCCGGTTCAGGGTCTGGCGGCGGGCCGATCATGGGTGTCGGGGCTGGCGTTGGCGTCGGGCCAGGCGCGGTTACCAGCGCACCGATCGTGAACAAGCTCATCGTGCCGCCGACCGCGAGGTTGGTCAGCGCCTGCTGAACGAGCTGCTGCTCGGCATGGAGCGCATTGATCTTCGGGATATCGTCGTAAGTGCTCATGCCGCCCCCCTCAGCGCCGCGACCTCGGCCGCCAGTTCGGCGACGGCCTTCCACAGGACCGCCGTCAGCGCTTGGTTGCTCAGTCCGTGATGGTCGTTGTAGATCAGGTGCCCGCCGCTGAAATCGTGACCGGCGGCGTCCATGACCTCGCCAACCTCCTGCGCCACAAAGCCCCAGTGCAGCCGGTGCCGGTCGTATTCGGGGCAATTGCGCAGCCGGTACCGTTTCGGGTTCAGCGCGCGGACCAGATCGAGACAATCCGGCAGTCCCTCGATGTCGGTCTTCTCGCGAACATCCGAAGCATTGATGAAGTTATAGGCAGAAACGGCGTACCAGTTTTGCGCCCACGGCTGCACGCCGCACCACGACGAGTTGTCGGTGGCCGGGTAGACATGATTGAAACTCGTGACCCCATTGGGGTCGATGCGGGCAAAGCTTACTGACCCACCGCTATCGGTGCCCTGGAAAAGATGTCTGTTCTGCCGATAGTAATTGGTCTGATCACTGGCATTACCACAATAAAGCGAACCAGCGCCATTATTATCTTTGACTATGTTGTAACCGGCATTCGTGGCATTGGCAGTAGCGAAACTAGTAGAGTTGAGATTAAGACCAGCACTACTGAATTGTAAAACATCACCACTAGAACTGTTCCATAGCCTTCCTGTACCCCCACTGCCATAAAAACCCCAGTTTATGCTCGAATTATCACGTTGAAAGGTTGCCACCATCGCGCTGGCAGTCGTGGCCTGTAACTGAACGGCGTTGACGTTGGCTCCCGCGTTAATTGTGCCTAAGGTATTGAGAATACCAGCAGCAGTAACCGTCAGCACTACAGCTTGGCTGTTGTTGTACCAATTAAAGGCACCATTTCCAGTGCCAAGTATCCACCCAAAGTTCGTGGTGTCGGCGGTCATCCGTGGCCCTGCGGAACCGGCCGCAACATTCCCCCAATAAATACTGGTGTTGCCGAGAATGATATGCCCCGCGCTAGTGATCTGCGCGATATTGGTGCCAGTGCTGTTCTGGAACCAAAAGCCGTTGCTTCCGGTACTTTTAAACACCATCGTACCAGCGTCACCATAGATCAGCGGTCCGCCTGTGCTGTTAGCCGCGCCGGTGGCGTTGGCGAAGTAGAGGTAGTTGCCGGCGAGCTGGAGGTTGCCGGCGCTACTGAGCCCCGCAAGCTGCGTCCACGCCGGGGTCGATCCCGCAGCGCCGGAAGGGGCGGTGTAGAAAACAAAGCTGCCGCTTCCCATGTTGAACGCGCTCGCGGCGGCGGCGGTCAGTAACTTAGCGCCACCACTCCCACTGTAGACGTTGTTATAAAGTGCGGTGCCTGACGATGTGGTCAGAACACTCGCCATTATGGTGCCAGCGATGGCGTCCGAGGGCGGCGTGGTGCCGACACCCAGATAGCCATTAACCGTCAGGTTTCCCGGCCCCGAGAGGGTACCGCCCGTAAGCGGTAGATAGGGTGTCGCGGTCGAGATCGTCGGCGGCGTCGTGCCGGTATTAATGGCAATCCCGCTGCCCGCTTGATAGCTCCCCGAGCCGGTCGCGCCGGTTGCCCCCGTCGGCCCGGTTGGCCCAACCGCCCCGGTCGGTCCCGCTGGGCCTGTAGCGCCCGTCGCCCCCGTCGGTCCCGGCACAGTACTCGCCGCTCCGGTCGCACCAGTCGCACCGGTCGCACCCGTCGGTCCCGGCACCGTGCTCGCCGCTCCGGTCGCACCGGTTGCCCCGGTGTCGCCTTTCGGTCCCTGCGGGCCTGTCCCACCCGTCGCGCCAGTCGCTCCGGTGTCACCTTTATCGCCCTTTGTACCCGTCGCCCCGGTTGGGCCTGCCGGTCCCTGCGGGCCTGTCCCACCGGTCGGTCCCTGCGGGCCTGACGGCCCCGTTGCCCCCTGCGGACCCTGATCCCCCTTCGGCCCCTCTGGCCCCGGCGGACCAATCGGAGCCGCTGATCCGTGCGCGCTCTTGACCGCATTAGGATCGAGGAGCCCATAAGACACGAGATCGCGAAACAACACCGCGCGGTTGGATGCGTCGCCGCGCTGCCCGATCAAACTTTCGACGGAGGCTTTCAGAGCACTAATACACGCTGCCGTGTTTTGCGCGTCACCCGTCAGCGGCTGCGGGATGGGCGGCGTAAACGGGTTGGTAACCGGGCGCGTCGAAACCAGCCTTGGCGTCTGCGAGCCAATCGTCGGCGAACCACGGAGGACGATCTCGTTTGGCGGTGGCATCACGTCACCTTTAATTCGGTGAGCGTTGAAGCCAGTTGGATCGACGAGATGGGTACACGCGATAGGACTTCGGCCTGATGGTCGAACGCCTTAAAGCCTTTCGGGAGGCGGAAAATCTCCATCTGCTTTGTCAGGTTGCGGGTCATAATCAACGTCAGCTTTGGCCCCGCGTAGTAGCGGAACTGCGCGTTGATCCCCGCCGGGAGCTGCATCGCCGGGTCGCCATTGTCGAGCGGGATCGGGTCAGTCGGTGCTGTGTCGTATATCTGCGGGTCCAGCTCAACCTGCGCCGCGCCAAGGCTTAGCGGCATCGGCGTGAACCATTGCTTTGACTTCCACCGGTAAACCTGCGGGGGCGTATCGGGACAATCCCACTCATAGATGCGCCCGTCCGCGCACATCAGCGTGTCGCCGGTGTACTCGTCGTTCCAGATGCACACCACGTCCTTTAGCGTGGTGAGGTCCTCGAACCCCAGCCGCACCTCCGCGTAGTCGATGAGGAAACCCTGATCGGTGCCGTTGACCGCCATAAACTGCGCGCGGTGCCGGCACGCCACCAAGTCCTCGGCATGATAGTAGTTGAGCCACTCGTTCTTCTCGACGACCCCCGCCGTCATGTTCTGCATCCCGTAGCCGGTGAACAGAACCAAGCCGTTTTGCGAGGCGTAATAAACCCCCGACAAATCGACCATGACCGAGCCCCGCGCGATGCACGGCTCCGCGACCTGAGACTGCACAAGGATGATGTTGCTGGGCATATTGCCCGAGCCCGCCGAGGGGTAACCCTGCGTCAGCACCATGAGGTACTGTTGCCACACCGCGAGGTTGACGATCTTGTAGTGCGCGCTCTGGTCATAAACGAAAGGCCAGGTGTGCGGGCGGTTGGGCTCCGTAAAATGCACCGTGTTGCCGGTGAAGCCGCAGAGAAAACCACCCGGCATCGCGACCAGGCCGTCGAGCCCGGAAGGCGGGTTGCCCCACCCCACGGTTTCCAGCACCTCGTTATAGACCGCAGTGCTGTCCGGCTGAGTGTCAACATAGGTCGGATTGCCATTCGGCAGCGCCGCTTCCGCGACGAAGTAAAATTGCGCCCCGGTCGTCTGCCCGGTGATCGTCCGGTAAATCCGATACTTAGTAATGGGTGCGTAATTCACACCCGCAGGATTAGCCGGTGCCGCCGTGGGGAACCCGGTAACGGTCCACGTCGCATCGGGCGGACCCGTCGCGATGGCGCTTGCCGGCGAGGGTGAGGTTTCCTCGCCGAAGCTATTGGTAAATGTATAGACATACGCGCGATCGATCGCCGGTACGGTCGTATCGCCACCCGTTACGTCGGTGATCGACGGCGCTGTCGTCGGCTGTACGATACCCAGATTATAGGCTGGCTGGCCCGCCTTGATGCGGTCGCGCGTGTTGAACCACGGCACCGGGTCGCCGGGATTTGTCCAGTAGACCCGGTTCGTGTCGTCGTTCGCCAGCGGCGAGCGGACAACGGAGCTGTAGCGCGAAGGCAACGGCAGCCAGACAGTAGCTCCGGTGTCGTCGGGCGGAAACCGATAAGCCCTCTCCACTACTGGTAGTTGGCCGCTGAGATCGATCTGCAGCTCGGCCTGTGGGAGACCAACAAGCTGACCGCCGGTAAGGTCGCAGTTCGCCGCCTCCACCGCCATATTGTCGCCAATAAGACGGTCGTCCTGCCGGGGGATCACGCCCCCCATACCCTTGATCTCCCATGCGACCAAACAGACTACTCCTTGCGGCGGGTATGCCGGTGCTCCTCATGTTCCGCTTGACGCGGCGGCACTGGCGGCACTGCGCGCTCAGTCGAGCGTGTCACGCCCCCAGCGGCTGGGATCGCCACTGCGTTGGACGGCGGTGCAGTAGTCGAGCCGTAGTCGTTGGTCGCCAGGACGATGCAGGAAATAGAGTGGCCGGCGTCGTTCGCCTGCACAACGTACTCGCTGCCATACGCCAGCGCTTGGTCACCGCCGTCGCTGACCCACCCACTGGAATAGAGTTTTGGCTCGCCCTCCCAGTTCCCCATTGTGCAAGTAAGGGTCCCGCCAACTACGGCGTCGCCCGAGACCATCGGCACGTCGACGTTCTTTGGCGGCAACCCCGCCAAAGTATTGCCGCCTTCTTCCGGCGGCAACGAGTTGAGCATCACCCCGACCGGCACCTGGCCTTCTTCGAGGACAATCTTCACCCCGCCCTGCGCCGGGTGCAGATAGGGGTCAACGACATTCCCCTCGGTCCCGGCCCAGGTCAGATAGTCGGTCCAATCCGTGCTATCGGATGCGCACGCAACCCACTTACCGTCAGCGCGGATCACCCCCGAATACGGCATCCCGCCCACAGCGTCGGATGCGTGCTGATATTGTGCTGCCATGCTTACCTCCTATCGAACCGAACCGGCAAAGCTAGTGCTCTTGTTGGGCAGCCCAGGACCTGAACCCTGCGGCGACGTACCCTTCTTTTGCGAATACGTGCCCTCGGCTCCGGGGATCGGCTTCTGCGGCAGGCTCTCGCCGCCGGTGCCGCCCGTGTTGTTCGAGGTGTTGCCGTCATGCGTCGAGGCGACGCTGCCGCCACCGCCTTTGCCCTTGTAGTAAGGCCCGCCAATCTGCCCGTGCATCGCACCCTCCTAACTTACGAGTGTCATACTTTCAGGCCGTCGTATGACCGTTGGCAAGCGGCTGCTGGCTTTCCGGCGGCTGTTCAAAAGCCTGCGGGTGCGCCTCGGCGATCTGCCGGCGCACCTCATCAAACACCGCGCGCGAGAGCTTGTGCGGCAGCTCATCGAGGCCCTGCAAAACCGTAGCGCAGTGGCCGGCGGTGAGGGTCAGTTGGATCGTCGCGTTGACATCGATCATTTTGCCTCCAGGGTTGCAACGCGCTCCGCAAGCTGCTGGATCGCGCGGAAAAGGTAAGGGGTGAGATGCTGATCGTTGATGTAGCGCATGCCATCGGCCAACTCGTTCACGCCCACCACGGCGGGCATCGTTTCCTCAAGTTCCTGAGCGACAAGACCGATAGATACTTCCGGCGCGGCGTGGGGCATGAGCCTCTTGCCCTCTTCGTTCCACTCGAAGGCTCGCACCGGGGTCGCGAGGATCGACGCCAAAGCGTCGACCTTGGTATCACGGATGGTGTCCTTTAACCGGGCGTCGGAGAAGCCGCCGGAGGGGATGAAGTAAAATCCGCTCGCCCCACTATCGGGGCTGACGTTGAACGACCCGCCGCTCATCGCAAACACCGTATAGTCCCAGTCACCGCCCCAACACTCAATCCGCGCGCCCTTAGGCCCGCCAAAAGCAACGGTGCTCCGGCGAAACACGCCATTCGCCGCGATGTCGTTCCCTGCGTTAGCATTTTGGAGGTAGAGATACGCCCCACCGACGCCAAGGTTACCGCCGACGCTGAGAACACCGCTGATGTTAGCATCACCGTCAACGAGCATACTAGACGTTCGCATGTTCGGAGCGTAGAAGTAGCCGGCGTTGTTCCCAATCGTGATGCCGTTGATATTGATTGTGCCAGCAAGAACAATACTGCCGTCAACAACCAGTCCGGTCGTCCGCATATTGGAGGGGCTGTAGAGATAGCCGGAATTGTTCTGGAGTGTCAGACCCCCAACGGTGATTAACTGCTGAAAGCGACCAGTGCCGTTAACCTGCAAATCGCTCAGCGCCACCGTCGTCGAGGCGTTGAACTGGATCGTGCTGGCGACGCCAAAACCAGGACCGTAAAAGGTGTAGCCGCTCGGGCCAGCGAAATTTGCGCCAGTGACTATATTCGCGCCCTGAACAGTATTGCCGGAAACTATATTGCCAGTCGCATTGATCCCACCGCCGGCAGTGATCCCGCCGCTAACAGTGAGGGACGCAAAAATAGCTGGCTGATTAAGGATCGCGAGCGCGCCCGGTGCCCCGGTGCCATCGACATGGCCGACAAGGTTGGCACCGTTCCACTCAAAAGAGATGGCATGACCGTAGGCCGGGTAGACAATGCCGGTCGAGGCTAACGAATAGCCGTTGATCGTACCCGCTACAGCCAACGAGCCGCTTAAACTACCTCCGGTAAGTGGTAAATACAATGCACCAAGGTCAGAACCGCCAGCAACGTTCGCCAACGTAAACCAATCTCCTGCCACATACCCCGCCTGAGCCGTGGCGACCGCACACACGCGAAGCTGCGCCGGGGTGACGCTGGTATCGAGCCAAAGCTTCCCCTGTGTTGCCCTGCCATGCGCCGAGGATGGCGGCGCCGTGCCGGGGTTCGACGACAGGTCGAGATTGAGGTTGACCCCGGCCAACCGGTCCTTTGTTCCGTAGGGGTACTTCGCGGGCGGCGGTGGCGGAGCCGGCACCGGCACCGTGCTGATCTGGCAGGAAACTTGAGTTGACGGCGCCGGCACACCAACCGGCGGCTTTGTCAGGGTGATGTCGTTAAAACCATGAAACGTAAAACGCGTATCAACCGCCAAGTACGTCCCACTAATAACGTACTGCGTGGTGTTAATAAGACCCGTAAAATCAGCAATATGCGCAAGCTGATTATTCGGATCGAGCGTGATCAGTGTGGTGAGAACAATAGCCATTACTGCCTCACGCCAGGAAATTGAAACGTTGTGCGTCGAGGTGCCAGTTAGAGCCGGTCCACGTCCATTCAAGCACCTCGTAGTTAATCGTACTGACAAAGCTCGTCGAACCGTCGCCGTCCATGATCGCGTCGCCATCGGCGCGGAACGTCACCGGAAATGCCTGGTCCGTACCAAGCGCGTCGATGAACTTAACCTTCTGCCCCATCTCGGGGTTGGGCGGCAGCGTAATCACGATGTCAGTGGTATTAGCGTTATTGGTCAGGATCACCAGACCGTCGAACCCCATCGGCAGAGCCACGCCGCCGGTAATGACGATCGGCGGTAAAGTGTCGGGATCGAGGTCACCCGGCCCGACCATCAGCGTGTTGAGCGGTTGCTGGATAGTGACGATCGTATCGATCTGCTTGCGACGCCGGCTCGTATTGCCAGTGACAACATAACTCACCACGTAGCTGAGACCAGGCGTCCCGGCAATCACCTTGATCTCGACGGTCGTAGCAGGCGAACCCGTAATCGCAGTGGTAATCGCCTCGGAGAGAATGCGCAGCGGATAATCGTCGGTGGGCGGAGTATCGCTCGCGGCGTCGGGTGGATAGTCCTGGCGCCAGTTTGTTGGCGACGCGCCGGGAGGCAGCGCCTGGACCGTCGGAAAGTCGATCTGGGCGAGATGCTCGCCAGTATCACACCAGCACGACCAGTCGTAAATCAGCCGAATAACGTCGAGGTTCTCCTTCTCGACCGGCCCCAGCGGGTCGAGGGTATCGGCGAAGACCTTGAAATTATAGTCCTTGTCGGCCATCGGCGTGTCCCCCGACCGCGAAGTACGGGAACGCCCAGCTCTGCCCCTCGCGCAGGTGCTGCGCCTGGGCATCCGCTCGCGCGCTGGCAATGCCCGAGCGGTACAGCCGGCCATAGGCCGTCGCCGCGTTGAGATCGCTGTACGGCTTCCCCGGCTGGATATAGAGCCGGTACAGAACACCGCTCACCAACGGATCGAAATAGGTCGTCCACACATCGTCGGGCAGCGCCACACCCAGGTTCTTTGGCCTGAGCGCCAGCAGCGCCTCGCCACTGCGATCGTTATCCGGTGTCGGATAGGTGAGGTCCGTGACCGTGCCGGGAGGTGTGAACTTTACCTTGCTAAGCCCGCTGAACGCCATAAACCGGCAGACCCGCCAGTCCTGATTGTAGGGGTCGAAGCGCAGCACCGTCTCGCCGGGGTGCAGGTGCCAGTACACATGCTCGCGCCGGTAGGTGGACTTCATGTAGAAGTCCTCGATCGTGTTCCAGCACACCATCGTCAGCACGTCGGTGGTCAGCCCCGGCACCACGCCGCCCACGTTGTCGAGCAAGCGGTCGAGACCGCTGCCCCCCTGAAAGAGCCCGCCGGCGTCACAGGGATCGCTACCGCCGCTCACGACACAACCCTCAACAACTGGCTGGTAAACTTGCTCATCAGCGTAACCGCGCGCCCATCGTCGGAGAACGTATCCTCGGTGAGTTCACTGCGGCCAACGATGTAAAACAAAAGCGCCGGGTAGAACTGATCCTCAAACGGAAACTCGGTGCTGCTGTCATCCGGCAGCACGTAAGCCGGCACCGGCTGGCGTAGACCGAACTTCAAGAACGCGTCGGGCCGCTTGCTGCGGGTCTGCACCATCGCGTCGTTGAGCGCGTTCACGAGGTCGCCATCGGGAAAGCGCGGCAATCCCGAGATCGGCACCGTATCGTTGAGGAGCTGCCGCGCCTCCGCGATCAATCCCCCGACCGTGCGGCTCATCGTAGCGCCGGAAGGAACAAGAACAACGCAAGTAACAAGACTGCGATCCACGCCAGCCAATTACTCGCCCAGCCAAACGGTGTCACCTGCGGCACCGGCAACAGGCTCAGGAACCAAAGAAACAGGTCTACGACCAGTAGAATTTCTATGATCATGCCGGCCTCCTGGGAGGGGGTCGCCCCCCTCCACTACCGTAGTGACAAAAGTACCAGGGTCGTACTTTCGACTTACGTCGGAGCCACGTAGAGGTCGACCAGCGTAGTGCCATCGATCACTTTGTAACCGTACACCTGAAGCCCACGGAGCAGCGTGCCGAAGGTGCTCTCCGACCGCAGCGTCTCCATCTGGCTGATCTGCGAGGCGAAGGTGAACCCCGCATTGTGGCCGGCGAGGACGTTCGTCGCCTGGTGGGTGCCGTCGGTCACCGTTGACAGGAGGTTCGAGCTATACAGCGTAAACCTATCGATCATGCCGAGGCGCCCGTTCCTGGCGAGGGAAACACCATCGCCGGAAATCGACGCATCACGCAGGTCCGACTTCTTGATCATCGAGCCGATCCACGGCGGAATGACCAGCCAGCGCCCCGTTTCTGGAATATTATATTCATCAAGGCACTGACCCATATCGACGATGTGGTCGATGATATTGTCCTTGGTGGGGATAACTGGCGTACCGAGGACACCAAGGTTGATGTTGCCCGACTTGTTCCCCGCCGTCGCACCCTTGTTCTTGGCGTCGATGCCGGCGGGAATAGCTGCCAGCACCGCTGTGTCGATGACGATCTTCATCTGCTCCGAGGCATCATCGGCCCACATCGACATGAGGTTCATGTCGCTCTGGCGCTCCATGATGTCGTCCAGCACCAGATTGAAGTATTTGGCGTAATCGATCGTCAGTTCCACCGTCGAGCCCGAAGGGCGGTCCACGGTGAGCTGCTGATCGAGCTGGTAGTCACGGATTTGGATCGTGGGCTTGGTGCGGATTTTCACCTTATCGCCCATGTTCTTGATCTCGCCCTCGTAATCCGTGTTGCTGATGGCAGCGAGCACGGTCGCGGCGTAGAATTTTTCAATCAGTTTGCCGCTCCAGATTTCAGGAACGAACACACCACCTGCCGGCGCCCCCGAATAAGCGGGGTTGGCGGCAGAACCCGCATACGGGGTGCCCTGTGAAATAGCCATTTAACGTACCCTCCTAGTGGATACGCCCTTCCCGCTCCGCAGCAAAAAGGTCGGCTTCAAGGCGTGTGGCTTCATCCTCACGGCCCCTAAACTTCCCAGCAGTGCGATCACGGTAGAAGCGTGTGATTTCGGCTCGTGACCAGATACGGGAATTTTGAGCGCCGTTTCCTGATCCGCCGGGACCTGCAGCCCGACCCGGAACCACCATGTCCTCTAGGCGTGCGCCACCCGCTGAAACCATCTGTCCGTTTCCGTTCGGGCGGGCAGGGTAGCCAGTCTGGGGTGCCGTCGTAGCAGGGCGTGGTACGGTATGCTCCGCCATGTAACGCTTGAAAAACCTACCGACACGCATGGCGTCTCCGTTGCGGTAGGCGTGCTGGAGCATATCGTTGCGCGGTATGCCAGCGTACTCGTCGAGACCCTGCAGCCACTGAATGAACCGCTGGTCCTGATTGAGTTCGCGCCAGCCGATCAGCTCGGGGTCCTTGTCCAGCGCCCCGAACATCTGGTTTTCCAGCGACTGCGCGTTGAGGTTTGTCTGCCCGCCTTCGAGGCGATTAAGCTTCGCCTGCAACTCGGCGATCACCGGCTCGTAGCGTGCGGCAGCCGCGCGTGCGGCGGCATCGAGGAAGTCCTGTCCGTAAACGTCAACGTCACTCTCGTCGTACTGCAGCGGCCCCGCCGGTGACGCCGGTGACGGCGCCGCCTGGAGCGTTGCGATAAGGCGTTCCAGCCCTTGGACCTGAGCACGTAGCTGCGGTATTTCGCTGTCATACTTGCCCTGAAGTGTGCGGTAACGCTGCTCCCATTCTCCGGCGACAGGAGGCGCCGCCGAGGGGTCGACTACCGGTAGTGGCTCCGAGCGAGGCTCAGACCTCGGCTCCACTACCGTAGTGCCATCCTGCAGCAGCGCCTCCGCCGTCGGCTGGTCACCCTCACCGGGCTCCGTCGCCAACTCGCGCGATAGTTCGTTCGCCCGCTCGATCTGACGACGAACCTGTTCAGGGAGGTGAGAGGTGTCTTCGTCGGCCATTGTATTACCTCGCCGGCGGTGTCTTAACGGGTGGTCTGGGCACACGGCCTCCCGGCAGCGGGCTCTCGATCTGAGCGATGTGCGCGAGCAGGTCACGCAACGCGCGGGCGTACCCCGTCGCGTCGGGCCGATCGGAGACAGGCACTTCCAGCGCCTTGTGCATAAAATTCTGCACCTGCTCGTCGAGCGCGTTGACGAACTGCCGCCAGTCGGAGCTGTTCTTGAGGTTTGTCACCGCCTCGTAAGCGGCTGAGCCCAGGTTGACCGACATGTCAGGTGCCACCCCCCGACAGGCCGGCAAGCGGGTTGTTCTTGCCGTAGTGCCCCACCGAATGGGCGACCTGATCGCCGCCGGTGATCTGCGAACGGCCCGCGCCGCGCCGGCCCACCACGGAGCCCATGTGCTGCGTCTGCATGGACTTGCCGGGGCCGCTGCTTACCGGGTCATCCATCTGCCCGTAGGGGCCGAGATAGCCGAGGCTGCCCATCGCCGACGATGCCATCGGCGGTGTCTGGGTCACCGAACGCGCCGCGCGCATCGCCGGCGGTCCACCGAATGATGTCGCCGCCATCACACGCCGCCCACGTAGATATCAGTGGCGTCTACTTTCTGCGGGTTGAACGGCGCGTCCTGGCTGTCCCCCGGCGGCGGAGAGTGCGGACCGCTCTTGGGATACGAGCGCGAGCTGCCGGTCGGCCCCATGCCCTCGTTCGAGCTGTCCTCGGCGCTGTCGTAGCCGCTGTCGGAAGTGCTGCGAGCCATCACACGCCCTCCACGTAAATGCCTGTAGTCCCGACGTTTTGCGGGTTGAACGGCGCCGCGCGGGTATCGCTGGGCGCGTTGCCCTTGGGGTAGTCGCGCTTGCTGGTCGTCGGCCCGCTGAGATTGCTGGAACCGCCGGCTTTCAGCATGTCCAGGGGCTTACTGGAGAGCTGCTTACTGCTGCCGAGTGTCGATGCAACCATCTTACCAACCTCCTACTTTCAAGCCGCGCGCGGCTGAACGGTGTTGACCGGCGGCGCCATCTGCGACAGCGAGGCCGGGGGAATTGCGGGCGACCCCTGCCCAGCCTGCCCTTGTGTGGGAGGGGAAGACCCTGGCAGGCCGGGAGGAGCCGCCCCAGGAGGACCGCCGGGTGGACCGCCCCCCTGAACCGCGCCCTGAGCCGCGCCCATCGCGGCTGCCGTCTGCATGTCCTTGGCGTCTTTTTCCTTCTGCTGCATCGTGTCGTCGTCCGGCACGATGTCGTCCGGCAGACCCAGCCCGGTCGCCAGCGCGCGCAGCACCCTGGCTCTGCCAGTCAAACCAACAATTTGCATATCAATGGGATTACCCGTTATTTGTAAGAATTGTAGCTGCTTCTGGTGCTCGGTCTCTTTTTGCAGCGCGACCACAACGCCGTTGACTTTTATTTGTTCGTCGCCAGACAACAGCCCGGTTGTATCGGTCAGCATGATCATGTCGTACAGGGAGTTAAGAACCCCCCGCATAACGTCGATGTCGATATTTGCCGCTACTGTCTGCAATACTTTCTGAGCGTTGCCCATCAGCATGGACAGGCCAGACGCCGTGCGCCCCGCGCCACCCGACAAACTCTCACCCGTGACGTACCGAGGAATTGCCGAGATGTCGTCGCCCAGGCTCGACATGGCCTGATAAATCGTCATCAACTCCTGGGCGTTCGACTGCGGCTGGAAGAAGGTCACCGGCTCGCGGGTCATGCCCAGCGGATCACTATTAACTTTCCAGCGTTTCCAAGGATATAATTGGTCTTCGTTAACGGTGGGGTCGAGTAATTCGGTATTGATAACAACCTGGGGGCCGCTCGCTATACTCATGTTATTGACCAGCGCGCGCAGCGTGGCGTTGGCGACTTCCTGCAAATCCTCAAGAATATCCGGCAGTCCATGCCCAGCAATAGTGCCGGGTACTTTCTCGAAACTAGTAACGTAGTAAGGATGCCGCTGGCGCGGACTTGGCGTTAGTTGGGTCTTGATAGTATACCGCCCAACAACCCAAGACTGAACCAGGTAATCACGATCGGGATCGGGTATCTGGGCGGGGTTCATCCCCTCGTCGAGCAGGGTCTTACCCTGGACGCTGCCGTGATACTCGATCCCGTCGATAAACTGCGAGAGGTTCTGCTGCGGCGCCTCGCGCCCGACATTCAGCGCGGCCTCGGTGTCGGGGCTGTCCATCCAGTCGCGCAGGCCATTCGCGTAATCCTGCAGAGCCCCCCGGATCGCCGCGTCGTTATACCCCGGTAGACCAAGCACCTCGTTGAGATCGCTGCGCTTGAACCGCTTGCGCTCGATCAGCTCGGCGCGTTCGATGTCCGTGGCGCCAGGGTCCCAGTAGAAGTTGAAGGGATCGACGCGTTCCCAGAACAGTTGCGGCACGATGTTGACGCTGGGCTGGCGCCCGTTCCACACCAGCTTCTGCACCATGCGGACCACCGGCCCCTTGATGACCGCGAACGGGTACAGGGCAACGTCGACCAGAAATTCCGCCAGCGCATCGTAGAACCCGCCGGCGGTCAGGATGTCATCGACCTTGTTGGACGCCGCCTCGGCTTGGCTGTCGGCCATGCGCCGCGCCGCGTTCTGCGCCTGCCGCATCAGGCCGATGTAGCGCCCGTGCGCCTCATCGTCGTCCAAGTGCTGATTGGCGTGGGCGAGCTGCGCGGCCTCGGCGGCGACGAGTTCGGTGATGTTGCGGATAACCCCCGCCGGGACCGGCGGATCGGGCTGGGGGTCGATCGACCACGGGCGCTCAGGCCCCAGGTACACGTCGCGGAGCAGGCTTGTAGCGCCCCGACACTTGACGGCGACCAGCCGCGAGTAGACTTCGGAACCGCCAAACTTCCTGATTTCGTTCAGCTTCGACGGGTCATACTGGCCCTCGAACATGCGCTGCGCGCGCAGGAGGCGCTCGTTGAGCGGGTTGCGGTTGGAATTGCGGTGGTTCCGCATGTGGTCCCACCGCCCGCGAATGAAGTGCGCCAGGTTGTCGATCGCCTGCGGGCGGTTCGCCTGCGAGGCGACCGCGAGGCGGTCCTGTTCCTGGCGATCCAGCGTCGCGGGGCTGACCACGCGCAGAAAACCTGGCCCGTTCTCGCGTGCCAGCGAGATCGTTGGCGGGTTCCCTACGGGCAACGCCGGCGGCAACTATCACCCCCATTTGAAAATATGACCTTCATACGTTATACCTCGAAAAATTCGCAACGCAAGGGCGTGTAAAAATATGAGCAGCCCTTATCCTTCGATCTACGACCCGAACCCGGCGCAGGAAGACGCGCTGATACTGCGGCTGCAGTACGACCTCGCGATGGGGATGCACGACGCCGAGACGATCGCCCACCGCTACGGGCTCGACGGCAAGGATGCGCTCAAGGAATACCTGCGGCTGCACCCGGTTATTGTCTACGAGGCGCGCAAACTGCGGGCGCTCTACTTGAGCGACGAAGCAACCGAGGTGCGGATACGCAACAAGTTCATGCACGCCACTGAACAATTAATCATCCCGATGACGGCGCTGATCAACGACCCGAGGACACCGATCGCGCAGCGGATCGACGGTTTTAAGCAATTCCAGAGGGGAGCCGGCGTGGATGGGGCGCCCGCCGGCGCCAAGGACGCGCAGCAAAAGTCCCTCGGCGCCGCGTTCAACCTGACCATCAACTTCGCCGGGGGCCGCAAGGATTACCGCGCCACTACCGTAGTGGAAGCCGATGAAATCCCGCCGCCCCGGCAGTCGATCTCGCTGCGTCCCGACGAGGACGACGCCGAGTTTGAGGATGTCGAAGTATGATGCTAGATTGGCGCGAGCCCACGAACCCGCGTGAAAACCCTGTCCCATGCGCGGGCGGGGACTGGTAGACAATGTTCTTCCAGCCCCCGCCAACCGTGCAGGACTTCATGCTGGATGATCAACACGTCATCCGCGTGCTGGTCGGCCCCCTCGGTTCGGGCAAGACCATGGGCTGCATTATGGAGCTGCTGCGGCGGGCGATCGAGCAGGAGCCGAGCAACGGCGTCCGCTACACCCGCTTCGCGCTCATCAGAAACACGCTGCAGCAACTCCGCCAGACCGTCCTAGCCGACGCGATCCAGTACATGGGCGAGACGGTTCACTACTATGTCACCGACAGCACGCTGCAGGTGAGGCTGCACCTGCCGGATGGGACAGGCGTTCACAGCGACTGGATGCTACTGCCGTTGGACAACAAGGAAGATGTCCGAAGGTTACTCTCAATGCAGCTCACCGGCGCGTGGATCAACGAGCTGCGTGAAGTGCCGTTCGACATCATCCGCCCACTACTGGGTCGGTGTGGAAGATATCCCTCCAAGGCCCTCGGCGGCGCCACTTGGCGCGGGATCATCGCCGATACAAATCCCTGGGATACAGAAAGTCCCTACCACGACCGGCTGGTATTAAATCCGCACCCGTCATGGGCGCTGTATCACCAGCCGTCAGGCATCGGCCCCGACGCCGAGAACGTCGAGAACCTTCCTGACGGCTACTATGATGAATTAATGGGGGACAAGGATGTTGAGTGGTCCCTGGTTCACGTCGAGAGCCAGTGGGGCGAGAGCAACGCCGGCCAGGCGGTGTTCAGGCGAACCTTCCACGCGCCCACCCACGTCAAGGACATGAGTGTAACAGTTAATCCAAACAAACCCCTGATGATCGGTTTGGACTTCGGACGCACGCCGTGCGCGCTGATCGGGCAGCACGATAATTACGGCAGAGCCATAATTATGAAGGAGATCGTCACCGAGGGCATGGGGCTGGTGCAGATGCTGCAGGAGCACCTCAAGCCGGTCTTACTGGCGCCGCCGTTTGCGGGGAAAAGAGTTTTTGTGGTGGGTGATCCTGCGGGTCGCCAACGGTCGCAAACCAGGGAAGAAACCCCCTTCGACGTGTTGAAGGAGGAGGGATTTTTAGCCTACCCTGCGAGTACGAATGTAATTGATATGCGGTTGCTGGCCGTCGAGAAATTCCTCAGACAGCAGGTGATGGGCCAGCCGGCCCTGCAAATAAGCAGGATCGGGTGCCCGATCCTGATTTCCGCCCTCGGTAATAAGTATCGATACAGGCGGCGCCGCGACGGCGTCCTCGACGACATACCTGAGAAATTACACCCCTGGTCGGATATCTGCGACGCGCTCCAGTATTTCTGCCTGGGCACCCAGAGCAACCTCACCGGCAGGGTTCTCATGCGAGAACGCCGCTTCTTTAACCCTACGCAAGGCACAGGGTTAGCGCCGTATTCATCAGCGGCGTGGACGTGAAGGAGGGAACGATGGACAAGTCTACATTTGAATACCTAAAGCCAACCGACGATCAGATGACAACGATGGGCCAGGCGCGCGAGCTATTCAGCGAATTGGCGAAAGACCTTGATCTGATCATCCCCGAAGGGCCTGACAAAACCTACCTGATGCGCAAGCTCCGCGAAGTCGCGATGTGGGCCAACATCGCCATCACCCGGCACCCTGACGGGACGCCTCGGTCTTAAAGGAGGAACCAATGGCATCACGGCTTTATTACCAGCGCATGATCAACCTCTCGACCACCCCCGCCACGCGGGCTACTCAACTGAGCAACGATACAAACCTATGGATGTACTGCCGCCACTCGCTGACGCGGCAGTACGTCGCGCGGTTTGGCGCGGCCCCGCCGGTGCCGCCCCCCGGCCCGCTGGGCCTGGAGGCGGCTGAACAGCAGCAGACACCATGAGTGAACCTCCCGATCCCAAACACGAGGGCGCCGTCGCCGCGCTTGAAGACCCCTCGCAGGAGATGCTCGAAGACCTTGTGACGCTGTTGCTAAATGTAGCTCACGTAGGAAGCAGTCCCTTAGTGCGGGCACACGACATATGCCAGCATCTGGGGGACTATCTGAGGGATCATCTTGATCAATGAGCGAACCTCAACACGAGGGCACGATCGGCGCGGTCACCGATATCAGCTCGAAGCTGATCGGCGCGCTGCCGCCGGCTTTCCTCATGCTGGTGCTGCTTAATGTGGTGTTTTTGGGTCTGGTGATGTGGTTCCTCGCCGATCAGATCGACCGGCGAACCGCGCTGGTGACGCAGATCGTCACCCGCTGCATGGAAATTAAGTGACGCGATGGACAGCCACGATCGCCTGATCTGGGCGGCGTTCGGCATGGTGGGGATTTTAGTCACCGTCACCGGCCTGCTGGTTTTTGGCAGTATCTTCTTCGCCCCCGGCAGCGACGCGACGGTCCGGCAGATGATCGAGGGGCGGATCATCTCGCGGGCGATCGTATTATTCTTGATAGTCCCGACGATCGCGCTTTTGTGCTTGCAGGAGAAGATCAGCGGCGAGGCCGCGCTCGCCGCGCTCTCGGCGATCGCCGGCTACATCCTCGGGGGCAGCACCTCAGGTCAGTAGCACTACCGGTAGTAACCATAAAAACCGGCCCCGCAGGGGGCCGGTTCCGCGCTATGCGGTGGGGTTCTCGCCCCTGGCCGGGCTCAAAAAATCGGGTCGCGGGGCCGAGTGTGAAAAGGCCCCCACCCGATGACGGGGTTTTTATGGCACTCGCCGTCTAACCCAGCCCGCCAGCAAACACCAAGCGGCAGGCAGTGCAACTATATTACCTATATATAGTGGAGAAAGCAAGCGCAACATAACTGGGCCAAACAAAGGGCCGTCGCGCCCGTGGTGATAAACGCCACGGACTTCGCCGCCGTCGCGGCTTTCTTAAGTAATTTCTTCTCGGCTTTCTCGGCATCGCGAAAAATCTTAAAGAGTTCCTCGCTAGGCTCGATGTATTTGTCGGTTACCACCGACGCCCGTTGCTTGACGTGCCCGCGCTTGGTCTCGATCACCACAGTAAGCAAACCATCGGCCCGCCTTTGCGAGATCGCCACGTCCACCAACGGCATCGACACACCCAGGTGCGTTGAGACCGCCGGCCTTGTGGGCCAAGGTATCCTATCCTTGTGCAGCACGCACACGAGCCACAACACTTTCGCCGTCGCCTCGGGCCGGCGTTGCATACGTTCCCGACCGTACAACCACTCGGTTATTCCGCTGATGACATACGAATTAACCGGCGGCAGCGTTTCTGGTTCCCCACGCCCTGCAGCGGCGCCCCCACGCGCCGCTCCACTTCCTCTCATATATAACCTCCACAGATCACGCTTCTGCCCACAACCAACAGAACGCCGGTGTATAAGGTTCATATTTATATTTTATTACCGTCCCTTAGGCCATTGTAATTTTAGCCGCCTTATTATGGAGGTTATACTATCACATTGCGTATGTACCATGTATGTTCACATCAGCTCCTACCCCTGGCCCGTGGGGCCAGGGGCTCACGGAGGCGTGAAAAACATTTTATATGAAACCACTTATCGGGATGACCGGCAGATTGTCCACAACCCTGAATGACAGCCATGTGTAAGGAACGCACCCCTGCCGTAAGGTTTGCGGGGCGTGCGACAGAACGTCGCGGAACCACGCAACACCCTACACAACCCTACAAAACCCTACAAAAACTTGGCGCGGGTCTCGCTGTCCACGATCAGCCGGCGCAGCGCGGCGTCGAGCAGCCGCTCGGCGATCATCAGCGATTGCAGGGGAGACTGCTCGACGCAGACCAGCTTGTCGGCGTCGCGGTAGACCGAGATTTGGATAACCTCGCTGTGATCGGTGACAATCACCCTATCACTTACTTTCACTCGCTCACGCACTTCAGACATCCGGCATCCCCCCAGACATGTCGCGAAAGGTCAGCGTGCAGGTGTCCAAGCTGCCGTCACCGTGCAGCTTCACCTCGACGATGCTGCCGCCGTAGGGCGCCGGCGGGTTCTTGACACTGGCGCGGGCGTCGAACACCCCGACGCTGCCGACAAAGCAGGTGGTGCGCGTGGTATTCTGAAAGTACCGGTGCGCCAGCCGGCGCTGGCCCCCGACCAAGATCACAAACGAAGTGTTACCACCTTCCATTCGCCCCCGCTCGCTATCGCGCTCATACACCTCATCGGCAATTTCAGATAAACCCCGATCCCCCGACCGGTCATAATAAAGACACAGGACCGTTTCGTTTTTAATGCCCTCCAGAGCCCGTAGGGCGAGGGGTATCTTATTTGGGGTGGTAACCCAGTCGGCGCGGCCTTCCCGCAGCATACGCCCGCCGCAGGGGGCGAAGCTGCCGTTTGCCAGCTCGACGGTGGTCACGCCCTCGACGCGGGGGTAAATTTTCGCGAGTTCGGGCGCCGCCGTCTCGGTAACCCCGCCGAGGTGAATTACCTTGTCGCACTGTAGTTTAGGTAATCGAGAGTAGAATTTTTGCAGATCGTTTAGCCGCGCGCAGCGCGTGCCCAGCGCCGTGCGCGAGATCGCGGCGAACCGGATGTGGCCTTGACCGTCTGGGGGGAGGATCATGGGAATAAAACCGTAACGAGAATGTCATTCGCGCGCAAGAGAAACGTTAAGTTATTGAAAATCCTCAATCTCAAAAATACGAAACTTGTAGACCTGTATTTACGACGGTGATATTCTGTGAACCGTGGTGAACAACCACGGAGCCCTCAGGACACGCGTTGAACCCTATGTATTGCGCGAACCCAGTTACAGGCGAAAACCCCGACACTCTGCGTGTGAGCCGCCGGCGGCGCCGGCGGTTCGATTTAGCCCAGTCCTGAGCGAGAACCCGACAGGCAGCGCGAGCCCGACCTTGTGCGAGAACCCCGAAGAAACGCGCGAACCAAATGGAAAGCGGAAAACCCGGCAAGTAGCGTAAGCCCTTAGGTGAGCGGAAAACCCTTGATGCGGCGCGAGCCCAAGGATGTGCGATTGAACCCAACAGATGGCGCGAGCCCTTTTTTAGGCGTGAAACCCAGAGTGACGCGCGGCACCGGCAGTTCCTAGGGCTGCCGGTGCGACGTACCGCACTACCGTAGTGGTGAAGTGGCGTTAATAAAAGTTAACTTCACTTTTTGGGTCACTCTCGTCTAGGCGCTGCAGGTGGCGGCGGGAGCCAGGCCGGGGGCCATGGACAGACCGGGGCCGGGGGCTGGCCGAAGCCTCGTGACGCGCACGGGATGCACGCATAATGACGCACGCATCATGCACAAGGGCCAGGTCCGCACCGTCACTTTGTGACGGTGAAGGTGGCACTACCGGTAGTTCAAATCAGCTTCGCCATTGATGGGACAACATCGTCCCGACAACCAAAGTGTGAGTTCGCAATCATGGCAAACACAAACACGAAGTCCCCCGTTCAGCTCGTCACAGACGAGGCGAAGCCGACGCCTGACGCGGTGGCGACACCCAAGCCCGTCGACCCCATCACGACTGCCGCTAAAGCGGTCATGGATGACATCATTGGCAAGTATGCCAAGTCGGATCAAACCAAAGGTTTAGCCAAGTCGGATTTTGACAAGGCTAGCGATGCGCACGATGGAACCCGCGTGTCGCTCATCTTGACGATAGTCAAGGCGGCGATCGAAAACGAGTGGAACGAAGTTCAGTACGTTATGCAAGGCGTCGATCTCGCAATCGCCGCATATCGTGACGAGCGCAATTCGACCGAGGACACGCTCACCCAATTGCGTAGCGAGATCGAGCGTGCCATCCACCCGAAAGCCCGTGAGCACGTCGAGAGCGATCTCACGAGAGCGCGTGAGATGTGGGCAGAGGAAACTGCTGCCACAAAAGTGGCAAGAGACGAGGCGAAAGCGGCTGGCAAATCCTTCAAAAAGGATGACGTCGATACCCCGCTGCATGATAGCTTCGCTAAGTCCTACCATGCCGTGTTCCAGAAAGGCGGTTTGCTCGACGCCCGTGCTGGGGCAACGACACCCGAGGACGAGGCTATCTTTGATAGCCTTGAGGATTTCTGTGAGGCTCGGGGCAAGAAGTTGCGCCGCGATCCCAAGCGCTGCGCCAACCTCGTGCGGCAAGCTCTCAAGAGCTTGGAGATCGTTGCCGACGAATACCCGGAAGGTTGCGACGAGTGGGATGTCGTCATGGAATACCTGAAAGGTATCGACTACAAGCGGCTCGAAGCGGCGCGCCAGGCTCGCGAAGACGCTGCCGCCGCTGAGAAGCGGCAGGCAGAGCGCGCTGCGAAGATGCGCGGCAAGCCCGACCTACGTAGGGCTGCGGCGAACGCCAAGGCGAACGCTGGCGTCGGCAAGCTGACTGACTAGTCAGCGACGCTCACACTCGACCCCGCACGGCTTGCGCCGTGCGGGGTTTTTTTGTGCCCACGATCTTTCGCGCGCGTGAAAGTTCGCGCAATGATCCACTACCCGTAGTGCGACATGGATCAATTGATGTGGGTTTTTATCGTGGGTAACCGGCCAATTGCATCTTAACGCATTGATTTCATTAAATAATCTACCGATACCTAATGCACGCTGAGACTGGATTAGGGCATTGAGCCATTTCGCGCGGGCTCCCGATGTGGATTAATGCCAGTTGTCACGCATGCTATCCCGAGAACGATCACGGTCAACCGTAAACAAACGGCGCGACGGCAATTAGGCCATTATTATTTTATTTTAAATGGAATAATATATATATATATAGCAGGGGGTTAGCCTAATTATTCCACTTTTCTACCCCGTTTTTCCGCACAAGAGGATACGTGAAATCGAGTGCTCGATTACATTCGATGCGTTTCGAGATTGGGGGTGTGTGTATGGTCTTATGGTGAAAAATCTTATGGAATAATGGAATAATGCACTTGAGACGTTGATATTATATGAGGAAATTACGCCACTTTTAAATATGTCCTAATTCGCCAAAACGCCATTACAACCAACTACCAGTAGTCGAGGATATTTTTAAACTCAACCCTAGAATTGTTGGCACTAATTATTCGTTTGGTATAAGGCAGTTAGCCAACTCAACTTTGTAGTGCCGTCGTAGCATACAGATAAATTCTGCGTTGCGGCACCACGTCGCGGCGGCGCATTTACGTGCGTCATCACGAGGACACCACCCACAAATATCCCCCGCGTCGAGACCACCTGAAAATATGCCCCTAATATTTTCTATTGACAAACTCAACCATTAGTTTAAACTAATGATCTCGTTACTCGCAGGTTGCGTGTACCGAGAACGGACCGCCACTACGGTAGTGGTCGGCGATTTATTTTTTGGAGTTGGTCGAGATGAGTGTGAGAGAGATTAACAACTATGATCTTTGGGCAGCCATACGTGCATTGGGCATGTACGGCATGTCTCGTGAGGAGCTTCAGGCGCTCGCGGACAACCACGAGCACGACCCCCTGTTCGCCAGTCGGGTGATCGCCACGGCAGCACGCCAGGTCGCAGCGACTAAGCGCGCGTAACCACGATTTGTTCGGTGAAAGTACGATGGTACTATTCACCGCCACTACCGTAGTGGAGTGAGTGATGAGTGACCTAGCACCGTACATACACCTGATCGCGTTTGCGGCGATATTGATGACCATTTTCGGGATGTGGAGAGTGTGACCATGAAATACGACGCGGAGGAAAAACTTTATCGCGAGGCGCACGCAGCGATCCGGCGCCTTGAGTACACTCTGGGTCAAGGTGACAACCGCTTTGGTGAGTACGGACGCAATGTCCGTACTGCCATCGAGGGGCATCGCGACACCATCCGCAGGATCGAGGCGCGCCGCCTCGCCGAGGGAAGGACTGTAAGATGACTGCGGTGTAACATCTAACCCCGAACCCCGAACGCGTGATGGCGTCGGGGTTTTCGGCTGCCAGGAAATCCCCTGGTGTTAGTGAAAGTGACTGAAATGGTTAAGTACATTACGGGTGTTGCGCTGTTCGCCATCGTCGGGCTCGGGCTCTGCGGTTTCGCCGCATCCAAGGCGCAGGCGTATTCATGTCATACGAGTTGTTACACTATCGGTAATCAACAATACTGCAACACCACCTGTTTCTAATAAACCGCCGCCACTGCCACTACGCGGTAGTGGCGGCACTTTCAGGAGTGTGACTTATGGAACATGTAATGCTGTGGCGTCTCAACGATGAGTACGGTCAACAGCGCGACCGCTGGTATCCCACCCAGCGCGAGGCGCTCGCGGCGGCGTGCCTGCGTTACGACGCGCATCCCGACATGATGGTGAAAGTGAACGAGGGTTCCTTTCGCTGGTCGAGAAACAACAAGCACCCCGAGCTGATCGTGCGTGCGTTCGGGTTGTACCTCAACCCGGCCAATGTGTGCTTACTGATCAACCTGACCATCAACGGTTACAACGAGAAAGGTGTCTAAAATGGTTACCTTGAAACTTACCAAGGAACAGTTCGACACGCTCGTGCTGCTGTCTCGCGCACCGAGTTTTCGGGGGCCGGCGGACTGTAACGCCTACGCGATCCCGCGTGAGCGCATGGAAGTTTTGCGAAAAGTGTTAAAAAAGAAGCCTCAGGGTGAGGTGAAGTACCGTTGCGGCGAGTGCCTCAACGAGTTCTACATCCCCAAGAATTGTCCCGAGTGCGGCAGCGCGGCGTACTCGGTGTAGTTCTGCTCAACTGCCCATCGCCACGACGGTGGGCAGCTAGCAGCACTACTGGTAGTGACTGCATCAACTGAGTGTGAAAGGTGACAGACTATGCGTAAGTTGTTGATGAGCACAGCACTTTCGACTGTGTTATTTGGGTCGGGTCAGGCGCACGCGAACGACATCCGACATTACTACGGCTCGTGGGAGACGTTGCAGGCTTTGGACACCAATGGTAAGCCGCAATGCGCGGCTATCACCAGGGGTCCCGAGCGCATGTTCGCGGTGAAGATGGGTGTAGCTCAATCGCTGTTTTTTCACGTCTGGAAGCAAAGCTGGAACATCCCTGACGGCACCCAGGTGAACGTGCGGGTACAGGTCGACAACGCACCCGTGGTGCAGTACCCGATGACCGGCTTCCGCAACCCCCAAGGCGGCAGCATGCTTGAGTATACGTTCAACAATCACACCAACCCGCGCAGCGGCGAGCACTGGTATAAGGAGTTTCTCGACATGTTGCGAACCGGTCGGGAAATAACGATCTTCTTCGACGGCAACGAGGGCTCGTGGAAAGGCTCGCTCGCGGGCTCCGAAGCGGCGATGCACGACATGGGCAGGTGCATCGTCGAGACCCTTGGTACACCTGGGACGACGCAGCCTTATACAGGTGTGACGCAACCTTATACAAACCTCCCGGACACGAGCCGGACGCAGCCGTACTTAGAGCATTAAACCCAATGGAGCGGCGGGATAACCGCCGCTCCACTACCGTAGTGGAGGATTAGAATGGTGTACGAGGCTCCGTCACTAGAGGGTTACGTCGTTGCGGCGGTGGATGTGGTGGTGTTCTGTCTTGTGTGGCATATCAGCCGATGGCTATGGGCACGGCTCGTCGCGGCGTATTGGTGGGTGTACGAGCGTCGGGAAATGGCGCAGATGGTGTTCATTTTCGGGTTCATCGCGGTTGTGCTGATCGCGTGTGCGAAAGGATGGTGAGTAATGAAATGTTACGTGTTTGATCTCGACGGGACGCTAGCCGATCCTACCCACCGGCTGTGGTACGTCTTGAAGCCCGATAAGGATTGGTCGGGTTTCTTCGCTGCGTGCGGCGAGGATGCGGTGATCGAGCCCGTCGCCGAGCTGTATAATACGCTCAGGTGTTCGACGTTCCGCAGCTACACCGGCTGCAAGATGGTGATCATGTCGGGGCGATCAGATGAATGTCGCGAGCAGACCGAGGCGTGGCTGGAGCGTGCGGGCCTGATGTACGACGCGCTCTACATGCGCAAAGCGGGCGACCACCGGCCCGACTACAAGTGTAAGAAGGACCTGCTCGCGGCCATGTTGAAGGATGGGTATGAACCCATTCTGTTTGTCGATGACCGCCAGCAGGTGGTCGATATGTGGCGTGAGCTGGGGTATACCTGCCTCCAGTGCGCGCCGGGAGGGTTCTGATGAGGAAATTTCTACTGGCTGGGGTCGCGATCCTGGGGTTAACCCAGGTCGCGCACGCCGAGAGCCTGACATCGCGTCTCGATGACATCGAGGATGCGATCGAGGAACATGCCCAGGACCTGAGCATACAGCTCGAAGAACTGCAGAACGAGCAGCGGGTGCGTGATATGCTGCGCAGCCCCGTCACGGCAGCACCGCTGCCTGCACCAGCGGTGCTGCCGCACAAGCTGGTGCGTGACTGCAACGGCGGGATAATTTCCTTGCCTGTAGGGTGGACGGTCGACTGCCACTGACAGTCCCACTACCGGTAGTAGTTAAAAAACCAACCCGGCAGCCTTGCGCTGCCGGGTTTTTTTGTTTATGCTGGCGTCCGCCAGCATTACAAAGATAACATCTATAAGCCGATAAATTGTTTGACAACGCCCGCCAGGGGCGTTGTTTTTATCCGAGCACGAACCTCGGAGGCATCCCCCATGCGCCACCGTGTCTCGTTTGAAATCGACCTCGAATACAGCGACGGGCTGATCGAGCTGGCTCGCGGTTGGGTGGACCGCACGGGCATCAATCCCGACGTTGCGATCTGCGACGCGAATACAGCGTTGATTGCGCTGTTGAACATGAACTGCCCGCTTCAGATGCTGTACGAGTACGGCGTCATCGTGCAGTTGAGCGCGGATACGGTAGACGAGCAGGTGTATATCGAGGATTTAACCACCTGGGCCACGCAACCGTTAATTTCAAGCCGCGCGTTCGATGTCTTTGCTGCATCAATATTAACACTTGTGCTCTTGCCGCTGTTATGCGTAATCCCGCTTGTCATCAAGCTGTTGGATGGGGGGCCGGTGCTGCACCGCGTACCCTGCACTGGATTGAACGGTAGGGTTTTTAACTGCTTTAATTTTCGCAACCCCCGCATCATGCGTGGCTTCATGCGTGGGATGAACATCGACGAACTCCCGCAGTTGTTGAACATTCTGAGGGGAGACATGACCTTCGTCGGGTGGGTCGGGTTGTGGCCGGCGCCGTGAGTGTTGTATAACGAGAGCGCAAGCACCTTGAGCCTTGAAGCAAGCGATAACCCCTTTCTGGTGCGCGAGCCCAGTTGACGACGAGAACCCTTAAGGTGAGCGCGAGCCCAGCTATATGCGACAACCCCTGCAACGAGCGCGAGCCCGCACATGAGCGATAACCCCGACAAGCGGCGCGAGCCCCTCAAGAAGCGATGACCCCGACTACGAGCGCGAGCCCAATCCTCCGCGATAACCCCGATGACTGGCGCGAGCCCGTATCACCGCGAGAACCCTCCGTCGGGCGCGAGCCCTACAACGCGCGATGACCCCTTTGTACAGCGCGGGGGGCCGGTCGAGAGACCGGCCCTTTTTTTCGTTGACGTGTCATACTATGGAGTTCTTACTTATCCCACTACCGTAGTTAAGTGGGAGGGAACAACATGGCATCGCCAGCCTATGCGACCTATGTCGATGACGAGGAAATCATCGAGCACGCGCCGTCTGTCATCAGGTTAACCAGAGATTTAGCCAACGCCGCCCGCACGATGGGTCCAAAAGAAGCCAGATTTTTGGTCGATGCGTATTACACATCGCAGGAAAACCGCAAGCGCGCGGCGAACCAAATCCGCGCGATGGCGAGGGGCGTCGTGGTCGAGGAAGATGCTGGTGAAGTTCTGACAACGCCAGAACCCCACGTCCTAATCGACTGGCTTTTTAATCAGTCGAGAATTTTAGAGAGCCAGATCAAGCGCGCCCTGGATACCTATACAACTGCCCATATAATGGGTAGTTGGATGCGGCAGATCGTCGGGATCGGGCCGGTGATCAGCGCGGGCATTCTCGCGCATCTGGAGGTGCCCAGACCCACGGCTGGTCATATCAATTCATTCGTCGGGTGGGCCGCAGCCGACCAGAAACCGTGGAAGGCGGGCCAGGTGCGCCCCTTCAACGTGCAGCTCAAGACCATATGCTGGCACGCGGGGCAGTCGTTTATGAAACTCTCGAACCGTGAAGATTGCTTCTACGGAAGAAAATACCGCGAGCGAAAAGCCTTTGAACAGATGATGTCCGATACCGGCAAACGGGTCGAGACCGCGAAGGAGTGGCTGCCTCGTTTTGCCAAGGATACACCCACTTATAAGCATTACGCCGAGGGCCGGCTGCCACCCTCGCAGATAGACGCGAGGGCACGACGCTGGGCGGTGAAGTTATTTTTGTCTCACATGAACGAAGTGTGGCTGATCCGCACCGGGCAAGCGTCGCCGGTGCCGTACCCCATCGGTCATTTGCACCACGTCGACTACATCCCACCCCCGATCCCTGCATAAGCCCAGGAGAATAAGGATGCGAGCATCATGGAGGCGGCATCCATTTGCGTGTCCGTGTGAAATTTACCAATGGGCTTGGCTGTCGCATCGCGCGATCAAGACAACCCGAAAGTAGGCGCGAGCCTTAATAGTTGCGATAACCCCTTCGAGCGGCGCGAGCCCCAACCATCAGCGAGAACCCCTAGCAGGAGCGTGAGCCCAATCTGGAGCGACAAACCCTTGAAATTGCGCGAGCCCTACGAGTAGCGAGAACCCAAACGTGGGCGCGAGCCCAATCTTGAGCGAGAAACCCAGCCCTAAGCGCGAGCCCGGTCATAAGCGACAACCCCCACGATTTGCGCGAGCCCCCTTTATTGCGATGACCCCTACGATGAGCGCGAGCCTGGTGCCTTGCGAGAACCCTTGATCAAGCGCGAGCCCAACGTTAGGCGAGAACCCCTTACCCCGGCGCGAGCCCTTTACCTAGCGGAAAACCCTTGATGAGGCGCGAGCCCAGCAGTTGGCGAGAACCCCAACGATCTGCGCGAGCCCCATGAATAGCGAGAACCCCTTGCTCGAGCGCGAGCTGTCACCGGCACCACTACCAGTAGTGTCGGTGACAGTTTCCGATAACTATCTGATATTCCACAGCGATTAATTTTACCCTGTTTTTACCGTCAAAGATTTTTATTGACCTGAAACTATGAGGATTGTACTATTATACACAGGGCGTTACCAGGGATTGTCCCTGGTGACTACCGGTAGTGGAGAGTGTGACTACGATGAATATCGAACAAGCAAGAGCGCATCTCATCGACACCCATATCGACGCGATCCGCAGGGGCACCCGTGCCAACGGGTACATGCTGCAGTCGGGACCCGGTGTCGGCAAGAGCAAGAGTATAGAACAAATGTGCGCTCGTCTCGCTAAACGACTGGCTTGCCCAGTCGGTTTAGTCATCGAGATGATCGCCAACCTGACGACCCCCGACATCCGGGGTTTTATGATCCCCATCAAGGACGACAAGGGCGGGGTTCCAAGAACTGTTTTTTCTTTACCCCCGTGGATGCCGGACGTTGACAACATCTGGGTCTTCACCCCCGACGGGGAGGTTTACCCTCCCGGCACTTGGGACGGTGAGGTTCCTGAAGTGGGGGTGGTTTTTCTCGACGAGTGGGGTCAGGCGGACGAGGACGTGCGCAAGGCGGCGGCGCCGCTGATCCTCGACGGCAACGTCGGCACGCATTTTCTCCCTCCTGCATGGCGGGTGGTCGGTGCCAAGAACCGGACCAGCGACCGGTCGGGTACCAACCGCGAGCTGATGCACATCATCAACCGTCACGGCTTGATGGAGATCGAGGGTGATCCGGGTTGTTTGTTACGTCACCTTGAGGACCTGCCCGACGACGATCGCCCGCACATCCTGACCAGGGCGTTCATTGCGAGGCAACCCGATATTGTTTTTCCAAGGGAAGTCCCCGACAAGCCCGAGCCGTTCTGCACCGCACGCACGCTGTGCAAGATGGACGCGGACCTGCGGGTGATGATGACCGAGCAGGACATCGCCAACGACAAGCTGCCGATGACCCTGATGGCGGCGGAAATCTGCCAGGGCTGGATCGGCAAGCACGCCCAAGGGCAGTTCTTCACCCACATGCGCTTTGCCAACGAGATACCGGCGTTGGAAGACATCTTCCAGAACCCCCGTTCTGCGAAGGTGCCGGCGGGTAAGGACGCGCAGATGGTGTGCTCGTACATGTTGGCAGACCAAGTTACTGAAGATACAGCCCAAGCCATCACCCGCTATGTGCTGCGCTTCAGCACCGAGATGCAGCGTATCGCGTTCGACGTGATGCTGGGCGGTCACGAGGACAAGGACACCGAGCAGACGATGGCGCACATCCGTCGTGCCAAGGCGCTGATGCCCCTGCGTGAGGTCCAGCAGTGGCTGGTCGACAACAAGGACATTCTTCGTGCCGCGAGAAGTTAAGTGCTGGCTCGGGTTCGGGACGCTTAGCCAGTGTCCCAACCAGTGCAAAGGCCGATGCGGCTTTTCCCCCACCACTACTGGTAGTGAAACCGGAGTAACTCAAGTGAACGACATCTCCCCCATATCGAGTAAAGACTTAACAAAAGCGATCAGGGAAGCGGCCATGCTGGCTGACGTGAGCCTCTCCATGTGGGAGGCTTCGCAGAACGACCCCGACCTCATGGACGAGGTGAAGCGCACCCACGGCGCGCGGGGCGACGTGGGTAAGGTCATCAAGTACCTGATGACCGGAGCCGACAGCCAGTTGAAGCGCACCCGCAACGCCTTCAAGGCGGTGCAGGCGCGGCACAAGGAGCTGACCCTGCCGTGGGTCAGCAACCGGCGGGCGTCGCGGGTCGAGGGTCCACGTTTATTGCCCCATCTTTTGGTGCATACATACGAGGCCGAGCTGGGCGAGCGCCGGCGCGAAGCCTACAACGAACTCGACGAGTTCTGCGCGGTCTATCCTGACCTGGTGATCCAGGCCAAAGGCAACCTCGGGACGATGGTGACCGATATGAGCTACCCGACACCTGAACAGGTGCGGGCGAAGTTCAACGTCCACTTCGACTTCTGGCCCGTGCCCGACAGCGAGCAGTTCGGCGCGATGGACGAGCACATGCTGGAGCGCTTCAGCAAGCACCTCAAGGGGCGCCAGGACACCCAGGCGCAGATCGTGCAGGAGGAGATGTGGCGGCGCGTCAGGGCGCCTATCGAGCATTTGCTCGATAGGCTGACCACCGACGAGGAGGGCGAGGGTAAAATCTTCAAGGCGGCGTCCATCGAGGCGGTGCGTGACCTGATCACGATGTTGCCAGGGTGGAACGTTACAGGAAACACACTGGCAGATGAAATCGCTCGTGATATCGACGTGCTGCTGACCGGGCTCGACGCGGAGACGCTGCGCAAGAACGACGGTCTGCGCAAGGAGACCGCTTCGGAGAGCCAGAAGATCATCGACAAGCTGGCGAAGTGGGGGCTGTAAAAAATGCAGAGGCTCAGCAAGGACCAGATGACGCAACGTCAGTTGTTTGTGGAGGTGTTGAACCTTCGAGGTAACGCAATCGAGGAAGCGTGGATAGCCTTTGAGGGCGCGCACGAGCGGCTCGGCTTGGCGATCGACGAATACAACGGTGTGCTCGGCGACGCGGTGACGTTTCGCGACGAGATCGCACAGAAGATGGAGGACTACTACGAGGAACGTTCCGAGAAGTGGCAGGACGGCGACGCGGGGCAAGCCTACACCAACTGGATGGAGGCTTGGACCGAGGTTGAACTTGAGGAACTCGAACAGGTCGAGTTGCCCGATCAACCTGAGATGCCGCACGCCGATTTAATCGATGATCTACCCAACCAACCCGAGTAATGGAGTGTGAAATGTTACCGCCGAAAGTAACCCTCAACAGCACCGATCAGCGGATCATGGAGGAAGCCATGGCTTCCTTTGTGATCTACGCTCCGTTCTTCTCGTATTACTTTTACGACAAGATGGAGATGTGGCCGACACGCGCCATCAAGACGCTCGCGACGGACGCCAAGCGCATCTTCGTGAACCCGGCCTACTTCGCCACGCTCAAGCCCACGGAGCGGTGCTTTGCCCTGGCGCACGAGGTGTATCACGTCATCTACAAGCACCCGATACGGATGCGCTACTACCTTCAGGCCGGCGAGCTGAAGGGGCTGCCTTTCATGCAGGACCTGTTCAACACGGCGGCGGACTACGTGATCAACGCCGACCTCGTGGCCAGCAAGATCGGGACGTGCAATCCCGCGTGGCTGTACGACCCCGACATCAAGGCCAGCGAGCTGGCCGAGGATGTCTACGTCAAGCTCTACAAGAAACTTCCCCCACCGCCGCCTCCCCCGCCGGTGCCGACGATCCCGCAGCCGAATTGCCCGCCGCAAGGTGGACAGGGTGACGAGGAAAGCGATGAGGAAGGCCAGCCGACTACCGGTAGTGCCAGTGGTCAGCAACATGGTCAGCAACAGCAATTGCCTAGGCCGAACACCTACGGCGAGGCGACCGGCAAGAAGGGCGGCGACCGCGACAAGCAGGCCCAGGCGAACAACGGGCGCTTTGACGAGGTGCTGCCGCCCGAGCGCGATGGGCAGGGGGTAGACGACGTGCCGCACGAGGTCGAGTTTCGGGAGGCCATCGCCCGTGCCGAGCAGGCGGCGAAGCGGGCGGGCAAGCTGCCGGCGAACATCAAGCGGATGATCGACGAAATCCTCCAGCCGCAAGTTAACTGGCGTGAACACATTAGAATAGTTCTAACCGGTAAAGTCGGCAACCGGCGGGAAACCTGGGACCACCCGAACAGAAGGAGGATAGTTTTAAACCCGATGGTCTATATGCCGGGGCGGCGCGGCTACGGCGCCGAGCTGGTGGTGTGCGTCGTGGACAATTCCGGCTCGGTTAGTGAGAAGGAACTCGCCGCGTGCTTTGCCGAGGTGGGCGGCGTGCTGAATGATTGTAAGCCCAAAAGGGTCATGCTCATGTGGTGCGACGCCAAGGTGCAGCGGGTGGACGAGGCGCGCAGCCTCGACGAGCTGTCGCATATCCGCCAGGAGGGTTCGCCCGGTGGCGGCGGCACGGAGTTCCAGCCGGCGTTCGAGTGGTTGTCTGAAAGAAATATTATTCCTGATACCCTCGTGTACCTCACGGACATGATGCCCAGTAGCTGGCCGCAAGAGCCCAAGTACCCAGTCATCTGGTGCGCGACCACGGAGATCAAGGGTCCGTGGGGCGACACCGTGAGGATCACGGTATGAAGTTCAAGGTAGGGCTGACGCAGCTCCTCAGCGAGGAAGCCACGATCTACGTCGAGGCTGAGAACAGCGATGATGCTGAGCGCATAGCGCTGGAAAAAGCTGCGCAAATCGACTTTACGGGGTGGCGGTTTCTTATGACTAACGGCCCGCCTGATGTGGTGAGCGTCGACGAAGTAGGTGACGCATGACCCTGGACCCCGGCATCTACGACCCAAGTGAAGCGCCGTACTGGCGCTTCACCAACGACCAAACCACTACCGTAGTGGTGAAGCAGTGGATGAAGGAGGCAGCGGAGGCGTTCGCGATCGAGTTATCAAAAATAAACTGGGGAGGCGAGACCAGTGTTGAAGTGGTCGGGATGACGACAGACGGCATGACCGGCTACTACCAAGTTTCCTTTGAACATCATCGCATGTCGGTGCCACTGACGGTTCACCGGGGCGAACAGACGGAGTGTGAAGATGCCAAACTATAAGACCAATCCTGAACCCCTGCGGCAGTTCAAGAGAAAAGCCAACGACCTGATCGACAGCACGCTCGCGCTGCGGCTGCTCGACTTTCCGCTGACGGCGCAGGAGGCGTTCGACTGCGTGTGGCCGCGTGAGCTGCAGGAGGCGTGGCGCATGGTCAAGGAGGCAAAGGTGTACCATCACGAGGCCAACTCCTTGGACGTGCAAGTGGTCACCCCCGAGGCGATGGTCACGCTGAAGATCGTGTCGAGGGATTTGAAGTATCCTTACTTCGCCGGCGGGACCCGGCGGTTCAACCTCGCCGCGCTGACCGCCGATAAGCGGGAGGCGTTCCACGCGTGGCTCGACCCGGCGCTTGAGTATGCGCGCCAGATGCGCGTCGCCAAGAGGATCATCGATGAATTTTTATCCCGCTGTCATGGCGGCACCCTCGCCTCGCTGATCAAGCGCTGGCCGGGGATGACGGTGGTCGCGCAGGAGATGGGCAACCCGTGGGCCGAGCGGGTGCGCCACCTGCCCCGGAATACCAACGCGTTCGACTGGCCGAGCAGCGGCGGCGCGTATGACTGGTTTGTCGATAACGAGGAAAAGATGGAAGTGATCTCTGCGCTGTTCACCGGGGCGCAGATGCACGGCATCGTCGTCGATAAGGCACCGGTCCAGTGCACGATTGAAGATTGGAAGTTGACCCCGAAAGTAGAAGGATCATAATGTGATGAGCCCTTTCCAATGCGAGAACCCCAATCGAGGGCGCGTCTAATGATCATCACCGGGGATTGGGAAACTTACTACGATCGGGACTACAGCCTCTCAAAAATGTCCGAGGCTGAGTATATCCTCGACCCTAGGTTCGAGGCGATAATGCTGGCCCTTAAGGTCGGCAACCAGCCGACTGTGACCCATGTCGGGTACGACGCCATCGCGCACGCGCTCAGTCAACTCGACTGGGCGCGTGTCGCATGGGTCTCGCACCACACCCGGTTCGACGGCGCGATCCTCGCGTGGCGCTTCGGCTACGTGCCGAAACTCTATCTCGACACATTGTCGATGGCGCGGGCGACGACGCACTGGCGGATCGGCAAGAGTTCTCTCCGAGCGGTTTCCGACTACATCGGGCTGCCGCCCAAGGGCGATGAAGTCACGCGGGCCATAGGAAAACGGCTCGCCGATTTCACCCCCGCCGAGCTGAGCGCGTACCGCTCGTACTGCGAACGCGATAACGAGAATTGCCACGACATTTTCCAGCGGCTGCGCCCGTGCTTCACCGCGCACGAGCTGCAGATCATCGACCTCGTACTCCGCATGGGGATATTACCCCAAGTCCAGCTCGACGATCAGCTCCTGGCCGAGCATCTCGACGAGGTGCAGACCGAGAAGGCGGCGGTTATGGCCGAGGTGGAACAGCTTGATAAAGCTGTATTCTCGTCCAATAAAAAATTCGCTGCGCTGCTGGAAGATGCCGGCGTCGATGTGCCGATGAAGATATCGCCGGCGACCGGTGAGGAAATTCCAGCAATTGCAAAAAATGACTGGGCCTTTAAGGAACTCTGCGCCGACGAGAGCCAGCCTATCTATGTGCAAGCCTTGCTGGCAGCGCGGCTCGCCGTCAAATCGACGATCGAGGAAACCCGAACCAGGGCGTTGCTGAGATTAGCCAACACCTCCTGGCCGATGCAGGGCATGGGCTGGGCGCCGGTGCCCCTGAAGTATTCAGGCGCGAGGACGCACCGCCTGTCGGGGGATGACGGGACGAACTGGCAGAACTTCAAGCGGGGCTCACGCATCCGCGAGGCCATTCTGGCTCCGCCGGGATGGCGCATCGTGCATCGCGACGCGAGCCAGATCGAGGCGCGCATGACGGCGTGGATGGCATATTGTTTACCTTTACTCATCGCCTTTAATCAAGGGCGCGACGTGTATTCGGAGTTTGCTTCGCTTGTTTATGGCTACGTGGTGGACCGGCACCAGCACATCAAGGAAAGGTTTGTCGGGAAGACGGCGATCCTGGGGCTTGGTTACGGCTGCGGCGCGTATCGGTTCCGCCACATGCTGTTTATCGGCAACGGTGGTATCAGCTATCGGGCGAGCGACGACGAGGCCAAGCGGATCGTCAACCACTACCGCACTACCTTTGTCGAAATCCCCGACCTGTGGAACGCGTTGGGCTACCTGATCGGCGAGATCATCGGGCAGCGTTCGTTGCGTGGTGTACGCGCCCGCTCGTCCGCTTACGCGGTGCTCGACCGGTTGCCGATCAAGGCCGACTTCGACAGCATCGTACTGCCGAACGGGCTCAAGATCGCCTACCCGGAGATGCGTTATTTTGAGAACCCGGCGGGTGACTTGGAGCCCTGTTACAACGACCCCTACGGCGGGGCGCAGCGGGTGTACGGCGCGAAGGTGACGGAGAATGTGTCACAGGCGCTGTCGCGCATCATCGTCACCGACATCATGGTGCGGGTGTACCAGCTCACCGGGCATCGACCCTTCCTCAGTACCCACGACAGCCTGGACTATTGTGTCCCTGTTAGTGAAGCGGAGGACATCGACGCCGAGCTGGACTGGCAGTTCCGCACCCCGCCTACCTGGGCGCCCGACCTGCCGCTCGCCAGCGAAGGCGGCTGGGGTGTGACGTTGCTCGATGCGGAGCGACGAGTTAATGCGTGAAGGGAGGGGAGTTATGCTGGTTGTTCGCCGTTACACCGAAGAAATTATGGGCAATTGCACCGTTGATTTCGAGGCTGACCTGAACGCCTTCGCGAAGGAGGGCTACCACCTACACTCGTGGAAGTTAGGCATATCACCACGCGGACTTACCGAAATTGTCGCCATCTACATTTCTGACGTGGAGGCAGACGATGCCGAGCGGAGGGTGAACCAATGAAGACGGTGCAACAGCTCATGGATGAGATGAGCGGCGATCAACTCGACGACCACGCCAGCGTGCTGCGCCGGCAGGCGACGATCTATCGTGCCGCCGCTGACCATTACGAGATAGGCGCACAGCAGTTGCGGCGCATGGCCGATGACATCGAGGCGCGCAACTACAAGGCCGAAGCACCGCCGCCCGGTTGGATGGCGAGATCGCGGGACGATAACCCGTGGCGGCAACCGGAACCGGAGCCTGAGCCGCTCGACTATAACCCCACGCTGGAGAGCGACGCGTTGGTCCCCGCCCGCATGGCGGCGGCGAACGATATCAGCTCGATGGATGAGCTATATGTCGGAACACTCGAAGACAAAGGGTTTACCTACGAACAATGTGAAGAAATATCTAAGTATTTTCAGGAGATCATCGGCGCCTATAAGTTAGAGTTCGACTGGGGTTGTAGCGTTTGGGTTGACGGCGACCGCAGTGTTAGCCGTAACGGTTTTAGCTACACTGATTTTAAGTACGATGATGACGACATGACTGTGTGGTGGATGGAGCCGCCGGTCACTATAAGATTTGGCATAGACGATATGCGTCGCGCCGTTCGCCAGTACGTAACTTCTTATGACGATACAAAAGACGGATCAGAAATAGAAGTGCGCCGCGAACTATTAGATATCCTTGGTCTATGGTGTGACCACATTAATACTTTGATTATCGAAATCGAGGGCGAACTCAAATGAGGATACCCGAGATACGCGTCGAGCTGCTGATGCACGGTCAGAACCTGGGCATCCCCCGGCTGCTGGAACTAGCGGCTGAGCTGCACCGGCGCCCGCCGATCCGCAAGGCGCCGCCGCGTCGCGAGCGCAAGGTCACGCAGGCCGAGGTGGTCCAGTATTTCAGAACGCATCCAGCCAACAACAACATGGACGCGGCGGTTCATTTCGGCGTGAACAACCGGGCGATCTCGAACGCCCATCAAGGAGGACCCCGCCGATGACCTGCGGGCACATTGGGTTATTGATAACCGCCGTCAACCTCGTCTTGTGGGTGCTGATCTTTTGTGCAGTGAGGGCAGTGCTATGAACATGGTTGTCACTACCCGTAGTGGCTTCTCTTGGAGCTACTCCCGGCTCAAAAATTTTGAAACATGTCCGAAGCGGCACTGGCACTACGACATCGCCAAGGACGTGGGCGACGGCAACGCGGCGCAGTTCGAGGGCAGCGACACACATAAGGCGTTCGAGTTGCGGGTGAGAAAGGGTACGCCCCTGCCCCTGCCCCTGGTGCAGCATGAGACGCTGCTCGCCAAGCTGATGACGATGCCCGGTGAGATTTACGCCGAGCAGAAGCTGGCGCTGACCGAGGACTACCAGCCGTGCGGGTGGACCGACAAGCGGACGTGGTTCAGGACGGTGCTCGACTTCTGCAACATCAACAAGAACCGCGCCTCCGTCATCGACTACAAGACCGGCAAGGTGACGAGCGACGACACGCAGATGAGCCTGATGTCGGCGACGATCATGCACTACATGCCAAAGGTCGAACGGGTGCGCGCCGTGCTGATGTTCGTCAATCACAACCACGTCGAGCGCGCGGAGTATACCCAGGAGAGCTTGCCGGAAATCTGGTCCGAGGTTTTACCAAGGGTCGCCAAGCTGCGCATGGCGGTTAAGACGCAGGAGTTTCCGGCTAAACCCAACGGGCTGTGCAAGCGGTGGTGCCACGTCACGAGCTGTCCGTATCACGGGAGAGGGTAATGGTCCTCCCAGGAAACACCTTTCGCGGAATTATGACGCCGCCGCCAATGACGAAGCGGTGGGTTCCGCTTGCCGGTATGGATGCGGTGCGCTGCCATCCCGTGTTCGCGGCGCTCTACGAGCAGCTCCCCGAGGGACTACGCGAACGTCTGAGCGTGCGGCTGCGCATGGACCCCTACTTCATTGCCGCCATCGCCGTGTTTGTTACCGAGGACGGGCGGGAGTTCGAGACCCGCCTGCAACCGACGCAGTTATCTGACGGCAGAAATGCCGCCGTCCTGATACCGGAGGCGTTCCTTGCCTATTTGTGTCTGGTGGCATGACCCCAGAGACGAAGATCAAGCGCGGGATCAAGGCGGTGCTGGATCGTTACCGCCCGCATGTGTACGCCTATATGCCGGTGCCGGGAGGGTACGGACGCAGGACATTGGATTATATAGGTTTCTGCTGTGGACTTGGCTTTGCGATCGAAGCGAAACGGATTGGTGGCAAGCCAACCCCGATGCAGGAAATGACAATAAGCGAGATTGAACAGAGCGGCGCACGCGTCTTCGTCATCAACAGCTACGACCGGATAGTGGAACTGGAACAATGGATCACTACGGTAGTGGGCAACAGGAGTGTGTAGGAATGTTTGTTACCGCCGACGCTAATCACATTGTCGTGCCTTGGAGGCAGGACCTCGCGAGCGTGATGCCGCACGCCCGCGCTCTCGACTACCAGGGGCAGCGCATGTTGCTGGTCCCCAATCAACACGCCGAGGCGAAGGTCGCGCGCAACCTGGGCATCCCCGTCCCCGCGCCGATCCTCACGCGCTACGACTGGTGCAACCAGAAACCCTGGCACACCCAGAAGATCACGGCAGCACTGCTGACTGAGAGCGCGAGCGCGTATGTGCTGAATGAATTTGGCACCGGTAAGACCCGCGCCGTCATCTGGGCGGCGGACTATCTACGCCGGCACGCCGGCGCGAAGCGGGTGCTGATCGCCGCCCCCCTGTCTACTTTAACCCCCGTTTGGGAGGCCGAGCTGTTTCGGCTGTTGCCTCTTGCCAGGGTAAGAGTGCTGCACGGCGACCGGCGCACGCGGCTGGAGCGCCTGGAGGATGACGCCGACTTCTACATCATCAACCACCACGGCCTGCCGCTGATGCGCGACGCGCTGATCAAAAAGGGTTTCGACATCTTTGTGATCGACGAACAGGCGACGTTCCGCAATAAGTCAACCGACCTGTGGAAGGCGGCGAACGCCGTCATCCGCAGCGGCGCGAAGCCGCCGCAGTTTGTGTGGGGGTTGACCGGCTCGCCGGTGCCCAAGGCCGCGACCGATGCGTGGGGGCAGATCAGGCTGCTCACCCCCGACCGGACCAGCACGTCGCTGAACCGGTTCAAGGACATGACGATGCGCCAGATCACCGGCTTCAAGTGGGTGAACCGCCCGCAGGCGATGGACATCGTGTACGAGCAGATGCAGCCGAGCGTCAGGTTCGCGCTGACCGACGTGATCGAGCTGCCGCCGACGATCTATCGGGACCATCAGGTGCAGCTCGAACCCGAGACGCGCAAGGCGTACAAGCTGCTGTTCGATAAGGCATCGATGATGACCCAGCGCGGCGAGGTGGTGACCGCCGTCAACGAGGGCGTGCTGCAGAGCAAGTTACTTCAAGTTTCCTTGGGGTATGTCTACTCCGACAAGGGAACTAAAATAAAATTATCCAACGACAACCGGATCGACATGCTGAGCGAGCTGGTCGCGAGCACCAGCCGCAAGGTGATCGTCTTCGTGCCGTTCATCCACGCGTTAGAGGGCGTCGCTGCGGCCCTCCAAAAGGAGACCAGCGTTGCGGTGATCCACGGCGGCTCGCCGGTCGGGTTTAGAAACAAGACCTTCCGCGCCTTTCAGGAGGAACCCGAGCCGAGGGTGATCGTCGCGCACCCCGGCTGTATGTCTCATGGGCTAAACCTAACCGCCGCCAACCTCATCGTCTGGTTCGGCCCAACCAATAATTATGAAACCTACGAGCAAGCCAACGCTCGTATCGTAAGACCCGGACAACTGTCGAAAACAATTATTGCCCACCTGATTGGGACCCCGGTGGAGCGGTTAGCGTACAAGCGTCTACGTGAACGTGCCACTTTCCAGGGCATGTTGCTGGAGCTGTTTCACCAGCAGGTGCTGGAATATTAAGCCCAAAGTGCTGGCGAGAACCCAACGAGCGGCGTGAGCCTTTTGTACTGCGAGAACCCTAGTCAATGCGCGAGCCCCACAATCAGCGAGAACCCTGCCCCACGCGCGAGCCCATTAAACTGCGAGAACCCAGCCTCATGCGCGAGCCCTCGTACTTGCGAGAACCCCTTAGGTGAGCGCGAGCCCGATCAGGAGCGAGAACCCAAGTGTGGAGCGTGACCACTACCGTAGTGGAGACGACATGGAGCCTAAGTTACCCGTCAAGAAGGGCGAGCGTTGGGTCTATACCGGAGATCACTCACCCTGGCGCGGACACGCCGGGGTGATCGACCGGATCGAGAACCCCTTCGAGGGCGCACGCGATAACTACGAGATCGCCCGCTTGTGGTGGGACGATCCCCCAGACAAGCG
>Ga0210389_10000204_pt1 | contig 62007 bp, 52 predicted proteins | sample IncBWH28OmetaG_FD_160127 | JGI IMG/M metagenome (GOLD analysis project Ga0210389, IMG submission 160127) | Forest soil microbial communities from Barre Woods Harvard Forest LTER site, Petersham, Massachusetts, United States - Inc-BW-H-28-O ... | reverse complement strand
GGGCAACCTCTACGTCGCCGATCGTGGCTACAATCAGGTAAACGTCTTCTCTCCCACGGGCTCGCCGCTTCGCTCGATGCAGTTTAATTCTCCAACGTCGCTGGTCGCGCTCCCCGAAGGTGAAGTGGCGGTGACCGCGCCGCGCGGACTCCATCTTGTCACCGTCTTCGGCCCGACCGGCCGCGTTGTTCGTGAATTTGGCGACCCGGAGCAACTCTCCGAACGCAACGACCTCAATCGCTATGTGAGCATCGGCCGGCTGGGCTCTGACCCGGAGGGCCACATCTACTACGGTTACACATACATGCCGGAGCCCATGGTCCGTCAGTACGACCGCTTCGGTTTCGCCAAACAGGATTTTCAGTTTACGAACATCGATGCGTTTTCCGAGGCTCGCGCCGCGCGCCGGGAAATTGAACGCCAGGAAAAGCGTGCGGAACCTCCGTCGTTGCACCCGATTCTGACCGCCTTCGGCGTTGATCCCGTCAGCGGCGACCTCTGGATGGCCTTGAACAACACGCTGCTGCACTTTGACAAGGACGGAAACCGGCGTTCCGAGTACCAGATTTACACCAAGGACGGCGCGCGCATCGAAGCCAACGTGCTCCTTGTCGAAGAGGACCGGTTGCTGATCGGCGCGGATCCAATCGGCGTTTACGAATTCGCCCGGCCGGACCGGAAACCGTGAGCAAAATTCACCGCGTTTTCCTCAGGTCGCTTTGCACTGAAACAGTGCAAACACATTTTCCGCCGTGCGTAAACCATGATTTTCTCAGGCAAAATTTGCGTTTTTCTTTCGACTTGCACAATTCCCGTGCTTGTGGAAAAGTTGTGCATGGCATGTGAACTTCGTTGAACCCCTTCGCGCACTTTTCGCTTGCTCCCACCCGAACAGTGCGCGAGAATCCAACGCAGTTTGAAAGCAATGGTGCTTGGTTCAGCAGGTCTGAAAGGTCCGCGCAGGTCCACAGGGGCAACGACCAATCGTTCCGGCGCGGGAAAGAACTCCAAGGCTTGAAGAATTAGGGCGAAATTGGCTTTCCACAGTTTTTTCACACCTGTGGAAATGGTCTAGGCTTGGCATTTTCTGATGACGACAGCTACCCAAATTGGACGTGAAAAAGAAGTGCAGAATCTCTGGGATAAGTTCCTCGATCTGATTAAATCCAGGGTCAGCATCAACACCTATTCCACATGGTTTCAGCCTACCCGGCTCAACCGCGCGGAAGGGGACACCCTGTACGTGCAGATTCCCAGCACTGTGTTCCGCCAGGTTCTCACCCGCACCTACGGCGAAATTGTAAAAGCAGTTTTTCACCAGATGGGCACCCCTCAGATGAAAGTGCAGTATGTCTGCACCGAGGAAGAACCCGTGCAAGCGGCGCCCGCCGTCAACGGCACGAAGCAAGCCAAGCTCGATTTTGAAAGCAGCGACCACCAACTGAATACTCGCTATACCTTCGACAGCTTCGTCGTCGGCAAGTCCAATGAGTTCGCGCATGCGGCTTCCCGCGCAGTCGCCGAGCAGCCTTCCAAGGCTTACAACCCGCTCTTCCTGTACGGCGGCGTCGGTATGGGCAAGACCCACTTGATGCATGCCATCGGACACACCATCAAGAAGCGCAATCCGGCCATGCGCCTCAGCTACGTCAGCGCCGAAAAATTTACCATCGAGGTCATCAACTCGCTCCGCTTCGACCGCATGATCAGTTTCCGCGACCGCTTCCACACCGTCGATGTGCTCCTCGTGGACGACATCCAGTTCATCGCCGGAAAAGAGCGCACCCAGGAAGAGTTCTTCCACACCTTTAACGCTCTTTACGAGCAGCAGAAGCAGATCGTCATTTCCTCGGACTGCCTGCCGAAGGACATCAACTCGATTGAAGAGCGCCTTCGTTCCCGTTTTGAGTGGGGATTGATCGCCGATATTCAGCCGCCGGACCTGGAAACGAAAATCGCCATCCTCCAGAAGAAAGCGGAGAACGATCGCTTCCATCTGCCCGACGATGTCGCGGAGTACATCGCCCGCGCCATCAAGTCCAACGTGCGCGAGCTCGAGGGCGCCCTGACGCGTCTAATGGCCTACGCTTCGCTGACCGGCACAATCGTTTCGCTCACCACCGCGCAGCAGGTTCTTCGCAACATCATCGCGTCGCAGGAAAAGCGCGTCACCATCGACCTGATCCAGAAACGCGTCAGCGAGCATTTCAATTTGCGCGAGCAGGACCTGAAAGTCCGCAGCAACACCCGCGCCATCGCTTTCCCGCGCCAGGTGGCCATGTATATCGTCAAGCAGCTCACCACCGCGTCGCTACCAGAGATCGGCCGGCAGTTCGGCGGCAAGCATCACACCACCGTCCTGCACTCGATCAACAAAATCGAAGAACTCCGCCGCTCCGACAAAGAACTGAATCGCACCATCACCCGTCTGATGGACGCCCTGCAGTAACAACCTCGTCAGACCACAATTACCACGGCCAAATCGTGCCGTCGTAGCCCAGGAATTTCCCCGTCAACTCCATCGGATTCCCTTCGAGCACCTTGCGCATGCCTCCAATGCTCTGCGCCGGCGTCAGCGCCGCGTTCGCGCCTCCCATGTCCGTCTGCACCCATCCCGGGCTGAAGATCACCACGCTGATTCCCCGCGGCTCCACTTCTTTGGCCAGGATCGACATCGTCATGTTTAGCGCTGCTTTGCTTGTTCTGTATTGATAAGCGAGTCCGAAGCCGATGGTGGATTCCAACGCTTGCAGTGAGCCCATTCCCGTGCTGATCGCCACGATCTGTTTCCGCTGGCTCGCTGCGACGTTTTCAATAAGCGCCTCCGCCACCCGGATCGCCCCCAGCACGTTCGTGTCAAAGGACTCGCGCCATCCGGCAAAATTAAGTTTGCCAAGCTTGTTTCCGTCTCGCGTAAAAATGGCCGAGTTCAAGACAAGCAAATCTACAGGCTTACCATCCAAAGTTTCCGCTAACCGTTTGACCGATTCATCGCTGGCCACATCCAGGTCGTATAGCGACACATTTTTGTTTTTTGCCAATCGCTGCAGTTCCTCGCTGCTTTTTGGATTGCGCGCTGTCGCAATCACGTCCCATCCATCCGCCGCATACTGACGCGCAAATTCCAACCCGAGCCCACGATTTGATCCAGTAATTAAAATACTCGACATGATCGGTCTCTCCTCAGTACGCCAAATTTCTTTTCAGAACGAGGGTAAGTGAAAGTCCCTGTGAATATCTCTTCTAACTTGGCCGTCTGTTTGATGCTCTTTGCCTTTTTTCGTCACCCGGAAACATTGTGCAGAAGGTGTGAACATCGCGAGGGAAACTTGCGGATCAAATGTGCGCGCTTGCGGAGCGAATCGCTCGATCCACGGCCGCGGCTCTTTTTTCCGCAGCTTCGCGCGGATATTCACGCGACACCTCTCGCAAAATAGCAAGCTAGTCCGCGCGTCCGTGTACATTTCCACCAATCCACAGCGCTCATCACAACAACAAGCTTTATAGCTCTATTTTTATCTGACTGCTTTTGTGAAAGCCTTTGTGTCTGTGAGAATCCTAATTCCTTCCCTGCATATTCTCGCCGCCGGAAATCCTCAGACCGCTGCATTTCCACAGCGTAAAACCCTTCTGGCCACTTTCTACTTGGCGGAAAAGCGAGTACAGTACGTCAGCGGGTTAATTCAGCGGGGGAAAGCCACATGACGGCAACCGGTACCGCACGTGAGGAAAGCCAATCCATGGAATTCAGCGTAACCAAGTCCGCGCTGCTCAATGAACTCACCACCACTCAAGGCGTAGTCGAACGCAAAACCACGATTCCCATTCTTTCGAATCTCTTGGTTGAAGCGAAAGGCAGCCGCGTCACGATTACCGCGACCGACCTCGAGCTCAGTGTGCGCACCTCCTGCGAAGCCAAGGTCAAAAAAGAAGGCGCCGGCACCATCCCCGCCAAGAAACTGCTCGAGCTCGTCCGGCTCCTCCCCGAAGGCGAAATCAAGTTCAAGTTGCTCGACAATCACTGGGTCGAGATCGTAAGCGACAAAAAGAAATACAAACTTGTCGGCATGGCCAAGGAAAATTTCCCCGCTTTGCCCGCCATGCCCCATACGCTGGTCAAGCTTCGCGCCGCGGTGCTCGAAAGCCTGATCGCCAAGACAAAATTCGCCATTTCCATGGAAGAGTCCCGCTACACCCTCAACGGTGGCCTGCTGATCCTCAAGCCCGACACGCTTGCCATGGTAGCCACCGACGGCCATCGCTTGGCGCTCGCCGAAACCGATCAGAAGCTTGCAGGCCTCAACGGCGAAGTCCGCGTCCTGATCCCCAAGAAAGCCATGGACGAAGTCGAAAAACTTTCCGCCGCGGCCGGCTCCGATGCCCACATGGAATTCGCAAAGGATGAGAGCCACCTCTTTTTCCAGGTCGGGCACCGCCTTTTGATCTCCCGCATCCTCACCGGCCAATTCCCGAATTACGAAGCCGTCCTGCCGCGCGAGAACAACAAGACGGTGGTCCTCGAGCGCTCCGAACTCAGCGACGCCGTCCGCCGCGTCTCCCAACTCGCCGACCAGCGCTCACACGCCGTCAAGCTTGCCGTCTCCACCGAAGGCGTGGAAATCTCCGCTTCCAGTCCCGAGTACGGCGAAGCCAAGGAAACCATCGACAAGGATTACAAGGGCGATAACATCTCTATCGGTTTCAACTCCAGCTACATGCTCGATTTTCTCGCCGCCGCGGCCGACGGCCCCATCAGCATCGAACTCAAAGACGAACAGTCCGCCGGCCAGATGCGCCCCCTCGCTGACGAAAGCTACCGCTACCGCTACGTAATCATGCCCATGCGCATCTGAAGCGAGCGGTGCTTTCCGATCGCTTTAGCCCACCGCGCCGGAATCAAATAATAGCTACTTGAATATATATCTTTGCTGTTATACAGTCTGCCTGTTTGAGATCCCATTCTGCAATCTCGAAGATGCAATCTCAAAGATCTTCCTGCCATGCCAAAAACCCCAGCTACCGGGCTCCTTCCCGCTTCGGCAATCAGCCATAAGATCTATTTCCTTCGCAAGACTCGTGTGATGATTGGCTCTGACCTTGCTGTGCTCTACGGTGTGACAACCTTCAATTTAAACAAAGCAGTACTTCGAAACCTCCGGAGATTTCCGAAAGACTTCATGTTTCGAGTCACTTCCTCCGAATCCGACTCTTTGATATTCCAGACTGGAATATCAAAGAAAAAGGGCCGCGGCGGCAGTCGCTACCTTCCTTACGCTTTCACCGAACACGGCATTGCCATGCTCTCCAGCGTCCTCCACAGCGATCGCGCCGTGCAGGTCAACATCGCCATCATGCGAGCCTTCCTCCAAATCCGCGCCATGCTCGCCACGCACGAAGATTTGCGGCGCAAGATCATGGAAATGGAGAAGCGCTACGACTCCAAATTCCACGCCGTTTTCGCCACTCTTCGTCAAATGCTGGAGACCCCAATTCCGCCAAGGAAACAGATCGGATTTCATGCCCGGGGCCAGTCCGCCTGATGCGCGACGCCTTTCCAAAGAACATTTATAAGTAATTGAAATACAAACACTTATTTATCCACAACCCCCATCCTCCCGCTTGAGAATCTCCCCCTTTTCCAGTAAAATTTAAGTGTTGTCGATCGGTTATTCTTCCCCCCAATCGACACGTCCGCCAGGCCCGCTGGACCTCGAACGCTCCGCGCCAGGAGCAGGTCTCGCACCCTGGAGAACATAAGTCTTCGCCACGTCCCGGATCGCGGGATGGGATGAAGCAGGAAGCCCTACGAGCTCCGATCCGGCCCAGTGGGATCGCAGTCAAAGGGTGAGGCGACGGTTGCAGGATTCCGACATCACGCCTTTCCTTGCTTCGCAAAAATTGTTTTAAGCGGTCGCAGGCGGAATTTTCTCTGTGTGGAGAGCGCCGTTCCGCGCGACCGGGTTGCCGCAGGCTTGCACGTCAGGAGAGCAAATGGGCGATAAAGAAACTCCCGCTGTTAAGACCGGACACCAGTACGACGCGAAATCCATTAAAGTGCTCGGCGGCTTGGAAGCCGTTCGTCTGCGCCCCGCCATGTACATCGGCTCGACCGGCGAAATGGGTCTCCACCATTTGGTCTGGGAAGTTGTCGACAACTCCGTCGACGAAGCGATGGCTGGCTATGCCGACGAAGTAAATGTCACCGTTCATGCCGACAATTCCGTTACCGTGGTCGACAATGGCCGCGGCATCCCCGTGGACATGCACGCCACGGAAAAGCGTCCGGCCGCGGAAGTCGTTCTCACTGTTCTACACGCCGGTGGAAAATTCGACAGCGACACCTATAAAGTTTCCGGCGGTCTTCACGGCGTCGGCGTCTCCGTCGTCAACGCCCTTTCCGATTTTCTCGAACTCGAAATTCAACGCGATGGCGCCGTTTGGGAGCAGAGTTACGAAAAAGGGAAGCCTACCAATAAACTCAAGCAGACTGGCAAAACCCGCAAAACCGGAACAAAAGTCAAGTTCCATCCCGACCCCAGCATCTTCGAAAAAACGGCATTCAGCTACGACACGCTGGCCACCCGTCTCCGCGAATACGCTTTCCTCAACAAAGGCCTGAAGATCACGCTTAATGACGAGCGCACGGAAAAGACCGCTGAATTCCGCTTCACCGGCGGCATCGCCGAATTCGTCAAGCACCTGAATCGCGGAAAGACTTCGCTCCACGACTCTCCGATTTACATGGAAGGCAAGAAGGGCAACGTCGAAATCGAAATCGCCCTGCAGTACAACGACACCTACGGCGAAAACGTTTTCTCCTTCGCCAACACCATCAACACCGTCGACGGAGGCACGCACCTCTCCGGCTTCCGCTCTGCTCTCACGCGTACCATCAACAATTTCGCTTCGAACGCCGGAATGTTGAAAGAGCAGAAAGACGAAGTCACCATTTCCGGTGATGACGTCCGCGAAGGTCTCGTCGCTGTCGTCAGCGTTCGCTTGCCGCAACCCCAGTTCGAGGGCCAAACCAAAGGCAAGTTGAACAGCGACATCAAAGGCGACGTGGAGCAACTGGTCAACGAAAAGCTCGGCGACTGGTTCGACAAGCATTCAACTGTCGCGCGCCGCATCATCGGCAAGTGTATTGACGCCGCCCGCGCCCGCGAAGCCGCCCGCAAGGCCCGCGAACTCACGCGCCGCAAGTCCGCGATGGATTCCAGCGGCTTGCCCGGAAAGCTGGCGGATTGCCAGGAGCGCGATCCGGCCCGCTGCGAACTGTTCGTCGTCGAGGGCGAGTCGGCCGGCGGCTCCGCAAAAATGGGCCGCGATCGCAAATACCAGGCCATCCTTCCCCTCAAGGGCAAAATCCTCAACGTCGAAAAAGCCCGCTACGATAAAATGCTCGGCCACGAAGAAATTCGCGCCATCATCACCGCCCTTGGCACCGGCATCGGCAAAGACGATTTCGACGCTGGCAAGCTCCGCTACCACAAAATAATTCTGATGACCGATGCTGACGTCGACGGCTCGCACATCCGCACCCTGCTCCTCACTTTCTTCTTCCGCCACATGAAGGAGCTCATCGAACGCGGCCACGTCTACATCGCCCAGCCGCCTCTCTATCGCGTCAAGCGCGGCAAGACTGAGCGCTATATCCGCGATGACCGCGAATTTGCCCGCGAACTGATGAAGCGCGCCACCGAAGATCACATCGTCAAGGCCAAGGAAGGCGTCAACCTCGAAGGCGCGCGCCTCACCACTTTCCTGCTGAATGTCCAGGAATACGATGCCGCCGCCGCCAAGCTCGGCCGCCGCCTCCGCGAACCCGGCCTTGTCGAACTCCTCGCCGAAAGCGGCCTCGAAAAGAAAACCGACTTCGAGGACAAGAAGGCGCTGGAAAAACTACTCAAAGAGATCGACAAATCAAAACTCAAGCTCGAAGGCAAAATCGCTTTCGATGAAGAACACAGCCTCTACGAAATTCAGTTCGGCCTTCCCCACAACCAGAAAATCAGCTGGGGTGTCGCCTCGACCGCCGAATATAAGCGCCTCCGCGCTCTCGCCAAGCAGATTGAGGAATTCAACCATCCGCCGTTCACCGTCGCCCGCAACGGCACGAAGGTCACCCGGGAAAAAGCCACCGACGTCCTCAACTACGTCATGGAAGACGCCAAAAAGGATTTCACCATCACCCGATTCAAGGGCCTGGGCGAAATGAATGCCGAGCAGTTGTGGGAAACCACCATGAACGCGGACACTCGCACCCTGCTCCAGGTGAAACTCGAAGACGCCGTCGCTGCCGAAGACATTTTCACAACGCTCATGGGCGAAAACGTCGAAGCGCGTCGCAAATTCATCGAGGACAACGCCCTCGAAGTCGTCAATCTCGATATCTAAGGCGCCGGCATCCCGCCGGCAAGCGGGACGATTTTGTAGTGGCCGGCCTTCAGGTCGGTAAGTTTGAGAACAGTGCTAGGGATGATTTACCAGTTAGGCTGGACAACTTTACCGGGATTGCGCGGACTGAGCGTCAGCGAATTTCGCGCCGTTCCCACGTCCACGCCGGACAACGAAAAAGGCGTGGCAATCAATCTTGGCGATCAGGCCGAATGCGAATCTTTTTTGCGCTTGATTGAAGCTGAATTTGCAACCAAGCGCTTTACCAACGCGGCGGACGCGTTCGACACCGTCAAAGCATTCGCACTCGAACGCACGAATCACTGAACCAAGCTTTGGAGTGCATTACCGCAGGACCATAACGAGCGAAGGCTGAGGACACATGGCAGACGAGCAGAACACATCAATACTCCTTCCCATCGACATCGAAGCCGAAATGCGCAAGTCGTATCTCGACTATGCGATGAGCGTCATCATCGCCCGCGCGCTTCCCGACGTGCGCGACGGCCTCAAGCCCGTCCAGCGCCGCATCCTAGTCGCGATGAACGACCTTGGCCTCGCCTCCAATCGCGGCTACCGCAAATGCGCCAAGATCTGCGGCGACACCTCCGGCAACTATCACCCGCACGGCGAAGCCGTAATCTATCCCGCGCTCGTCCGCGTCGCGCAAGACTTCAACATGCGTTACCCGTTGATCGACGGCCAGGGTAACTTCGGCTCCGTCGACGGCGATCCCCCGGCGGCCATGCGGTACACCGAAGCGCGCCTCGCAAAAATCACCGAAGACATTCTCGCCGACCTCGAAAAAGAAACCGTCGACTTCATCCCCAACTTCGACCAGACCCGCGAAGAACCCGTCGTCCTCCCGTCGCGCATTCCGAATCTTCTCGTCAACGGCGCCAGCGGCATCGCCGTCGGCATGGCCACCAACATTCCCCCGCACAATCTCCGCGAAATCGTGGATGCCGCCATTCTTTTGATCGAGAAGCCCGACACTCCTCTGAAAGAAATCATGAAGATCGTCCCCGGTCCGGACTTTCCGACCGGCGCCTACATCGCGGGCAGGGAAGGCATCGAAGCCGCCTATCGCACCGGCCGCGGCAGCTTCATCATGCGCGCCAAAGCTGCCATCGAAGAAGCCAGCAAGGACCGCGAAAACATCGTCATCACCGAAATCCCCTATCAAGTCAACAAATCGAAGCTCATCGAGCGCATCGCCGAACTCGTCCAGACCAAGAAAATCGAAGGCATCTCCGACGTGCGCGATGAATCTTCCCGCGAAGGCATGCGCATCGTCGTCGAACTGAAGCGCGGCGAAGAGTCGCAGCTCATCCTCAACAATCTTTTCAAGCACACCCAGATGCAGGAATCCTTCGGCATGATCCTGCTTTCCATCGTTGCAGGCCAGCCGCGCGAACTCGGCCTGATCCCGATGATCAAGCTCTTCATCGAGCACCGCATGGAAGTGGTGCGCCGCCGCACCATCTTCGAACTTCGCAAAGCCGAAGAGCGCGAACACATCCTGGTCGGCTACCAGATCGCCCTCGATCACCTCGACAACGTCATTCGCGTCATCCGTGGCAGCGGCAGCCGCGCCGAAGCCAAGGAAAACCTGTTCAAGTATTTCAGCGAGCAGGACGTCACCATCACCGAAAACGGCAAGTCCAAGAAGCTCGAAGGCGTGAAGCTCGATGGCCGCAAGTATCGCTTTGTCGGCGCCGCCGAAATCGAAGCCGCCGGCCGCGGCAACTCCCTCACCCTCAGCTACGCGCAAATTGACGCCATCCTCGAATTGCAGTTGCACCGCCTCACGCAGCTTTCTATCGACGAAATTGTCAAGGAACTGAAGTCCATCCGCGACCTGATCGCCGAACTGCGCGAAATTCTCGCCAGCGACAAAAAGCTCAAGCAGGTCATCACCGGCGAGCTGCGCGAAGTCCACAAAGCCTACGGCGACGACCGCCGCACGCAAATCGTGGACAAGGTAGACGAGATCAAACTCGAAGACCTCATCGCCGACACCGACCAGCTAATCACCGTCAGCCACGCCGGCTACATCAAGCGCACACCCGCCGACGTCTATCGCCATCAGTCGCGCGGCGGCAAGGGCCGCATCGGCGCCAAAACCAAGGAAGAAGACTTCGTCGAACATCTCTTCGTCGCCTCGGCGCACAGTTACATCCTGCTCTTCACTTCCAAGGGCCGCGTCTACTGGCTGAAGGTCTACGAACTCCCTGAAGCCGCCGCCGCAACGCGCGGAAAAGCCATCTCCAGCCTCGTGAAGTTCCAGGAGGACGAGAAGCTGACCGCGCTCGTCGCCGCCACCAATCTCGAGGAAGAGGGCCGCTTCGTCTTCCTGGCCACGAAAGACGGCACGGTAAAGAAATCCGCCCTCACGGAATTTTCTAATCCGCGCTCCACGGGCATCATCGCCATCAATCTCGAAGCTGATAACGAACTCATCGGCGCCAAGCTCACCGACGGCAAGCAGATGATCTTCCTCGCCAGCCACGAAGGCCAGGCCATCCTCTTCCGCGAAACGGAAGTTCGCCCCATGGGCCGCAACGCCGGCGGCGTGAACGGCATGGACCTCGCCAAGGGCGACTACGTCGTCAGCATGGACGCGGTCCAGCCCGACTTCGTAATCATCGCCAAGGAACGTAACAAGACGACGCAGAACCTCGAGGAACTCGAAAACGAGGACATCAAGGACTCGCTCACTACGCTCATGCTCACCGTCTCTGAAAAGGGCTACGGCAAGCGCACCGCCCTCGCCGAATACCGCATCACCTCGCGCGGCGGCAAAGGCGTCGTCAACATGAAGACCACCGACCGCAACGGCTCCGTCGTCTCCACTCTTCAGGTCACCGAAGAGTCCGACGTCATGATCATCACCGAACACGGCAAAGTCATCCGCGTCCACGCCAACGAAATCCGCGAAGCCGGCCGTTCCACCCAGGGCGTCCGCCTGCTCCGCCTCGACGGCGACGACTCCGTAGCCGCCGCCGCCGTCCTCCACGAAGAAGACGAAGAAGCAAAAAAATAACTCACCATGTAGGGGCGGCTTTAGGCCGCCTTCTTCGTTCGCTCAAGGTGATTGTAGGGCCCGCCTTCCGAGGCGGGCCGCTCTTCGTCTTCTCTGCGACCTATGTGCTCTGCCCTCCGCGTCCTCTGTGTTAAATCCCCCTTTTCATCAACCGCCGCTCCCGCGCTACACTACAACCCCATGAAAATCATCCGTCTCTGCTTCTTTTCCGCTCTCTTTTGTTTCCTGGCAACTTTCTCAGCCGTCCCCCAAACCCCTGCTCAGAAATTTCTGGCCTTCGTCGGCACCTACACCGACAAAACCGATAGCAAAGGCATCTACGCCTTTGAATTTGACGCCGCGACAGGCAAGCTCACTCCCAAAGGCCTGGCTGCCGAATCGTCAAACCCCTCCTGGGTAGTAATCCATCCCAACGGCAAATGGGCCTACGCCGCCAACGAATCCGGCAAGCAAAGCTCCATCAGTGCATTCTCACTCAATGGCGTTACCGGCGTGTTTGGCCGACAGAAGGTAGAACTCCACGATCCGGCAAAACTCACCCTCCTCAACAAACTCCCCGCCCTCGGCGAAGATCCCTGCTATCTCTCCTTCGACAAAACCGGCAAATTCCTCTTCGCCGCCAACTACACCTCCGGCAACGTAGTCGTCTTCCCAATCCTCCCCGACGGCAAACTCGGCGCAGCCACCGCCAATGTAAAAGACGCCGGCACTCTCGGCCCCAACAAGGAGCGCCAGGAAGGCCCCCATGCACATTGGATCCAGATGACTCCCTGGCACTCCGTCTTTGTATCCGATCTGGGCTTGGATCGAGTCCTCTTCTACGACTTTGACGCTTCCGAGGGAACGCTCGCATTACACAACGCGGCGGTAGGTCCAAATCGACCATTTGCGCAAGCCGGCCTGGAGCTCAAGCCAGGCAGCGGGCCGCGCCATGTCGCATTCGGCAAAGCGCGGGACTCCCGGCAATTTGTGTATGTTCTGGGAGAAATCGAATCTACGATTGCTGTGTTCGCGACTTCAAAAGAGGGAATCTTTGGCGAGATTCAGAGTATTACCACTCTTCCGCCAGGCTATTCTGGCCGTAGCGAAGCCGCTGAACTTGTTCTCCACCCAAATGGAAAATGGCTGTTTGCTTCCAATCGTGGACCCGACTCGATAGCCGTCTTCGCCGTCGATCCTGCGGCAGGCACGCTGCGTCCTGCGGGAATCTTTTCCACCAGCGGCAAGGAACCCCGCCACTTTGCCATCGACCCCACCGGCAAGTTTCTAATCGCCGAAAACCAAAACTCCAATTCCATCGTCGTCTTCCGCATCAACACAGAAACTGGCGCACTCTCGCAAATCTCGATCACCGAAGGCATCCCAAGCCCTGTCTGCCTAACTTTTCTCCGAACCCCATAATGTAGCCCACCTCTTCTCTGTGACCTCTGCGCTCTTCCTCTGCGCACTCTGTGTTAAATCTTCTCTTTCGTAAAGGTCACCGCATTTCCTTCTCCACCCAATCCTGAGTTAAACTTTCGCGTTCGCATTCATCAAGGAGCTCTCATGCCGCGCAAATCCTCCCTCCGATTGATTCTGCTCTCCATCCTTACTCTCGCAATCAGCAGTATCGCCCTGGGCGATGGCGAAACCTCCCCCGCGCGCGACCCCAAGCAACCCATCGACGAGGCCTACACCGTCAAAATCCGCAAATACACCACCGCCCCCTACTTCTCCTCGCCCCTCGTCGACTATCTCCCCGCCAGCAAAACCGTCCCCACGCCCGAAGTCGTCCTCGGCGACGTAGCCGGCGCCCCCGGCATCCTTCCCTACGCCGAAGACGTGTACAAATACATGCGCCTCCTCGAGAAAGCCACGCCGCGCGTGAAAGTCGTCTCCATCGGCACCACCGAAGAGGGCCGCGAAATGATCGCCGTCGCCGTCTCTTCCGAAGCCAATCTGAAAAATCTCGAGCAAAACCGTCAGCGCCTCGCGAAACTCGCCGACCCGCGCTCCATCCATCTAGACGACGCCGAAGCCGACAAACTCGTCGCCGAATCCGTCCCCGTCTACTACATCACCGGCACCATCCACTCCCCCGAAACCGGCGCGCCCACCGCGCTGATGGAGCTGGCCTATCGCCTCGCCGTCGACGAAAGCCCCTACGTCCGCGAAATCCGCGACGGCGTCATCACCCTGATTACTCCCGTCGTCGAAGTGGACGGGCGCGACCGCATGGTCGATCTCTACAAATGGCATCTCGCCCATCCCAAGGATTTCTATCCCCCGCTCATCTACTGGGGCAAATACGTCGCGCACGACAACAACCGCGACGCCATGGGCATGACCCTCAAGCTCACACAAAACGTCCTCAATACATTCCTCAGCTGGAACGCCCAGGTCCTCCACGACCTCCACGAGTCCGTCCCCTATCTTTACGACAACACCGTTGGCGACGGCCCCTACAACGCCTGGGTGGATCCCATCCTCGTCGATGAGTGGCAAATCATCGGCAACCGCAACGTGGCCGACATGACCAAATTCGGCATGCCCGGCGTCTTCACCCACGGCGATTTCGATACCTGGTCGCCCGGCTACCTGATGTTTCTCGGCGCGATGCACAACGGTATCAGCCGCCTCTACGAAACGTTCGGCAACGGCGGCGCCGACACCCGCGAACGTACGCTGCAGCCCGACGAATACGCGCGCACCTGGTTCAAGCCCAATCCGCCGTTTCCCAAAGCCCTCTGGTCGCAGCGCAACAACAATAATTACGAGGAAACAGGCCTGCTCACCTCGCTCCACTTTTTCAGCGAGAACAACCACCTGTTCCTCAAGAATTTTTATCTGAAAGGGAAGCGCTCCATCCAGAAACCAGCGGCCGAAGGCCCAACCGCCTACGTTCTCAGCGCGGACGATCCGCGCGCCAGCGTTCAAGCCGATCTCCTGCGCATCATGCTCAAGCAGCACGTCGAGATTTCGCGTGCCACCAGCGCCTTTCAAGTGGCTCTCCCGGTGAAGAAAGAAAAGAAGTCCGCCAAGCCGGCCGACCCCGACGAAAAGCCAAAACCCCCGGCGCCAACTACCCGCGATTTTCCCGCCGGCAGCTACGTCATCCGCATGGATCAGCCCTATTCCCGCGTAGCCGATGCGCTTCTCGACTACCAATACTGGAGCCCCGAAGATCCGCAAACCACTCCCTACGACGACACCGGCTGGACTTTCGGCGAACTCTTCGGTGTGCAGGTCGCTCGCGTCACCGATCCCAAAGTCCTCTCGGTTCCGATGGAGCGTGTTACCGAACTCCGCCCGTTCGGCGGCGTGAAGGGCGACGGCGGCATTTTCGCCATCGACAATCATGCCGAGCCCGCTCTCGCCACCCTCCGCTATCGCCTGAAAGACGCGACCATCGACGCCGCGGAGGAACCCTTCGACGCAGGCGGCCACAAATTCTCGCGCGGCGCGTTCCTGATCCGCGGTGTCAGCCGCTCCGATCTGGACGCCGCCGCGAAAACTCTCGGCCTGCAGGTTGTCGCGCTAGCGGCTGCGCCCGGCGTCAAAACGCATCCCGTTCGCGCCCCGCGCATCGCCTACGTCCACACCTGGATCAGCACGCAATCTGAAGGCTGGTGGCGCCTCGCCTTCGACAACCTGCAAATCCCCTACGACTACATGAGCACGCAAGCCCTCGCTAAAATTCCAGACCTGAACGCCAAGTACGATGCAATCGTTTTTCCCCCTGTCACTGGCAACACCAACTCCAACCTTATCGTGCAGGGCACACCAACCTCGTGGGGCAATCCGCTTCCGTGGATGAACACGCCGGAAACGCCAAACCTCGTCGGCAAAAACGATTCCACGCCAGACATGCGCCCCGGCCTCGGTTGGGACGGCCTCGCCAACCTGCAGAACTTTGTCCGCAACGGCGGCGTCCTTCTCACTGCGCTGGACACGTCGCAATTCGCCGTCGCCACGGGAATGGCGAACGGCGTCTCGTTCACCAATTCCGAAAAAATGAAAATTGTCGGCTCCATCGTCGGCACACGCCTGGTTGACGCTGCCAGCCCCATCGCCTATGGCTACGACGAAAAAGTTTCCGCCTATTGCGACAATGGCCCGATTTTTTCCGTAACCAACATCATTGGCGGCCGTCGCCGGCGTCTCGGTCCTGCGATGACTTCGCGGCCCACCGGACGCGGCACCAAGGACGATCCCGATTTCGTCGTCGGCCGCCCCGCTTCCGAAATTCCGGATGAGCCGGAGAAGGAACTCTGGGAAGCTCCCCAGCCCACCGACGAACAGCGCTTCAACAATCCGCGCGTCATCCCGCCAGCCAGCCGCGCCCGCGTCATCCTCCGCTACGCCGACTCCAAGGACCTGCTCATCTCCGGCCTTGTCGAAAACGGCAACGAAATCGCCCAACACCCAGCCGTGCTCGATGTCCCCAACGGTACAGGCCACGTCGTGCTCTTCTCCATCAACCCCGTCTACCGCGGCGAAACCGAAAGCACCTACTCCCTGGTGCTAAACACGCTCCTGAACTTCGACAACCTCAACGCAGGCCGCAAGGACGCCGACCAAAAGTAGCGGCCACTTTTAAGTGGCCGAGCACGTGCTTGAATCCGGCATCCACTCAGTCATGGTGGAAATAAAAGATATTCCCGTCCAAATCCTGCACGGTGAACTGCCGCAATCCCCAGGGCTTTTTTTCAAGAGGATCCACAATGTTCGCGTTCAACGACTTCAGTTCCTCGTAGGTCGCATCGATATCTTCCGCAAACACCCAATGAACCGCAGGCTCGAACGGCGGCTTCCTCTTCCGGAAGAAGATCGCTACGTTACCGCGGTTCGCGGCACCAATCTCTTTGTCTTCGTAAAGCCAGGCAACCTCAAAGCCGAGTGTGTCTCGGTAATGCTGTTGTGCACGCTCGACGTCAGCGACCGGCAATTCCGGCACTAGTTGGCCAATTGAGGTCAGTTTCTCTTTTGTGCTCACAACGATCTCCTTTGCCGTTATTTATCCAATCAGACCGACCACGCGTCAAGTTAGCACACTCCTCGGCCCCGGCTGAACGTTCCCGTAGCTCGACTTCTCCTTGCCATTAAAACTGTTTGGAGTACAATCGCCGCCGACATGCCGAAACAAAAATCCCGCAAAGCCTCCCGGCGGTCCAGCCGGCGCCGCTCTCCCAGTGTTGCGGTCTCTAAACTACCGAAAAATGCGGTCACGTTGGTAGTCACGCTTCGCGCCAAAGAAGGCCAGCACATGCTCCTCGAAGCCGAACTCCGCGCGTTGATCCCGCCTTCGCGCAAGGAAGAGGGCTGCCTGCGCTTCGATCTTCACGCTTGCCCCGACCAGCCCGGCGCTTTCCTCCTCCACGAAGTCTGGGGAGCCCGCGAAGACCACACCGCCCACACCCGCACTCCGCATTTTCTCCGCTGGAACGCCCGCAAAGACGCCCTCCTAGCCTCCCGCGAAGCCGCCTTCTGGCACCAACTCGCATAGTGAAAATTACGTACCGAGGTTTTTGCAAAGAGGTAAACTAACAGACTAGAGACCCATTCACTTCAAAAAGTCATAAGTGCGAGGGTTTTCTTTCTCGTCGCTCCCAGAGAGGGACCTCACGATGCCCATCGAATCGCTGCCAATGCCGATAGCCGTCAAGTTGCTGTTCGACTGCATAGCCGTCGTGTTGTTCCTAGCCTCTACGATGATCTATTGGCGATTCGAGCGCGAATGGAAACGAAATCTAAAACAAGATTCAACGGCGCGAGTTCGAATGCCTATGGGGATAAGCGTGGAGGCCTCGCTATTCGCCTGGGCTGGCATGGTTTGCATTGCGACTACTAGTCCAGACTGGAGGTTACGCACTTTTTTTGGCAGTGTCGCAGTTCTGGGAGTAGTCCTCACGATTTACCGGCTCAGATCAAAACCTATCTGAATTAATGAAAAGTACCCTACGGCTCACAGCACCGATTTGGACATCCGCATAACGGTCAAAGACAATCCATTCGGCAACGGCACCTCAATCTGTTCGCCCTTGGCGTAGCCCCGCGCCGCATACATCGGCACTCCCGTCAGCGTCGCCCCCATCTCAAACCGGCGAAACCCGCGCGCATAAGCCGCATCCTCGCAGGTTTTCAGAATCAAGCTGGCAATCCCGCGCCGCGTCCATTCCGGATGCACAAAAAACGCCCGAATCTTCGCCGCTTCGCACTCCGGATCCAGCATCGCATTGTCCCGATAAGGCCCATGGTCGCTACCGTAAAGCGTCTTGCGCATGCTCCACCCGCCGCAAGCTGCCAACACATTTTCACCGGCCGCCCCAACCGCTTCCACGATGTAATACGTTTCATCCGCGATCAGTTGTGTGTCCACTCCATACGCCGTTCCTAGAGCGGCTTCCAACTGCTCCGCGGAATAATCCTCTCGCTGCAACACCCGCACCGACTGATCAATCAACTCCCGCAACGCTGGGGTGTCCGCCGCCGTCGCCAACCGAATCGTGAAGGTTTGTAGTCTCTCCGTCATAAATCGTTCTCAGGACAAATTTGGCTTTTCTTCGGTACCCCGCTATTTCCCCGCAATATACCCTCAACGCACAACCATCCGATATGTTCGGACCCCTCCCGACGGTTTGATTCGGAGATTTGTAGTAATATACAGCTTCGGTTACCCGATGAGTGACAATCAGATCATAGCAATCGGCTTAGCCAGCACCATGGGCATTGGAATCCTTATCCTGTTGCTGATAGATCGTTTCTACATAGAGCGTACCGGAAAACCAGCTTCAGAGCGGGTGCGCGAGAAGAACGAGCGGATGAACGGTCCCATTTCGCGAGCCCAATATCTCGGACGGTCCGTTGTTTACGTCCTCATTTTCTTGGTTTTCATGTTTGGATTATTGTGGACCAATGATTTCAAAGGCCGGAACCAACTCTTTCCATTCCTTTGGGTATTTTTGTCAGCCTTTTGGTTCTGTCAGCTCCAAGTGAGGTGGCGGAACCAACAACGGAAGGGCCCAAATGGCCCCATTACCAATCAACTCTCCGGCACTCCCAAGTAATACCCCGGCCGCGCCCGCACTTTCAATCCCCGCTCTTTTTCTTTTGACACTGTCACGCTGATCTCGTGATACCCGTCCGTGTTCTCGCCGCCGGGAGTGTATGTCAGCGTGTACTGCGCGTGCAGCTCGCCGCCCATCTCATCGATCACTTTCTCCAGCGTCCGGTCTTTCCATGTCGAAACATGCAGCCCGCCGGTCGCCGCCGCGGCAATCTCCAACTGATGCGCCGTCACCTGATCCTTCGCGTGGCTCACCGCCCAAACCGCCAGCGCCAGCAGGCTCGGCCCCTGCGCGTGCGCGTTGTCGTCCGTGGTCGGCGTCTGAATCGTTCCCGGAGGCGGAGGCGCCCCAAACGTGCCCTCCGGCGTCGCTCGCGTGGGCCCCGTCTGCTCGGGCTTGCGCTTCAAGTCCGCTTTCATGCTCGAAATGCCCACGGCGTAAATCGTGATGTTCGCCAGTTGCGCCCGCCGCAACACATCACCCAGTTTCTCTTCGCTCCCCGAATCGTGCGCCTCCGCGATCACCAGCATCACCCGCCGGTGTCCCAGCTCGGTCTCCGAAACTTCCGGCCTCGCGCTCAAAAGCTCGACCGCTTCCGACATCGCGTCGAACAGCTTTGTTCCCGGCGTCCCCGAATGCAATCCGGACATCACCTTCTCCATCGCGTCGGAGCTGGGAGTGAAATCCAGAAGAGTCGCCACCCGATCGTCGAACCCCACCACCGCGCCCTCTCCCGTCGGCCCGGTTACAGTTTGCGAGATCAAGATTCCTGATTTGCGGATCTGCGGCAGGATCGAAGCGATTCGCGAACTCATCTCCACCACAACCACCAACGAAATCGGATCTCCCCCCAAATTGAAATGCGTAATCTTTTGCAGCGCGCCGTTATCCGTAACCCGGAAATCCGATTCTTCCAGGTCGTGCACCATGTCGCCTTTTTCGTTCCTCACCGTCACGGGAGTATTCACCAGCACGCTGCGAAGCCTGATCGGCGCCGGACCTTTCTGAACCGGCGTTCCAGGTTGCGGGATCATCGGCCCGTCCGGCGCCTGCGCCAACGCGCGCGGCAGCGCAATCCCCGCCATCGCAATCAAGCAGGCAAAAATGATCAAGAGCCTTTTCATCAAAAATCACCGCCAGACTTAGCAGCCATCCAGGATTTCTCCAGACAACACCCGCCGCGCCCTCGCGTATTCAATTCGACGCCAACCACCCCAAAGGCGTTGCCGCCGCGCTTCACCCTGCCTACAATCTAATCGCACCTTGATTGGAGAAAATTCCCATGTCCGACAGTAAGCGCCCCAAGCCCCAACACGCCCCAAAAGCCCCGCACGAAAATGCCGAGTTCCTGGCCAGCACTCCGGCCCGGCCCATTCGCATCATTTCCGAGTATATCTATCCCCTCGTGCAACTTAAGAAAGAAGGAATCTGCGACACGATCGTAATGTTCGGCTCTGCTCGAATCCACTCCCACGAGGCAGCCTCTTCCCGCTACACTCGCCTGAAAAAAATGAAGACTTCCCGTTGGAGCGACGCCCGGCGGAAAGCACACCGCCTGCACATTCGCGAAGCCAAGAACGCGCTCGAAATGTCTGTCTACTACGAAGAGGCCCGTCTACTCTCTCACAAGATCACTACCTGGGCGCTATCGCTCGGCCCGCGTCCACGCCGCTTCGTCATTTGCTCCGGCGGCGGCCCCGGAATCATGGAGGCCGCCAACCGCGGTGCCTATGAAGCCGGCGGCAAGTCCATCGGCCTTTCCATCGAGCTGCCCCACGAGCAGTTCGCGAATCCCTACATCAGCCCCGAGCTCAGCTTCAATTTCCATTATTTCTTCATGCGCAAACTCTGGTTCGCGCAGATCGCCAAAGCGCTCATCGTTTTTCCCGGCGGCTTCGGAACCCTCGACGAACTTTGGGAAATGATGACCCTCTCGCAAACCGGGAAAATGCCCAAGCACACCATCATCATCATCTACGGCCGCAAGTATTGGAATGAAGTGCTGAAACTCAAGAACATGGTCCGCTGGGGCACCATCAGCCAGGCGGATTTCGACAATCTCCAGTACGCCGACAGCGTGGATGAGGCCTTCGACAAAATCCGGATGGGACTCGAAAAATACCACATGGAGGGAGACCCGTTCCTCCAGGCCTACTGATTATTTGAATTCTTCGCCGCTAACATATTGATGTCAAGTAAGTTAGCGCTTGCCGACTTTCAGCGTTCCTCAGGTTTCTACCTGATTGTTACTTACCCTATGCCGCCCGATACTCGCATCCTGTGTGCCCCAGTCTTCTTTCCAAACTTCTCGCAGCAGGCGGTCTCCGCTGCGGCCACAAAGGAGAAACTATGAAGCTGCAACTGAACTCCTGGGGTTTTCGCGCAGTCCTTTCCGCGTCAGCTCTGGGCGCCGCACTTTTCTTCGCCGGCGCCACCCCATTACGCGCGGACGACGACTGCCAAAAGCGCATCGCCCACACGGATCACAAACTTCATGAAGCAGTCGAGCACCACGGCTGGGACAGCCCGCAAGCCGCAAAGTATCGCCACGAGCTGGCCGAAGCACGCTCCTGGTGCTGGGAGCACAGCCATCGCTGGTGGGATGAAGACGGCCACCGCTGGCGAACCGATCGTGACTGGGACGACCACGATCACGACCGCCACTAAACTAATCGCGCTACAACCTGGAGTGCCGGGCGATTGCCCGGCACTTCTTGTTTCCAGTTCGCTGTTATCTGATCGCTGCTATCCCCATTGCCGGCAACTACCCTATTTCCAGCCTCTTACGCTCCACCACAACCTTCCATTCAAACAGGTGTTTGAATCCTCAAGGATGCACCCCCGATCGCCAGCCCGGGCCAGGCTCCTGGAGGCAATCTTATGAAACTTCACTCGTTCAAGCTCAGCTCGTTTCTCGGTAAGACGGCTCTGGCCGCAGCGGCCCTCGGTTTCTTCCTGGCCGCCGGCGCGCCCGCCGCAAAAGCCAACGATTGGGACGACTGCAATCGCCGCGTCTCCTACACCGAATCGCGCTATCGCCAAGCGGTCGAGCGCTTCGGCCCCTACAGCCGCGACGCCCGTCATTGGGAGCACGAACGCCACGAGGCGTACGAGCGCCGCGAGCATCTGCGCCACGAATATCGCGAGCACCATCGCGACCGCGACGACCGTTACTAATCCGCATCTTTGAGTGCGGGAGCGAAGCTCCCGCTTTTACGGACTAACTGACTCGCAAGACTCAAATGTGAAGAAGGCCTCGACTAACCCCGAGGCCTTCGCACTTCAAGTCCCGTAGAGCGCGGCACAAAACAAAAAGGGCACCCAAGCAGCGGGTGCCCTTTCTTATTACCTATGATTCGCGATTATTCCGCGTGCACCAGCGGCTCATCCGAAAACACCGCCGCAAACCGCTTCGCCTCATCCTGGTCGTGCAACATCACCACCGGCACGATCCGCAACGACTGCTTGCACAGATGGCACTGCACGCCTTCTCCCTGCACGTCCTGCAGAAAACCATCCGTAAACTTATACTCTGTCCGCTCGCGCCGGGCCTTCTTCTGGCTCTTCGCGCCGCAATGAGGACAAGTAAATTCCACTACGTCCTGCTGCGGATCGCGGTCCAGAGCTGCCCAACCCGTGCGGCGCACGCCGACAACTTCGGGTAGATGCCTCTCCATTGCGTCTCCTCCTTGGATCCACGTCCGACAATTCGATGCCCCGAACATTCGTTTGGATGTAACTAAATTTTAATTTAACTTTCGAATATCTCGAACGCTTCAACCTAGTAGAAACACATTACTTGCTGTCTAAACGCTGATTCCGCCGTCCTTTTGACACAACTCCATTTCTCTTCTCAGTGACCTCTGTGCGTTTCCTCTGCGTCCTCTGTGTTAACTCCTTTTCTTCGGGTCACGTCTACAACGGGCACTTCGCTCGCTCCACGGTGTCCAACATCACAGAGGACGCTAGCACCTCACATCCCTGCGAGCACGGCGCTGGTCTCCGGATCGCAACCTCCGGAGGCTGGCGCCGCAAATTCCCACGGCTCGCAGGAGTTTTTCCGGAGGTGTGTGATGACTCTCGATGTCCAACGTGTGTCCGGCCCATCCGAAAACGAATTCGGTTCACTCAGCAGTTGCCTCGTCGAAGGCGATCCGCAATCCGAAAAACGCGCCCGTCGTATCAAGCAGCGCGCCGTAGCCGTTTCGATCATCCTGCAAAGCCTCGCTCTCGTAGCGCTGGTTCTTTTCCCGCTGCTCAGCAAAGGCGAACGCATCTCACTGCAATACGCCACGCCGATTCCCCCCTACGCTCCCATAGGTGTCCACCATCCCGCTCCTTCCGATCCAGGTCGGCGTATTCCTGCACCATGCCGGTTCTGCCAGCCACCCAGCGTGCCAACAACAATTTCCTTGCACGTTCCAGATCCGTCTCCGTTACCCAGCGGCCCCGACGGAGATCCAATCCCCGGAGCTCCGCCGATGCCCGGCGTCGACGGAGGATATTCTCCGCCAACGTCACGTCCCGATCCTCCGCGACGCGAAGACCAGCCTGCCATAGTTCGCCGTGCAATCAGCGAACCCGCGCAAATGGCCCAACTCATCCGTCGAGTCGAGCCCAGCTATCCGGCCCTCGCCAGACAAATTCAGCGCGAAGGACGCGTGGAACTTCACGCGCTCATCTCCACCGAAGGACGAATCGAATCGCTCGAAGTAATCTCCGGCGATCCCCTCTTCCTCCAATCGGCTCTAGCCGCGGTCCGCGAATGGCGCTATCGCCCCACCATCCTCAACGGCCGCCCCATCGAAGTGGACACCCGCATAACGGTCATCTACACACTGAGCCGATGAAATCCCTTTTGAGTGCGGGAGCGGAGCTCCCGCTTTCGAGGTGTTCACTCAGCCGCGCAAATCAAATTTCCATTTGTAGCCTTACCCGCGCACGCCCGAGCCGACCTCGATTCCCACAAAAAAGCCGGCGCTCGTCGCCGGCTTCCATTTCTTCCTCCAGTTTTCTCTGCGAACCTCAGCGCTCTCCGCGCCTCTGCGTTATCCTTTTCTTTCTGTTCCCCTACAAAACCGGCTCCCCCGAATATTTCCCAATCGCCTCCCGCGCCAAATCCCGCAACCTAACAATCTCCTGCAACTGATGTGGATCATCGTCACGCAGTTCCCGCGAAGGATAAATCGGCGGCGACAACGTAATCGTCACACTGGTCGGCCTCGGCAAATAAGTCCCGTCAGCTAAAAACCTCCGCGTCCCCTTCAACGACACCGGAATCACCGGCGCACCCGTCGCCACGGCCCCGCGAAACGCTCCCAACTGAAACGGCCGCACGCCGCTCTCTGGCGTAAACGTTCCCTCTGGGAAAACAAACACCGAATCGCCCCGCTGCAGGCAATCTTCCATCTGGTGCACCTGCTTCAAGCGCGAGCCCGCGTCGTGCCGATTGAACGAAAGATGCCCCATCTGGTTCAGAAACGTTCCGATGAACGGCATATCGTTCACTTCGCCCTTCGCCACAAAACGGTAACTCACGCCTAGCCCCATCATCACCGGCAGCACATCGAAATAACTCGCGTGGTTTGACGCATACACTTTCGCCCCCGGCGTATCCATATATTCCTTGCCCACCACCTTCAGTCGGATTCCCGCCAGCGCAAACAACACATGCAACGCAGCCGAAGTAAATCGTCCCGCCGCTTTCTCATCCTTGATCTGCTTCACGATGAACCAGGAGGGAACAATCCACAAAATAAACACAACGGAAAAATAGACGCCGTAAATCTTCTCGAGCACGGTGAGAATTCCGCGGCCAACGCTCCGTGCCGCGTTGCGCAAAAATGTCCCCGTTCCCAACCGTGCAATCTGCACCCAAGCCGGTGGCCGCCGGGCCGCCAGCGTCCCCGCCGCGTACAACTGTTTCGTTTCATCCCGCCGCAATTTTCCGCTGGAGGTCTTCGGGATGCTCCCGGAAGGAATCAGTTCGACCCGATCCGGCGGCAAGCCCAAACCCCGCGTGACCTCATCGTTAATCGCCGCCGCGATCTTGGCCCTCTTCGCTGCGTTCTCCTCTCGCGACTCGGCCACAATCACCAGTTTTTCCGTACCGCTGCTCGCGTCCTTCAATCCAAACGCTACCACGCAGCCCTTGCGAATCCCCTCCGCCCGCGCCGCCAGTTCTTCCACCTCATGCGGATACAGATTCCGCCCACCCTTGATGATGATGTCCTTCACGCGGCCGGTGATGAAAATCTCGCCGTCCGCCTGAAACGCGCGGTCGCCGGAGTTCAGCCACGGGTACTCGCCATCGTGCTGCGCCGGCCCCTGCGGCATCAACTTCGCCGTTGCCTCGGGGTTCTCAAAATATCCGCTGGTCCCCGAAGGGCCGCGGAACCACAAGAATCCCTCCGTCCGCTCTGCCACCGCGTTGCCTTGCTCATCCACAATTTGTACGTCGTGCCCCGGAAACGATTTTCCTGACGACACAAACGCAATCGCGTTTTCATCGTCTTCGTCCGCTGGCACCGCGCGTCCCTGCGTCGCGAACGCTTCCCGTTCCACACGCTCCACCCGCGGCAAACGATTCAGCGGGGGAAACGTCACGCCCAGCGAAGCCTCCGCCAGCCCATACACCGGCAGCATTGACTCTTTTCGAAATCCATACTTTCCAAATCGGTTCCCGAACCGCTCCAGCGTTTCCGGATTCACCGGTTCCGCACCGTTCATCACCACCCGCATCGAACTCAAATCCACGCCTTCCATCGCCTTGTCGGAAACTTTCCGCACGCACAACTCATAAGCAAAATTTGGCGCCGCCGTAATCGTTCCCTTGTGCTTGCTCATCGCCTGCAGCCAGCGCTCCGGCCGCGTCAGAAACGCAAGCGGCGACATTACCACCAGCGGCACGCCGTGCATCAGCAGCGTCAGCCACGCGCCGATCAATCCCATGTCGTGATAGAGAGGCAACCAACTGATTCCCACGTCCGCCGGACCCAACTGCACACCCTGCGCAATCACCCGCATATTCGCCAGCAGATTCGCGTGCGTCAGCACTACGCCCTTCGGATCGCCAGTTGAACCCGAAGTGTACTGCAGCAGCGCAATATCGCCGCTTTTCCGAATGCGTGTCCCGCTGATAAACGCCGGCAGCGCTCCGGGGGCCGGCGGCGGCGCTTTCTCCGCGGCCTCCAGCAATTTCTCCGCTTCCACCACGTCGTGAAGAGTTTTCACGCGCGGCTTCAGCAACTTCGCGACGGCTTCCGCCCGTCGAAACGTCAGCAGCAGGCAGACGCCTGCATTGTTCAGAATCGCTGACTGCCTTTCCGCGTACTCCTCAATCCGGTCGGCGCGAAACGGCGGATAAATCGGCACGGGCACCGCGCCCGCCAGCAAAATCCCCGTGTAACAGATAAAAAACTGTCGTGAAGTCGGCAGCATCAATGACACGCGCCCGCCAGGAGGCACGCCGCGCCGCGCCAATTCCTCCGCGCACTTCTGCGCTGCCGCGTACAACTCCCCAAACGTCAATGTGTAATGGTGCTCACCCTTCTCGTCGTCTTCCGTGATCAGCAGGTGAGCCCGCTGTGCATCATGCACGCCGCGGTATCGGATCACGTCCAAAAGCGTTTCCGCCTTTTCCACGATTGTGTCCGCGGCCTTCTGCGCCAACTCTTGCGCCGTCACACTCGCACGCAGCCCCGACATTCCTTCTTCCTCGACGACTGGCGCCCCAGGCGCCTCCATGATCGCCGCGATCAACTCTTCCGGCGTGTTCGCTTCCGCAGCCAGGGTGTCGGGCAAACGCACGCCGAACGCGCCCTCCAGCCGCGTCAACAACTCCACGCGCTCCAGGCTTCCCAATCCCAGATCGCGGTCCAGATTTGAATGTATGGACAGTTCCGCCAAGGCGCCGTGGCTGCCGAGCTCCACCAACAACTCGCGCAATACGTCCAGCACGCGCTCTCGTACGCCCGGCAAATCCAATTGTGGGGAGGTTGTCGCCAAGGTATTCCTTCAAAGACCAGCTTCGCGTGAGGCTGACACGCCGCAGTCCCATTATCACCGTAGCACAGCCATTCCTGGCTGTGCTCTTGGGTTTCTCTTCTAGGCGCTCTCTGCGTTAATTTCTTACGCGCCCTGCTTCTTCGCACCCCAGCCCGGCGGCATCAACGTGGTGCTCAAATCCACGCCCGACAAATCCACGTTTTGCAGATTCGTCTCGCGCAGAATCGCAATTCCCAGGTCCGCTCCCGCGAACTTCGCTCCATCCAGCTGAGCATCCCGGAAATTCACGTTTCGCAGCATCGCCTTCTGGAAATTCGCATTGGTCAGGTCGCAGCGGAAAAACTCCACGCCGCTGGCTTGTGCTTCCGAGAGGTTCGCTCCCGGCAGGAACGATTCCGTCAGATCCACCTTCCGCAAATCCGCCTTCCGAAGATTCGCGCCCGTCAAATCCGCGCCCGGCAACCGCGCCCCGCGCAAATCGCTGCCTTCCAGATTCGCGTTTTTCAAGATTGCCCCGGCCAGGTTTAACCCCTGCAAATCCGCTCCGGACAGATCTGCGCCTGCAAGATCCGCCCTGGTGCCGCCGCCATCCTTGCTGGCCCAAAACAACTCGTGCGCCAGCACGATCTCCTCCAAGGTCTTTCCGTTGTGCTTAATCTTTTTCAAGTTTCTCAGCCCCATAGTGGTTTCTTCCTCTCAGTCCGCAACCACCTATTTTACCGAATCCCGTCGCACTCGGGTACCATTCCTCCTCCCGACGAGAGCCTGCAATCTACCCGCTGTGCTACTCTCCCTTCGTGAAGAACTTCCTCGTTCCGGCCTCGCTGATTCTCCTGGCACCACTCCTTGTGAGTGTCCCGGTTCTCGCCCAGGATGAGGAAATCGTCGCCAATCTCGCCGGCGGCCGCGCCATCATCCACGTCGCCAACGATGCCATCGTCTTCGCCGCCATTGATCATCCCCTTGAGTCCAGTTCCGTTCCTCCGCGCGTTGCCGCCATTGACAGCCGCCATATCGCCATTTTCTTCGGCGCCTCCGAATGGCAAGTCACCTCGCAACCCCGCCCAATCCGGCTCGACCGCGACATTCCTCACTTCGGCGCTATCGATCCCCACACTGTTCCTGAAGGCGCGGCCGAACAGGATCTCGAGCAGATCGGTGTCGCCTTCCTCGAAAAACTGCGTCCCCTCGTTTCCCAACTCCATCACCCAATCGAACTCAAACCCGACGAACCTCTCTTCCAGATCGTCCTCATCGGCTACGCTCCCAGAGATTACGGTCCGGAAATCTGGTTGATCGAGTATCAAGTGGAACAAACTGCGGCGGGAACTCGCGGTGATTTTTTGCAGACACACATTCTGCGGCCGCGCTTCACCCAACTTTATCCACCCGAAAAACATCAACCGAAAACGATTATCGAAATTCGCGTCCCTGCCAGTCTTCCCGACGTTCCGCTCCTCGGCCTGATTCAGCAGAACGGGCCGGCCATCGCCCGCTTGCGCTCTTCCGATGCCCACATGAACAAAGTGGCGGAATTGCTCCAGAGAGGCGAAGCGCAAAAGGCCGACCCGATCGCCGCCGCCGATTTTCTCCGCGCCGCACTGCCGATCCTCGCCGGCGATGCGCACTTCTTCCTCGGCTCCATGACCGAACGCGGCCGCTTTGAGTGGATTGTTCCGCCCGACGAACCCCGCGAAAAAATAAAAACCACCGAAGACAAAGACCGCCCGCCCGACGCCCCTACCCTCCGCCAAAAGCCCAAGCCGTAACTGGTTCCATAGATCGGCAGTGCTCGCCTTCTACTCGCTCCGATTATTGAGTGCGGGAGCGAAGCTCCCGCTTTTGCGTGTGGAACCCTATCGTCCAACCATCCGACTCACCACGATCTCATCCCCGCGCCGCAAAATCCCGCCCCGCACCACCCTGCACAGCATTCCCCTCCGCCGCTGCATCGCCGCCTGCAAACCCGCCCGCAACGCCTCAATCTGTACGCACGGATCGCACACCGCGCTCACCTGCAATTCCACTTTACCAATCTGCAGTCGCTCTCCGATGGCTAGCCGATTGACGTCCAAACCATCCGTTGTCACGTTTTCCCGCACAATTCCCGGGGCCAATTCAAAGAAATCCAGTGTCTCTCGATCCATCAGCAAGACCTGCCGTTTTCCCTGCAGCCGCGCATGCGCGCACCCTTCCAATCCCACCTCTTCCAATGCGCGCGCCTCCGGCAGCTCTTCCATCGGCGCCCGCCGTTTCGGCGCACGAAACAGATGAATCACGCTGGCCATCGCTCAATCTCCCGCCGCCGAACTCTGTTGCTGTGCCTTTCCGATATCCTTCCGGTAGTGCATCCCTTCAAACTGAATCTTTCCCGTCGCTTCATACGCCTTTTGCAGGGCTGAGCCGAGGTTGTTTCCCGTAGCGGTCACGCCGAGCACCCGGCCTCCGCTGGTCACAATCGAATCTCCCGCCTTCTTCGTTCCCGCGTGCAACACTTTCACGTCGGCAACGCGCCCCGCCTCCACCAATCCGCGAATCTCTTTCCCAGTCTCAAATTTTCCCGGATATCCCCCGGACGCCATCACCACGCAAGCGCTCGCCCCCGGCTTCCATTTCATCTTCTCCGGCTTCAGATTTCCGTTCGCCGCGTCCGCCAGCACTTCCGCCAGATCAAAATCCACCCTCGCCAGAATCGCTTGCGTTTCCGGATCGCCAAGCCGGCAGTTGAACTCCAATACTTTTGGCCCGTTTTTCGTCAGCATCAATCCCACATACAAAAACCCCTGGTAGCGAATCCCGTCCGCAGCCAGTCCCTTCATCGTCGGCTCCACGATCGTCTTTTCAATCGTGCGTCGCAACTCAACCGGCAAAAGCTCGTCGGAAGAATACGCACCCATTCCTCCCGTGTTCGGCCCCTGATTGTTGTCGAAAGCCCGTTTGTGATCCCGTGTGGGCACCAGTTGTGCATACCGCTCTCCGTCGGTCATCAAAATAAATGAAAGCTCTTCGCCCTCCAGCGCTTCCTCCAGCATTACGCGCTTTCCGCCCTCGCCCAGTTCATTCTTCTCCATCACCCTCTCGATGAAATCCGTCGCCGCGTCCGGATTCGGCGCCACGAAAACACCCTTTCCCGCACACAATCCGTCCGCCTTAATCACCACCGGCCAATCCACCGCGCACAAAGCCCCATACGCTCCGCCCGCCGAATCGTGCGCGCCATAAAGTTCCGCCGTCGGGATACTGTGCCGCTGCAGGAATTCCTTCGCGAAAATCTTGCTGCCTTCCAGTTGCGCGGCCTTTTTGTCCGGGCCCACAATCGCCCATTTCCGCTCCGCAAATGCGTCCACCAATCCATTCACCAGCGGCAGTTCCGGCCCGACAACGGTCAAATCCGGCTTAATCGTTTCCGCCAGGGTGACGATTCCCGCCACGTCCCCGGCCTCGACTCCCACGCACTCCGCTTCACCCTCGATGCCGCCATTTCCCGGTGCACACCATATCTTTTCCAACCCAGCGCTTTGCCCCAGTTTCCACACCAGCGCATGCTCGCGCCCGCCGCCGCCAATCACCAGAATCTTCATCCTGCTTGCCTCTTTCTCTCCGACTTCGAACGATAGTCCGCCCTCCCCACCCTGTCAAACCAGCTTCTTTCGTTCTTTCCGGCGGGCACCTCCGGTGAACTCACCCTGCCGCTTCTCCTGCCAATCTTACCCTTTGGACTCACCTGTACTTCAGGGTAACTCCCTATGTACTTAGCTTCTTTTAAGATGGGCCAATCTCTAATCGCGCATTCCCCGGGAGGGCCCTGTGCTGATTCCTCTGCGTCACGAGAACATGAGCGGCCGCCGCTGGCCCATCATCACCTTCGCCCTCATCGGACTGAACATTGCCATCTTTCTCTTCACCCATTGGAGCATCGAAGCCCAACAACCGAAACGCGCCGAAGCCCGCATGCACCTGCTCCTCCTGGCCGCCACGCATCCGGAACTGAATACCACGCCGGAAGCCGCCGAATTTGTCGAACACGTGAAAAAAGCAAGCGGCGCTGCCTGGGACCAGGCAGCCAAACCCTCCCGCAGGTTGCAAGATCCCTGGGACGCTCAAATGCGCCTGCAAGATGACCCAGCCCTTCTTCAGTCGCAGATGGACGCCCTCTGCCAGCAGTTTGAGGAGTCCGAACACTCTTCCATTCTCGACAACTACGGCTTTGTCCCCGCGCATCCCCATGCCGCCTCCTACGTGACGGCGAATTTCCTCCACGGCGGGTGGCTGCACCTGATCGGCAACATGTGGTTCCTCTGGTTAGCTGGATTTATCCTCGAAGATAATTGGGGGCGCGCCATCTATAGCGGTTTTTATCTCGTCGCCGGCGCTGCCTCGCTGCAGTTCTACGCCTGGTGCTCCCCGGGCAGTTTTGTTCCGCTCGTGGGAGCCTCCGGTGCGGTCGCGGCGCTGATGGGAGCCTTCCTCGTCCGCTTCCCTAAAATGAAAATTGAAATGGCCATCGTCACGCTATTCTACCGGTTCAAGTTCAAAGCCGCTGCGTACTGGCTCTTGCCGCTTTGGCTCGGGATGGAATTTTTCTACGGCGCGGCGCTCGGCCAGAGTTCGTCCGTCGCCCACTGGGCCCACGTCGGCGGGTTTCTCTTCGGAATGCTCGGCGCCTTCGTGATTCAGAAGTCTGGCCTCGAGCAGAAGGCCAGCGCCAAAATCGAAGCCGAGATCAGTTGGACAGGAGACCCCGCTGTCGTTCAGGCGCAAGAGGTATTGGACCAGGGTAAGCTTGACGAGGCCGTAGCCATTCTCGAGAAGCATGTGGCCGAAAAGCCAGGCTCCACCGACGCTCTGATCATTCTTCAGCAAGTGCAGTGGCGCCGGAGCGATATCCCGGCTTATCAGAGGGCCTCCGTCCAGCTCATCCAGGCCTACCTCAAGAATCGTGACGTCGAGTCCGCTTGGCACGCCTACGAGGAATTTTCCAATACCCCGGATGCCAAGCTTCCCGCGGCTCCCTGGCTTGAATTAATCCGCCACCTGGAAAACCAGCAGAATCTCGATCGTGCCGTCTCCGAATGCGACCTCTTGGCACAAGCCCACCCGCAGGAGAGGCCGGCGCTTCTGGCTCTGCTGACTGCTGGAAGGCTGTCGCTGAAGAAACTGAATCGTCCCGACGAGGCTTTGCGCTTTTACAAAGCTGCCGACCTCTCGACCGTCCCTCACCTCGATTGGGAATCCAACATTAAGGCAGGAATAGCCGATGCAGAGTGGGCGATGACGGGGCAGGTAGCCACGCTGAAGTGATTGCAGCCTGTCACGTCATCTAACCATCATTATTACTTAAAGAGGTTATGTCTGGAGATCGGGAGGATCGCTTACCCTTGTCCCACTGCGCGAATCGGGATCGTCACTCCCGTCGATGCATCAGAGGCAGCCAGCATGTGGCAGCGCCCGTCAAAAATTCCGCCGGGATCGATCACCATGCAGGGTGAATGCACTTCTCCGGTGACTACGCCCTTCGGTTGAATCTCCACTCTCCCCCGTGCAAAAATCACCCCATCGAAATGGCCGGAGATCACCACGCGGTTCCCTTCGATTTGTCCTTCGACCTTTGCGTTCTCGCCCAGAATGACGGTCTGCTCGGAAATAATATTTCCCTTCACGTGTCCGTCGATGCGGAACGTCCCCGTTAGCGTCAGCGTGCCTTCCAGCGACACACCTTGATCGATGAATCCTGTCCACTCTTCGCTGTTCCCATTTTTCGTTGAACCGGGCCACTTCAAAGCCATTGGCATTCCCCCAAACGTTGCTTCCGATTCGATGCGTCGGAAGGCTACTTGACCAATGTAGCTTCAGGCGTCGGGAAGTCAACGCCGCATCTCAAGTGAGTTGTCGAATGAACTCCCTGAACGAAGGTCCAGTGAATATTTTTGACGCGATGCGCTTATTTCATCAGCCGGTCGTAAATTCCCATCAACTGCGCCTGGTCGTAAAACTCCACCACCAGTTGGCCCGGGCGAACCCGGGTCTTTTCTCGCAAATGAATTTTCGTTCCCAGATGCCGCTGCAGTTCATCCAGAGCTTCGCGGATGTTTGGATCCTGCACCGGTTCTGCGGCCGCGCGTGCGCTTCGTGCGCGCCTCGATCCCAGCCGTTCAATTTGCCGGACTGTCAGACCGCCACGCGCCGCGCGTTTCGCATAACGCATGCGCAGCGCCGGCTCTGCCACTCCCAGCAAAGCGCGTCCGTGCCCCGCTGTCAATCGGCCTTCCTCAATCCAATCTTGAATCGTAGATTCCAACTTCAGCAGTCGAATCGCATTTGCAACCGTGGCGCGATCCTTGCCCGTTCGCTCCGCCACTGATTCCTGAGTTAGTTGAAATTCGTCCATCAATCGCTCAAAGGCGCGTGCGGCTTCAATGGCATTCAAATCTTCGCGCTGGATATTTTCCACCAGCGTCATTTCCAGCGCCAGTTCATCCGGCACCTGGCGCACAATTGAAGAGACTTTCTTTAGTCCCGCCCGCTGCGCAGCCCTCCAGCGCCGCTCACCGGCAATCAACTGATAGCGATTGCCAACCGGGCGCAGAACGATCGGTTGAATAATTCCACTTGATTGAATCGAGCGCGCGAGCTCGTCCAGCGCTTCCTCACGAAAACGCGTGCGCGGCTGGTACGGGCTCGGCTCAATCAGATCAATATCAATCTGCAACGGTCCGGCCGACGCCGCACTCATAGCTGGCGCGGCTGCGGCAGCAGAACCTCCCGAAGTTGTTTGCTGCGAAGCAACGGGCACTCCTCCAGAAGGCGGTGCCGGAGCGGCCGGCACTTGCGGTTCAGGCTCCCGAATGAGCGCTCCGAGCCCCCGTCCCAAGGCGTTTCTCGGCATTGGCAATTACCTCCTGTGCAAGCTGCGTGTATCCTTCTGCGCCCTTACTGTGTATATCATAGAAAATAATAGGCTTACCGAAACTCGGAGCCTCGGCCAAGCGGACATTCCGCGGAATCAGGCTCTGGAAGATCTGGTTCCCAAAGAAACTGCGTAGGTCGGTGGCGACTTGCCGGGAAAGGCTGGTCCGCTCGTCGTACATCGTCAGGAGTATGCCCTCAATTTCGAGGCTCGGATTCAACGTCCGGCGAATCCGCATCAAGGTATCCAGAAGTTCGGAAACACCCTCGAGTGCCAGGTATTCGCATTGGATGGGCACCAACACCGCGTCCGCCGCTACCAGTCCGTTCAAAGTCAACAAATCGAGCGCTGGGGGACAATCCAAAATGATGAACTTGTAATTCTCTCTCAACGGCTGCAGGTAGGCCTGCAATTTGTATTCGCGATTGTCTGCGGTTACCAACTCAACCGCAGCGCCAGCCAGATTCTTGTCCGCCGGAAGCACATCCAATCCAGACACCTGCGATTTCTGCACAAGCCGGTCAAACGGCTCATTCAAGATCAAAGCATGGTAAAGGGTACGGCGGGAAGGGTCTTTCTGAAAGCCAATTGCGGCAGAGGCGTTTGCCTGAGAATCGCAATCGATCAGTAGCGTCGGCTGATCGGCGGCAGCAAGGCACGCTGCCAGGTTTACTGCGGTAGTGGTCTTGCCAACCCCACCTTTTTGATTTGCAATTGCAATGACGCGGGCCAATTGTTTCTCCCAAACGAGCGGAACGTATCAAAATCTTACTACACTTGCAAGATGTTTCACGTGGAACACTTTGAGTTCTGAGGATTTCTCTTCACTTCTCGAGCTTGTTCCACGTGGAACACTCAGGCGTCACGGTTCGCCAGCAAGTCTGTGTTCTCTGCCTCTCCGCCCCAAGTTCGATCCCAGCAATGCGATTGCAACTCGACAGGCGAAAACGTTCCACGTGGAACGTACTGAAAGACCACGTCGCCCTCCCCACGACAAGAGCTTACAGATTTCTCGCGACCTTACGATAAGCGTGGGCTTGTTCAGACCACACCAACAGCGGTCGTGCATTGTTGGCATTCAACTAGACGAATCAGGCCACACCACGCCGCTGGGCTTGCGAATCCCAACTCGGGTACTGTTCCACGTGGAACACTCATTCTCTAATTTCTCAGGGGATTCACATCCGAAGGATGTTGATAGAAGAATTGCAGAAAATCAAAATTTAACTGCTTTGTCGCGCCGCCGACATTTCTTGCTTTTTTCCAACTAGAAGATATCTCTGAAGAGATTTCGGAATCAATATCGGCTCATTCCACTCCCAACTCTTCAATTTTCGCACTTCTTCCAGATCCCGTCCGCCGATCCAGAGGACCACCTGGTGCGCCTGGACCCGTTCCGATCCGGCCCATTCGAGAAATGGCTGGAATTCACCAACCGCGCGCGAGCAAACGTAGTCTAATGGCGCTATTTCCTCCCCCAACTCTTCGTAACGGCTGATTAGCACCCGTGTATTCGTAAGCTGAAGCTCGCGGACGACTTCGGCGAGAAATGTCCCCTTCTTGATGTTCGATTCCACCAGACAAAGCTCCAGTTCTGTGCGGGCGAGTTTCAGCGGGATTCCTGGAAATCCCGGCCCCGAGCCAATATCTGCCAATCTCCCCTTATCCACAGGAATTGCACCGGCCGCAAACATGGACTCGCAAAAATGACGATATAGTATCTCCAGGGGATCGCGAATCGCGGTTAGGTTCAACTTCTCATTCCAGCGAAGCAATGTCTTTATATATTGTTGAATTAAAACAACTTGCTCAGAATTCACCGAAATTTGAAACTCGCCCAGCGCCCGCCGTATCGTTTCTTCGGAAATTGGCTTCTCTACATCTGTTGTCATAGTGGTTAACGCCCTGTGATAATTCAAAATCTGAAATCTACGCTGTATCCGCTTTTTTCAATAAATACCTCGGAGCTGCAATGCCGGCGGCCAAATCGAGGCCAGCATGCCACATCATTACAGGAACCAAGCTGCCCAACCAAAGCCGTCCGATTGCCAGTAATACACCAAAAATTCCATTACTCACGATTCCGCCGCGCCCTTGATACGCGTGAGCCAGCCCAAACAGTATCGAAGACAAAATCACTACCAGCCAGAGAGGTAGACCGGCCTGGGAAAACGCCGCGATGCCGAACCCTCTATAAACAAATTCCTCGCAAACCCCAGCTGTGATCGCCAGTGCAGAGTACGGCAGGTATTCCAGTAAATTAACCGGTAAAAGTCGATTTGCCAGTTTACGCAGAAGTTCAGGCGCCTCTCCCTCCATCTTTGCGATGCGCCGCAGATTCAACCACTGCAACCCTCCAATTAAAGCTGCTCCCAGAACGCCAGCCGAAACTATCCCCACCCAGGACTGCACGCCCAGTCCCATCGCCTGCAGAGTCAATCCCCGGGCGAACGCCCGCCAAGTTACCACGCCAACCAACACCCACTGAAACGCGATCGTGACCGCGTACAGCGCCAACTTCTCCTTGGAATCAACCGATGGCAAAGCCAACAGTTTTTTCAGGCGTACGTAGCCTCGCCAGGGAATCACGACGCCCAGAAAGAGAAAGATCAACCAGAAGTCCCACGGCATCCCGCGATAAGAACATTTTCAACCTTCCTGCGCAAGTCGCTCCCGGCAGCAAGTTTCCATCTCCTGTCAGCATAACTTCCTCGTGCCCGCTATAATCAAACTGCAGCACAGTGAGGTGTGACTTGACCGATTCCGTGAAACTCACGGCCATGGTCAAGGCAGCTGGTTGAGCGGCCAAGCTGAGTCCCGGGACGCTGGACTCAATACTACGGCGCCTTCCGCTGTCGACTGATCCGAACGTACTCGTTGGCTTCAGCACCAACGACGACGCGGGGGTGTATCTAATCAACGATGAACTCGCCCTAGTGCAGACCGTGGATTTTTTCACACCCGTCGTCGACGATCCATTCACTTTTGGGCAGATCGCGGCGGCCAATTCGCTCAGCGATGTTTATGCCATGGGTGGCAAACCCATCTCCGCGCTTTCCATCGTCGGCTTTCCTGAAAAAGGTGACCCCGCAATCCTCGAGCAGATTATCCGCGGCGGCCTCGACAAAATGAAAGAAGCGAACTGCACGGTCATCGGCGGCCACTCCATCCGCAACGACGACATCCAGTTTGGCTACGCTGTTACCGGAACAATTCATCCGAAAAAAATTTGGAGAAATGTCGGTGCACAGATAAATGACGCAATTTTACTGACCAAGCCGATCGGCACCGGCCTGATTTCCACCGCGCTGAAAAGGGAGCGGGCCTCCAAAACAAATGTGGATGCCGCTATTGCCTCAATGTCTCAGCTGAATCGTGCTGCCGCCGAGGCGCTCCACGAAATCGAAGCAAAAACAAATGCGCAAGTGGTTCACGCGGTCACGGATGTCACCGGATTCGGTGTCCTGGGCCACGGGCGCGAAATGGCGCTTGGCGATCCAGAGAAGGGAATTCCCGCGGTAACGATTGAATTTGAGTACAAGGCAGTCCCGGTCCTCCCGGGCGCCTTCGACGCCGCTCGCCAGGGAATGATCCCCGGCGGTCTGAACAACAATCTGGATTTCCTCGGCAATTGCGTTTCGTTCGCCGCAGGCGTGCCCGAAGAAAATCGCGCCCTGCTGTTCGACCCGCAAACTTCCGGCGGCCTTTTGGTCGCAATAGCTCCAGAAGCCGCTGACGCGGCGATAGAAACTCTGAAACGCCACCAGATTGCGGCAGCCAAAATTGGACGAGTACTGCCAAAAGGTGCGTCTATTCTGTCCGTCACCTGATCCGGAACACCTTCGATTTCATGGACACCATCACTCACGGCATCGCCGGCGCGCTTCTTGCAAAAGCAGTATTCAGCGGAGAGGACCTCCTTCCTCCCGAGCCGGTAAGCAAGCGCCGGGTCATCACTTGGTCTCTCATGCTAGGCGCCATTTTCCCGGACTCCGACGTCCTCCGCGACTTCATTTCTCGAGATCCGCTGCTGATGATCACGTGGCACCGCAGCATCACGCATTCGTTGTTGTGTCTTCCGATCTGGAGTGCCTTGCTCGCTGCCCTCACGCTTGCCATCTGCCGTTGGCGAAAGTGGGAGTCGCCGTCCTACCTTGTCCTCTGCGGCCTGTGGGCTGCCGGCATTCTCAGTCACATTCTGCTCGATCTGGTCACCACGTTTGGAACCATGATCTGGTCACCTTACAAATGGTCGCGCCCGGCCTGGGATATCCTTTTCATTCTTGATTTCAGCTTTACCGCCATTCTTTTAATTCCGCAGTTGCTCGCCTGGGCATATGAGGATCCAGAGCACAGCCGTCGTCGAGCCTTGATTATGTGGCTGGTGTTCACCCCCACTCCGTTCGTCATTTCCCGCATCGCGGAAATGATCGGCGCGCCTGTCTCCAACAACGCGATCGTGCTGGCAACGGTTCTCTTCGCAGCATTGTTTCTGCTCCCTGCCGCTCGTGGTTGGGGACACCGTCTGCGGTATGTCACATGGAATCGTGCCGGCCTGGGTTTGGCAGTCGCGTATATTGCGGCGGCAACGTACGCCCATCATCAGGCGCTTGAGCGCGTTCAGAAAATCGCAGCGAGCTTAAATATTGAAGTGCAGTCCATCGCCGCGCTACCGTTTCCGCCGTCTCTCTGGCACTGGGACGGCCTGATCCGCGCGCCGCGCGGCGTCTACGAAGTGCGCGTGGATCTCAGCGACTCTCTATTTTCCAACACCGGAACCGCCGGCGATCCTTCCGCAAATCTGGTTTTGACGCGCACCTATTATCTAGATGCGCCGACGAACTCGTTCATTGAAAAGGCGCATACCCTGCCCGAAGTTCAGAAGTATTTCAGCTTTGCGCGTTTTCCGGTCACGCGGTTTCATAAAGAAGGTTCCGAAGCGGTTGTCGAATTCCTCGACGTGCGCTTTCCCCAGATTCGCCGCGACCGCCCGCCATCCTTCGAATATCGCGTGCGCTTCAATGCCAACGGGGAAGTTCTCTCTCAAGGTTGGGTCAAAAAGTAGGCAGGAACTATATTGAGTGCGAGAGCGAAGCTCTCGCTTTTACGGCTTCAACACCGCAGCAAATCGAAAACTTGAGTGCAAATCTTAATCCGTAAAAGCAGAGGCTCCGCCTCCGCACTCAAAAATTCTCGCTCATTTGTTCGCCGGGTGAATTACCACCTGGCGCTCTTCGCCGGTGCCAATGCTCTCGGTTCTCACACCGGGAAAATCCTTCAGCGCCAGATGCACAATCCGCCGCTCCCGCGACGACATGGGGTTTAATGGAAACGGTTGCCGTGAAGACTGCACGCGTTCCGCCGCCACCCGCGCCGTCATCCGCAACTCTTCAAATCGCAGCGCCCGGTAGCCCGCGCAATCCAGATGAATTTTTTCGTGAAATGCCGGCTCCAGCCGAAGCGCGCGAAACGCCAGATGCTCCAGCGCTTTCAATACCTCACCACTACGAGCCAGCAAAATTTCCTTGTCCCTACCATCGAGATCGGCGAGCACTTCTGCTTCGCCCTCTTCACCGCCCGCGGATAGTTCCACCGCACGCACGGATACCTTCAAATCCAGGCCACCAGCCCGCAACATGGTTTGCAAAAATTCCTGCAACGCTTCCGCCGCCGCTGCGCGGTCCAGTTTTCCTTCGTGAACCAGTTCTTTCATCATGATGATCTCAACACACTCGTCGGGCCAGGAACGATTCCTCGCGGCAAACGAGCTGACCTTAGTTCTTGGCGCGCGTTGGCTTGGCCGGGGCGGGAAGGGGATGCGTCCTGTTCAGGTACCACTGCTGGACGATACCCACAAGGCTGCTGGTTAAAATATACAACGCCAAGCCGCTCGAAAACGGAAAAACTACGAACATCACCGAAAAAGTGAGCGGCATGATTTTCATCATCTGCGCTTGCTGCGGGTCGGTGGCCGTCATCGGGGTCATCTTCGACACCAGATACATCGTCACGCCCACCAGCACCGGAAGCACGTAATAAGGATCCTTGGACGCCAAATCCGAAATCCAAAGCCATTGCGTATGCCGCAGTTCGATGGCGTAACTCAACGCCCGGTTCAGCCCGAACCAGATGGGCATCTGCAAAAACATCTGGAAGCAGCCGCCGATCGGATTAATTCCCTCGCGCGAGTAAATGGCCATCACTTCCTTGTTCATCTCGGCCTTGCGCGGGTCGTTCATCTTGTACTTCTTGTAGCGCTCCTGGATCTGCTTGATCTCCGGCGCCACGCGCTGCATCTTCAGCGTCGTCTTGTAGCTGGAAATGCGCAGCGGGAAAAGCAGCATATTGATGACCAGGGTGAGCACCACAATCGCCCAGCCGTAGTTCGGAACGTATTTGTGCACCCACTTCAGGCCGTGAAACAGCGGATCGGCGATAAACTCCAGGTATCCGAATTGCACCAGCGAATGCAGCGGCGGGTGCATGGCCTTCAAATCGTCGTAATCCTTCGGTCCAACGTAAACACGCAAAGCCATGTTCTGGGCCGCGGTAGCCGTGGCAATTTCCGGAACCGGCTCGGACTGGTCTTTCCCGTCCACCTTGATGTTGTGGAATACCTTCCAGTAGCGCGTTTGCAGCGGTGTCGGCTCATTCAGCGGAGGAAGGAACGCGGCGACGAAGTAGCGGTCTTCAATGCCGGTAAATTCCTTGCCGCCTTGCCAGACGTTGCCCCATTTTTCCGGTCCTTCGAGCTTCTTATGCGGCAGCGATGTCAGCTTCCCGCCTTCGCTATAGAAAGTGAAAACCGTCTCCACGGGGATGGGATTGGTCACCGTCGGATCGCCGAAGCCGCCAAGCCACGCCACGCCGGCCATGACGTGATTGCCGTTGTTGGTCACGGTCGTCTCGACGCTCACGGTATAAGAGTGGTCGAAATGAAATTTCTTAGTGACCTGCAGGTGGCCGTCGCTCCACGTAAACGTCAGGTCCGCCGGAGCCTCCAGGGAATTTGCATCGCTAGAAATTTTGTAAAGTCCGGAATTGGCCAGGGTCCCGAGTTGCGGATCGTCAAAAACCAGAGCGAAAGGCCATCCACCTCTTTCCGCAGCAGCCTGCTTGTGCACCAGATCCAGCGTGCCTTGCTGTTTTACGACGTTATCTTCAAAGCAGGCCTCGTCTTTGCGCTTACCGTCGCAATCGTCCTTGTAATTCTTCAGCTGCCAGCTTTTTACCACCGCGCCCCGATTGGAAAATTCCACGCGATAGAGAGCGTTCTCCACCACAATCGTGCGCTCTTGCGAATCCGCCGTCGCCGCGACCGCGGGTGCCGCGGAAATCTTTGCAGGAGTCGCTGCCATGCTGGCCGCCGTGTTTACCGGGGCTGTGCTCCCCGGGGTTGCGGTCGAAACTTGCGCGGGTTGATTTTCCTGCGGGGGATTCACCGGCGGCTTCGGCCCAAAAAACTTTGCCCAGAGCAGAATCACTCCCATGGACAAAAGGGAGGCCACCAGGATGCGCAACTCCGGCGTGAATTTGTCTTTGGATTTCCCCAGCGGAGGCAACTGATTCATCGGCGGAGTGCTCACAGCTGCACCTCGCGCGTCTTACCCACTACGTCGGAATTCGCTCGCATCTCTTCCCATTTCTCCGGAACCGGGTCGTATCCAAATTTTCCTGAAAACGGTTGGCACCGCAGCAGCCGCTTCAATCCCAGCCAGCCGCCGCGCAACACTCCAAATCGTTCAATGGCTTCGTACGCGTAACGCGAGCAGGTCGGCTCATACCGGCAAGTGCCCGCAAAAAGAACCGAAAGGTAGGCCTTGTAGAAACTAAGCGCAAACAGCGCTGCGCGAACCGCGAAGCTCCGCCCGCCCGCAGGGCGATCCGTTTGTAGGGGAGGAGCTTGCTCCTCCCTCCTCGTGGGGGAAGGGAAATTCACAACCCCTTCAACATCCGCAGAAAATCCGCCGTCAACGCCGGCATCGGCGCCGTGGCCACACTCTGCTTCGGATGAATGACGATGTCCCATCCCGAGGTTATCTCCTGCCGGTGGCAGCGGACAATTTCCCGCAGGCGCCGCCGCATGCGGTTGCGCACCACCGCTCCGCCCAAGGCCTTCTTGATGCTGAACCCGAAGCGGCTGATCGGCTGTCCACTGGCGCGAACGAAAACAGTGAAGTGGGAACTCGAGCGGCGTTTGCCGGCGCGGTACACCAGATCGAATTCGCTTTTCCGCACCAGCTTGGCTTCGCGAGGAAACTTCTGGCCCGTTGCGGGGCCAACGCCATCACTCTGGCGTAAGGCGATGACGGCCCTTCTTGCGGCGCGCCGCCAGCACTTTGCGGCCACCCTTGGTCTTCATACGCACGCGAAACCCGTGTGTCTTGGCGCGGCGGCGTTTCCGCGGTTGATATGTACGCTTTGGCAAAGCATTCCCCCTTGTTTCTTCGTCGAATCTTCATCGGCCCGGGAAAACCTCATGCTGCAACGCTCGGGCGGCTTTTGCCGCCGGTTCACACCAACTGCCGCGTTGGCTTTGGGGTCTTCTCCGTCAAGCCCGGCTGCCACAGTTCGGGCACCATCCGGAATTATCTAGTGTACTTGCCGCCCGCGCACAGGGTCAAGAAAACGCGAGGGTAGCTTATAGAGCGGGGGAAATGATACCTCTGGACTGCTTTGGATTTGGCCATCCGATGTCAACAGTGCTTTACGTTAGGCGGGAATCTTCGCACTGATAAGAATCTGTCCTTCTTTAGGGGTAATACTTATGACTGCCCCCTGGAACGTCTGCGATTTCTCAAAATCCAACCTAAGTTGCTTGGGTACCGACCTGAGTCGGGGCGAAACCTGTTCGACGCTTATTATCAGATCTTTGATTTTGAACCTCGCCTCGAACTCGACAGCCATCTGAGCGAGAACGTTAATTGCAGGTACACCTTTATTTTTCTCGTAGTTGATGACCATCTGTCTGCTGACACCCAGTATTTTAGCCAACTCATCCTGAGTTAAATTGGCAGACTCCCGCGCCTCTTTAATCTGGTCGGCCAGTTTTTGTTTCCATTCAATGTCAATAGTTTTTGACATAATTAAAGAGAATCTGGAGCACCATTCTGTAGTTTTTCAACTATGATGTCCAATACTCTTTACGCTATAATGCGAATGTGATAACACGTACCAGATAGACGACAGGCTGAAGTGGATGGTCCTATGCTGCAACAGACCTTCATTCACATTCCGGGCATTGGTAAGGAGACGGAGCGCGAGCTTTGGAAACACGGCATTCGCAGCTGGGATGATGCCGACCGTTTCGAAAAGCGCTTCGGCGCCGTCGGCGGTCGCCTCCATCAGAAGCTTGACGAATATATTCCTCGTTCCCGCGAAGCCGTCCGTCGAAGGGACGCGAAGTTCTTCGAGCGGCTCTCGGCATTAGGCGAAGCATGGCGTATCTATCCTGAGTTTGCCGATGACTGCGTCTATCTCGACATTGAGACTACGGGGCTGTCTTCTGTTTTTGACAGCGTCACGATGGTTGGGTTGTATGACGGCCGCCGGTACAAGGTTTTTGTCGAAGGTGAGAATCTCAACGAGTTACCCGCACAGCTGAAAAACTATTCGGTCGTAGTCACGTTCAATGGATCTGGCTTCGACCTACGGTTCCTGAAACTTGCATTTCCAGATTTGGTTCTTCCACCCATTCACATTGATCTTCGCTGGGTTACTCGCCGCCTCGGTATCAAAGGCGGTCTGAAATCGGTAGAGGAGAAATTTGGACTTAAGCGTGACGAGTCCGTCGAAGACTTAACTGGTTTTGACGCTACTGTTCTTTGGGCCAAGCATCTGCGCGGGGACAAAACTGCCTTGGAGCAGTTGATCCGATACAACACCGAAGACGTCGTCCACTTAAAGGCGATCATGGAGATTGCCTATGACCGTCTGACCAAGGACACCGTCTCTTCCCTGAAGAGTCCAATGGCTTCCATCTTCACGGGTCTTGCGCCACTTCCAAAGTCCAACAAACGAGCTGTGCTTAGGCATGTTTCTTGTCAATCGGATGCAACAGATATCGTTTCACGGCTGCTTCAACAGTCTTCCGCCGATTGGCACGTTCCTCGAATTGTAGGGATCGATCTGACAGGAAGTGAGAAGAGAGCTACCGGATGGGCATTGATGGATGGTGCCTCGGCAACGACAAAGAGCATTCGCACGGATGAAGAACTCATCGCGGAAACGCTATGGTCGAGAAGCTACGTCGATATTATCGACAGCACGTTGTACGACCACTTGAACGGGCTGTACGTAAATCCTAAGGTTGATCATGAAACCGATGCGAATCGTCTCAGTGATTCTGCTCGCGGGCGCAATCGTTCGCGCACAGGCACCGCCCGCTCAAAAGCCCCAACCGCAAGTTGCGTCGCCGCAGATGCCGCCGGCACCGGTCACTTCGCCGGAGGTGCTGGCTGATCATCGTGTGACGTTCCGGTTGCGGCTGCCCGATGTTAAAGAGGTTAGCGTGCGCATCGATGGCGCGGCTAATTCACTGGCGATGCAGAAAGACGCTGAGGGAATTTGGAGCGTAACCACGGAGCCGCTTGCGCCTGACTACTACGGTTACATTTTTCTCGTCGACGGCGCGGCGGTGCTTGATCCATCAAACAACACGATTAAGCCAAATTTTCTTTATCGCGCGAATGAATTGCGCGTTCCGCCCGCATCCGGTGATTCCAACAATTCCACCTGGCCCGCCTGGGAAATTTCCAACGTGCCGCGTGGCGTGATTCATCACCACTTTTACCGGTCGAAAGTGGTGGGCGATGAACGCGGGTATTTCGTCTACACTCCGCCGGGCTATAACCCGCGCGGGAAACAAACCTATCCAGTTCTTTACCTGCTGCACGGCTACAGCGACGACGCGGACGCTTGGACGGCGGTGGGCCGCGCCAACGTGATTCTGGACAATCTGATCGCGCGCGGCAAAGCCAAGCCGATGCTGATCGTGATGCCGCTGGGCTATGGCGCGCCGGAAATTCTTTCGCTTGGCGCCGGAGCTCTCCGCGATCCGGGCATTGGTCAACGAAACTTCGATCGCTTTATCGATGCGCTCCTCACCGAAGTCATTCCGCGGGTGGAGTCCGAGTATCTCGTCAAGAGCGATCGGGACTCGCGTGCCATTTCCGGCCTTTCGATGGGCGGAGCGGAATCGCTGTTTACCGGGCTGAATAACCTGAACGAGTTTGCGTGGATTGGCGCGTTCAGCTCTGGCGGCCTCTCGCCGGAGTTCGACAAGGAATTCCCTGGACAGGATGCAAGCACAAATGCGCGGTTGCGATTGCTGTGGATCGCGTGCGGCACCGATGATCATTTGATTGAAATCAATCGGAGTTTTCGCAAGTGGCTGGCCGCAAAAAATATTCGGCATGCGGACATCGAAACACCCGGGGCGCACACCTGGCTGGTGTGGCGGCGCAACCTGGCGGAGTTTGCACAACTTCTGTTCCGATGAAAGCCAGGGCTTGCTACGGCACTCGCTTGAGCTCGGCAAAGAAACAGAATTGATACCGGAATAGTACAGGCCAAACACTCTCCATCCAGGCAGCAAACGGCAAGCGATTCTACAGATCGGAAACTCCGCAAACAGCGCTGCCCCATTTCGGGGCAATGCTACGTCGGACATGTCTTACGACCAGGGACAGGTTTGATCTGTCCGAGAGCAAAACTGCGGACCTGTCCCAATCCTGTTCTCGCCGCCAGTAGTAATAGAACCACTCCAAAGTTACTGTGGCCTTGTAAGTAAGAAAGACGAGTCGCGAAACGCTACGCCCACCCTCTCCGTTCCGGCCGCGCTCTAAAAACTATAACGAAGGGTTGGCCTCATATGTCACAGACGCGACTGGTGTGTCTTTTTGTTGGAATCATCGTTCTCGGTACAGTCCTTTTTCCTTCATCTGCTCGGGCCGTGGGAATCTCTCCAACAACGATCAACTTTGGTTCGGTCACCGAAAATACGGCAAGCACAAGTACGCTGGTTGTGACCAACAATAGTCGCAACGGGGAGACGCTCAACAGCGTATTGAGCAGTCTTCCTCAATTTGCTATTTCCGGTCCGGCGTTACCGCTGTACCTTCCCGCCCACGCCAGCGCTTCGTTTCAAGTTGCCTTCCGGCCGAATTCCGTGGCTACCTTTAGCGGAAGCCTCACGATCGCCACAACCCAGAAAGGCACGCAAACGGCGACGGTCGCCGTATCGGGAACAGGGATGGCTCCTGCTCTGGCGCAAACGTACGTGCTCTCGCTCAACACGGGAGGACTCGGTTTCGGCAATCAGGCGGTCGGAACCACTGGCTCGTTGCCGTTCGTCGCCACTAATAAGGGGACGGGCTCCGTCACCATTTCACAAGTGACTGCTACAGGTCCCGGATTCAGCATCGGCGGTTTTTCCGGCGCGATAACTCTTGCCTCTGGCCAGAGCCTTTCGCTGGTGATCAGGTTTGCGCCCACTGCGACGGGAAGCGTCTCGGGCAGGGTAAGCGTGGTCAGCACGGCCACAAATTCTCCAGAGACTTTCCCCGTCAGCGGCACCGGCACTCCTTCGGCGCAAACGTATTTGCTCTCTCTTAGTACAGGAAGTCTTGGCTTCGGCAACCAAGCGGTGGGAACCGCTGGCACATTGCCGTTCACCGCCACCAATAAGGGGACGGGGTCCGTGAGCATTTCACAAGTGACAGCTGCGGGGCCTGGATTCAGCATCAGCGGTTTCTCCGGTGCGGCCACTCTCGCTCCGGGCCAAAGCCTTTCGCTGGCAGTCAACTTTGCGCCCACCGCGGCGGGTAGCGTCTCTGGCAGCGTAACCGTGGTCAGCACTGCGACAAATTCGCCTGCGACGATCCAGGTGAGCGGCACCGGAACCGCTACGACCCAAACCTATCAGCTCTCTTTCAACCCGGCTGCAATTGCCTTTGGCAATCAACCGGTGTACGGCTCAAGCTCGCTGCCGTTCACGCTGACCAATACCGGAACAGGTTCCGTGAGCATTTCTCAAGTGACTATCACGGGCTCGGGATTCAGCGTCAGCGGATTTTCCGGCGCAGCAACTCTTGCCGCCGGTCAGAGCCTTCCACTGACCGCCAGCTTTGCACCCACAGCAACGGGTAGCGTGTCGGGCAGTCTCAGCGTGGTCAGCACAGCAACAAATTCACCTGCGACGATCCCGGTAAGCGGGACGGGTACCAAACCTATGATCTCGGTTATTCCCTCCAGCGTTGCCTTTGGAAACGTGGCCGTGGGTGTCGCTAATACGCAGACTATTACCGTGCAAAATCCGGGTTCGGGAACTCTTAACGTGACCCAGGCGTCTTTGAGCCCAACTGGGTTTAGCTTGTCCGGATTGACCTTGCCACTTTCCGTGGCCCCCGGTGGCTCTGCATCGTTCAACGTAGGCTTCACGCCGGCCTCGGCAGGCAGTCTTTCCGGGAGTCTCACACTAACAAACAATGCCACGAATCCCGCCTTGAGCGTTTCCCTGAGTGGGTCGGGTATTGCTTCCGCTTTGCAATTGTCGGTGAATCCCACGTCGCTTAGCTTTGGCAGCCTGACCACGGGAACCAGCGCGACGCAGAGCTTTACAGTTACCAACACCGGGAATTCCAGCGTTTCCATTTCGCAGGTCAGCGCAAGCGGGACGGGCTTCAGCGTCAACGGAATCACATTGCCGCTGAGCCTTGCCGTCGGACAATCCACTTCCTTCACTGCCACGTTTGCCCCAGCGTCGGCGGGCAGCCTATCGGGCAGCGTCACCGTGATAAGCAATGCCACAAACTCCCCGTTGGTGATCGCCTTATCCGGAACGGGAGCCTCGACTGTGAGTCACACGGTTTCCTTGAGTTGGACACCGGGCTCCTCGACCTATTCGGGCTTCAATGTTTACCGGGGCACGAGTTCCGGCGGGCCCTACAGCCGAGTGGACACATCTATGGTTTCCTCGCCGTCGTATCTCGACGCGGGCGTCAACTCCGGACAGACCTACTACTATGTTGCGACCGAGGTGGATACCACCGGCACGGAAAGCGGCTACTCTGGGGAAGTCAGCGCCGTGATTCCCTGAGTCCGAATAGAAGCAAGCGCTGAATGCCGGCTCTTTCTTTGCGGAAGAGCCGGCATTTGCGTGTGTGCATGCAGCGGCTGGGTTAAACTAGACCAGCCATGAGCGTGATTGACGAAGTCCTTGCAGCAAACGAAATTTACGCGCGCACGCACGAACTGCGCAAACTTACGCCGCGCCCGGAGCGGAAGCTCGCGGTCCTCACCTGCATGGACACGCGGCTCTCGATCCGTACCTTGGGATTGAAGACCGGCGACGCGCACATCATCCGGAACGCCGGCGGCATTGTCACGGAAGATACGCTGCGCTCGCTGGTCGTTTCGCACTACCTGTTGGGCACGGAAGAAATCATGGTCATCAATCACACGGATTGCGGATTGATGCACACAAGCGAACAGGATTTGCGCAACCGCATCCAGAATCGCACCGGCACCGCCGCCGTTTCACCTGCGTTTTTTTACGCGTTTCAGAACATCGAAGAAAACGTTCGTCACCAGCTGCAGAAGCTGCGCACACATCCCTGGATTCCAGAAACGGTGGTAGTCCGCGGCTTCGTCTACGACGTTTCCAGCGGTCTGCTGCGCGAAATCAAGCACACCTGAAGCGGAGTACGATTCGCGCACTACTCGCCGATGACGGATTACGAAGTGACCACGACCATGGCGAAGCCGTCGTAGCTCTTGGTGCTTACCGTTTGCAATGCTGTGCCGCTTACGCGCTTTTCCTTGCCCACAATTTCCAGAAACCTCCGCACGCCCTGGATGTCGGCGTCTTTGCTATCGGCTTCCAGGACCGCACCCCCGCGCACGACATTGTCGGCGATGATGACGCTGCCTTTCCGGGCGAGTTTCAGCGACCACTCGAAGTATTCCGGCATGTTGGATTTGTTGGCGTCGATGAAGAACAGGTCGAAGGGCCCGACTCTCTCCGCCGCGATTTGCGGAAGAGTATCGAGCGCCTTCCCCATGCGCAACTCCACTTTGTTTTCCACGCCGGCCCGCGCGAAATTCTTTCGCGCCACGTCGGCGTGCTTCGGCTCCGCCTCCAGCGTGATCAGCCGGCCTCCCTCCGGCAAGGCGCGAGCCATCCAGATGGTGCTGTAGCCGCCGAGTGTGCCGATCTCAAGAATCTTACGCGCGCCCAGGATGCGCGCCAGCAGGTGCAGCAATTTGCCCTGCCCGGACGAAACCTGGATCGCGGGCAATTTCTCAGCCGCGGCGGTTGCCAGCGCATCTTCCAACGCGGAATCTTGCGCTACCAGGACCTTATCGAAATAATGTTCCACAGCTTCCCAAACATCCTGTGTCATAACGCCTCACCAGTTTGAAGTGTGCGAAGAGTTCAGAATCGCCAGCCGTATCCCACGATAAATTGAATGGTGTGCTGCAATTTGCCGCCGCTTGCTGGAACGATGGTGCCGCCAAAATTGACATCACGTGTGTTGAAGTAAATATGCGTGTCGCCGGCCTCCAGGCGCAGCGTGCCGTGCTCAGCGGGATAAAATTCCACGATGCCGCCCAGGTCGAGCACGAAATTTGTGGAGCGGCTGAAACTTTCCTGTCCAGTTGAAGAAACCGCGCTTAACGCATCGGAATAGCTGTTGAAGCCCGGCCGCACCTTGCCGAATATGCCGAAATGATTGCGGCGAATTCCGCCTTTCAGCCCGAAGAGTCCTTCGAGGATTTCCCCGCCGTCATGCGGACCGGAAGAATTCGAGCCACGCGGGAAATAAAGCAGGTCGCTATCGAAATAAAACACGTGATAGAAACGGTAGGAAGCATAACCACCGAATCCAGGCTCCGTCCGCACGCCGTCCGTTGGGCCTTCGCGTGCTATAAACATGGTTGAAAATAGCGGACCGAATTCCCAGTTGCCGGGAACCTTGGTTTCCTCTTCATTTTCGATCAGCGCGCCGGGCCGGTAAGCCACGCCGACACTGAATCTTGTAGTGTCGTCAATTTTGCCCACGCTGAACGCGCTGCCGCCGGGGAGCGCGACGTGGCTGTTCGGAACGCGGTACGGATCGCCCTCCAGGTCAGCGCGCAACACCCACCGCGGACTCAGGTAATACTCGATTCCGCCGCCCAGGTTCAATACGAAATGCGTCTCCGGCTGTTCGGCGAAGCCCGTTGCGGAGTTGGAGTTGAAATACAAAACATCCGTAAAGTGGAAGAGCCCCGGTCGGATCAACCCGAAGACGGAAATGCGGCGCGTCTGAATCACTTTGGCGCGAATTCCGAACACCGCCTGGAGAGTTTGACCGCCCTGAATGGTCAGCAGCGGAATGGCGTGTTCAGGGAAAAAATCGAGCTGGCTTTCAAATGCCAGGCGCCGGTTGAAATTCCAATCGAAACGGCCGCCGAAGCCGGAATAATCCGTTGCGCCCAGATTTGAGTTCGTCAGGCGAGCAGTGGAATATTGGGCGCCAAACTCAACACGCGTGTAATTGTCCTGTGCGCGGAGAGGGGGCGTGGCAAGCATCAGAAGCAGGCTGAAAAGTGGAGAGTAGCTGGCAATCCGCCGAATCATGCGTTTAGGGTCCCTCTTGGTGAGCCAGGTGCGCGTCCCGGTAAGTTTGCCTGCGTATGTCAGGATAACTGGTTCTTCCGCCAGCTTACCCCGATTTTTTGGATGCCCCTTTTATGCGGAGGGATGGGCCGCGCGATATTCGTCATAGGCGGCCAGGTAACGGTCGACGTCCTTGCGCAGCAAATAATACGGCGTGGAAAGGCGAATCTTGCTGGGCATGCCGCCACGAATGCGAATTTTCTTTTCCTTCCACATCCAGTTTTCCAGGTCGGGCATTTTGTTGGGCGCCACATTCACGGTGACGATGCCGCAGCGCAAGGATGGGTCCGGCGAAGTCCAGGAAACCGCGCCGCGCTTGACCATTTCCTGCAGGATGTAGTCGGCCATCTGGCGGTGGCGTTTTTCGATGCGATCCAGGCCGATTTCATTCGCCAGCTCGATCGACGCTCTTAAACCGCACAGCACCGGCACGTTGGAACTGCCAATGCGCTGGAAGCGTTCGGCGCGAATTTTCGGATTGTCCCAGCCTTCGGTGGCCAGCGTGTTCCACATGCGGTCGATCACTTCGTCGCGCACAAAAAGGAAGCCGCAGCCCTTCGGCGCCTGCAGCCACTTGTGCGGGCTGGATGTATATAAGTCGCAGCCGAGGTCGTGCAGGTTCAGCTTCATCATGCCGGGAACGTGCGCGCCGTCCACCGCGGAAAGAATTCCCTTCGAACGCGCCAGCGCCGCCAACTCCTTGGCCGGCAGAACCACGCCGGTTACGGTGGAGATGTGGCTAAAGAAAATCACGCGCGTCCGTGGAGTAATCGCATCGCTGAAGAGGTTCAGCACCGTCGCGGCGTTTGGCACCGGCTTCGGCAAGGTAATTTTCTTGACCACGATGCCGTATCGCTTGGCGCGTAGATTCCACGGTTGCTCGCCCCCGGGATGCTCCTGGTCGGTCATCAGCACTTCGTCGCCGGGTTGCATGTCCAATCCGTTCGCGATGTAGCTGTTGGCCTCGGTGGCATTGCGAAGCAGCGCCAGTTCGTCGCGCGTGCAGCCTAGAAATGCCGCCAATGGGTCGCGGAATTGGTTCCAGGATGCGTAACCCCAGATCGGATAGTCTTCCGGATCCGTTTGCGCCAGACGCTCAGAGTCGCGATAACCCTCGAACACCGCGCGCAGCACCGGAGCAGGGGAAGAACCGACTGTGCCGTTGTTCAGGTAGACTTCGTCTTCGGGTATCAGGAATTGCCGGCGAAGCTCCGCCCAGTACGCTTCTTCATTCGTGCCGTAGAGCGATTTGTCGGGAAGCTTGGCTGGAATACTGGCTAGCGGATCTTCGCCGGAAGCAATCCAGGGGAATGCGGGAGCCGCGCCCGCCGCTGCCATCATCGTGGAAAGGAATCCTCGCCGGTCAAACATTGCCGCCTCCCGTAGTGCCCCGGCGATTCTAACGCGGTTGCGACAGGCGAAGAAACCGAATACCGTATGGATTGCGATTTCCACGCTGTTGGAGAATGCGAATGCAATTCTGTTTGAAAAAGCTGGTGATAGTCCTGGTCCTGTGCACTTTTGGATCGTGCGTGTTTGCACAGCAAGGCGCAAAACCGGCAGCGCGCGAAACGAAGCAAAGCCTTTTCAAAGCGCAGCATTTCGAGCAGGCGGCTATCTCTCCCGATGGCAAGCGCGTCGCCTGGGTGGAAACCCGCGCCGACGCGGACGGCGCTCCCACCGGCAAGCAGGACATTTTTCTGCAGGAACTTTTGCCGGCCGGCAAACCGGTGCGCGTAACCGCCGGCGCGCCCGCCACGCATTTCAGTGAAGGCAACGTTGCCTGGTCTCCTGACAGCAAACGAATCGCGTTTACTTCCGACGCCGCCAAAACGGGTCAACCCCAGTTGTACGTGACGAGTGCCGGTGGAGGCCCCGCGCGCAAATTGACCAGCGTGAAAGGTTTTCTTGCTGACCCGAAATGGGCACCCGACGGGAAATCCATCGCCGTCCTGTTCACCGAAAACGCTACGCGAGAAGCAGGGCCGCTGGCGGCCGAAACCCCGGAAACAGGCGAAATCAAAGACGCTTTCTTTGAACAAAGGCTGGCCATCGTGGACGCCGCCAGCGGAAAGTTGCGGCAGGTCACGCCCGCGGACACTTACATTTACGAGTACGACTGGGCGCCAGACAGCCAGAGCCTCGTTCTGACCGCCGCCAAAGGAAATGGCGACAGCAACTGGTACATCGCGGAACTTTTTGCGGTAAACATTGCCTCGGTGGAGATGCAACCGCTCTACAAACCCAAACTGCAAATCGCGCGCCCAGTAGTTTCCCCGGATGGGCAAAGCATCGCCTTCATTGAAGGGTTGATGAGCGACGAAGATTCTGTCGGCGGCGACGTGTTTTTGATACCGCGCGCTGGTGGCGAGCCAGTGAACCTGACGCCGGAACGCAAGGCTTCCGCGGTTGTGGTGGCGTGGACCAGCGACCAGAAGCTCATCGACATGGAAAACGTGGACGGGCAATCCAGCGTCGCGCGGATTGATCCGGACACCGGGCAGATTAATTCCCTGTATCTTGCGCCGGAGTTGCTGACCAGCGGTTTCTGGTCCACCAGTCTTTCCCTGACTCCCGACGGCAAGACCGCGGCATTCGTGCGCAGTTCGTTTCAGGATCCGCCGGAGATCTGGGCCGGCCCGATCGGAGCTTGGAAACAAGTGACGCACCGGAACTCCAGCGTTAAGCCGGAATGGGGCGAAGCGAAGAGCTTGCACTGGACGAACGGCGGCTTCGACGTGCAAGGCTGGCTGATCTATCCGAAAGACTTTGATGCTTCGAAGAGTTATCCGCTGGTGCTGGGCGTGCACGGAGGCCCCGGCATCGGACTCCAGCCCAGTTGGCCGAGCGCGCACGCCTACCAAATGGCGTTGCCCGCGCACGGCTATTTCTTGTTGCTGCCCAATCCTCGAGGGAGTTTCGGGGAAGGCGAGGCGTTCACGCGGGCGAATGTAAGAGATTTTGGATATGGCGACTGGAGCGACGAACTTGCGGGCGTGGACGAGGCCATTCGGACGGCTCCAATTGACCCGGAACGCCTCGGTCTGACGGGATGGAGTTACGGCGGCTACATGACGATGTGGGGCGTCACGCAGACGGATCGTTTCAAAGCGGCGGTGGCCGGCGCGGGAATCGCCAACTGGTCCAGCTATTACGGCGAAAACAAAATCGACCAGTGGATGATTCCCTTCTTCGGCAAATCGGTTTACGACGATCCGGAAGTCTACGCCCGCAGCGCGCCCATGACTTTCATCAAACAGGTGAAGACGCCGACGCTCGTCGTGGTTGGAGACAGTGACGGTGAATGTCCGACGCCGCAGTCTTACGAATTCTGGCACGCGCTGAAAACGCTTGGCGTAAAGACGCAACTGGTTGTCTACGAACACGAAGGCCACATGTTCGCAAAACCTGACCATCTGCGAGATGTCATGAGCCGAGCGGTGGCATGGTTCGACGAATATCTGAAATGAGCGGGGATCCGCGAACGGAGTGGTCTGATACTGATGTTCCTGTGCTATACCCGGGGTATACTTCCAGACTGCTCGGGAATCATCGTTGTATAAGAGTCTTATCATTAGGCCGGCACGCTCCATCACGTCGCTCCTGCGATTCACGGTTTACGCCGTTTTCGTGCTGCCTTTGTGCGCGCAGAATCCCCTCGGCTCGGTGCGTGGCACGGTGCAGGACAGTGCGGGCGGACGGATTCCGCGAGTCACGATCTCGCTCAGCAACGCTGAAAAATCGTTCACTCGCAACGTGCAATCCGACGCCCAGGGTGAATTTCGCGCTGAGAACCTGCCTCCGGGCTCCTATCAATTGACCGCGAACGCTGTTGGATTTGCCGCTGCCCAGGCGGAAGTATCGGTTGCCGTCAGTTCCTCCCGCCAGATCACCATTACGCTGCGGCCGAGTTCGGTCAGCCAGAAAATCATGGTGGATGGAGGCGCCTCGGTAACCGCGGCTGAATTGCAAACAGACAGCGCTGTGCACGAGGCCGTGATTTACCGGCGAGATCTCGATGCGATTCCCCTTGCCGCGCGGAGTTTCGCCAACATTGCCTATCTGGCGCCGGGCACGGAGCCGGTCGAGCCGTCTGATCCCACGAAAGCCCGCATCACCGCGGTAGCCACGGGCGGAAGTTCCGGCCTGAACAACGAAGTCTCCGTCGACGGCGGCGACAATTCCGACGACTACATCGGAGGCTTTCTGCAGAACTTTTCACCGGATGCGATTGAAGAATTTGCTTTTCGAACCGCGCAGATGGATGCGGACACTGGCCGGACGACGGCGGGGTCCGTTGTAATCACCACTCGCGGGGGCACCAACGATTGGCACGGCGATGCGGCATTTTACGAGCGCGCTGAGGCACTGAACGCGCGCTTTCCGATCGACAATCCCTCACCGGATCCCAAGCAGCCTTTCTCGCGGCAAAATTATGTGGGCACGCTCGGCGGCCCGATCGTCAGGGAGCACCTGTGGTTTTTTACTTCGCTTGAATACGTGCATGAGAACGCCAGCGTCGCGTACAGCTCCGCCAGCCGCCAGCAATTCAACGCGCTCGCTCAGTTGGCGAGCGATGGGCTGATTCCCGACACGCCAAGCATTGCTGTGCCGGACAACGTTTCAGTTCCATTTCGCGATTATCTGGCCACGGCCCGGCTCGATTGGGCGCAGTCGAATAATTCGCATTGGTTTCTGCGCGGCGCGCTGGATACTTACACGCAGCAAAACGCCCTGGCACAGCAGGGAGCGCTGCCATCCACCGGGGCGACTTCGCACAACAATTACTTCAGCGTTGTGCTTGGCCAGCAATATAGTTTTTCACCCACCTGGCTTGGCGCGTTGGTGCTGAATGCCAGCGGACTGCACCTGACGCAATCGCGCAACGAAACCCAAGGCTTCGCGCTGGCGTTTCCGTTCACCACCACCTCCAGCACGATTACGGGATTTGAAACGTACGGCGACAACCAATTCGTCACCGGAATTGCCGCGTTTCCCGTGTTGCGCAATCAGCAGAAATATCAGGTTCGCTACGACGTAACCCACACGATGGGCAGCCATTCCCTGCGGGTTGGGGTGAACTTCATCCACGAACCGGTGCTGAGCGGCGCGCTGACGGCCAACGCTGAGACCCTTCTGACTTACTCGCAAAACCCGGATTTTTACGCGGCGAATCCTTCCTTGTTCTATGCAAATAAGAGCTGCCTGTTGCCAATCCCCAATGGAGTGAAATGCGTCGCGAATCCCGCGACCGATGGAAGTTTTTCGCAGAATGTGCAGCGCCTTGGCCTGTATGCCGAAGATTCCTGGCGCGTCGCGCATGGGCTTACGGTGAACTACGGGCTGCGTTACGACACTACGTTCGGCCTGTTCATCGCTTCGGGACGCGATCAGAATTTCAATCCGGCGCTGGCCACGGGACTTGTGACGGGAATACCCCACGATTACCGGAAGGCCTTTGCGCCGCGGTTGGGCATTGCTCGCACTCTGGGCGCTTCACAAAAAACGGTGCTCCGCGCAGGCGTTGGTCTCTACTTCAATGATCTGGCACAGAACGGATGGGTCTCCGCGTTCCAGTCGGTGAACGGTGGCACGCTAAGCGGTGCCTTCCCGGCGCCACCCGCGGCGCTGATTGATCCGAACTACCATACGCCGTATGCGTTGCATGCCACGGCGGGAATCCAGCATGCATTCTCTACAAACTGGCTGATCAGTGCGGATTACACGCGTGAAACGGGCATGCACGCCTACCGAAATTATGGATTTGAACAGGCAAACGTGTTTCGCACCGACAATCGCTCGGCGTACGATGGGCTATCCCTGCGCCTGCAAGGAAATGTTTCGCGGCGCGCGCATTTCACCGCGCATTACACACTGGCCAAGGCGCAGACCTGGGGCTGCACGGTCGGCGAATTGTTCGACTATGTGAATGGCGTGTGCGACCCGAACAACGCGTTTGCGCCCGGCGATTACGGGCCATCCGGTGAAGATGTGCGCCACCGTTTTGTGCTGGTGGGCACATTTCAATTGCCGGGAGGAGTCCAGTTGTCAGCGCTCGGCCAAGCAGAAAGCGCGCGGCCGTATACGCTGACGACCCCGGTGGGAGATCGCGCCGTGGTGAATGGCGTGAAGACCACGCTCGATGAATTTCGCGGGACTCCGTTTGCGCAGTTGGATCTGCGCGTCAGCCGTCCGTTTTCGTTTCACGATCGCTGGTCGGTGACGCCCTTCGCGGAGTTTTTCAATCTGTTCAATCGCAACAACCCCGGAAACAACTTTATTGCGGATATTTCCGCGCTGCCGGTGCAGGTCAACGATTTTGCCAACGCCACCGCGTTCTGCCTGAACGCCGGTTGCACCCTCACGAAGCCGATCACCAGCCTTGGCCAACTGCGAGCCCCCGCCGGGGCGCTCGGAGATTTTTTCGGGCCGGGGACAACCGTCGGCATACCATTCGCAGCACAATTGGGCATAAAACTGGCCTTCTGAATTCACTCGAATAATTGAGCAAACACAAGCTGTGCTGCAGCCGGGCGCGGCTGGCGGTACAATAAAAGAGGCATCGCTGAGAGCCAACTGAGACCATGTTTGAAAACCTGACAGAACGGCTGCAACGAACATTCAAGAACCTGCGCGGACAGGGCAAGCTCACCGACGAACACCTGGACGCGGCGCTGACGGAAATCCGCGAGGCGCTGCTGGAGGGCGACGTCGCCGTCGCCGTGGCCGACGAGTTGCTGGCCAACATACGCAGCAAGGCGCTGGGCACGGAAGTGATGCTGCAGCTTTCACCGGACCAGCAGGTGGTCAAGGTGGTTCGCGACGAACTACTCAACCTGCTAGGCAAGCACGCCAAGCCGTTGTTTTCATCGCGACCTCCTTCGGTGTGGATGATCGTGGGCTTGCAGGGCTCCGGCAAGACCACGACCACCGGCAAACTTGCGAAATGGCTTTCTCAGCATGGCCATCGTCCGATCGTGGTTTCTACGGACGTCTATCGCCCGGCCGCACGCGAACAGCTTTCGCAGGTGGCCAGAGCGATCGGCATCTCCGTCTGGCCGGCCACCGGTACGGACAAACCGCTGGAAATCGTGAAGGGTGCGATTAAGGAAGCCAAACTTTCCGCCAGCGACGTGGTGATCGTGGACACCGCGGGGCGCCTGCACATTGACGATGATTTGATGAATGAACTTTCGGCGCTGAAGAAGGAATTGCAGCCGGCCGAAATGCTCTTTATCGCGGACGCCATGATCGGCCAGGATGCCGTGCGCTCCGCCGGTGAATTCCACAAACGGCTTGGTTTGACGGGCGTGATACTTACGAAGCTGGATGGCGATGCGCGCGGCGGCGCGGCGCTTTCGATCAGCAAGGTTTCCGGCGCACCGGTGAAATTTGTGGGCCTGGGCGAAAAATACGAAGCCCTCGAAGCCTTTTATCCCGAGCGCATCGTTTCGCGCATCTTGGGCATGGGCGACATTATGTCCCTGATCGAGCGCGCGGAATCGGCCTTCGACAAAAAAGCCGCGATGGAGCTTGAGCGCAAGCTGCGCAAGGAAGAGTTCACCCTGGAAGATTTCCGCGATCAGTTGAAACAGATTCGCAAGATGGGCCCGCTCGACCAGTTGGTGGACATGCTCCCGAAAGTCGGGCCGCTGCAGAATCTGCCGAAGGACGCCTCCGTTGACGAGGGGAAGCTGAAGCAGGTCGAAGCGATCATCAACTCCATGACGAACGAAGAGCGCCGCGACCACAACGTGATCGACGGCAAGCGGCGCAAACGCATCGCCAAGGGCAGCGGCACCACCGTGCAGGACGTGAATCAGGTGCTCAAGCAATATCTCCAGATGCGCACGATGATGAAGCAGTACGGCGCCATGGCCGCGCGCTCCCGGATGAAAGGCCTCGGCAAGCTCGCCGGAATGGGCTAAGTCACAGAGGCCCCCAAGCCGTAAGAGAATTCAAAAACTGCGTAATCCAAACAAAACGAGGTGGATATCAAGGGCGAATCATATTATAATATTAATGGTAATTGAGGAGGCCTCATGAAACTCAAACTCCGCTCCATCGGTACCTCCACTGGCGTCATTCTTCCCAAGCAATTTCTCGATCGGATGAAACTGAAGAAGAACGACGTCCTGTTTGCATCCGAGACGCCCGATGGCTACCTGTTGACGCCGTACGACCCGGACGTCGAGGAACAAGTGAAACTCGGCCTGGAATTTATGGCCAAGTACCGGGACACATTTCGCGCGCTGGCTAAATGAAGCAGCCATACTGGATCAGCCGCAAAGCACTCCTTTACCTCCATTCGGCATCCTTGGCTACGTTTGGAGGTTCCACAGGGATTCGTGACGAAGGCCTTCTGGATTCCGCCCTTGCTCGCCCTCAGAACAGGTATCTCTATGTGCCAGAGTCAGATTTGCCCGAGCTCGCCGCGTCTTATGCATTCGGCATCGCCAAAAATCATCCGTTCATTGATGGCAACAAGAGGGCGGCCTTCCATGCGGTCGGTCTTTTTCTCTCTATAAACGGATTCGAGTTAGTCGCGGATCAATTGGACGCGATCCAAACCGTGATGAGCCTCGCTGCGGGCGGGTTAGCCGAAGTACAATTCGCCGCGTGGATTCGCAAGAATACGCAATCCCGTAAATGAGCTCGAGGCAACTCGCGAATCCCTGCAAAAGAATTCTCTATCCTTTGCAAAAAGCATGGGTGGCTCCGAAGCAAGCCCTGCTTGCCTCTGACCAAGCCGTTCATGCCGGTGTAATACGCGTGAGATACTCTTACGCGCCACTTTGGACGCCCCATGAAACGCATTGACCTGGCTGATCCGCAGTATTACCTCAATCGCCATCTGCAGTGGATGGCGTTCAACCACCGCGTCCTCGAAGAGGCCCGGGACCGCAGGAACCCATTGCTGGAACGCGTGAAATTCCTTGCGATTACGGCCAACAACCTGGACGAATTTGTGGAGATCCGCGTCTCCAGCTTTCTGCAGAAGATCGAGCATGGCTCCCGGGACATCAGCCCCGACGGCTTGACTCCGCCCGAGGAGCTGCAGCGGGTCACGGCTTCCATGCAGGTTTTCGTTCGAGAGCAGTACAAGTGTTGGAACGAGGAGTTACTTCCGGCGCTGGCCAAGCATCAGATTCGTGTGTTGCCCGTGGATCATCTGAGCAGCAAAGCCGCGGATCTGGCAAAGACTTTTTACGACCGCCGCGTCTACCCGATGCTGACGCCGGTAACCGTGGATCCCTCCCACCCGTTTCCGCACGTGCTCAACAAGGCTCTGTGTATTGCTTTTTTGCTCCGGCGCAAACGCCACTCCACAGAGAAACCATTCTTTGGTGTGGTCACCGTGCCGCGGGCGTTACCGCGGCTGTTGCGAGTTCCGACCGGGAACGGCGGCATTCACTTTGTATTTTTACAGGACATCATCTCCACCTATGCGGCGAAACTATACCGGGGTTACGAAATCCTGGCTTCCGCGCCTTTTCGCATCACCCGAAACAGCAACCTCTATGTGGAAGAAGAAGAAGCCCGGACGCTGATGGATGCGGTGGACTCGCAGGTGGCGCAACGCCGCAAAGGGAACGCCGTGAGGCTGGAAATCGAGGCGGGTGCGCATCCGGAAATCGTGGATCATCTGGTTTCCACGTTTGAGCTGGACGAATCGCTGGTTTTTCGCGTGCAGGGCCCGGTGAATCTACAGCGGCTGTTCCATCTCTACGACGAAGCTCCCCGGCCGGATTTGAAATATTCGAAATTCGTGCCGCGGCACGTGCAAATCGGACACGACGCGGATTCACTTTTTGAAACGTTGCGGCGCCAGGACCTGCTCCTGCACCATCCTTACGATTCCTACGAACCGGTGGTGCATTTCCTGGAGACAGCAGCCCAGGATAAGCGAGTTTTGTCCATCAAACAGACGCTCTACCGCACCAGCTCGGACTCTCCGATCGCCCGGTCTCTGCTGGAAGCCGCGGGCAAGAAAGAAGTGACCGTTGTAGTGGAATTGAAGGCCAGCTTTGATGAAGCAACCAATATCCGGTGGGCGCGCAGCTTCGAAGACGCCGGCGTCCAGGTGTTCCACGGGCTGGTGGGATTGAAGACCCATGCGAAACTGGCGATGATTGTGCGTCAGGATCCCGACGGAAAAATCCGGCGCTACGCCCATTTGGGCACCGGCAACTACAATCCTTCCACCGCGCGGTTTTACTCCGACCTGAGCCTGTTCACCAGCGACCCGTCGATCACCTCCGCGGTTCACGACGTCTTTAATTTTCTGACCGCCTACGCGGAGAAGTCGCACTACAAGCCGCTGCTGGTTGCGCCCAGGGACATGGCCAAGGGCTGCATCGCGCTGATTGATCGCGAGGCTCGCCACGCGCGCCGCGGCCGGCCGGCGCGCATCATCGCCAAGTGCAACGCGGTGGTCGACCCGCCGATCATCCAGGCGCTGTACCGCGCCTCGCAGGCCGGCGTGGAAATCGATTTGATCGTTCGCGGCCAGTGTACGCTGGTGCCTGGATTGCGTGGAATCAGCAGCCGCATTCGCGTGCGCAGCATTGTGGGCAGGTTTCTGGAACACAGCCGTATTTTCTATTTTGGAAATGGCGGCGAGCCGGAAATCTACCTCGGCAGCGCGGACTGGATGCCGCGAAATCTCTACGACCGCGTCGAAGTTCTCTTTCCGTTGAAGGATGAGCTTCTGCGGCAACGCATCGTGGACGAAATTTTGCCGTCGTATCTCGCGGACAATCTGAAAGCGCGGGTTTTGGGCTCGGAGGGAATCTACAGTTACGTTCGCCGGGGAAAAGGCGTGAAGGGCCTTTCCGCGCAGGAACAACTCATGACCCTCGCGTGCGGCAGTGTTAACGGATCGAGTAAGAGTGGAAAACTCGCCTCCAGCGTCACGTATACTAGTGGAGCGGAAGGAGCCGCCCCCGCAGAACCCGCGGTACCCGCCGAAGAAGTTCAGGATTCCTTAAATGCGACCGTTTGATCTGGTTGTCATCGGCTCCGGCCCCGGCGGGCAGCGGGCCGCGATTCAAGCATCAAAAATCGGCAAGGCAGTGGCCGTGGTGGAAAAGCAAGCCATGGTCGGCGGCGTGTGCATCAACACGGGAACGATTCCCAGCAAGACGATGCGCGAGGCGGTGCTGCACCTTTCCGGCTTTTACAACCAGGCGTTTTACGGCGCGAATCACCACGCCAAAGAAAACGTCACGATGAGCGATCTGAATTTTCGCGTGAATCGCGTCATCGAAAATGAGGCCGCGGTGCTGCAGGATCAGCTGCGTCGCAACAATGTGGAATTATTCCACGGCACCGCCTCGTTCACGGATCCACACCACATCCGCGTAGAGAACAGCACGGGTTTCAGCGAACTGGAAGGCGATTACGTGGTGGTAGCCACGGGCACGAAGCCGGCCACGAATCCGAAAGTGGCGATCAACGGCCGCAACATCATCAACAGCGACCAGATCCTGACCATGCCGGTGATTCCGCGAACCATCATCGTGGTCGGCGGCGGGGTGATCGGCGTCGAATACGCGTGCATGTACGCAACCCTGGGCGTGCGCGTGATCATCGTGGAAAAGCGCCCGCGCCTGCTGGAGTTTGCCGACGCGGAAATGGTGGAGGCGCTGAGCTACCACATGCGCGACCGCCGCGCGACCATGCGCCTGAATGAAGAAGTCGAAAGCGTGGAAGAATTGCCGGACGGGAAAGTTGCCGCGATTCTGGACAGCAACAAACGGATCGTGGGTGACGCGCTACTTTACGCAGTCGGGCGGCAGGGAAACATTGATCGTTTGAATCTGGCGGCGGCGGGAATTGAAGCCGATGATCGCGGTCGCATCAAAGTGGATAAGGACTTTCGCACCAATGTGCCGCACATTGGTGCGAAAGTCCTTATCCACTTTGATGCGACCGCGAT
>Ga0210389_10000203_pt1 | contig 62115 bp, 47 predicted proteins | sample IncBWH28OmetaG_FD_160127 | JGI IMG/M metagenome (GOLD analysis project Ga0210389, IMG submission 160127) | Forest soil microbial communities from Barre Woods Harvard Forest LTER site, Petersham, Massachusetts, United States - Inc-BW-H-28-O ... | reverse complement strand
AAACGATGAAAGATGAAAGTGCCGCGAATTCGTCAGATACCCAAAATCCAAATCGTCCCAGACGAGTTCCGCAATTGTTCCCGCATAGGTCACCATGTTGCGCCAGTGCTCGCGCTGCAAAATCACGGTGATCCCGGTCTTTGCCGCGCCTGCCTTGACGTCGCCAGACGTCCGCCGCACTTGCGAAACATCCACCCCCCTTTGCCGCAAGGGTTGTAGTGCGATCTCTCCAAATTCGTCGTCACCGATGCGGGACTGAAAGCCCACACGGCTGCCCAGGGACGCCAGATTGTGCGCCAGAATTGCCGACGACCCGCCCAAAGTCAGCATCATGCGATCGGCCAGCAGTTCGCGCTCGCGCGGCAGTTCTTCGGGAACGCCGTAGAGGATCAGGTCCAGATTGATTTCGCCAGCGATGGTGATGTCGAAACGGGGCATCGTTAGCATTTGTTTGTATAACGATTGCTTTTGTTTGTCCACCGTGCGGGTCGCCGTGCGGATCAGCGCCACGCAGCCATCGGCACCTCAGTTCCCAATCTCTCCGCGCGAGATGCTGAAATCCTTCGGTCAGGTGTACAGCAGGGAACCAGCAAGGACGATAACCAACCGAATACCTCCACCAACCGAGCAATTGCTTTATGTGCGCCGTTCTTCTGTAATTCAAAGCTGAGGATGCTTCTCCAAACTTTCTATGGAAACAGTCTCATTACGAAAACCGGAACTTGTTGAAGACTTTGGCCGTTCTCATTTTGAACAGGTCTTCGTGCGCTCTCAGTCCGTGGTCTCGCGGCGCGTGGCCGGAGAAACTTTGATCGTTCCCGTGCGCGGCAAAGTCGGCGATCTCGCCTCGATCTACAGCTTCAATGAAGTTGGCTCTTTGATCTGGCAGTCCTTGGAATCTCCGAAAGGCCTCGCGGAACTGATCACCGTTGTCGAACAGGAATACGCCGTTGCGCACGACCAGGCCGAGCGAGATGTGAAGCAGTTCTTAAACGACATGCTTTCGGCGGATTTGGTCGAAGTGCGCGAGCAGCTTCACGAGGATGCTTCAATGGCTGCGATGCATTTAACGGCGCAAGAGGACCTGCACTCGGCAGGTTCGCGCTGATGTCGTATACGCGGAACTCGGGCAAATCAGGGGGACCATGGAACAACTGAGTTACGGAGAATTCAGCGCCGACCTTCACCAGCGCCAATCCGGTCAACGCGTGCCCACGCAGGTTTCCATCGAAGTCACCCGCCGCTGTCCTCTCGAATGCCAGCACTGTTACAACAATCTCCCCATGGGCGACCAGGAAGCCCGCAGCCGCGAAATGACCACGGAAGAACATTTCAAGATGCTCGACGAACTGGTCGAGATGGGCTGCTTCTGGTTGATCTACACTGGAGGTGAAATTTTCGCCCGCAAAGATTTTCTCGAGATCTACACCTACGCCAAGAGGAAGGGATTTCTCATCACCCTCTTCACTAACGGCACCCTCATCAACGAAAAGATTGCGGACTATCTCGTAGAGTGGCCGCCCTTCGCCATCGAGATCACGCTCTACGGCCGGACTCGCGAAACTTATGAAGCCCTCACGGCAATTCCTGGTTCCTACGATCGCTGCTTGCGAGGGATCAGGCTCCTGCGCGAAAGAGGATTGCCAGTTAAATTGAAGACGGTAGCCACCACTATCAATAAGCATGAAGTGTCTGCCATGCGTCAGTTTGCAGAGAAAGAATTAGGGGTCGAGTTTAAAATGGATGGCCAGATCAATCCTCGGATTGACTGTTCGCAGAGTCCGCTTGCCGTCCGTCTTTCTCCGGAAGACGTCGTTGCGCTCGATATGCATGCTCCCAAGGGCGTGAGCGAGTACCGTAGATTGTCCAAGCATGAACTAGAAAATAGCCCCAACTTGGCCAAAAACGATACCGTCTATTTTTGCGGCGGGGGATTGAACTCATTCGCAATTAATGCCTATGGTGAGATGGGCATTTGTGTAATTTCGCAGCAAGAAACATTCGATATTCGACGGGACGGTCTAAAGCCAGCTTGGGAGCACTCCCTTCGCGAGTTGCGCACGCGAAAACGCACCCGCGTGACGAAATGTATCCAGTGTCGGATTCAATCGCTTTGCGGGATGTGTCCGGCGAATGGTGAAATGGAAAACGGCGACCGCGAGAGTCCAGTCGAGTTTCTTTGCAACGTCGCACATCTCCGCGCAGCAGTGATCGGAGTTGAAACCCCAGACCACGGGGATTGTGAGTTCTGCGTCGGCGGCAGTCAGCACGCTGAGCTGCTGGAATCTGCGCGTCGTATTCGGAGCAAAGAAATCAACGTGGACAGTTGGATCCGTCCACAGGAAAGTTTTCCGATTCTAAACAGCTTAAGCGCTGCTGTGGGCTGCGGCGGGTGTAGTGGTCACTGACGGTGAAGCTAAGGATTGAAGGCTGAATGAAGCAGAAAACAAATCAATCCGACAATAAGAAACCGTACGAGTCGCCGACATTGACGACGATCAGTCTTCGCCCTGAGGAGGCGGTTCTGGGGCACTGCAAGATCGCCGGGTCGGGAGGGCCGGGGGGCATCTGCGGATTTACTTGTATGAACGCTGGATCTTAGCCGCTTGAATCCTGGAGGGCGCGGTCGAGAATGACGAGCGATCTTGTGCGACAAACGGCGAAATTCAACGAGGCCTGTGCGGCGCTTTGCGGTGGGTTTTCTGTTGGCGGAGTATCTGTTCAGCTTGCCGGTTATCGCAGTGCCGATGTAGCGTTAGTCCCGCCCTTGGAGCCGTTCCGCATCAACACCGGCGAATCGGATATCGATGTTCGAGTCGAATGGGTGCCCAATATCCCTCGGTCCGATGACTCTCAACTGTTTGATTCTGGTGCCGTGTGGCGTGTATATGAAGGTGACGACGTCCTTCGGTTCGATTTCAACGTTCCGTTTCTCGGGAAGCAGCCGTATAAGAGGCTGATTGTGGATACTCACTTCCGTGACGCAACGCTCCAAATGAATGAGGAGGCTTTTGCAACCTTGCCTACCGATCCGGAGCCGCTCGAGTATCCCCTAGACGAGCTCCTGATCATGCACCGCCTCACACAGGAGCGCGCCATCGAGCTGCACGGAGTCGGCATCGTCGGCCCCGACGGCGCAAGCAATTTATTTGTCGGCCACTCCGGAGCAGGGAAGAGCACCACCGCCCGCCTGTGGACTTCCCTTCACAAAGTCGAAATCCTGAGCGACGACCGCATCATCGTTCGTGAAAGCCCGGCTCGCGAACTCCAGCCCGGCGACGATCCCAGGCAAATCTACATGTACGGCACCCCGTGGCATGGTGAGGGATGTTTCGCACTCCCGCAGCGCGCGCCGCTGCAACGAATTTTCGTCCTCGAGCATGGATACGGTAACGTAATCACGCGCCTAACCCGCAGCCAGATGGTTGCCGAACTTTTTGCTCGCGCCTTTGTTCCGTTTCATCGCCATGAATACGTGGACCACGCGCTGGCCTTCCTGGAGCGCGTTGCCGATTCCGTCGCGTGCTATCGCTATTCTTTCGAGCCCGACGAGCGCGCTGTAGAAAAAATTATCAACCTTAATGACTAACTCCGAGCCCGATTCGGCGAGCTTCGAGGCCCTCAGCCGCGAGCTTCTGAAGAGCGGATTGAGCGTGCGCTTCGAGGCACGCGGCGCGAGCATGTCCCCGTGTATTCGCGATGGCCAGATTGTCCATGTTACCGCCGTAATCGTGAGCAAATTACGAAAGGGCGATATTGTACTTACGAAAGGTCATAGCGGCTTCCGCGTTCATCGCCTTGTGATGATCGATCATTCCAGAAATTTATTCATTACCCGAGGCGACTGCGGACTGCAAAACGATCCACCCGTGCGCGGCGACCAGATTCTCGGGATCGTACGCGCCAAAGAGGTCAAGTTAGGAAAAAAATCTGTGCGCATTAATTTAAAAGGAATCGGCGGCAAACTGCTGCAAGCCGCCGCCCGCGGACAATATTTAGCGGGCAAGGTCTTACGCGGATCGCGAATGCCGCGCTCATCGCAAGGCACACGTAGCAGAACCAACATTCTGCCGGGTGCACTGTGCCTGATCCTCGCTCTTCTCTCGGCAACCTCGTCTCGCGCGCAGGTCGTGGTCGATACGAACCCCAGTACGAGTGCCACCGCGGATCTGACGGGGCCCGGCACGCAGACGCTCACTTTTACCCACACCACCTCGAACACGGCGAATCGCGAGCTGCTGGTCGGCGTCTCCATGAACATCGCCAACAGCGCCACGACCGCCCTTGTCGGCGTCACTTACAACGGCAGCACACTGACGTTTGTAGGTGCGCACAACGATGCCGGGAACACGCGCCGCATGGAAATGTGGTCCCTACTCAATCCGGTGGCCGGAACGAACCTGCCAATCGTCGTTTCTGTTGTCATCCCGTCGGCTGTGACGGTTGGCGTAACCGCGGGCGCGACGGTGTTCACCGATGTCGATCAGACCGTGCCGCTTGGTTCATTCGTCTCGGCAAATGGCGCTGCGGCAACTAACTCTCAACTGGATGTGCCTAGCGTCGTCAACGGAATGGTCTTTGACACGCTCGCGGTGGGACTGGGGACGATCACGGTCAATGGTCCGCAGGTTTCCCAGTGGAATGTAACCTCCGGAGGCACGACTCCAAATGCGAGTCAAGAAATAGTCGGCACTGCCAGCAGCAGGACTGGTGCTCCCAGCGTTCCCATCTCGGAAGGCTTTAACGAAACCCTCACGCTCACGTCCGCCGTGCCGAACGCGGTCGCATTCAATTTGACGGCGGTTGCGCCGAACACTGTTACGCTCAACCTCACTTCAGTGGCGAATACGAACGGTGTTACTACGGTTTACACGGGAACAATCACTGGCGGCGCAGGCAATGCTTTCGCCGGTGACACCGTCGTAGTCGCCGGCTTCATCAACGCACGTAACAACGGAACGTTCACCTGTACTGCATCCACCGCGACCACCATTACGCTCAACAACACCCGTGGAGTCGCGCAGACTCATGCTGCCACCGCAACCGTGACCACTGCGCTCTACACGGGAACCATCACTGGAGGTGCGGGCAACGCATTCGCTGGAAGTACCGTCGTCGTAACCGGTTTCGTAAACGCCGCCAACAACGGAACCTTCACGGCGGTTGCATCCAGCGCGACTACTCTCACGCTCAGCACACCGGCTGCGGTTGCTGAAACGGATCCCGCAACCGCCACTCTGCCCTCCGCGGGCAGCACCAGTACCGTTTACACCGGAACCATCACCGGTGGAACCGCGAACGGTTTCGCCGGAGACAATTTTGTTGTCGCAGGCTTCACCAACGCCGCGAACAACGGAACATTCACCTGTACGGTGTCTACAGCGACTACACTGACGTGCAGCAACGCGGCCGGAATTGCGGAAACCCACGCGGCAACGGCGACTACCAACAGCACCTTCAATTGGTCGCTGGGAGCAGTTTCCGTCAATCCCAGCACGGCCGATATCGCGGTAACCACCAGTGTAGGCAGCGCTGTATTTCTTGGCCAGAACACAACCTATAACATCACGATCACCAACAACGGTCCGTCCGCGGCGAACACGGTCAAACTGACGGATACTCTGGCGGCAGGCATGACGCTGGTCTCCACCACGCCCAGCGGCGGCACGACTTGCGCAGGAACCGGCCCCATCATCTGCACTCTTCCGAGTCCTTTCGCCAGCGGTGCAACGGCCACAGTTGCCGTGGTGGAGACCGGCCTCACTTCGGGTTCGTATGCCAACACAGCGACCGTAACAGATTCCAATACGCCTCCGGATCCAAACACTGGCAACAACACTTATGTTGCGGTTGCGACGGTGCAGTCGCTGGCGTGCGGAACCGTCTCGCAGGCTGCGCCCGGAAATAATTTGACCGGAACCTTAAACACCTACTATCCGGGTTCAGCCAGCGTGGCCGCCGGCGCAACCTCCATCACTGTTGGCGCCGCCACCGGCGCGGGTAACGCGATCGCCGCCGGAAATCTCCTGCTGGTAATTCAGATGCAAGACGCCAGCATTAACGACACGAACACCGTCGCTTATGGCAACGGCAGCACGGGCCAGGGATTCACTGCACTGAACAGCGCTGGCAACTACGAGTTCGTTACCGCACAAAGCGCTGTCGGCACGGGAGGTGGTTCTGTAACCATCGCCGGAGCAGGCACCGGCGGCGGGCTTGTTTTCGCGTATCACTCCGCTGCAGCATCGGCTGCCGCGGGACAAAGCACTTACCAGGTCATCGTTGTGCCGCAGTACTCCACGGCTTCATTCAGCGCCGCCTCGCCGCCGATCGCCCTCGCTTGGAATGGCTCCACGGGCGGAGTCCTCGCCTTGGATACGTCGAACACTCTGACCCTCAACGGAGCAACTCTCTCCGTGAGTGGGCAAGGCTTTCGCGGTGGCGCGGGAATGCAGCTAACTGGTGGCGCCGGCGCTAATACTGATTATCGTCAACCTGCCCCAGCCACCTATACCGGAGCGGCGGGCGGCGCACCTGGATGGGATTCCAATAAGGGTGAAGGAATTGCTGGAACTCCACTGTGGGTGGAATCCGGTGGCTCTTTCCTGAAGACCAACACCGACTATCCCAGCGGAACCGCCGGAACCGACGGAAGCATGGCGCGCGGCGCTCCTGGCAATGCGGGCGGCGGCGGCACAGATGGTAATCCTGCCAACAACGATCAAAACGCAGGCGGCGGTGGCGGCGGCAATGGCGGCGCAGGAGGGTTCGGCGGGGACTCGTGGAATAGCAACCTGAGCGTCGGCGGTGAAGGTGGCGTCGTTTTCCCGGCGACGATTAATCGTGTTGCCATGGGCGGCGGCGGCGGCGCCGGGTCTCGTAACAATTCTGACAACGACAATCAGGCCAGTGCGGGCGCGCCAGGCGGCGGTACCATCATCATCCGCACCTACGCCCTAAGTGGAACCGCCACCCTTACGGCCAACGGATCTTCCGCCTACAACCTCACCGCCAATGATGCGGGCGGCGGAGGTGGCGCTGGCGGAACCATCGTTGTTCTCTCTGCGAATGGCGGCGAAGGCGGTCTTACACTCCAGGCCAATGGCGGAAACGGCGGCAATGCCTGGGCCTCCCAGCCATACAGTCTTGTAAATCGTCACGGCCCTGGCGGCGGTGGCGGTGGCGGCGTCGTGTTGGTGTCCGGCCCTCCCGCCAGCATCAGCCTGATTGGCGGAACCAGCGGTTTAACCTTGAATCCTGGAGTGCCCTACGGGGCCACGGGAGGCACTGCCGGCACCAGCGTTACTAATGCTTCGATCTCACAAACATCAGGGATACAGTCCGGCGCGCAATGCACTCCCGATATGACGCTCGGCAAGAGCCATGTCGGAAACTTTACTCGCGGTTCAACTGCTTCCTATACCATTCCCGTCGAGAACCTGAGTCCGTACGGTTCGACGAGTGCCTCGGTAACCGTTAACGACACTCTCCCCGTAGGGTTGACTCCAACCAGCGCCAGTGGTACGGGATGGTCTTGCTCTATCGCATCCCAAACGGTTAGCTGCGTTAACTCGACGGTCTTAGCCGCGAATAGCTTCTACCCCTCGATTACTGTCAACGCTAACATTCTGCAAACCGCTCCATCCACGGAAACCAATACCGCATTGGTGAGTGGCGGCGGCGAAGTCAACTTCGCGAATGACAGCGCGACCGATGTAGCCAATGTCGTCTCCACTGCCGACCTCAGCATAACCAACGCCGCATCGCCAAACCCGGTAACTGCCGGCAGTAACATCACCTACACTCAGGTCCTCACCAATAACGGTCCTAGCGCCGCTGACAACGCCACAGTGGTTGAAGCTATTCCCTCGAGCACCACATTCGTTTCCATCGCATCCCCGGCGGGCTGGACCTGCACTACTCCTCCAGTTGGCAGCACGGGCAACGTAGTCTGTACCGATCTGAATATGGCCGGCAGCACTGCAGCCACGTTTTCGCTGGTCACCAAAGTAAATTCCGGAGCCGCAAACGGCACGGTGATAACGGATACCGCGACCGCCAGTTCGTCCGTGAGCGATCCGAACTCCGCCAACAACACCGCCTCTGCTTCCACCATTGTTGGGACAGTTGCCGGAGCGGACTTGTTAGTGACCAACACGGCCTCGCCGAATGGTGTCGCAGCCGGTAGCAACATCACCTATACGCAGGTGGTTACAAACGCCGGATCCCTCGCAGCCACCGCTGCAACTTTCACTGAGGCTACGCCTGCCTTTACCACTTTCGTGTCTTTCTCTGCCGCCGCGGCCCCGGGATGGACGTGCACTTCTCCGCCGGTAAGCTGCACCAATCCCAGCGTGCCCGCGGGCGCAACTGGCACCTTTACCGCTGTCTACAAAGTGAATGCCGGAACCCCAGTCGGAACGATCATTAGCGATACTGCGACGGTCAATGCCGGCAACCAAACCTCCGGCGCCAGCTCCGCCACGGCAACCGACACCGTGACCACCACGACTTCGCAAGCGGATCTTGCCCTGACCACCGCAGCAACACCGCTCTCGGTTTACGCTGGTAATGACATTACCTACTTACAGACGATTACCAACAGTGGTCCGTCGGCCGCATCGGCCGTTAGTTTTCTGGAGGCCGTGCCCACCAATACCACCTTCGCGTCCGTCTCGGCGCCCGCGGGCTGGACCTGCACCACTCCTGCTGTTGGAGGAACCGGGAACGTGACCTGCACGGACCCGAGTATGGCGTCGAACACCTCGGCGACAATCATCGTCGTAGTGAACGTCGCTTCGACGGTGCCGGCCACTACGATCACAGCAACTTCTTCGGTTTCTGCGACTAACTCACTCACCAGCACCACAACCACTAGTACTCCCGTCGCCACCGCTTGTGACTTGGCGGTAAGCAATAGTGGCGCGCCCAGCCCGGTCGCCGCAGGCGGTACGATCACTTACACCCAGGTTGTAACCAATAGTGGGCCGAGTAACTGCAGCGCAGCCACGTTCACGGAAGCGTTTCCGGCCAATACAACATTTGTTTCGCTCACCCCGGTCCCTGCGGGATGGACCTGTACGACCGCGGGATCCATCAGTTGCACTAATCCCAGCATCGCGCCCGGTTCCCCGAGCACGTTCCCCGTAGTGGTGACCGTTAATGCCGGAACCGCCGCCGGAACTATTATCTCTGATACGGACACGGTTACTACAACCACTCGCGATACAAATCAACTCAACAACTCCGCCACCGTCAATATCGCTGTGGCGAGCGCGACACAAGCTGACCTCAGCGTCACCAACTCAGCCAGCCCGAATCCTGTGGCGGCGGGCAGCAATATCACTTACACGCAGACGGTGGCCAATGGCGGTCCAGCCGCCGCAACCGCAGTCACTTTTACTGAAACCCTTCCGGCCAATACCACGGCGGTCTCTCTGAGCGGTCCAGGAACCTGGACGTGCACTCTTGGAACCCGTACCTGCACGATCGCCAGCCTGGGACCCACCGGAGCAACACCCGCGAACTTCACATTTGTCGTACAGGTCAATGCGAATGTTGCTTCGGGATCAACCATCACCCAAACGGATTCCGTGTCTTGTTCCGCCAGTGATCCAACTTGCGCCAACAATACTGCTGCCGCCAGCGTTTTGGTGGCAGACTCGGCTGATCTATCGGTGACCAACATCGCCAGTCCGGTTCCAGTCCAGGCTGGAAATAACATCACCTATACCCAAGTCGTTACCAATGCCGGACCGAGCACTGCAACTACCGTCAGTCTTGCTGAAACCACGCCGGCGAATACAACCTTCCAATCAATCGTGACTCCGGGGGGTTGGTCATGCACAACACCGGTCGTTGGCGGTACGGGGGCCATTACCTGCACTGATCCTAGCTTCGCTTCCGGATCGTCCACCTTTAGTGTGGTCCTGAAAGTTACGGCAGGCACTGCTGCCGGAACCGTCATCAATAACCTTGCGACAGCTAGTTCCTCAACCACTGACCCCAATTCAGCCAACAACTCAGCCACCGCTGCTGATGTTGTCGCTACTGCTACGCAGGCCTATCTGGTCACTACTAATGTTGCCTCCCCAACCTCAGTCGCCGCAGGCAGTAACGTCACCTACACGCAGAGCGTCACCAATAATGGCCCCGCGTCGGCAACAACGGTAAGCTTTACTCAAACCACGCCTCCCAATACAAACTTCCAGTCCATCACCGCTCCCGCCGGATGGACCTGCATCAATCCGGGAGTGGGCGCTTCCGGCACTATCACTTGTACAATCGGCACCCTGGCCGCCACTGCCACCGCCAACTTCACTCTGGTGTTGCAAGTGAATGCTGGCACCGCTTCCGGTACCAATATTGCGGAGACCGCTACCGCCACGGCTACCAACATCGTTCCCGGTCTCACCACCAACACCGCGACCGCGCTGGTTGTAGTCGCCAATGCCAACAGTGCTAACGTGACTATCGTCAAGACCGCCACACCAAGTCCGACTGTACCCTCGGGGGACACTCTTACTTACACGCTGGCTATGACCAATAATGGTCCTGCCAGTGCGACTAATGTGACCGTAACTGATCCCTTGCCTACAGACGTCACCTATTTATCCGTAAATACGACATCCCCCGGCACATGTTCAGAGGCAGGCGGAACAGTGACTTGCTTGCTCGGCACAATGGTCAATGGTGGAACGGCTACAGTTACAATTCTCACGCTCGCGGGGGCGCCCGGTACGGCGACCAATACAGCCAGCGTGATAGCAGATCAAATGACCTCTCCCAACACTTCCACCCAGATCGAGACCATCACCGCCGCGACCAGCATCAAGTTAGAGTCCTTCACAGCCCAGTTCGGCAAAAACAAGAGCGGCGGGAACTGTGTCGTGCTTCAATGGAAGACCGGCGGGGAAGTGCACAACCTTGGGTTCAACGTTTACCGTGAGCAGGGCGGTGAGCGCGTTCAATTGAATCCTTCCTTAATTGCCGGTTCGGCTCTGCTCATGAGCGGCGCTCTGCCAAAACATTCTGGCAAGACTTATGCCTGGATCGATTCTTCTTCCGCTGCCGGCAGTGGCTCTTACTGGCTCGAGGATGTCGATGTTAACAGTGTGCGCGTAATGCACGGCCCAATTTCCGCCACGATCTCGATGACCGCTCAAGATGGTAGTGAAGCGACCCCTGCGACCTCGACAATGTTGAATCAGGCTGGCCAGATGCAGCCTGCTGCAGCGCTCGCAGAGACAAGCCACGCGGTTGAAAACATTTCTCAGAATTCTTCTTTTACGTTCGCGCAGCATCAGAAGCAGTTCGAGATCGCAGGTCATCCCGCAGTCAAAATCTTCGCCAAGCATGAAGGCTGGTATCGCGTTACGCAACCCGAATTAGTTGCCGCCGGGCTTGACCCGAACGTCGATCCCCAATTCCTTCACCTTTATGCCGAGGCCATCGAGCAGCCCATGCAGATCTCCGGCGCGTCCGGAGGCCCAGGAAGTTTCGGTCCGCAAGCTGCAATTTATTTCTATGGCACTGGAATCGACACACAATCTTCCGGCACCAGAGTCTACTTCCTTACAACCCAGCAATGGCCTGGCGAGCGTGTCCAGCAATTGCCCCCATCGACTGGCTCAAATCAGCCTCCCACAAGCTTCCCGTACGCGGTGGAGCTGACGCCACACACAACTTATTTCTCCGCGCTTACGACCGCGAAAGGTAACAATTTCTTTGGACCACTGATCTCGTCCACTCCGGTCGATGAAACGCTTCAGGTTTCCCACCTGGCCGCCACTTCCGCCGAGACTGCGCAGCTCGATGTAATCCTGCAAGGCGTAATTCTCGCCATTCCCCACGACGTAACCATCGCGTTGAATGGCGCTACTCTTGGCGATCTCACCTTCACCGGCCAGGACAAAGGTCGATTCCGCATAGCCCTCCCGCCGAGTCTTCTGCAAGAGGGATCCAACACCGTCACCTTCACTGCCCAAGATGGGGCATACGATTACAGCCTGGTGCAGTCGATCCGAGTGACTTATCCGCACTCCTACGTTGCGGACTCCGACGAGCTAATATTCACCGGCCGTGCCGGGGAAGAACTTAAACTCACCGGCTACTCGCAAGGATCTGTAGCCGTCTTCGACATTACGAATCCTAATGAGCCCATACAACTCACGCCTCAAATTGCTCGAGATCCGGTGTCCAAAAACAGCTACGCGGTCGAAGTCCAAGTGCCATGGTCGACAAACAATCGAGCCGCGGCAGCGCCTCACGTGCTGATGGCCATTGCCGACGCTCGCGTCGCATCAGCGGCCGGAATTCGACAGAACCATCCCTCGCATTGGCACAGCGCACAAGCCGGCAGCGAAATTGTGATGGTGTCGGCTGACGTCTTTGCGGGCGCTCTCGGTCCAGTGCTTCGCGCCCATGAAGCGGAAGGCAAATCATCCTCGATTGTCTTGATCGACGATCTCTATGATGAATTTAATTTCGGACAGCACAGTCCTCTCGCTATCCGCGACTTCCTGCAAACCGCGGTAAAAGTCTGGCATACCGCGCCACATTACCTGTTGCTCAACGGCCGGGCGTCGCTCGATCCACGCAACTACCTGGGCTTCGGGCACCTCGACTTCGTTCCCACGAAGATCATCGCCACCACCGGCCTGATGACCGCCTCCGACGATTGGTTCTCCGATTTCAACGACACTGGTATGCCGACCATCGCAACCGGCCGCCTGCCAGTGAGCACCACGGCCGAAGCCCAGTTAGTGGCTGGAAAGGTCGCTACGTATGAAGGCCAATCCACCAACGGCCCCTGGACTTCACAAGCCCTTATGGTCGCAGACATGCCTGATACGGAAAACTTTACGAAAGACAGTCAGGTCGTACAAGCGCAGCTTCCTTCTTCTATCCAGGCGACCGATGTTTTCCTGAGCGCCATGAGCATCCCGGATGCTCAGCAGGCCATTCTCGCAGCCATCAACTCCGGCCAGCTTATTGTGAATTATTCTGGTCACGGCTCCGAAGACGAATGGTCCGGCGAAAATCTTTTCAATGGCACCGAGGCCAGCACGTTGACCAATGGCAATTCCTTGCCGGTCTTTCTCATCATGGATTGCTTGAACGGATTTTTCCAGGATGTCTACGAAGAACCGCTGGCAGTTTCTCTCATGCTGGCGCCCAACGGCGGGGCGGTAGCGGTGCTGGCATCGAGCGGACTCAACCAGGCTACGCCGCAAACCATTCTTGACAAGCTGGTTGTGCAAGGCGCAATGGGTCCGTCGCAACTCGCTCTGGGAGATGCGATTCTGAAAGCGAAATCAGGAATCACCGATCTCGCCGTGCGCAAGACTTATAACCTGTTGGGCGACCCGGCCATGCGGATCAAGCCTCCGGTCGCGAGCCCCGCACACTGACGCATTCTTATGCCCGGGCCATGTCCGCGACCACCGCGGTTCGTCGCAGCGGCTCCGCGATAGCCTTCATAACCTTCTCGAACCCCGCAAAGTCAAGGGATTGCGCGCCATCGGAGAGAGCTCGCTCCGGACAAGGATGGACTTCGATAATCAATCCGTCGGCTCCGACCGCAACCGCAGCCCGCGATACTGCTGCGATCAGGCTCTGTTTCCCAGTTCCGTGTGAAGGGTCCGCAATCACCGGTAGATGCGAAAGATCGCGGGCCAATGCCACCGCGGCGAGATCGAACGTGTTCCGCATCTCCGTTTCAAAAGTCTTGATGCCGCGCTCGCAAAGCACCACTTCGCTGTTGCCCCCGGAAAGCAAATACTCTGCCGCCAGCAGCCATTCTTTCACCGTTGCCGAGGGCCCTCGCTTCAACAGCACCGGCTTCTTTATGGTGGCCAGGCGGCGCAACAGCGCGAAGTTCTGCATGTTCCGCGCCCCCACCTGGAGCATGTCCGCGTATTCGCAGATCGTGTCGACATCCTCCGTGCTCATCACTTCCGTTACGACGGGAAGCCCCACCTTCTCACGGGCTTCCCGCAGGATCTTCAACGCTTCCACTCCTAATCCCTGGAAGTCGTAAGGCGAAGTTCGCGGCTTGTAAGCGCCTCCTCGAAGCATAGTGGCCCCGGCGCTCTTAACTGCCCGCGCCGTATCGAGCAATTGCTCACGCGATTCTACCGAGCAAGGTCCGGCGATGATCACAACTCCCGGACCACCAATGCACACCCCGCCCACATTTATGACGGATCGCTCCGGCTTCACTTGCCGGCTTACCAGCTTGAAAGGTTGCGCAATGGCAACCACATTTTCCACTCCAGGCGCCACCAACAGAGCCTCAATTTCATGGCGCCGTCCATTCCCCACTGCGGCCACGATGGTACGCTCTACGCCTCGCGTGACATGAGGCTGGTAACCCGCCTCTCGAATGCGCTCGATGATGTGCGCAATCTGTTCTTCGGATGCTTTCTCTGACATGTTGACGATCATCGACATACCCTCCAGAAGTGATAAAAAGCAAAAGCCGCGATCCAGGATCGCGGCTTTTTGCGGAACTTGCTTGAATCTAGTCGATCATGGCTGATTCGATTTCCTCGCAAGTACCGCTGCAGCCGCTACTCCGGTAAAACCAGTAGTAGCGAAACTGCCCGGTAAACGAGGTAAATTGCGACATAGGGAAATCCTGCCTCGCGCTCCCAAACCCGCGCGAGAGAGGCAAGCACCACAATTATTGTATCGAACTGGCCGTATTGGAGAAAACGTTATTGGCGTTGGAGCCGATCAATCGAATCGTCCCCACCACCAGAACCAGGATCACCGCCAGCATTACTGCATACTCGGCAATATCCTGCCCCGCATCTTCGACCCACAGTTTGCGTATAAATTCGGACATGCTCTCCTCCACCCCGATACATCCACTCCCGCCAGAGAGAAGAACAGAAATCGGTGGACCCATAATGCCGCAGTGCACAGCACTTGTCAAACAAATCTAACGGAGATTTCCACAAGCCACGGGGTTCCGGTAAAGCTAAAGAGGCTGGCGCATCCCTGAAACTGGCGTGGACAAAGGCCCCTCGGGCACGGGCAGGGACGGCTGAACAACCTGCTGTGCGGAATCCTGCGTGTACTGCAATACGCGTCCGGGAAAGAGGCCGAGATAGATAGTCGCGGCCACACACGCTACCAGCGACATCCCCAACGAAAACGGAACCCGGCTCACCGGGACTGTCTTGCGCGACTCGCGCATATACATCACCACGATAATTCGCAGGTAGTAGTAGGCGCCGACACCGCTGTTCAGCACGCCGATAATCGTCAACCCGATCAGGTTCGCCTTCACCGCCGCACTGAATACGTAAAACTTGGCAAAGAATCCGCCCGTCATCGGGATCCCGATCAGCGACAGCAGAAAGATCGTCAGAGTCGCTGCCAGAAGCGGGGAACTCCGCCCCAGACCTTCATAGTCTTCCAGCGTGACAAATCGTTCCCCCGCGCTGGCAAAGTGGCTGACCACAGCAAATGCGCCAAGGTTCATGGCCGCATAACTTGCCGTGTAGAACATGGCCGCCGAAGTTCCCAGATCGGGCGCCGCCGCGAACGCCACCAGCAAGTATCCCGCGTGCGCAATCGAAGAGTAAGCCAGCAGCCGCTTCACGTTGTTTTGCACCAACGCGCCCACGTTGCCCAAAGTCATCGAGAGCGCCGCCGAAACCCAGATCAGCCAGAATCTACCCGGCACATTAATCACGAAAACGATGCGTAACAAAACTGCAAATGCCGCCGCCTTGGGCGCGGTTGACATCAGTCCAACAATCGGCGCCGGCGCACCTTCATACACGTCAGGGGTCCACACATGGAACGGAGCGGCTGCTACCTTGAATCCCAAACCCACAAACATGAACGCCACCGCCACAAACGCGAGCAATGGAATCGGCCCCGCCCGCAAAGCCGCGCTGATCTGGCCAATATTCGTCGATCCCGTGGCTCCGAACATCAACGCTACCCCGTACAGAAAAAACGCTGTGGCAAATGATCCCAGCAGAAAATATTTCAGCGAAGCTTCCGCGCTGGCAGCCTCATTCCGGCGAAATCCCGTTAGCACATAAGACGAGATGGACGAAATCTCCAGCGCGATGAAGATCAGAACCAGTTCCACCGCAGACGACATCAGCGCCATGCCGACCGCACCGAAAAGAATCAGCGCATAATATTCCCCCGCGCGAATTCGCTGCACAGCCATGTATTCGTAGGAGCTGAGAATAACGATCGCCGCGATCGCTGTCACCAGAACATGGAAAAAAACGCTGAAGCCATCCACCTGCACCATGCTCCAGAAAGCTGAACCGGGAGCCTGCGCCATGAACCAGGTTGCTCCGCTTCCCGCCACCGCCCCCACGAATGCGATCAATCCCAGGACCCTTTGCCCCGTCGACTCGTCGAGCAGCGGTTCCATCACCATCACGACAATTCCGAAAAGAGATAGAACGATCTCGGGCAGGATGCGAACATAATCGGCGCTCTGCGGCAACACCTGCGAATAGGCCGGGACCAAACTCGGGATCAGCCCTCCGGCCGGCGTTCCGATCATGCTTGCGATCATCGTCCCACCACCCAGCTCGCCACTCGAACCAACGGTGTGAGAGCCGCATGCACCGCGGGATCAATCGCCGCCAACCATAGAATCGGCGCTACCCCCATCACCAACGCTGCCGCGGCGCAGGGCCACACCGCCCATTTTTCGAACACCGACAGATCGCTCAAGGTATTGTTCACCGCGTGCGTGACCTTACCGTAAAACACTCGCTGGTACATCCACAGCAGATAAACTGCGCTCCAAATTATCCCCGTGGCCCCGAGCACGCCGTAAATCGGCCTGGCCTGGAACGCCCCGCTCAATACAAGAAATTCTCCGATGAAACCGTTCAGCAAAGGCAGTCCCGCCGATGCCAACACAATCACTAGATACGAAGCCGCGTATGCCGGCATCGGTGAAGCCAGCCCTCCGAACTCGCTGATCTCGTAGGTATGACGCCGCTCGTGCAGAATCCCCGCCAGCATGAACAAACCGCCTGTGGAAATTCCGTGCGCCAGCATCACGAACATCGCACCATTCAATCCCGCCTGGGTAAAACTGAAAATTCCCAGCACCACAAATCCCAGATGGCTGACCGATGAGTACGCAATCAACTTCTTCATGTTCGGCTGTACCATCGCCACCAGTGCGCCGTAAATGATTCCAATCAGCGCGAGCGTCATCACCCACGGAGCGTTATTCCGCGATTGCTCAGGAAACAGTCCAAGGTTGAACCGCAACAAACCGTACGTCCCCATCTTCAGCAGAACCCCGGCCAGCAACACTGAGCCGGCTGTCGGTGCCTCCACGTGCGCATCCGGCAGCCACGTATGGAAGGGGAAGAGCGGAACCTTCACCGCGAACGCCAGAAAGAATCCCAGGAAAAGCCATTGCGCAGCCGCCGGGAACCCAGGCACTCCGTCACTCGCGATCTGCTCCCGAATCGTCACAAAGTCAAAGCTTCCGGTATGCGCGTACAACCACAGGATCGCCGCCAGCATGAAAACCGACGCGATCATGGTGTACATAAAAAACTTCACCGAGGCATACACTTTGCGCTCATGGCCAAAAATGCCAATCAACAGCGCCATGGGAATCAGCGTGGCTTCCCAGAAGAAGTAAAAGAGGAAGAGATCGAGCGAAGTGAAGACGCCGATCAGCGCCGTTTCCATAATCAGCAGCAGGATGAAGAATTCCTTCACTCGCTCGTGAATCGAATTCCAAGAAATCAGTACGCACAGCGGCGTGAGAAACGTGGTCAGCACCACCAGCCACAACGAGATTCCATCTATACCCATGTGGTAGTGAATATTGGGAGTGGAAACCCACGGCTTGTCGATCTCAAACTGAAAACCGGCAACACCTCGATGGAAATGAACCGGCAAGTGAAGCGAAAGCACGAACGTCAGCAGAGAAATAACCAGCGCAAAAATCCGAATGTCGCGATCGCGCCGCGGGAAAAGCACCAGCAGCAATCCGCCCGCCAGGGGCACGAAGGTCACCAGCGTCAGAATGATGGAGCTCAGATTCTCGATGTTCATCGCGCTCCCCACATCCAGATCATGAAGGCGATCACCACCGCCGAACCTGCCGCAATCCATCCCGCATACGATCGAATGTTGCCGGATTGCATGTGGCGCACTCCCTCGGAAACGTGCCGCGCCTCGTCTCCTGCGTCATTTACCGCCGCATCAATAATCTTTCGATCTACTCCCTGCCAGAGAATTCGAGTCGAGCCGTCGATCAGCGGCTTTACGAAAACTGCCGCATACAACTCATCGATGTAATACTTGTGCACCACGGCCTCGTAGAACCCGTCCAGAGAATCGGCAATCTGCTCCGGAAGTTCGGGACGCGCGCAATAAAGGAAGTACGTCAATCCCCCTCCCGCAAACGCGACCGCGACGGATATGCCCATCAGGAGGAATTCCGTGCCGCGGTTCCCTGCCTCAACAGCCGCTGAGCCGAAAACTGGCTCTAGAAAGTGTTCAAAATGATTGCCCCAGCCAACGAGTCCGCCAACCAACGAAAGCAGCGCCAGGATCATCAGCGGTGCCAGCATGACCATCGGGCTCTCGTGCGGTTCGCCGTGCCCCTGCTCGTCGTGCCCGTGGGACCCGTGACCGTGCGCATCCACCTGCATTCCGCGGTAGTCACCGAAAAATGTCATGAACAACAGCCGAAACATGTAGAAGGAAGTAATGAAAGCGGTAATGAGGCCCATCAACCAGTAGACCCAGCTTACCTGGTAGGCCTTCCAGAGGATTTCGTCCTTGCTCCAGAAGCCCGCCAGTGGCGGGATTCCGGAGATCGCCAGCGTCGCGATACCCATCGTGAGGAATGTCCACGGGACGTAGGACTTGAGGCCGCCCATCTTCCGCATGTCCTGCTCGCCACCCACGGCATGGATCACCGACCCCGCCGCCAGGAACAGCAGGCCCTTGAAGAACGCGTGTGTCATCAGGTGGAAGATGCCGGCGGAGAACGCCCCCACGCCGCAAGCCATAAACATGTACCCGAGCTGCGAGACGGTGGAATATGCAAGCACTTTCTTAATGTCGGTCTGCGCAATGCCGATGGTGGATGCGAAAAACGCTGTCAGCGTTCCGATGATCGCGACCACCGTCAGTGCCATCGGCGCACGCTCAAAGATCACATGCGAGCGCGCAACCATATACACGCCCGCCGTGACCATGGTCGCAGCGTGAATCAGAGCCGAAACCGGGGTCGGGCCTTCCATCGCATCCGGAAGCCATATATACAGCGGAATCTGCGCCGACTTTCCGCACGCTCCCACCATCAGCAGAATCCCAATCGCCGTCAGCAGCCCCGCGCCGGCCTTCTCCGCGCCCAACGGCATCACGCGTTGAAACACTTGATCAAAATTAAGCGATCCAAAATGTTTGATTAATAAAAAGAGTGCGATCAGAAATCCGAAGTCTCCGATCCGGTTGACGATGAACGCTTTCTTGCCCGCCGATGCCGCCGAGTCCTTCGTAAACCAAAACCCAATCAACAGATAAGAGGCTAGCCCCACGCCCTCCCACCCAATAAACATCACCAGGTAGCTGCTCGCCAGCACAAGCGTAAGCATAAAAAACATGAACAGGTTCAGATAGCTGAAAAACCGGTAATAACTCGGGTCATCCCACATGTACCCGACGGAATAAATGTGAATCAAAAATCCAACTCCGGTCACTACAAGCAGCATCACGAGGGAAAGTTGATCGAGATAAAAAGTAAAATCCGCGCTGAATCCGGTAATGCGAATCCAGTGGGCGAAAAACTCATGGTAGGGAAGAGTTAACGACGAAAATCGCATCGCTACCCACAACGCCATCGCAAACGCCGCGCCGCTAAAAAATAGCGCAATAGTGGTCACGGCTTTCCTCGATGACTTCTTACCGAGAAAGCCGTTGATGGCGGCTCCCGCCAGGGGTAGAACCGGTATCAGCCAGAGATTGAGCATCGGGTTCATAGCTTGAGCAGGTTCACCTGATCCACGTTCAACGTCTCGCGCGTGCGGTAGACAGCGATGATGATCGCAAGACCGACAGCCGCTTCCGCCGCGGCCACAACCATCACAAAGAAAACGAACACCTGGCCGCTCAGCGCATGCCAATGCGCGGCGAACGCCACGAACGAAAGATTCACCCCGTTCAACATCAGCTCAATCGACATGAAGATGGTAATGATGTTGCGCTTGATCAGAAATCCGACCACGCCGCAGGCAAACAGAAATCCGCTGAGCAATAAGTAATAGGATAGCGGGATCATTAGTCCACCTTCCTTGCGCCGGAGTCTGGCTTGCTGGCCAACACCACGGCGCCCATGATGGCGATCAGGATCAACACGGATGTGACTTCAAAGGGCAATAGAAAATCATGAAACAAAAGCTGAGCTATGTCGATGGGATGCCCCGGCAGGGCGCCGATCGCCACCGCTTCCGTCCCCGAGTGCCGCAACACGACCCATGCCATCAGCACGCTGCTGGTCAGCATCCCCGGCACGCCTAACGTCAACGCTATGCGGCTGCCCTTGGTCTCTTCTTCTTCCCCGGCGTTCAACAGCATGATGACAAACACGAACAACACCATAATTGCGCCGGCATAAACAATCACCTGCACCGCTGCGACGAACTCTGCACCCAACAGTAAATACTCGCCAGCCAGCGCCGCCATCACGGCAATCAGCGACAGCGCGCTGTTGATCGGATGCCGCTGCGCCAGCAGGTTAACCGCCCCGCCCACGCAAACCGCACCGAACGCTAAAAATAATATGAGATGAAAGCTCATGAATCAGTACCTAGTTGCGAGTGCCTGGTTGCGAGTTAGATCCAGCCCCGACCTCTTGCTAGCGACTCGGTACTAGGTGCTCGCAACTTCCTACCAGGCCACCGCAATCGCCGTCGCTACCAGATTCGCAATCGCCAGCGGCAGCAGAAACTTCCAGCCAAAAGACATCAGTTGGTCATAGCGGAAGCGCGGTAACGTTCCACGCACCCAGATATACAGAAAGAGAAAACAGAGAACCTTGGCAACAAACCAGAACACCGGCAGCACCGCCTCCAACAGTGGCGGGCCAAACAGCGGCCCATGCCAGCCGCCAAAAAATAACAGTGTTGCCAGGCACGCCACTGTGATCATGTTGGCGTACTCGGCCATAAAGAACATGGCGAACTTCATCGAACTGTATTCGGTGTGATACCCCGCCACCAGCTCAGTTTCAGCTTCAGGCAGATCGAAGGGAATGCGATTCGTCTCCGCATACGCCGCCATCAGATAAATAAAGAAGCCGATAAATTGTCCGTGAAAAATATTCCACCGCGGAATGAATCCCAGAAACCGTCCGCCCTGAGCATCGACGATCGCTCGCAGACTGAAGCTTCCGGATTGGATCAGTACTCCCACCAGAGAAAGTCCCAATGCAATTTCATAGCTGACCATCTGCGCGCTCGCGCGCAGACCGCCAAGCAGGGAATATTTATTGTTCGACGACCACCCCGCGAGCGCCACACCATATACGCCCATCGAGGTCACACCCAAAATCAACAAGAGCCCAATGTTTAAATCCGTAATTTGCAGCGGGATGTTGTATCCAAAAATCGGGATCGAGTTGCCGAACGGAATTACCGCGATCGATGTCAGCGCGAAGGTCACAGCCATCATCGGCGCCGCTAGAAACAATGGCTTGTAGACGTGCGGCGGCGTCAAATCTTCTTTGAACAAAAATTTCAATCCATCCGCCGCAGGCTGCAGCAGTCCGAAAGGCCCCACCCGCGTGGGCCCCCACCGGTTCTGCATGTGCCCCACAACTTTGCGTTCTAACCAAACCGTATAAGCGACCGCGGTCAGCAAAATGAAAAGAACAAGCGCCGACTTGATTACCGACACGAGTATGAAAACGCCAACCGACAAGGCTTCAGTTTCCTCTCTACACTTCGCGAGTCTCTACTATGACTATTACTGTTCGAATCAGTCCGCCGCAACTTCGGCAGGCTTCACTTCGTGACTCTCCACAACCGACTTCAACGCCCGCGAATATCGTCCCAGAGTCCCGGAACTGAAAAGAGTGTCATTCGCCGGCGCGATGGATTCTCGTCCATGCGCCGTCGCCGGTCCAGCTTGACCCAGCAACGTATGCTGGCTGTTGCCCGCCAGCAGGTTCATACGAGATACGTCATAACTGGGAACTAACCGCTGAATTTCATCCAGAATCGCCGTGGGATCAAACGGGCTCATCTTGGGTTCGAGTCCGCGAGCCTCCAGCCACACCGCATGCCGGTCGGCCTCACCCGATTGCGCTCCGCGCGACTGTCCCATGTCAGCATGCGTCCCCCCGCCAAACGGTACGAGCTTGTGTACGTCAAAGCCCACGGCGTCCGCAATGCGAACGATCATTTCGAAGTCAGACTTCGTTCCCGTAACCTCTCCCGCTTTCTTTACGAGCTGCAAGTCGCCACAAGTATTGGTGAACGTACCTGATTTTTCATAGGCATTCGCGGCGGGCAACACCACATCCGCCATCACCGCCGTCTCAGTCAGGAACATATCCTGCACGACAACGAAGCTGTTCGAGAACGCAAACGGGTCGATTTTCAACCGCCCCACCGGATTCGATCCCACAATGTAAAGTGCTTTCAGCTTGCCCGCTCTCCCCGCCTCGATCATGCCCGCCAAATCCAGACCGGCAGCCTGCGGAATATCTCCCCAATCACGATGGAACTCGCTGTTTCCAGCGGTAGGCTGATACCCCGGCAGCAAATCGGGATACAAGCCCATATCAGCCGCCCCACGCGAATTCGCATAGTCCGCCAAACAAACAAACTTTGCGCCTGCGATTGCAGATCCAAAGTTCACCAGATTGGACACATCTGCACTCCGAATTTCAGAACCGAACACGATCACAAGGTTCTGCTCACCGCGCAGTTGTTCGCGGAGAGCAACCCATGCATCCTTACTAGTAGCCGCGCTCATCAGCGATTCCACGGCGTCATCGATGCCCGCCAGAAACTCCGCTACTTTTCCTTCGGCTCCGTCCGGGATCTCAGCGAAGGTGGTCGCCTGTCGCCTCAACTTGATGCGCTTCGAATTGACTACGTACAACCGCGCCCGATGCAGCCGGACATTATTACGAATCTGCCACGCCAGCAGGGGATGTTGCTCCGTCGGATCATTCCCAATCAGCAGAGTCGCGGGCGCAGTAAACAGATCCGCCATGCCGGCCGTCGCAAGCGTTTTCCCGCGAAGAGTAGCGGCCAGGGCAGGGAAGTCAGCCGTCCGGTGGTGGTCGACATTGTTAGTCTTCAGTACCACTCGCGCAAACTTTGACAGCAGGTAATCCTCTTCGTTCGTGGTTCGCGTCGAGCCAATTACTCCAATCGCCTGTCCGCCATCGCGGTCGCGAACCTCTGCAAACTTCTTCCCGATCAAAGAAAACGCGTCTTCCCACGTCGATGGAGTCAGCTTGCCATCCTTGCGAATCAGCGGACGTGTCAGCCGCTCTTCATGATTCGCAAAGTCAAACGCATACCGTCCCTTGATACAGAGAAAATCTCCATTCGTCCCGCTCTTGTCGCGATTATCGCCGCGCACAATCTCCATACCCGTTTCCGCGCGCCGCACGCCCAAAGTCGTTTTGCAACCGTCCCCGCAGTGCGTGCAGATCGTGCCCACATGCTTCATCTCCCAGGGGCGCGTCTTGTAGCGATACGCGCCCGAAGTCAGCGCTCCAACCGGACAGATGTCGATGCACATACCGCACTCTTCGCATTCCAAATGATCTTCTTTATTTGGTGCGATGATCGAACTCACGCCGCGGTTTTGTACCCCCAGCGCCCAAACGTCCATCCCCTCGCCGCACACGCGTACACACCGGTAACAAAGAATGCACCGCGGACGATCGAAGAATACGATCGGCGACCATTGCTGCTCGTCCTTATGATTCTTGGCCTCCATGAACTTCGAGTCCGCCGCACCATAAGAAAACGTCATGTCCTGCAATTCGCATTCGCCGCCCGCATCGCACACCGGACAATCCAGCGGATGATTTCCTAGCAGCATTTCGACCATCGACTTCCGCGCCTGCTTGATCTCCTCGCTGTCGCTGGTGACGATCATGCCTTCACTGATCACCGTGGTACACGCGGTCTGCAGCTTGGGCATCTTTTCGATCTTCACCAAACACATGCGGCAAGCGCCCTGCAGCGAAAGATTCGGGTAATAGCAAAAGGAGGGCACTTCAATGCCAACGCGCTTGCAGGCCTCAATGAGCAGCGTTCCCGCCGGAGCGGTGACCTTCTTGCCGTCGACAGTGAGGTTAATTTCTTTTTGTGCTTCAGCCATGAATCCTTACTTACCCGTTTCGGCGCGATACGCCTGACTTTGTTTAACCTCTTCAATCTGCAGCGCGTGTCTTTGCGCGTGGGTTCCCATCAGTAACAGACACTCATAAGTGCTGATCGCGCCGACTGCGCGATGGGGGTGCGTGACTTCCGTCGCACGCAGATCCTCTTCAGTCAACTCGACGAGGCGAAGCGTTCGTGCACGCGTTGCCCGGAAATGAGCTATCGCTTCAGCCAGGGTCGAAAAGCGTCCACACGGTTGTGACTGATCGGAAGCATCGAACCGGGTGCTGCGATCGGTGCCGCTTCGGAGAATGCGATCATCACGCCTCGCTCCTTCCGGATCTCGAACCTTCCGCTCGCCCGTCACCAAACCGAGCATGACTTCTTCCGCCACCGCCACGTGTTCTGCACACTCGAGGACTGACCAACGATTCTCCGCCGGGCGCAGGCGGCACGCGGCTTCATCCACTCCGGACACGCTGCAAAGAAACGCATGTTCTCCCTTGCGCAAAGCATCGAGCAATGTGAGCTTGTTGAGCTCGGCGCCGCTCTTTGTGTCTGTAACAGTGCTCATGGTCAATGGGCCAGTACCGGCAATTCTTCCACCGCACCCTCTTTTTCATAAGGACACGGCCTGCCTTCCAAATGATCTTCAAACTCTTTACGGAACTTTTTGACGAACGCGATCGTCGGCATCGCGGCCGCATCGCCCAGCGGACAGAAGGTTCGCCCCAGCATGTTCTCCGCCAGATACTGCATGTTGTCGATATCTTTTTTCAGCCCACCGCCGCGATGGAAGCGAGTCAGCGTCTTCTCCAGCCAATCCGTGCCCTCGCGGCAAGGGATGCACCATCCGCAGCTCTCATGCTTGTAAAACTTCATGGTGCGCAACGCAAATTTCACGATGCACTGCGCATCATCGACCACCACCACACCGCCGGATCCCAGCATCGATCCCGCCTTCGCCACCGAGTCGAAATCCATCGCGACATCGATTTCATCTGCCGTCAGCGCCGGACACGACGACCCGCCCGGCACCACTGCCTTCAACCCGCGCCCGTTCGGAATTCCGCCGCCCACTTCATAAATCATCTTTTTCAGGTTGTAGCCCATGGGCAATTCGTACACCCCAGGCTTGACAATATTTCCGCTTAAACAAAACAACCGCGTGCCGCCATTCTTCGGCGTGCCTAACTTGGAGTACCAATCTGCACCGCCCAGAATAATGTGCGGTACATTCGCCAGCGTCTCCGCATTATTGATGACCGTCGGTCCGCCCCACAGCCCTACCACAGCCGGAAATGGAGGCCGAATCCGCGGAATCCCGCGCTTCCCCTCGAGCGATTCCATTAATGCCGATTCTTCACCAACCTCATACGCGCCGGCGCCGCCATGCCAGTAAATATCGAGATCGCGCCCGCTGCCAAAAATATTCTTACCAATGAAGCCCCTGGCATACGCGTCGCGAATCGCCTTCTGCATGATGATCGACAGATATCGATATTCGCCGCGAATGTAGATGTATCCGCTCGCAGCGCCCACGGCCAAAGCAGCGATCATCACACCTTCAATCACCGCATGCGGATCATGCTCGAAAATCAGCCGATCTTTACAGGTGCCCGGCTCGCTCTCGTCGCCATTGCACAGCACATATTTCGGCTTGGCCGATTGCTTCGGAACGAACGACCACTTCATTCCTGTCGAGAATCCCGCCCCACCGCGTCCGCGCAGCCCGGAATTCTTAATCTCAGTGACAATGGCGTCCGCGCCCATCCCGAGAGCTTTCTGCACGGCCTTGTAACCGTCCAGGTCGAGATAGCGGTCAATCTCAGTCGCCCCCTGGCCAAACCGCCGGGAAACGACCTTCACCTCATCGGGATGTGAAACCAAATCGGCCATTGTATTTGCTCATTGAGTGATTGAAGTCATTGAATCAACAAAACTTGGGTCCAAATGATTCAATGAGTCACTCAATGATTCAAGTTTCGATACTCGTCCAGAACCTTGTCGATCTTCTCTGTCGTCAGGTTCTCGTGAAAATCGTAATTCACCTGCGCCGCCGGAGCCCAACTGCACGCCCCTATGCATTCCACTTCCTCCAGCGTAAACATTCCGTCTGGCGTAGTTCCTTTATTTCCCACGCCCAACTTCTTCGCGCAGTGTCGCAAAATCTCTTCGCCGCCGCGCACCAGACAACTGATATTCGTACAAACCTGCACATTAAACTTCCCGCGCGGTTTCGTGGTCAGCATCGAGTAATAGCTGATCACGTTCCGCACTTCGAGTTCCGTCAAATCCAGTCGCCCGGCCAGCTCCACGATCACTTCGTCGGACAGAAATCCGATTTCATCCTGCGCATAAAGCAGGGTAGGAACCAGCGCCGACCGCTTCGTCGGATAATGCGGCACCATCTCCGCAAACCGAGCCTCGAATTCGTCAGAAAACTTCATTAGCGTTCAGGAGCTTTGCGATTCTCTGCCTCAGCTAATTCTTTGCTGGTGCGATTCGACCTCACGGGTCGATTCCCTTTCCATCAAATCGGGCAGCCTCGCGTGCCCCTGTATTTGTGTCTCCTAGAACAAGTCTTCCATCCTCCTCGATTTGCTTTCGGCATAGCGTTATCGAAGAACGGAAGAACTATCGGTCTATTTCTCCTAATACAATATCGATGCTTCCAATTGCCGCCACCACGTCCGCAATCAGCCCGCCCTCGCACATCTTCGGCAGCGTTTGCAGATTTGCCAGACAAGCTGCCCGCATATGGACGCGGTAAGGTTTTGCCGTCCCATCACTTACGACGTAATATCCCATCTCGCCGCGCGGCGATTCCACCGCCTGATACACTTCGCCTGCCGGGACCGCGAAACCTTCGGTAATAATCTTGAAGTGGTAGATCAGCGCTTCCATCTGGGTCTTCATCTTCTCCCGGTCGGGCAGCACGACCCCGGGGGCGTCAGCCTTGATCGGACCTTCCGGCATCCCATCCAAAGCCTGCGCCACAATCTTGATCGATTCCCGCAATTCCTTCACCCGGCACATGTACCGGGCAAAAACATCCCCCTCTTGCGCCACCGGAACATCGAACTTGAAGTTCTCATAGCCCGAATACGGCATATCGCGCCGCAGATCGATATCCACACCACTTCCCCGCAGCGTCGGCCCGCTGGCCCCGAGCGCGATCGCATCTTCCGCAGTCATTCGCGCCACGCCCTTGGTCCGCATCATCCAGATCGGATTTCCCGTCAGCAGATTCTCGTATTCATCCACCTTGTCGGGAAAGCGCCCCGCGAACTCCCGTACCCGCTCGAAGAAGCCCAACGGTGGTTCCAGCGCAAGCCCTCCGATGCGGAAGTAAGAGGTCATCATGCGCTGTCCGCTGATCATCTCGAACATCTTCAAAACTTCTTCGCGCTCGCGGAAGCAATATAAGAAGACCGTAAGCGCGCCGATATCCATGGCATGCGTTCCCAGCCAAACCAGATGCGAATTGATGCGCGTCAACTCGTTCATCAGAACCCGCATCCACCGCGCCTTCGGAGGAATCTCCAGCCCCAGCAACTTCTCCACGGCCAGCACGTAACACAAATTGTTGGTCATGGGACACAGATAATCGATGCGATCCGTCAGCGGCACCACTTGCTGATAGAACTTCGCTTCACAGGTCTTCTCGATTCCCGTGTGCAGAAATCCAATGTCTGGCATGATCCGCACAACGGTCTCGCCATCAATCTCCAGCAGCACGCGTAGCACTCCGTGCGTCGACGGATGCTGCGGCCCCATATTCAGGATCATCGTCCGATCCTGCCCGGGCTCGAGAACTGGCGTTGGTGTCAGGTGCGCCATATCAGCGGTATCCCTCCACCGGATAATCTTTTCGCAACGGATGTCCTTCCCAATCCTCGGGCATCAATAGCCGCCGCAAATAGGGATGTCCCGTGAACCGGATCCCAAACAAATCAAAAACTTCGCGCTCAAAATAATTCGCACCCGGCCAAACCGAACAAAGCGACTCGACCGCCGGACTGGCGCTATCCAAACGCACCTTCAACCGCACCCGCTCCTTCTTGGGAATCGACAGCAAGTGGTAGATCACTTCAAACCGAGGTTCCGCCGGATACCAGTCCACACACGTAATGTCAGAAAGGAAGTTGAAAACGCATTCAGCATCATCCCGCAGCACCGCGCAAGCTTCGCGAATGTTGGCGCGGTCCACGTGGATCGTCATCTCGTCGCGGTCGAACTTCACGCCCGTCACCGCCGAGGGATTCCACGCCAGCAGCCGAGCCACCGCCGGATGGCCCTTGAGTTGTTCAAGATCGGTAATCGCGGGCGCCAGAGCCATCAGCGCGTCCCCCGCCGCACGGCTTCCGGACCCCAGTCCAGGACACCCTTTTTCCACACATAGAAGAATCCGACCAGAACGATCCCGATGTACACAAACATCTCCCATAAACCAAAATGCTTGAGATCGTGCAGAATTACAGCCCAGGGATAGAGAAAGACGGCCTCCACGTCGAACAAAATGAAGAGCATTGCGACCAGATAGAACTTCACCGAGAAGCGCCCGCGCGAGTCCCCCACCGGGGTCATGCCGCACTCGTAGGCTTCCATTTTCGCCCGAGTCGGCTTACGCTGCCCAATCAGCCAGGAGAGCGTAATAATGGCAGTCGCAATCCCTCCCGCCAGCAGGATATGGATCAAAAAAGGCAGGTAGCTTGCGAAGTAATTGTCTGGCATAGGAGAGCGTATATATAATTCGCGCCAAGCGTTATCTAAACATTCTAGATTAGGTGTTGGCGCGCGCGAGTGTCAAGGGAACGAGGAAGAATTTGGTGATTGTGCAATCGGGTGATCGGACAATTGAAAATCACATGCGAAACACGCAGACGTTGTAAGCTGAGGAGTTGGCTTTTCAATTACCCAATCACCCGATCACACAATCGCCCAATTAAATTCTTATGATTTTCGGCTTCAATACCGACGTCAAACACGGCGACACCATCTATCACGTCCAGAGTGAAGCCCGCGAGAGCGAAAAGCTGCTGCAGACCCAGGTCTTCATGCGCGGCAGGTGTATCGGGAAGAAAGCCATCTCTTACGCCACCGCGGCCACGGAAGCCGGCTTTGGCGACGCCCAGAAAGAGCAGCAACTGCGCGATCAACATCGCCTCGTCCTCGAAGCCATCAGGGAAGGGAAGTTGGATGACGTCCTGGATCGCGCTGAGACCGAAACCTTGGCCGCCATCAAACAACTTGACGTCCAATGGGAAAACGCCTCCTCGGTTCACGCCGACGGTAGCCTCACTATGCGATTGCGCGTCACCGAGTCTGGAGCCGCAGTGCCTGGTGCCCGTCTCACTTTCCGCTTCGCCCGTCCCGACGCCGCACCTTTTTATACTCAGGCTGTGACCGATCCCGCGGGCGCCGCCGAAATCTCAATCCAGGTCGATGAATCCGCCTTGCCCGACTCCTCCGTAATGGTCCAAGCCAATCACGAAGGCCGCACCGTCACCAGAAAATTCGCCTTGCGCAAGAGCGAGTAACAGCTCTTCATCTCGATAGAAACCTTGCGCAGAACAAGACAGGGCCACGTTGCGATCAACGTCGCGTGCCCTCAACTTCGAAAACCTTTCTTCAACCGATCACGGAGTAATCTGATAGACAGTGCCGCATCCATCAAAGGCGCCGCAGTTCGAGTCCCCTCCAAAAAATGTTACCCCGTAGATATTGCCGTTTGGCGCGATGATCGGAGCACCCTGTGGCTCATAGCCGTCCTTGCCGCCCAAAAACTGATGCAGCATGCTGTAGGTATAGCCTCCTCCCGTTACCAGCGTCATTTTGAAGGCTATCCCGCATACTGTGGATCCGCACACATTCGTGCCGGAACTCGCAGTCGTACCGTATAAATTCCCCGCGCCATCTACGATCACACCCACTGGAGACTCACCCGGTGCGCCTTGAAACTTGTGCAGTAGACTCGGCTTCCATTTTCCTCCTGCGATCGGCGACAGCTCGAAAATCGTCCCGCACCCGGGGAAAAATGTGGCTGTGCAAGCCGTCGATCCCTGGTCGTATGCGGCTCCAAACAGATTTCCCGAGCCATCCATCGTCAGCCAATCCGGGTCGCCACCCTCCGGCCCACTAAACGTGTGCAAAATATGGATTGCCCACGTCCCGCCTGCCTGTGGTGACAACTGAAACACCGTGCCACATCCGAACGGATTGTTGCAGGAAAGATCGCCGCCCGAGGCCATCGTGCCGTAAAGATTCCCCGCCGTGTCGAAAAACAGAGTGGAACTAGGGTGGGTTCCTACTTTTCCCGTCGAAGTGAAATTTTCCAGGACGTTCTCGGTCCACGTGCCATCTCCATTCGGCGTTAACTCGAAAACCGTTCCCCACCCGTTCTGCCCTCCGGCCACCGTAGTGCCATATAGATTTCCCGCCTTGTCGAACACCACACCGTTCACCGGAGCAAAACCATCGGGCGCGCCCGTAAAGCTGTGCAGCACCTTTTCGCTCCACGTGCCGTCGCCGTTGGGCGAAACCTCAAACACCACACCGCAGTACTGCTGGCAATCGAACAGCCCTCCCGCCTGCGTCGTGCCGTAAAGATTCCCCGAAGCATCCATGGTCAACGCAGCCTCGGGTGAACCGCCGTCCGCGCCTCCGGTGAATGCGTAAAGCACCGTCTCATTCCAGCGTCCTCCGCTACCCGGCGATAATTTGTAAACCACTCCCCATCCATCGCCCGTGGAAGCGCCCCCAAATTGCGTTACTCCATACAAATTCCCGGCAGCGTCGGAGATCACCGGGTATGGAGAGTTCCCGGCCACGCCGCCCGGAAAACTAAAAATCACCTTGTACTGGCCCTGAGCAAGCGTGGCCCCGGCAAGCATCACTGTCAGGACGAGGGCTACCGATAGCATCGAACGAGGGTTCTTAAACATGGCCAATCAGCTCCTTATGCTTGGGTAAATTGCGGGCCTTGATCCTACTACCGTTCAGTTAAGACGACGAGAGACTTTAGTCTCAGAGGTGGTTCGAATTCCGAAAATAATCGTGAGACAATAACTGCGAAATGAATCTTTCCATCAATGGAGAAGACCGCGCCTTTCCCGATTCAAACACCCCGTTCACCCTAGCGGCTCTTGTGGAAATCATGGGCATGAAGCCCGACCGCGTCGCCGTCGAACTCAACCTTGAAATCGCTCCCCGCGACCGCTGGCCTCAAACCGTGCTGAAAGACGGCGACCGCCTGGAAATTGTCCATTTCGTCGGCGGCGGCGGTCCCTCCCGGTTTCCTCTGTGTCCCGTGTGGTGAAGGTTTTCGAGCTTCTCCATCCCCCGTACTCTTCTAGTTAACTCCCTCCTCGTCGATTCTTCATTGACTCCCGCTCACTCATGTCTAAAATGTTTCAAACATTTAACTCGCAAATTGTTTCAAACATAACTGGGGACAAGTGCAGAGCTGAAGCATGAAAGATCGCTTTCCATCTCATGACGTCATAGCGCTCACCGGCATCACCGCCCGCCAGCTCCAGTGGTGGGATGAGCGGGGCGTCGTCCGGCCCGAACGAGAGGGCCACCGCCGGCTCTATTCCATGCAGAACCTCACCGAAATCGCAGTCATCTGCGAGCTTCGCCGCAAAGGGTTCTCCCTGCAGGGAGTACGAAAGGTCATGCGCTTCCTCGACCGGGAGTTCGGCAAAGGCCTCGCTGAAATCGTCAGCCGCAACTCCGACGTTCACCTCCTCACCGATGGCACCCACCTCTATCTCGAAACATCGGCGCGGCAAATCGTCGATATCCTGAAAAATTCCAATCAGCCGATCCTCGGCGTTTGTCTTAGCGACACCGTCCGCCAGGTACGCGCCGAAGTCGTAGCTAGAAAAGCGAGTACTTCCGTAATAGCGTCGGCCGAGCGCCGGCGTGCTAGAAAGGTCTCTTAACAAGTTTTATTAAAAGGGTTGCTTCGCAAAGCTTGGTTCTCAAGGGGGAGAAATGGTCGGCGAACTGGACATCCTGAATGAATGGATCCCGGAACAGATGCAGCCCGGAACCGTCTTTGTGCTGGAAAACGCTGGCGAGGTCGGCGAAAAGGAAGATCCCTATTGGGCTGTGCTCGCCTGCCCGTCCTGCGGCATGCTCGGACTGATCACGCGCCGGCAAATCAACGGTCTCGTCCCCGTCATCTGCGGATCCGAACAATGCTCCGCACAATTCTTTATTCGCGAAGCTGAGGTCGTTGTCCGAAAGCCCTTCTAAGAGTTGCCGCCGTCACACGCCAATGATTTTGGGTGGCGCAGCGCTTTAGCGCTGCGATAACAGTTCCGTTTATTCGCCGGCTTCAGCCGCTGAGGGACGTTTCAAATCGATCTGCGTCAATCTCCGCCGACATTCACCCCACTCAACTCCACCGGAACCTGATCCACAATCTCAATTCCAAATCCTTCGAGCGCCGCTACTTTCTTTGGACGATTCGTCAGCAGCCGGATCCGTCTCAAATTCAAGTCCGAAAGAATCTGCGCCCCGATTCCGATTTCTCTCTGCGTCTGCCGTTCGTTATCCAGCAGCGACGGCAGTCTCCTGCCACGATGAAACGTCAGAGCCATCCGCTCTCCTACCTTCTCCTTGGAAAATCCCTGCGATGTCTGGTGCAGATAAATCAAAGCCCCACGCCCCTCCTGCGCAATCCGCCGCAAAGACCCTTCCAGCGTCGCATGACACTCGCACCCGGTCGACCCAAACACATCGCCCATCAGACAATGCGCGTGCATGCGAACCAGCACCGGGGCATCAGTTTTCGCAGTAACGCCATCCGGATTGTCGCCTGGCATGTCTCCTTTAATCAACGCCACATGCGATTCTCCACCATCCACTTCGCTCTCATAAGCAATCACGCGGAATTCGCCGAAGCGCGTACCCACCAGCGCCTCGCCCACGCGATGCACATACCGTTCATGCGCCATCCTGTACCGGATCAACTCCGCCACCGTCAGCATCTTCATCCCGTGTTCGTGGCAAAACTCAATCAGGTCCGGAACCCGCGCCATGGTCCCGTCATCCTTCATGATCTCGCAAATAATGCCCGCCGGAACCATCCCTGCCAGCCGTGCCAGATCAACGGAAGCCTCAGTCTGTCCGGCGCGCACCAGTACCCCGCCCTTGCGCGCCCGAAGAGGGAAGACATGCCCCGGCCGCGCAAGATCTGACGCCTCCGTCGCCGGATCAATCGCCACCTGAATCGTCCGCGCCCGGTCATACGCGGATATTCCTGTCGTCACTCCCACCCGCGCATCGATCGCCTCGCAGAACGCCGTCCCGTATTGCGAAGTATTCTCCGCCGTCATCGGTCCCACTCGCAGATGATCTAGCCGCTCCTCCGTCATCGCCAGGCACACCAGCCCGCGCCCGTATTTGGCCATGAAGTTGATCGCTTCCGGAGTAACCTTTTCCGCCGCCAGCGTCAGGTCGCCTTCATTCTCGCGATCCTCGTCGTCAACAACAATAATCATCCGGCCCGAGCGAATCTCCTCGATCGCCGCCGGAACATCCACAAATGACTCGTGAGGGCTCATCTGATTATTGTACCAAGAGAGGTTTGCAGACTAGTTAACCTTTAAGTCCGCGATGAAGTGCTCCCCGGGGACGATCAGCCTTATCCGACTGCAAATCTCGCGGGCGAGAGTCTATCTCTTCGTTCCGGTCCCGTAAACGGATTTGTCCGTATGCTCGGACTGTCGAGCATCGTGCCTCTGCTTGCGCAGAGGGCGCTCGCGACAAAATAAAGTCAGCAACTGGAAGGGGCCGTTCGATGAAGCAAAGCCGCTCAAGCCGCGGGTTTAGTCCGGGCCACCTTCATCCGCATCTTGAGCGCGTAGCACTCTTCGTGAATCGCTCGCCCGAATTCATCGGCCTTGGCGGCTTCAAGACTCACGGGTAGCGTGCAAATGCTACACCGCGAAATCTCGGATGGACTGCTGAGAGGCGCCTCTGCTGAGGCGGAATTTGGAGGAACCGGGTTATCCATACCGACGCTCCTCTGGCGCGAAAAGCGTATACCCGCCAAGTACCGTCGTCTGGCCGCTAGCAATAGACGGCTGCTAGGCTGACCGCCGGTCTGGCGGCTGATCTCCACGCCTACTTAGCAGTTTGCCGGCAAGCAGCTTTCTTAGCCGTTCGGTATGCTCGCGGAGCGCCGATTTAAGCTCCGAAAAAACCGCGTCCAACTCCGGCTCTTGTGCGAACAGCGCCTTGCGGCAAAGATGGCGAATACGATCATCTAATCTACGGGAGGGCACATCTCTCGTAGCATCAAACCTCTTCCCCTACAAAGTCCATACCATGGGCGAGGTAGGCCGCAATCGCCGATTACGTAGGGTAGCTGTGATCCAGAAGATCTCTAAATCATTTAGGATTTCGCGCTGGTCCTACCCGACTCCCAATCACGTTGCGCGAGACGATTATCTCCATCGGGCGATTCAACTGCCGCCCCGCCGCAGTCGAATTCTTGTACTCCAATCAATCGACCGATTTTACATCCTGAGGCGGCATCATCATCAGCGCGCACTCCCCCGCCGGGCTGCACTTTAACTTTCCGCGCCGTAACAGCTTGATTGGTGTTTCATCAGGGACTGTTTGACTATATTTCGCGCCTCGAAGTGCATCCGCAACTTCCTTCAGTCCGTCGCCGCCACCGATTGCCTTTGCATCCTCAATCGTCACTGCTCCATTACCCATGCCGCCCAGCAACAAAAAGAGGTCCGCGCTCCTGTCCAGTTTCGCCGCGCTTTTGAACTTCACTGTGCGCCCCACCTCCAACTCATCTCGATATTTAGCCACCAGCCCGTCGACCTTATCGTCTCCTCCCGCCAAAGCCGCCAGTTTGCCTCGCGTCTCGAGTTCCGGCCGCCGCCCACTCAAGGCCATCGCATACCACCGAATTGCTCCCGTCTTGTCACCACTCCTTTCGCAAATCTGTCCCATATGATCGCCCTCTTCGCCGCGCTGCCCCAATTCCCACGCGGCGGAAACATACTTCTTCGCGACCTCGATTTGGCCTTCTGCATACGCCACCCATCCCAAGGTGTCCCAAAAGCTCGCCAGCGAAGCCGTCAATTGCACGTCTCCGATCTTCAGTTGATCCAAATTCAGATTCCGCAGCCGCGTCGCTGTCGACGAAACTGCTGACTCCGCATAGCGCCGCGCTAAATCCAGATGCACACCCTTCCGAGCCAGATCATACGCAACGCTGTTCCATGTCGCCGGCGTAGCCGATAGTTTCACCGCTTTGTCGAACGCCTCCATCGCTTTCGCGTCCTGTCCGATATTCAGATAAGCGTAGCCCAGCCTTACCAGCGGGTCCGCGTTATCCGGCGTAATCGTCGCCGCCTTCTCCAACTCCGGCACGGCTTCCTCGTACTTGTGCGATTCCAGATAAGCCGCGCCCAGGTTGGCATGCGCATACTTATCCAGCGGCTGGATTTCAATCTGCTTGTTAAACCATTTCTCCGCTTCCACATACTTTCGCTGCCTCAGATAAACGCGCCCCAGATTGTTGTACGCATTCAGATCGTAGGGATTCACTTCAATCTGCTTTTGAAATGCGTTGATTGCCAGCCCATCCTGCAAGTCGTCCAGATAAGCCAGCCCCAAATCATTCCAGGCCTTCTTACTCTTCGCATCCGCCTCCACAGCGCGATTCAGAAGGTTGATCGCCAGCGTGTAGTTCCCATTGTTGCGCGCCTCATTCCCGCTCCGGATCAAATCTCCCGCCTTCATCCCCGACGGAATCGAGTGCGCATCCCCTACCGTGCTCTCCACCGTCAATTGCTGTCCTGCATCCGCCAGCACCGTCTGCCTGAACGCCCGATAGTCGTCCGCCCGCGCCGCAGGCAACTCTCCTTGCCGGATTATCAATGTCCGCTCCGCCGTAAAAGCATTTCCTTCCAGCTTGTAATCTGATTTGTAGGCTCCATAATCTCGCTCCACGCTAACCGCCACCGGAACCTTCGCCGTATATCTCGACGCCAGTTCAAGTTTGATCCTGTACGTATGATCATTCGGCGGACCCAGCCTGAAAGGCTCCGGCTTTCCCTGTTCACTCTCCGAAGCCTCGGACTCTTCCTCGCCCACTTCCGATCCAATCGCCACCGGCACAACCGATGACAGTGGTAATCTCAGCTCCAGTTTTCTCTTCGACCAGTCGACAAAGTTTGCCTTGCTCACGTCATAGGACATAACAAATGCTTCCCGCGTCGCCGCCGGATCGCTCACCTTCACCCCGCTGACATCCCCGCCCAGCCCTTTGTTCGCGCCCTCCACCATTGTTTGCCACTTTGCAGCGGGTACGGCACGGAATAGCATGCGTGCCAACAGTTCGCTATCCCCGCGTAGCGTGTCCGTAACTCGCGCCTGCAGCCTCCCGCTCTCATCCACCTTCCCGTCGATTTCCTCCACCTGTGTGTCGCGCATTGGCGGGTCCGCCGGAGTCTCCTCCAAATGTGCCGCCCCGCCGGGTGGAATCACCAACCCCTGTTTCTTGCGTAATTGGTAGGACAGCAGCCGGAATGGCGCAACCTCCGTCGTCGTATCCATCCAGATTTCTTCTTTTCCCAATGTCAACATGGTGATTGCATGATTGAACTGAGATGGCGAAGGCACATCCGGATCGAGCTTCCGAGAGGTATTAATCAGCACTGTCGCGGAATGCAATCCCTCCGCTTCCAGCAGCGCTGCCAGCAACGTATTCTTGTCTTTGCAATCGCCGTATTGGTTATGCAGCACATCGGTTGCCGCTTGCGGCTGGTAACGGGCCATCCCCAGCGACAAACTCACATAGCGAAAATTCTTCGCCACAAAATCGTAAAGCGCTTCCGTCTTTTCCAGATCCGTCGTAAGCCCGATGGTCAGTTCCGCAGCCTTCGTCCGCACTTCCTTGGACGGCGCGCGCCGGTCCTTCTCCAGCCCCGCATACCATTTCCCCACTTCTTCCCAACTGCTGAACGTCGTCAACTGCACGTCCGTCACTTGATCCGGTTTTTTCTTTTTTTTCTTCTTGTTCTTGTCCTTATCTCCATCCGTATTCTTGTCCTTACTATTTTCTTCGTCCTCTTCAATCAAGTGAGCGCTCGTCCAGTGATAAGTCCGTCTCCCGTTTTCTTCCGTAATCTTCGGATCCACGCCCGCCTTATTCTTCACCTTCGCCACTCGTCCCGCCGGAATGTCGACTTCGAGCTGCTCATCCAGCACAATGCTCGATTGCGTGAAGTCGTGCTGCATCCAGAATTGCCCCGGCGCCAGCGGGGTATGCAGCACTTTAACGGATTCAAACTCCAGCTCATCGCCCGGACGCAATCCCGGCACGCTCACATGCTTTTCCCGATAGTCCGTGTAAACTGGCGCAGCCTGCTGCACCGCGCTGCTGAGGTTCTGCACTGCCTCTGGCGAGGCTTTCACCACCGATCCGTCGCCCTTCAATACGTGGACATAACTGATGTCCAGCTTCTCGTTGGCCGAGTTGTATCCGAACCGAAGCTGTCCCCAGCGCTGCACTCCGGCCTCGCTCTGTACCTTTATCCGCACGAAACCTTCCTCGCGCCCCGTGCCATCGCCCTCGAACCGGTAGCGCGACCGGATCTGTTCGATGACATATCCCTCCTTGGAATAGTCAGCCTTGGGATCAGTTACTGCCGTAGTGGTCGTGTCTCCAGGCTTAACGTCCACAGGGACTTCCGGCAGCTGCGAGGACTGCGGTCGCGCCGCCCCAGCTTGCCCTGCAGCGTGAGCGGGGAATGCGATGAAAGGGAAGGAAAGAACTACAACAATCAACCAGACGCAGCGCTGCACAACGCAATCATGCATGCGCAGCTTTGTATCCCAAACCGCCCCTCAACGCAAGGCCCCTGCGCAGCTGCTCTGGAAATGACAATTGAAGCGGTTCGCCCCAATAGGTTTTCGATAAGCCGACGCGTCGTAACCAAAGAATCAGGCCGCCCGAAGGCGGCCCGTTTAGCTTTGAGCTAGAAGCTGATGGCTAAAGCTAGAAGCTGATGGCTAAAGCTAGAAGCTGCGTCAGTCCCCAGCCACCGGTTCGCCTACTTCCGGCTTCGGAGCCGGAGCGATCCCGCCATTTGCCTTCCCCAGCGCGCCCAGCGGAATAAATCCATTCTCGGCGACGACGGGTTTTTCCTTCAGCACCACTTCGCGATACATCGCCGCCATCCGCGCGTTGTAGGCCTCATCATTCTTCAGCGGCCCGCGATGTCCGGGCACCGGGTTCTCCGAATGATCTACCGACAACGCTGCCTTCGCATCCCGCGCGCGCTTCTTCTCCTCGCGCGCGTTCTTCGCGATCCCCAGGTTGTCGAGATCGTGCTGGAGTTCGGTGGTCACAATGTTTTCGCGCAGCAGAAGAGTGTGGGTCTCATCATCCATCTTCACTTTCTTGCCACCCGCAAAAATCTCATGACGTCCGTGCTCCTCATACCACTTGGTGAGCGTGGCCGTCATATGCATCTTCTCGATTATGTTCCTCCAGCCCACGCCCGTGTTATACGCGCAGAATGAAATCTCGCCTTCCTGCGTTGCATAAGGAATAATGCACTGCTCAGTCCGGCGGAAGTCGTAGTTGAACAAATCCTGGAACCACATTCCGGCGATAAACAGGAAGTTCCACCGGTCGGTCGTACGCCGCTTCATCACATCCTCGACCGTCCGGTCTGGACCGACCTTTCCGTAGTCCTTTCCGGTAATGTGATAATTCTTGTCGAACTTCCTCAGTAGATCCATCAACTTGAAATGCGTCGGCGACTGATAAGGATCGTAGTTCTTCATCAAGCACAGCGCCATACCCAGCCCCGTCAAGATCTTCCCCCGCGCCGCATCGTTCACCTTCGCGATGTCCTTAGCTAACTGGTCTCCCGCCAGGAAAGCAGTAACCGGCACGGCCTCCTTGGTTTCCTTATCAATCATCACCGCCATCCCAGTCCCACAGTTAGGGTGGCAACCACATGATAGTTGGCCCCAGTCGTTTTTTACGTCGTTGGCGTGCATTAGGTCTGCCCAATCGCTGAAAGTTCCCATGAAAGAAATTGGGAACCAGTCGCGGCTGGGTTCGCCTAATCCAGTTTGATTTTTTACGTCGTGGGCCAAGTGGCTCAGGGTGTAGCGTTGGGCTTGGCGGCGGTCGTCAGTTACGGCTTCGTCGCGGCCGGTAAAGGAGACGGGTTGGAATGATAAGAAGCTGATGGTGCGCGGATTGTCGAGTGCGAACTTGATGATGCGTCCGACTTGCTCGTTGTTAATGCCGTTGACGATGGTCACGACCGGAACGATTTCTACTCCGGCTTTGTGCAAGTTCTCGATGGCTTTTAATTTTACGTCGAACAGGTTGCCGACCATGCGGTGGGCGTTGGCGGCGTTGCCGATGCCGTCAAATTGCAGATAGGCGTAGCGCATGCCGGCTTCGACGGCTTGCTGGCAGAATTCAAAACTTTTTGCGAATTCGATTCCGTTCGTCGCGGCTTGTACGGAGTTGTATCCGACTTTGCGGGCGTAGCGGACCGCATCGAGGAAATATGGAGACAACGTGGGCTCGCCGCCGGAGAACTGCACGCTCATCTGACGACGCGGCTTGATCGTAATCGCGTTGTCGAGCATGGTCTTGATTTCTTCCCATTGCAGTTCGTGGACGAAGCCGACTTGATTGGCGTCCATGAAGCAGGGATCGCACATCATGTTGCAGCGGTTGGTGAGATCGATGGTGAGCACCGAGCCGCGTCCGTACTTCACAGTGGAGGAGCCGTGGTGATGAAGTTTCTCGTCGTTGTGGGCGACGATGTCGCGGCCGGGGAAAACATCTTCGAGGTGCTTGGAGAAATCGGTGTCGATGGACATGACGTCTTCGAAGTGGCCGTGGACGGGGCAGTCTTTCACCATCAGAATTTTGCCGTCGCGCTCGATGATGGTGGCTTTGATCTCGCCGATTTTTTCGTTCATCAGAACTTCGTGCGGCAGTTTGCCGTCGAGGATCTGCTGACGGATTTCCGGAACACACTTCGGGCAGAGCGAATCGGTGGAGCGGGGCCAGCCGAGGGGTGGCTTGGATTTTTCGTAGGATTTGAGCAGAGGCTTGTCGGACCATTTCGGGGTGGGCGACACTCCGGGCTTGATTCGATTCAAACGGTCGAAGACAACCCACGCGCCTTTGGCGGCGGCAACGGCTGCTTTTTCTACGTATTTAATCGGCTTGCGCATGCGTTAGAGGCTCCTAGCTTCTAGCTTTTTCTGTGCTGGGTATTGTGTGCTCGGTCCTAGGAAAACTTGGGCGGAAACTTGCCTTGCTTGCCTGAGATCCTAACCCACAAACCCTGTTGCCTGTGGCTCTCCCGGGGAATTGAACCTGGTTGGTACACATTTCCCTGGGTGTTGATATGTAGTGATGTTATTGGAGGGTAAGGAGATGCGCATCTTTATCCCAATGAATGGGAGAAAAACGGGGTTTAGCGGGGATATAGGGGATTGGGTGGAGGTAAGGGCATAAATATACTTGACACACAATCGCTTATTTGTTACATTCACTTACATGAAAGCGCCGAAAACACTTCAAGAAGCCATCGTTTACTTCTCCGATCCTGACCGTGCATTCGACTTCGCGGTCAAATTGCGCTGGCCAGACGGCAAGGTGCATTGCCCTCGGTGCAACTCCGAGAAGCACTCGTTTATCAAGACGCGGCGCATCTGGTACTGCAATCCCTGCAAGAAGCAGTTCACCGTCAAGGTTGGTACGATCATGGAGGATTCGGCGCTTGGTCTTGATAAATGGATGACGGCATTTTGGATGCTGGTTAACTGCAAAAACGGAATCAGCAGCTACGAGGTTGCGCGTGATCTTGGCATTACGCAGAAGTCCGCGTGGTTCATGCTCCAGCGCCTCCGCTACGCTCTGCATACCAAGCATCACGACACAAAGTTTGGCGGTGGCTCGAAGGACACAGAGCGCGAAGTCGAAGCCGATGAAACTTGGGTTGGTGGACGCATCCGAAACATGCACAAGGATCGCAGACTCCGCTACGACCAAGCGCGCGGCAATTACGGAAAGACGATTGTCCAAGGCATCTTGGATCGTGAGCTTCGTCAGGTTCGCGCCACGGTTGTGCCGGACATCAAGCGCGAAACGCTCCAGACTCAGATTCTCAAGAACGTCAAGTTTGGCTCTCGGGTGTACACCGATAACTTGGTTGCCTACGACAAACTCAATCAGCGATTCGTGCATGACATGGTGAATCACTCTCAGGAATACGTCCGTGGTCGCGTGCACACGAACGGAATCGAAAACTTCTGGAGCCTTCTCAAGAGAGGCTTGACCGGAACTTACGTTGCTGTAGAGCCTTTTCATTTGTTCCGGTACGTTGACGAACAAGCATTCCGTTACAACAATCGCAAAGACGCGGACGGCAACAAACTAACTGACGCGGATCGATTCGCTAAGGCCATGTCTCAGGTCGGCCCATTCCGCCGTCTTACTTACAACGATCTGACGGGCAAGAACGAATCGCCGCGCCACGAATCGACAGGGACGGGGGAAACGACAGAGAACGTTCCCTTCTAGTCCTTGTCGGAAGCTTTCGGTTTCCGCGAAGTAGTCGATTTAGACTGCTTCGCGTTTTTCTTTTTCGGCGATACAATGGCCGCTTTGGGAACTTGGAACACCGCTGTCATCCCTCGCTCAAAGTTCTCTAGTGCTTCCGGGCCTTCGATATATTCACGTTGCTTCATGTGTCGAGTCTAGCACTGCAACAAGATACTTGACGCATTTTCAGAGGAGACCTCCATGTTCAATGATGAGACCGAATCCACCAGTGGCACAGAGCAGCCCCAGGAATCCAATGCCCAGACCGCCGCGCAAAGACTCGCCCAGCAACAGAAGGCCACAGAAGCAGAGCAACAGGCCACAAACGGCAAGCAGGACTCCAATGACACTCCAAAACCAATCTTTCTTGTCCGCATGTGGAGAAGGCTGAAAAACTGGTGGACCGATCCACATCGAGCGCGAGGAAACTTCCCAGAACATTTGACGGTATTTATCAGTATCGTTATAGCCGTGATCGCGGGATTCCAATGGAACGTCTACAGGCAGCAAAAAACGATCATGGAATCGGGCGGCAAACAAACCCAGCAATTGATAGATGCTGCCAACATTCAGGCTTGCGCCGCTACTAAGAGCGCCAATGCTGCCGCACGTTTTGCCACGAGCGCCGAAAAGATCGACAGTGGAATCGGTACAGCCGTTGGCAAGTTGAACCTTCAGGCGGAGAAGTTGGACGCCAATGTGAGAGAGGCCCATGCCCTCGCCCAGCAAGCCGAGCGATCCGCCAAAGCGACTGAAGATGCCGTCTCCACTGCTCGGCAATCTTTGGAATTCCAGCAACGCCCTTGGATAACGCTCTCGTTTGAATTCAGTCCCGATGTTGCTGAGGGACCAATGAGCGCCAAAGGCACCGTAAAGAATGTCGGGAATGGTCCGGCGCTTACTACCATCGTCTTCGTTGGTAGTTCCACTCAGTTTTGCGGTGGCCCAAATGGAACGTTGCCCGCCAATCCTCCATACGATCCCATCAAGACGTGGCCAGCTGTAAGGATTCTCATGCCCACCGTCCCTGACACGCTCCAGCCCTACGATTTCAAAATCGACCCCTTTTCGATGGGTCTTGTTAAAAGCGGCGTCTGTGCGTTGTATGTTTACGCCGATGCCCAGTTTTGCGATGTGTTCCACAAAGGGCATTACCAGCACTACTGTGGTAAATGGGTACCGAATACCCCACGCGAAATCACAGCTTGTGATACCTACAACGATGGAGACCAAGATCACGCCGACCAAGGGCAACTTGCGTGTGTGCACCTGCCGCCACACATGGCAATCATGATCCCCAAAATTCCGCCTGAACTTTTCACTCCCGACAAGGAAGAAAAGAAGTAGGCGGCTATCCCTGTCACGGTATTTCTAGGTGCGATGTTCCTTGTCGTTTTCTCGGTCTTCGGAATCTATGCCCAGAATGTGTTCTTGTTCGGTAAGGAAACGGCTTTCTCCCTCGTGAAACAGGCCGCACCGCTGAATCCTTCGGCCGAGGTTGGCACTGCTGCCATTAAGGTTCGCGATTATCCGCTGCTCACAATCCGGACCAAAGAAAAACTTCTTCTAAATTCTCCGCCGCGTGGGAACGGTCTTTCTTATGAATACGAATCAACAGGGTCTGATTTCTTGCGGCTTATACTTCAGGACGAGGCGAATTATTACGTAGTCGAAAGCAGCGGCGGACAGGTTACGACGCACGCCATTCGGAAAGATCTCGTGCAGGAGATGTTGTTTTTCCGCGATGCCAGCTTCTCAGACGGAGCACCCCACGACCGGGCACTGAAGCCTTTGGAACGACAAGGGTTGTTAGTGGGGAGTGGGTGTTTTCTCAGCGCTGGAAGTGTTGCTCCACCCTCGCGCTTTACGCGGCGCCGAAGCGCCGCTCTTTCACCGTGGCGCTGGCGGTGGTGGTCATACTCAAAATCAGGAGCAAGATCGAGAGCAACGTCAAAGGCGAGGGACAGGAGTGTCCGTCCCACACGGGCCGTGGCGGAAATCCCTGTGAGGTTTTGTGATCCTCCAGCGGGCATGGGGTCCTTCGACTGCGCATGACGCGGGTGGCCCACCCTTTGCGTTTTTCTTGCAAAGGGTGGGTTTTCCTGACTGCAAACAGCTTGGGATTTTGACTTGGGTATTTTGGAATTTATTGTCGGTCCTGTACGAGTGTGCCGCAGGGGCTTGAAGCCCTGTTCTTTTTTTTGGTCCTGATCGGCACGAGTGGAACTCGTGCCCTTCCCGGTCTTTCGCGGGCGAGTTTTGTGGAGCAGCCGGCAAAGTCAGCAGCAGGTTCCTCACCGGGCCTTCGGCCCGGTTCGGAATGACAGCGGTTAATTTTTTGGGAGGGCTTTACGCGGCGCTTAAGCGCCGCTCTTTCACGGTTGTGCTGGCGGTGGTCGCGTCTCGTCACTTCAGTCAAAATCAAATCAAGACAAAGTCAGAGGCAAGGTCAAGGGCAGCGGACAGGAGTGTCCGCTCCACACGAGCAGATCAATCGCCCGAAAGCTCGGTCGTATCGTCCGGCGACTTCACTTCGAAATCCTTTTCAAAACCTTCGGGGTAATCTTCGTCGATGCTGGCGTGGATGGTTAGTGGGGGATCTAGCAGGTGCCAGGCTTCACGGTATTTTTCCAGGCGCATGCGTCTGGCTTGGCGGTGGGGATAGAAGCGGAGCATTGGGGCGGGCGTGCAGACTTCGACGGGGATGATGTACCAGATGTCGAGGGGGACGACGTGGGCGGCGATGAAATCGATGTCGCGCTTGGTGTAAACGGCGCGGCCTTTGCCGACGGAGTAGGTGGCGCGGGTTTCGTAGGCGCCGGCGCGGAGGCAGTCGGTGCACTTGATCTGGATGCGGAAGAGGTGGAGGCTGGGTTGAGGACGGTTGTCGAGGATGAAGTCGTAGCGTTCGCTGTCTCCCCAAGGCTTGCAGATGGCGAAGCGGCGCTGGCTAGCCTGGTAGAGGAACGCGGCTTCGGAACGCTCTCCGGTGCGCTTGGTGTTGGGACGAGGTGGGTTGTCGGGCGGGCTGGGCGGCGGTTTAGGCATCGAACTCCTGAAAAGCGAAGACGTCGTGTGGTCTCCCGTTGATATAGCTAGATTGTTTGGAATATCTCTAAGCTTTATCTTAACACTGCGAGTCAAGGGTGGCGAATCCACAGTCAGCAGCGGCGTTCGGCGCGGCTTAAGCCGCGCCGTTTCAATACGGGGGCTGTTTCGACATGCCTGAAGGCATGTCCTGATACGAATCCAAATCGCGCACTGGCCAGCGTGGGAGATCGACATCAAGGTCAAAGGCGATGGATAGGAGTGTCCGTCCCGCACGGGCCGCCCTCAGTGGCTGAAGCCCGTTTCTTTTTTCAATCCTGATCGGCACGACTGGAAGTCGTGCCCTTCCGGGGCTTTCGCGGGCGGGGTTTGTGGAGCGCTCAAGCAAGAGTCAGCAGCAGATTCCTCACCGGGCCTTCGGCCCTGTTCGGAATGACAGGGGTTAGTTTAGGGGTGGCTCTTATCGCAGCGCTGAAGCGTTGCGCCACCCAAAAGCTTTACGCGGCGCTGAAGCGCCGCTCTTTCACGGTAGTGCCTGGCGGCTGAGGTCCCGTCGACTCAAATCAAAGTCAAGAGCAAAGTCAGAGGCAAGATCACAGGCGACCGACGGGAGTGTTCGTCCCACGCGAGTGCCGTGGCGGCCGAGATCCCTCGCTCCGCCTGAAGAACGGCTGCGCTCGGGATGACGCCGGTCGAGTTGGGGTGAGTGAAGTCAGCAGCGGGTTCTTCACCGCGACGGACAGGAGTGTCCGTCCTACTCGAGCTTGCCGACGCAGCCAGGGACCGGGCTGCGCCCGGTCGACAGGCCGAGGGGCGCTTTAGCAGATATCCGAGTTACGAAGCGGGGCAGGCGGAGGTGGGGGCGAATTTGAAGGAGGTGATGGGGTGAAGCTCCCAGAGGGTGTGGGAGCTCATTTGTTTTTTGCCGCGGAGTTGGCCGGACTCATGGGCGTCATCGTAGAAAAGCTGTCCGGTGACGGTGACGCAGACTGGGTGCTGCATGACGGAGGCGCTGCTGGAGGGCTCTTTGCCGGCAAGGATCTTCGTCTTGATGAAATCGCGTTCTGTGGTGACGTTGGCAGTGAGAGCGTCGCCTGAGGCGAAGTCGGGGCGAGGAGCTTCGACGATGAGGCAGTCGTCACTCTCTTGTGGCTTGTCGGTGGTGGTGCGTGGCTCCAGACTGATCTGGATATGGTAATCGCAATCGTCCTTTTCGGTGGCCACGAGATAGAGCCATCCCGTGGTGGTGACCAGGTCGCCTTCCTTGAGTTTGAGGTCGTTGGCGAAGGCGGGGATGCGGGCGTCCTGAAATCGCTTGTCGTTGTCGGTTACATCCGGGGCCGGGGGCAGTGCAAGCAACTTGGCGAGAGCAACGGTTTTGCCCGAAGCGCTCGCGCTGGCGCCCTCGGGAAGACTGGTCTTGATGGGCCAGCGAGCTTTTCCAGGACCGTTACAGGTTTGAGCGGTGACGGTTAAGGTTGGCATGGAACACAGCAGAGCAATAGCGATGAGCAGGTTGCTGAGGACGCGCATGGTTCTCTCCTTATTTACGTCCGGAACTTATTTCATTTGGAACAGGGCCGGGATCTCGGAGATCGCCGCGCGGGGGGAGCGCGGGTGAATGGTTGGAAGTATCCCGCCATTGGAATTAGGTGTCAAGGAAATAGGTTTCGTCAGGGCTCAGAGAACCACCACCACGGTTCCGGGGAACTATCGTGGGGACTGCTATGACCGGGGGCACGGATTTCGCTAGAACACGCCGATATGAGTAGGGCAGAAAAAGGCGGAGCCCTGGGGCTCCGCCTAGCCGTGCGAAAACTGTCTTTGTAGCTCCAATAGTTATTACAGCGCGGGTGTTGGAAGCAGGTTTTCTCGACCTTTCTAATTAGTGCCTGTCGTGTTCTTCGCCGTTCCAGCGGCCGCTCCAGTGGTCATCGTTGTGGCTCCATTCGCCGGAGCCCCAGCCGCGGAACTGAGAACCGTCAACCCAGCTGTGTTCGGGATATTCGAACATGCGTTCGCGTCCTTCGGGACCGCGGGCGTAAATGCGCAGCACTTTGTAATGGCCGTAATCCGGGTCGATGCCGAAGGTGTGGTTGTCCATCTGAAAGGTCTGGTCCTGGCGCGCCAGTTCCTTTAGGCGGGGTGTGACGTCGACGTGGCGGCGCTCGGTGCCGTATTGGGCACTGAGAATGAGGAACGCACCCTCATCGTGATGCTCTCTGCCCTCGTGGCGGTCGCCGTCATGAACGTTTTCGGCGACTCTGCCATTCCAGCCGCCATTCCAGGTTTCGTCGCCCCAGTCGGCGCGACCCCAGCCGCGGAACTGGGCTCCGTCAAAGATACTGCCGTCGGGAAAGTCGAAGATTCGGTCCTGGCCATTGGGTTGTCGCGCATAGACGCGGAGCATCTTCGCGCGCCCGGGAGCGGGATCGGCATTGATGGTGTTGTATTCCACGCGGAACTGCTGGTCATGACGCGCCAGTTCTCTCAGCCGGTGGGTGACATCTACATGGTGGTGCTCCGTGCCGTATTGGGCGTTGAGAATGACGAACTCGCCGGAGTCGCGATCACGGTCCTGCGCCGCAAGGGTTCCCAACAAAACGAGGGACAACCCGATCGTTAGAAAGATTGTGAACCGCATCTTAGACATTAAGGTCTCCTATTCAATTTGATTCGTAGTCCGATCAGTAAAGGGCTTCTGGCTCGTGATCGACGATCGAGATCACTTTTGTTCCGCCGCAGGTACCGGCGCGCCGAGTTGGTCGTACGTCGCGGGAAGTAGCCGCCAGCAAACGTAATTAGTCTAAGGTTCCTTGTAGGCGGCTCCCAGCTATCGAAAGTCGGTACACTTTCGGGTCGGAATCGATGGCGTCGGATTGAGGTTTACGGGGTGATGAGGTGTTGCTCGCAGGCAAAGGGCTAGTTGGCGGGAGTGGAGGAGGGAGTCTTCTCGGCGGCGGGGGCAGTGGCGGACTTGGCGGCGAGTTTCTTTTTGTTGAAGTCGCGAACGATTCGGGCTACGTAGGCTTTGGTTTCGTAGTAGGGCGGGACTCCGTTGTATTGCTCGACGCGCTGCGGTCCGGCGTTGTAGGCGGCAAGGGCTTTGATGAGATCGAAGTTGTAGCGTTCGAGGAGTTCGCGGAGGTACCGGGTTCCGGCTTCGACATTGGCTTGCGGGTCGAAGGCATTGTGGACGCCGAGTTGCGCGGCGGTTTGGGGCATGAGCTGCATTAATCCCTGGGCGCCCTTGGGAGAAACGGCGCGGACATTAAATCCGCTTTCGGCGCGGATGACGCTGGTGACGAGGTCAGGATCGAGACGGTAGGTTCCGCTGGCGTCTTTGACGGCTTGGTTTAAGTCGAAGGGATGCGGCGCGATTTCGGGGGTGGTTTCGGATTCAACGTGAGGTACTGTGGAATCGGGGAGAGATTCGAAGTGATCGATTTCGGCGGAGGGAATGTCGACGAAGCTTGTTTGATCTCCATCGATGTAGAGGCGGGTGATGGTGCCGATGACTTGGCGGCGTTCGTGGCGGATAGAGAAACCGTTGCGGAGGATGGCGGAGTCGGCGGCGAGGCAGGGCGCGGTAAGAAGCGCGACGGAGAGGACGAGTTGGAGGAACTTCTTCATGTTCGCGTGCTGTACGTACCTCAGGGGCTAAAGCCCGGATTTGTTGGACCTGGCCCGGCGCGGTTGAAGCCGCGCCTTTTCAAATCGCTCAGCGCTCAGCTCCGACTAAACCGGCTAAGGCGGCGGCTACGCCGCATTGGTCGTTGCCCAGGGTGACGCTCCAGCCGCGGGCGCGGAGTTCATCGCAGGCATTCCCCATGATAACCGGATGGCCGGCAAACTCAAGCATTTCGATGTCGTTATGGTTGTCACCGATGGCCATGACCTGATCGCGAGGGAAGCCGCGGTGGGCGGCCCAGCGGGCGAGGGCGTGGCCTTTGGAGCATCCGGCGTTGAGGACATCGATCATGGAGAGGTCACGCTCGGGATATTCGGTGCGGAGGACGGTGATACGGTTGCCGAGGCCGGTGGCATCGAGAGCGTATCGGGCTTCGGCCATGCGGGACATGGAGCCGCAGAACATAGCCTGGACGGGGTCGGTGGTGAGGGCATTTTCGAGGGGGACGACGAAGTCGATGTAGGCCATATTTTTCTCGAGCCAGCGCCGGATGCTGGCGTTGAGCGCGTCGAGGTGTTCGAGGACGATGGCGCCTTTGGTTTCCTTGTCAAAAGTAAGAACGGTGTGGCCGCGGAAATCTTGCATGGCGGTGCAGAGGTCGAGGCAGGTTTGGCGGGGCATGAGATCGCGGTGGAAAGTTTCTCCGGAGAGCGAGCGAGTGACCGCGCCATTCGAGCTGATGAGCCAGAGATCGAAGCCGAGTTGTTGAGCGATGGGCAGGGCGAAGGTGTGGCGGCGTCCGGTGACGAGGACGACTTCGATGCCGGCGGCGTGGGCGCGGCGTAGGGCGGTGAGGTCGTCGGGAGAAATTTGGAATTGAGGGTTTAGGAGGGTGCCGTCGATGTCGGAGGCAATGAGGCGGACAGGAGTGGGCTTCGCCGCGGGAGCTTCGGGTTTGAGCAATGGGACACTGGGTTGGGTCACTCTTTAGTGTAAATGCAGATCTTTCGAGTTGGCGATGATGCGGTAATGGGCCACCGTTGACATGGCCTTGACCAGCACGTAACTGTTTGCTGCACGTAAGTATGCGCTAATATGCAACTCTTAGATATGAAAACGAATGTGACGCTCAAGCTGGACGCTGATCTGCTGCGCCAGGTGCGGATTTTGGCGGCTGAAGAGGATACGTCGATCAGCGCCCTGCTGGCGGCACGTCTGGAGCAGATTGTGCAGGAGCGCAAGGCTTACCATCGAACGCGCGCACGTGCGCTGGCCCGACTGCGGGAAGGGATGGATTTGCGCTGGACACCGGCTCGCTCGCGCGAAGTGCTGCATGAGCGCTGATGCCAGCTAACCGCTGATAGGCTGGTAATAAGGTCACGATGGCCGACAAATGTACAAGACTTCTTTCTGGGATGCTCTCATCTTGCAGGCGGCAGAGCGGGCAGGCGCTGCAATTCTCTACTCTGAAGACTTGGCGGTGAAGCAACGTTACGGGGCGGTGAAAGTGTTGAACCCGTTGGTAGGCTAGGGCTTCGGCTTTGGGAAGGTCACGGACTTGGTCACCCTTTACATTGTGACGCAGACTCCAGGGGTGACATTATCTTGGAGCATCTGAGACGCAAAAACCTTCACATTGACAAGCATATGTAACAGGGATAAATTGTTTGGCCAAATGCAGTTCGTCCTGGGCCCCGTCCGCTAATTCCTTCGATGGGAGAAGAACATGAGCCGACAATCACATAAGCAAGAAGTCAGGCAGAGGCGGGAGCCAGCGCGGCTCACCGGCAAGTTAGATGCCAGCTTGTTCACCTACGCAATCGCCGCTACGGCTGCGGGAGTTGGAATGATGGCACCGCAGGCTGCCGAGGCGACGGTGGTCGCCACTCCGGCAAATATCGCGGTTCCGCACGGCGGTGGAATCATTCAGTTCGATATCAATCGGGACGGGCAAATGGATTTTGGTCTGTCCTGGGGAAGCCATTTGCCTGCGCCGGGGCACCATCGAAAGACTTGCTCTTCAAATTGTCCTCCGCCTTCCACTTCTGCGCTCACGGTAGTGCCGGCGCAGCTCACAAATGAGGTTTGGCAGAGTGGTTCCAAGGCGGGCTTTGGCGGCAGTTCCATCTATTGTGCCGCGGCCCTGGCACCTGGCAGGCGGGTTGGCCCTGCTGCAAGATTTACGGCAGGAAACAAGGGTTTGTTCTGGTACTACGCATTTTTCGGTGGCAACGTTAGCGCATGCCGATGGGGGCAGAAGGCGCCTCGCGACTCTTATATGGGCGTGAAGTTCCTCGATACCGGCGGAAATCTCCACTACGGGTGGGTAAGGGTTTCGATTGGTGGGGGCAACGTTACGATTACGGGCTACGCCTACGAGACTACGCCGAATATGGGCATCAATACCGGCGTGACTCATGGGCCGGTTGGGGATGCTCAACTGTTGGAGCCGCCCGCTCCGGGATCCGCCCCCGCGAGTCTCGGTATGTTAGCGCTGGGCGCTCCTGGGTTAGTGGCTTGGCGTCAAGAGGCCGAGCAGCAGCCAGCTTAGTTCGCGCTTAAGGAACGATTTCAAACACGGTCCCGTTGTTATAAGCGCCGCCGACTGAAGTCGTTCCATAAATATTGCCGGAACCGTCTCTGAATACATTGCCGGCAGGATTATCTCCGTCGGGAGAGCCCGTAAATTTGTGCAGAATGATTTCCTTGCCGGCGGGCGTCAGCTCGAATACTGTGCCGAACGGACCGATGAAGTTGGCATCGTAGGCCGTGGTGCCAAAAAGATTTCCGAGGCTATCCAGAAATAAACCGGTCTGAGGAAGCTGTCCGTCTTTCGAACCACCTTTGAAGCTGTAGAGAATTTTTTCTGCGCCCGCCGAGGTTATTTCAAAAACCGTTCCGAAACCGCTCGCTCCGCCGTAACCACTTGTGCCGTAAAGATTGCCTTGGCTATCCATCACCAGGCCGGCGTACGGATATTGTCCGTCTTTCGAGTTGGCCTGAAAGCCATGGAGAATTGTCTCGACGCCTGCGGGGGTGACTTGGAAGACCGTTCCGGCGAATTTGGGGCCGCCCTTATAAGTTGTTCCGTAGAGATTACCTTGGCTGTCCATGACCGGTGCACCTACCGGATTGTAGCCATCCGGGAAGCCGTTAAAACTGTACAGAACTTTTTCCTGACCAGCGGCCGTGAACTCATACACCGTTCCGTTGTTCGTCGTGCCGCCGCTGAACGTAGTTCCGTAGAAATTACCCTGACTATCTCGTAGCAGCCCAGAAGGGCTGCGGCCATCGATTTTGTTGAGCTTGAAGTTGTAGACAATTTTTTCTTCGCCTGCGGCAGTAATTTCGAAAATAACTCCGCCTCCCTGTGAACCTCCTGATGCCGTGCCGTAGAGGTTGCCTTTGCTATCCATCACCAAATTACCGCCCGGATATTCGCCGTCGGGAATTCCCTGAAATACGTGGAGTGTTCTTTCAGTCCAAGCGCCGCCAGCCTCGGCGGGAGGTGATAGCTTAAACACGGTGCCGCGATTCGGCTCGCCGCTGTTGTACGTAGTTCCGTAAAGATTTCCCTGGCTGTCCATAATCAAACTGGAGCTGGGGCTTTCGCTGATAAAATTGTGCAGGATGGTTTCGGTCTGAGCCTGAGCGGAGATCGTTGTCACGAGGCAGAAAGTGATAGCGAACGCCAGCAGAGAAATGTGCGCGGAAAATCTCGCTCTCGATGAATTCGAACACGCTTTCAATTTCATAGAACCTTCCTAACTTTGATCTTCCCTTCGCCACAGAGTTAGTGCCGCCGCGCCCAAAGCTAATGCTCCCAACGTGGGCGGTACGGACGCTTCACTTGGCTGGCCCTCGTCGCCGGCGATGATGGCTTTGTTCGGGATGGTTTCGTAGGCATAGTCGATGACGCCCAAGATACATCGATAACAACCGATATTCCGGAAGCTAAGGCGAGCCCATCCAAAGTGGGTTTTGCCAGCGATCACGAAGGAGAAGCCGAGGAAGCGGTCCTTAGCACCGTACCATGCGCCCGAATAGCCGGACTCGTAGTACAGCATGCAGTTGGCTTTGGCTTGAAAAACCTGGTTCGCGCCGATCTTTTGCCCCGCCGAGAGCGCGGCCGCGCGGGTGTGGTCCGTTCTGAAGCCGCAAGGTCCGTTCTGGTGGACGATACGATTTCCTACGACCAAAGGAAACACCTCAAGTTCGCCAAAGCCGCTGAGTTGGTAACTGTAAATGCGAAAGTCCGGCACACCGTCATTATTAAGGTCGAGATAGAAATTAAGATCGACGTTTTGGTGGACGGGCGTGTAAACGACCTCGGCCTCTGCACAAGAAGATCCGAAAGCGGCGACGGCTCCGGCAACGGTGGCGTAGGCCAGCAGGCGCTTGGTGAGTTGTGGGGCGAGATGTTGCCGTGGTTTCGTCAGGGTGTGCTTTCTCCCTTAGCGCCGCGAATTTAATGCTGGTGCGCCTGCGGCCAGCGCACCGAGGCTTGAGGGTTGTGTAGACGCTTCGGTTGAGTTGCCTTCATCGCCGGCCACGATGGGTTTTCCGGGGATGGTTTCGTAAGCGTAGCCGAGGATATCGGTGCTGTCGAACCCACCAAATCCGTGGTTCGTGAGGCGAGCCCAACCGAAGTGTTCCTTTCCGTCGATAACGAAGACCAAGCCAAGGTAGCGATCTTGAGCGAGTTGCCAGGGCCCGTTGACGGTGCTGCTGAAGCTACGGATCATACAGCTGGCTTTGGCGGTGAATTTCTTGTGCGGTCCGATTGTCGCGCCGGTTGGGAGGGCGGCGGCAGCAGCTCCGGAAGCTCTGCCACAGGCCTGGAAAGTGGTGGCAATTCTATTTCCCTGATGCAGGGGAGATACCAGAAGGCCGCCGTCGCCGCTCAGCTCATAACTATGGATGCGAAAGTCATTGATGCCATCGTGATTGAGGTCGAGAGGATACTCGTAGCTGACCTTCGCGTGTACGGGAGTATAGACAACTTCTGCACTGGCTCCTGTGGAGCCAACGAAAGCTGCCGCTCCGGCGGCGGCCGCATACGTCACCAGGCGATTGGTTAGGCGAGGACTTAGTTGCTTCGATTTATTTCTCATTTCCTATTCACTCCCTGTTGCTTCTGCGATAACGTTCGATCACTCACTCTCGCGGACCGGCTCAGGGGACCTACGTCAAGGAAGCCTGACTTTCATAGGAACGATACGTTCAAAGGCGGGTCGGGGATAGCGGAAGAAAGGCTCTAGGGGTCGCGGAAACTTCCAGGCCTGGCTGTGCCCCCAAAGCCCACGGCGAGTGTCGCCTAAGGGCGCCTCGAAGCGCGTGCTATATTCGCTTCGCATGGGGTCACTTTTCTTTTTTCTACATGGGTGGGGATTTTTGCTGCAGGTGGTGGCGATCGTGCATTTCATTCGCCGGCGTCCGGATACTTATTGGATTTTTGTCATTCTTTTTCTGGGATGGATTGGGGCGGCGGTTTACATTGTGGTGGAAGTGATTCCGGATGCGGGGCTGCTGCGGACGTCGTTTCAGGTGTTTCCGCGGCGGCGGAGGATTCGGGAGCTGGAACGAGCGATTCTGGATAATCCTTCGGCGGGAAATTATGAGGAGCTGGGATTGCTGTATCTGGATGATGGGGATTTTGCTAAGGCGCGCGGATGTTATGACCGGTCGATTGCGCAGCGATCGGATTCCGTCGATCCGTTTTACCGGCGGGGAGTGGCGGAGGTTGAGTTGGGGGATTTTGCGGGGGCGGTTCCAGATCTGGAGCGGGCGATTGAGGCCGATCCGAGTTATGACTTTCATCGCGGGATAGGGCTGCTGGCGCATGCTTATGCGCAGACCGGGCAGGCGGACAAAGCGGCGAAACTTTTTGAGCAGGCGACGAAAATTTCTACGAGTTCGGAGACTTATTACAACTACGCTTTGTTTTTGCAGGCGCAAGGGCGAGTGGGTGAAGCGCGGCAGTGGGTGCAGAAAATTTTGGACAATCGGGCGACGATGCCGGGATATCAGAGGAGGCGGGAGCGGGTTTGGTTTCGGAAGGCGTATGGGATGTTGGCGAGGTTGCGGTTGTGAAGCTGAGGAACCCAGGACCTACTCGATTACGCGAAACAAACGTGTGCTGCTGAGAGTGCCGGTTGGCGTCGTTACCTCGATGGTTCCGGTTGTCGCACCATTGGGAACCTTCGCTGTGATCTCCGTTTCGGAATCGACATAGAATGCAGCGGGCGTACCGTTAAAAGCGACGCTGGTTGTACCGGTCAAATTGTTTCCCAGGATGAGCACTCTTCCTCCGACCCTTCCCTGCGCGGGCAACGTCGCTATGAATGGAGTCAGCCCGTTGGACAGACTGAAGACAGTGCCTGCCCTGGCGGATCCTCCTGACGAAGTCGTCCCATAAAATATGCCATCGGTTGCCTGTAACAGGCTGGCATAGGGGTCAGAGCCGTCCACGCAGTTTGCCTGAGTGCAGAAATTGTAAAGGGTATCCAGAGCGCCCTTTAGATTGATTGAGAAGATGGTTCCCTGATCGTTGGATCCGCCTGCCCAAGTTGTTCCATAGAGGTTCCCATTCGCCGCTACCAGCGAAGCATAGGGGTGGGAGCCGTCGAGGCAGTCAATTCGCCCGCAAAAGCTATGCAACAAAGTGAAATTGCCGGTGGGAGTAATTTCGAAAACTGCTCCGGTGTTTTCAGCGCCGCCTGCGGAGGTTGTTCCGTAAAAATTGCCGTTATTGGCTTGCGTCAAACCGGCAAGCGAATCCTGGCCGTCAGGACAACCCGACTGAATACAAAAGGTGTGGAGAATTTTGAATTGACCAGCGGAGGAAAGCTGAAAAATCGTCCCGCCCTCGTTCGTGCCGCCACCGAAGGACGTGGTGCCAAAAAGACTCCCGTTACTTGCCAGGGCAAGACTGCCCATCGGGTACTCGCCATCGGCACAGCCTGACAAAGTGCAAAAGCTGTAGAGAGTAGTAAATTTTCCGGCGGAGGTGATTTCAAAAATGGTGCCCACATTGGCGTTCCCGCCTTCTTCCGTAACTCCATAGAAGGTGCCGAGGCCAGCCTCTATCATTGCCGTGTGAGGATAGGATCCGTCTGCGCAGTTGGGTTGGGAGCAAAAGTTATACAGCGTCGTGAGTTGGCCCGCTGGGGTAATTTTGAAGACTGTACCAACGTTGTTTGCTCCGCCGTAGAAAGTTGTGCCGTAAAGATTTCCGTCGGCAGACTGTACGAGTCCCCCAACAGCGGCTTGCCCATCGGCGCAGTCGCGTTCGGAGCAAAAAGAATAGAGCGTCGTCAGGTTTCCCGAGGGGGTAAGTTCAAAAACGACGCCGCTATCGTTGGCACCACCAATATCGGTCACTCCGTAAAGGTTGCCGTTGATGCCTTGAACGACCGGCGTGAAGACGGCATCGCCGTTCGAGCCGTCGAAGCTGGCAAGACTCGTGAAGGTTTGTGCCGGCGAAGTGATTGCGGTTGCCATGCATAACATCATTGCCATGCAAACCGTATTTTTCACGCTAATCATTCTCATAGTGCGTTACGAGGGCGCAACGTTATCCCAGGCCCGAGCACCTGTCAAGCATGCAAAGCAGCGTGCAAAACTTGCGTGGCTGGACACTATTAGGATTCCTAGGTCCGGCGTCTTCGCTCGCCGCCCTGCCTAGTTTGGTGGCGGCCTGCCCAAGGCAGCACAGTCAATACCTGTCGCTGGTGTCGATGTTGAAGCCGAGGATGGCGTTGACTTCTACGGGCTGGGCGCCGCGGGTGGCGGGACGGAATTTCCAGCTGGGAAGGGCGGCCATGATTTGGGCGGTCATGGTGGCGGGGCCGGGTTCGAGGACTTGCAGATCCTTTAAGTTGCCGCTGGCATCGAGTCTGCATTTTATTACGACGCGGGCGTGAGGCAATCGCATGGGAAGGTCGGTGCGAAGTTGTACTGGTCCGACGAAAGCTCCAGCGTGCGAGTCGGAATTGGCTTCAGCGTACTGCATCACGACGGTACCGATGTTGGTATCGACGTAGACGGTGTAGTTGTCGCCGGGAAGTTTGCCGTAGAAATCGAATGCGCCGCCGGAACGCGAGGTGGCGACGATGGTGATGGCGGGGCCGGGGTCGCCTTTGACAGTGGAGCGTCCGGGGGCGGAGGGGACGTTGCTGTTGCCGGAATCGAAGCTGGGAAGGTTGACGACGTTGGTGCTGTCGCCGCGAATGTCGACGCCGGGAGCGGCGGGGGTTCCGGTGGGAGCGGCTCCGGCGCCGCCGGGGCCGGGGGTGGGGGAGATTCCGCCGCGAGCGTTAGGGTCGGAGCCATGGGCGGTGCCAGATTTTCCAGCGCCGGTGGCTTCGCCCGTGAGGCCGCTGCCGGGGCCGGAGCCAGCGCCGATGCCGCCACCGCCACCGGAGCCTCCGATGCCGGGTTTGTCGCCGCCGGAGGGTGACATGGCGAGCGAGCCTTTGCCGCCGTTGCCAGGCATGCCGGGTTTGGAGCCAGGGTCGACGGACAGGACGATGCCGGAATTGTCGCTGCTCCCGCCTGCGCCCTTGGGCGGGGCGAGAGCTGAGCCTACGTCGCCGGGGCCACCGAGGCCTGTGCCTTTTCTGCCGGAACCTGAGAGCCCTGAGCCTGAACCCGTTGAGGGTGGAGGCGGAATGATGTTGTTGGCGAGAAGGCCTCCGTTACCTGAACCGCCGGAATTTCTGTTGCTGGAGCCGGAGGCGGTGCCTAAGCCGACTGAGGGCGGTGGGGGAACGATTCCAGAAGGGCCGATGGAAGATCCGGCGAAATTTCTGGATGAGGATCCGGAGCCGCCAGGGGATGCGTTTGTCCCTGACACGGAGGGTGGTGGTGGAATTACATTTGAGGCTTGGGATTGACCTGAGGAAGAACGTCCTGAGGGTGATCCGCCGGGGTTGGAGTTTGAACCTCCGACGGAGGGTGGAGGTGGGATGACGTTGGTGGCGAGCGAGGTGCCGGATCCGCCCGATGAGTTCCGAGAGGATCCAGCGACGCTGGAGGGAGAAACGTTGGGCGGGGGTGGAACGACGTCCTGGGTGCCAAAGAGTTTGCCGATGATGCTGCTGACGATGGATCCGTTGGCGGCTTGGGTGGGAGGAGGAGGAACGATATGCGGGGCGGAGGAAGGGACGGCGCCGCTTTCGAGGCGGCGGAGGTCGCGGGCGGAATCGGCTGAGGGCGCGGGCGCGACGACGGAGGGCGCGGGTAGATTCAGTCGTGCAGTGCGCGAGGATTCGCGTTCGGGGGCGGAGACGGGTGGAGGGACGACGGCGAGGTTGTTCATCTGGACGCGCGATGGAGAAACTTCGCGAGTGACGGTGGATGGGGCGGGAGCGATTACGGTTCCGATGAGCGCGGGAGCGGAACGGGCCTGATCGCGGGAGACGCGGGTGGATGCGGGAGCGATCACGGTCGAGTTCAGAGACGGCGCGGTGCGGGCGTGGTCGCGTGAGGCGCTGGGTGCGGGGGCAATGATGGAGGAATCGAGGCGCGGGGCAAAGAGGGTGTGGTCGGATGGCCCGTCCTTATTCGCAAGCACGGGCGCTGGGGCAACGATGGAGTTGTTCAGAGAGAGTGCGGCGCGGGATTGATCGCGCGCGATGTTGGCGGGCGCGGGTGCAATCACGTTGGCAGGGAGAGTGGGCGCCGCGACGGAAGAGTGCAGGCCTTCGGACGGAGGCGGTCCGGGGATGGATTTGAATTTGAGCAGATTGGCGACGGCTTCAGAGGACGATTGGAGTTTGAGATTGGGAGCGTCGACAACTTTCGGAGTGAGGGATGCGCCGCGGGCGACGCGAATGGTCTGCGTGCGGTGATGGGCTTCCTGTCCGCCGGCGCGACCGGTGGCGCCCGATTGAGCTCCGCCCAAATCTTCGGTGCGGGGAAGTTCGTCGGCGGAGTAGTAGATGACTTCATCGGGTTGGAGGCGGGGTGCGGCGTAGGGACGAAGGCGGGCGATTTCGCGGGGAATGACCATCAGAACAAAAATGAACAATGCCTGTAGCAGGAGGGACGCGATAAAGCCGCGGTTGGGGCGGATGCCGAAAGGGGCTTCGCCGGCGAGACGTGCGCCGGAGCGAGCGAAGGCGGGACGGATGTTGGTGGTAAATTCGTGCCAGCGCGGAGACCACTCGACGAGGAGCTTGGGAGCGTCGTGGCGGGTGGTCAGTTCTACGAGTTGGAGAGTTTCGATCACGTTGAAATCGAGTTAGAAATGCGGAGCCTAAGAGCGCGATAATAATCGTCCGTCTTCGGTGTGCCTGAAGGCACTCCTTGATACGAATCCCAAGTTAAGAGGCCTAAGTGTTTGTCCCCCGACAATTGGATTGGAAACAAATTGAGAGCAAGTGCAACGCTTGCCTGAGAGCTAGCTGCCCTCCTTGAAAATGATTTCAATTCTATCGCCCAATGCGGTTTCTGTTTCAGCTATTACGTTCACGGGCAATTCCAGAACAGACGCGGCTTGCAGGCGGATGGGGGAAAAACGCCAGGGCTGGAGATTGCTTTCGAGATGGACCACGGTGCCATCCCGGTCTAGATAGATTACGTCGAGGGGGAAGGTCATGGCAAGAGTATGAACGCCGCGACAGGGGCGAATCCAGAGGCCGCAGCCGTTACGGAAGTCATCTTTGGGGGTGCCGAGCAGACCGCGGAGGCGGGTCCAATGAGTTTGGGCGACAGAGACATGAGTGGCAAGGAATCGCTGACGGGTTTGGTTGAAGGCCTGGGCGGGTGGTTGCATGATTCCCTTTTGTAATCGCTGATGCGGCGTTTAAGTTGATTTTCTTTCGCCCCTTTCAGGGCTTATTACAACCCTCCCAGTCTACCCACGGTTGGCGCCGTGGGCTGCATTCGTGCGCCGCTCCGCGGCTTTACGAACTCTCCTCAGAAAAGTTGACCACATTGCTTACCGGTCAAAGTCCCACGTTTGATGTCCCAACTACTTGGCGGTGAGGGAGTGGTATGCCTGAATTAGTGCGGGACCGATGGTGACGAAGAGGAACGGAACCAGAATGAAAATGACGAGGGGAGGAACCATCTTGATGGTCGTCTTGGCGGCCTGCTCTTCGGCGCGCTGGCGACGTGCGGTGCGTAAAGAGTCGGAATGAACGCGCAGGGCTTGCGCGATGCTGGTGCCGAAGCGGTCGGTTTGAATGAGGGTGCCGACGAGGGAGCGAATGTCGTCGACGCCAGTGCGTTCGACGAGATTGCGAAGGGCTTCCGCGCGGGGCTTCCCGGCGCGCATCTCGAGGTTGACCAGATGAAATTCGTCACTGAGATCGGGATGGGCGTGGTGCAAATCTTTGCCGACGCGCATGAGAGCCTGATCGAGGGCGAGTCCGGCTTCGACGCAGATGACGGTGAGATCAAGAGCGTCGGGGAGAGCGATGCGAATGCGGCGCTGACGGTCTTTGATCATGCGCTTCAGAAAAAAGCGGGGAATAAAGAAACCGAAGGCGGGGACGCAGACCAGCAACGGGACGCTGTCGACGCCAGAGAAAACGATGACCCCGGCCAGGCCGAGGAAGGCGAGCATGATACGGGCGCCGAAATAGTAGCTGACATGGCGGGATTCGCGGAGTCCGGCCTGGATGAGCCAGACGCGGGTGCGGGAGACGTCGGAGGGAGACAGTGGGATGGCTTTGCTGAGAGGATCGAGCGCCTGCTCGATGCGCTCTCTTACTTTGATGGCGGGCTTTTCCGGCGTCATGGCGGACTGACCGCCGAGGGCGCGCAAGCGGGCTCCAAGCACGGAACTGGGGGTGACGGCGGCTGCCCCGAAGGCGAAGACCACTAGCACTACGGTGATGAAGACGACGATGGTGAGGATTAGCGGCATGATTTGATCTGTTTACAGCGACCTCAACGGCTGAAGCCGCTCTGAACACAGCGCAATTATCGCAGCGCTGAAGCGCTGCGCCACCCAAAATCGATTTACGAAATGTTTTTTCATCCTCATACCTGAATCTTAATAATCTTGCGGATCACGAAATAGCCTACGGTCTGCAGGCCGATGCTGAGCACCAGCAAGGCGTGGCCGATGGGATCATAAAAAAGCGGGTGAACGAACTCCGGACTGAACACTGCGAGAATTGCGACGACGGTTGGAGGCATTCCCATGAGCAACAGCATGGTAAGGCGCCCTTGAGCCGTGTGGACTTTGACCTGGCGCTGAATTTTGAAGCGTTCTCGGATGACGTAGGAGAGGTTGTCGAGGATTTCCGCGAGATTGCCACCGGTTTCACGTTGCAGCATGACCGCGGTGACGAAGAATTTCACGTCGACCAAGGGGACGCGCTCGGTGAGGTTCATGAGGGCGTCGCGGACAGGCATGCCGAATTTTTGCTCTTCGAAGAGTTTGCGGAACTCGCTGGAGAGTGGCTCGGCGATTTCGTTGGAGATCATTTCGAGGGCGGTGGTGAAGGCGTGTCCGGCGCGGACAGCGCGGGCGAGGGTGTCGATGGCTTCGGGAAAGAGTTCTTCAAATTTTTCGAAGCGCTTCTGGCGGCGATAGGAGACGAACGAGTAGGGAAGGAATCCGCCGATGATGAGTGCGGCCCAGGCGATGGCGAGATTGTTGGTGTAAAGGATGGTGGCGAGTCCGGTGGCGACGCCGCAGAGGGCGCAGAGCATGAGAAAATTGCCGGCGCGGAATTTCATTCCCGCTTGCACTAAGGCTTCCTGGATGGCGGAGACGCGGGCTGAACGGCGGAGCAGGGTGTCGAGTGCCGGAATCTTGCTGAGTTGCTCGTCGCGGAGGAGAGCGAGTTCCTCGTTGGGATCCCGTTCCGGAGCTTTCTGGACGGTGGCAAGGCGGTCTTTGATAAGGCGTGCGCGGGCGTTGCGCTGGTCGATGAGCGAGCCGGCGACGAAGGCGGCGAGCGCGACGAAGATGAAGACGAGAAGTGCGATCAGGGCTGGCATGGGGAATGTTTTCCAAGGTTCTCGGACAAACGAAGGAACCGCCATGGACCCTCAGCGGCCAAAGCCGGTCCTAAAGCAATCCGGTTATCGCAGCGATGAACCGCTGCGCCACCCAAAATCAAGAGCGTCGACCGGGGGCTGAAGCCCCAATCCATATCTGGTTTTCTACGCAGCGCTGAAGCGCCGCTCTTCAACGGTAATGTCGGCATTCCCAAGCTTTTCTCCATGGTGATGGCGAGGCTGATGCGTTTCGTCTTCATATTTCGGTCTTTGATTCGAATAAGGCGGGGCGAAGGCGGGCGCCGCCGGTGGCCAGGCGATCGGCGAACTGGGGGCGAATTCCGGTGGCGCGGAAAGTGCCGCGGACCTTGCCAGTTTCGTCGATAGCACGGCGTTCAAAGGTAAAAATATCCTGCATGCTGATGAGTTCATCCTGCATGCCGGTGATCTCGGAGATGGCGACA
>Ga0210389_10000202_pt1 | contig 62407 bp, 54 predicted proteins | sample IncBWH28OmetaG_FD_160127 | JGI IMG/M metagenome (GOLD analysis project Ga0210389, IMG submission 160127) | Forest soil microbial communities from Barre Woods Harvard Forest LTER site, Petersham, Massachusetts, United States - Inc-BW-H-28-O ... | reverse complement strand
GGCGAGCCCGTGGGAGAGAAGACGTTTACCTGATTGTAGCCACGATCGGCGACGTAGAGGTTGCCCTGGGCATCCACGTCGCAATCTTCGCCGAAGGAAATGGCTGCGCGCGGCGTTTTGTCGGCGGCTGGGGAAGCGGGGGGCGCACCGATGACGGCCAGTTGCTTTTCGTGGGAGTCAAACACCGCGATCCCGACAGCGGGAGAAGCGAGGAGATAATATTTCCCGTCCTTGCCGTGCCGAAGGGCGCGCAATCCTGGGCCGATGGACGGGAAAACCCTGCGACGAGCCATGAGTTGGTCGTCAACATCCGAGCCTGTGGCCGCGAGTGCGATACCAAGGACACAAGTAGCCGCCGCGGCGGCGAGGAATTTTCCGGATTTACGATGCATGATTTCTCAGATTACGGCCAACGGTCCGTGGTTGCCTCACTGGATAAGAAGTTGCCTTGAAGTTGCTGAAAAACGAAACGGTCAATCGATGCGCAGCCGGAGCCGCTCGATGGATTTGGCGGCCAAGCGGCCGGCCTCATTACGCGGCGCGGCTTCGTCCGTTTCGATCAGCACCGCGTTCATTTGAATATCGCCCGTGGCGACTTCGAAGCGCGCGGGCAGGCCGTCCAGAAATTTCTTGATGATGCCCCCGCGGTCCATGCCGATCACGCCGTCGTGCGGCCCGGTCATGCCAACGTCGGTGATGTAGGCGGTGCCTTTGGGCAGGACATGCTCGTCGGCAGTGGCCACGTGGGTGTGCGTGCCCACGACGGCGGTGACGCGGCCGTCGAGATACCAGCCGAGGGCGATTTTTTCGCTGGTGGTTTCGGCGTGGATGTCCACCAGGATGAAAGCAACGTCAGCGGGAACCTTGGCCAATTCCTCGTCGGCCTTGCGGAACGGGTCATCGTTGGCCGCAAGGAAAACACGCCCCTGCAGGTTCAGCACGGCGAACTTCACGCCTTTTTTGGATTCGCCCACAAACAAACCGCCGCCGGGATTGATGGCCGCGAAATTCGCGGGACGAAGCAGCCGCGGCTGGTGGGGAATATAGTCGATAATTTCCTTGCGGTCCCAGCTGTGATTGCCGCCGGTGAGGACTTCAATGCCGAGGCCGAGCAACTCTTCGGCGATTTTCGGAGTGATGCCGAAGCCGGAGGCGGAATTTTCGCCGTTGGCGATGACCAGATCGATCTTGCGGTGCTCGACGAGGTCGGCAAGGCGCTCCTGAACGATGTGGCGTCCGGGAGAGCCGACAATGTCTCCGATGAAGAGAGTGCGCATAGTTGAAAAACGCGATCAGTTAACAGCGATCAGATAGCAGGAAGCTACAACCGCGGACCATTTACTTTGCAGGTAGCGGGCGACGAATCGCTGTAAACAGAAAAATGGAGCGGACTGCTTGGCCGTGGGTTACTAGGCCGTGAACCTCTGAAATAGGTGGGTACCACGAGTCGACCATTAGGCTTTCCTGCCCCGGCCGCGGGTTTCGTTCCACTGAAACTCGCCGGCGGGACAGGCCGTGCACACAAGCCGACTATCCGCAGCACCCCAGAGATTCGTTACGGTTCAAACGGCTTTCGCGACCACACCTGCTTCGAAGTACCGCTCCGGGAACCATTATCCTCTCCCAGAGAAGTTCCGTCCAATCGGGCGCAGGAATAGTTCGCAAGGTGCGGCGCCGGGCAGGTTAGCCGAAGTGGCGATAGTCGGCCCAGAACTCTGGCCAGGACTTCTTCAGGCCGGTGCAGACGTAAATGCCGGTATAGTCGCGCGTCTCTTCGTTTTCCACGCCGAAGCGGTTCCAGGCACGGGCCGCGACCCGGCAAGAATCGAAGTTCCTGGCGAGGAAGCCGTAGGAGTGCCCCAGAACAATCAAGGTATCTGGCGGCGGGTCGCCGTAGCCCCGGGCCCAGAACGAATTGACGCCGCTGATGGCGGGCGGAAGGCTGTATCTGGGGCCGTACAGATTGATAGCGCCGGCTTCGCCATAATTGCCCGCGAGAATTCCGAGGTGCGCGCGTTGGTCGGGAGGAAGGGAGTCGCGGATTTGAGCGACGGTTTCGACCAACTCCGGCCAGCCCATCTCTTCAACGAAATCGCCTTGCACCTTGCTGGCGACATCCCACCATTTCGAATGGACTGGCGCAAGAGGAAGCGCGAGGGCCGCGGCGATCACGATATCCACTGCCAGGACAAGCAGCGCAACGGCGCGGAGTGCGGTGGCCCAGCCGCGATGGAGCGAACCGAGCCAGGTTTCTCCCCACACGCTTCCCGCGGCGTAGACCATCGGATAGGCGGCGGCGAAATAATAGACGCGGCCTTTCAGGATGACGAAGAGTAGCAAGGGAACCACGAACATCCAGCCGATGGCGCGGAGGCGTTTCCCGGCTGGCGCGAAGAAGCAGTAATAAAGCCCGGCGAGGCAGAGCGGGAACGCCAGCAGGGTCATCTTTAGCTGGTCGGGAAGGAAATTTTGTGTTCTGCCCTGGCGGACATCGCGCTCGTGGATGTGCTTAAGAAAGTCCACGGAGATGAAATGGTTTTGCGCCTGCCAGAGGAGATTGGGAAGGAAAATCAGGATGGAAAGCGCGACCCCATACCAGAGCCATTTGCAACGCAGGTATTTTCGTGCATCGGTGAGGATCACACCGGCGACGATGCCGACGGCAAACACACCCATCGTATATTTCGAAAGCATGCCGAACCCGATCGCGGCCCCGATGGCGAGCCACCAGCGCGGATCGCCGGAGACGAGCAGGCGCGCCATGAAATAAGCGGCGAGCACCCAGCAGAGATAGTCGAAGGAGACGTACTGCATCAGAGCGCCGCCACCGAGACAGAACGGCACGCCGGCGAACGCGGCAACGAGTTGCGCGCCGCGGCCTCCACCCATCTCTTTGGCCATCAGACCTGTAAGCACGAGGGCGACGGCTTGCGCCAACGCAGCAAACAGGCGAAAGCCCGGGAGCGTGGGCCCGAAGAGAATCAGCGAGAGGCGGCCAAAGAAGGGCGTTACCGGCGGGTAGGCGACGTAGCCCCAGGCGAGGTGGCGGGCGTCGTCGAGCGTTGCGAGTTCATCACGGTGGATCCCGTAACGTTGTCCAACAAGCATGTGAACGATAACCGTGACGAGGGCGAGATAAATCAGCAGTGCTGTGTCGCCAAACCAAAACGAATCGCTTGCCGCGGTTTTGGAATTTACTGTCCGTGCATCAGAGGTGATGTTCGAATCCAAGGCGCAAGACTCCCAATGGGAATTTTCGCGTCGTGCAGAGTGAACAGATGATAGCAGCAGAAAAGCACGCGGTGGAGACGGAACAAAAAACTGCCGCCTCTCGATACCGGGAAGCGGCAGTTGGATTATCAGTCGAGGTGTGAATCAGGGCTTGGTTGGCGGCGCAGGTGGAGCTTGTTCCTTGGGAGCAGCCTTGGGCTGTTCAGTTGGCTGTGCTTTCGGAGCATCCTTCGGAGCTTCCTTTGGTTGCTCCTTGGGGGCCGCCTTCGGTTCGATCGAGATCAGTTCGACCTCGAAAACGAGCGTGGAGTTCGGGCCGATTGGAGAGCCGGGCGCGCCACGCTCGCCGTACGCAAGATCGGAGGGAATGAAGAGCTGCCACTTGGAGCCGGCGGGCATGAGTTGGATCGCTTCCGTCCAGCCTTTGATGACGCCACCGACGGGAATCTTCAGAGGTTCGCCGCGCTTGTAGGAGCTGTCGAATTCAGTGTTGTCCACCAAGGTACCGCGGTAGTGGCAAAGCACGGTGTCTTCCGCGGTGGGCTTGGGGCCAGTGCCTGCTTTAATGATTTTGTATTGCAGGCCGCTGGGGAGCGTGACCACGCCTTCCTTGGTTTTGTTGGCGGCGAGGAAGGCTTCTCCGGTTTTCTTGTTCTCAACGGCAGCTGCCTTAGTCTTCGCTTCTTCCTTGCCGCGAACTTCTGCCTGTAATGTGGTCAGCGCAGTTTTGGCTTCCTCGTCGGTGAGGAGAAGTTTGCTGCCGGTGTAAGCGTCCTTCAGCGCGCGGTACAACACGGCAGGATCGACCTCAACGGAATCCCGCTTCAGGTTTTTGCCGATGTTCATGCCAATGGCGTAGCTGGCCTTTTCTTTCTGGGTTTTCAGTGTAAGAGGGGCTTGAGTTTTCGCGGCCGCGGCCGTACCTGTTTTTGCCGCTGGCGTCTGAGCGGGTTTTGCCGCAGTGGCTGGCTTCGCTGCTGCAGGCGGGGTTGTGGGTGAATTCGCGGCCGGAGTTTGCTGGGCCGGAGTGCCGGCGGCCAGGAAAAGTCCCACGGCGGCGAGAGAGGTTGCAATCAATGATGGTTTAGACATAGGCAAGTATTGTTGCATCCCCCGCGCCCGGCGACAAATTGAAAGGGGCGGCGTGTGTGACTCGCGTGCAACTGGGGCCTTCGCTACAATGGCTGCGCAAGCGAGGAGATGACCGAGATGAATTACCGGCGGTTTGGACGGACGGGATGGAATGTCAGCGAAATTGGATACGGGATGTGGGGGTTGGCGGGCTGGACGGGCTCGGATGACGCGGAGTCATTGGCCTCTTTGCGTCGAGCGATTGAGCTTGGCTGCAATTTTTTTGATACCGCCTGGGCCTACGGCGACGGCAAGAGCGAAGAGATCCTGGGGAAGATCGTCCGCGAATTCAAGGGGAACAGCTCGGTCGGCGGGCCGGATAAGCATTTGTATGTCGCGACGAAAATTCCGCCGAAGAATCGCCGCTGGCCGAGCCGCCGCGATTTTACGCTGGAGGATTGCTACCCGCCGGAGTATATCGAGGAGTACATCGAGAAAAGCTTGAAGAACCTGGGACTCGAGACGATCGACGTGATGCAACTCCACACATGGGAGGACCGTTGGCTGAACGATGAGAGATTGCCTCGGGCGATCGAGAACATGAAGAAGAGCGGGAAAGTGCGGGCGTTCGGGCCAAGCTTGAATCGCTGGGAGCCGTCGAATGGAATTCGCGCGGTGCTGGAAGGACACGCCGAGGCGGTGCAGGTGATATACAACATTTTCGATCAGAATCCAGAGGATGCGCTGTTCCCGATTTGCCGGATGAAGGGGACGGCGGTGATTGCGCGGGTGCCGTTTGACGAGGGCACGCTGACGGGAACCTTGACGCTGGATTCGAAGTGGCCCGCGGACGATTGGAGAAATACCTATTTTGTGCCGGAAAATTTGAAGTCCAGCGTGGCGCACGCCGAGGAGTTGCGGCCGCTGGTGCCGACCGGCAACACGATGGCGGAAATGGCGCTGCGTTTTATTTTAAATAATCCCGACGTGAGCGCGATTATTCCGGGAATGCGGAAACTCAAGAACGTGGAAGCGAATATCGCGGCGGGGAAAGCAGGCGGACTGCCGGCGGAGTTGCATAAGAAATTGCGGGCGCACCGGTGGGATCGCAATCCTACGACGTGGTCGCAATGAGCGAGGCGAACATGAGCCAAAGCATCAAGGTGGATATTTATGGCCAGATGTATCCAATCAATGCGGAACTGGACGAGGCCTACGTCCGGAAGATTGCCGCTTACGTGGACGAAAAAATGCGGTTGATTTCAGACGCGGCGAGGACCGTGGATACGCAGAAAGTGGCGGTGCTGGCTGCTTTGGCGATTGCGGATGAGTTGCACCGGGTGCGGGAAGAACGCGGGGAACGCGAGGAGATTCTGAAGGAACAAGCAGAGCGGTGCCTGACGCTGGTGGAGCGCGCGTTGCGGAAGACGGAATAAGAGAAGAGATCTAACTCAGAGACACAGAGCACGCAGAGAAGAATGCGGAGTTTAAGGAAGATCGGCCCGCCTCGGAAAGCGGGCCCTACACGAGCCGGATTAGCTGGCGCGTAAAGCGGCGCCAAGTTGTTGTTCCAGGGCAGAGATAATTCGGGTGGAGAAATCGTTGATCTGCGCTTCGGCCAGCGTGGCTTCGCGGCTTTGGAAGACGACTCGCACGAGGAGCGAGAATTTTCCCACGGGGACGTTTTTGCCGCGGAAGAGGTCGGCGGCTTCGATGGAAACAATTTCAGGAATGCCCAACGAGCGGATGGTTTGTTGCACCTGGGCAAACGTTACGCCGTCCTCCAGGAAAAGCGAGAAATCGCGCTCGACGCCGGGGAAACGCGGCAACGGTTCGTAGCGGCGATTATTTTTCACGCCGTAGTACATGCAGTAGAGCGGACCGAGATGGATCTCCGCGAGAAATACATCCTGACGAAACTTGAATTTTTCGGCGACACGTTTGGCGAGTTGGCCGGCCGAGCCGAGCGCAGCGCCGCCTTCCTTCCCGAGAAAAATCGCGCCGCGGCGGGCGGGGTTCAGCCAATCGGGGCCGCCATGCTCCCAGCGGAGGCCGCCGGAGAGGGCGCCGATGGCGTCGAGATCGCCTTTGAGATCGGCGAAGGCGTAATCGCGGGGCGAATCGTAGAGAGCCTGCGGGCGCGCGGCACCGGTCGCGCCAATGGAAAGGACTCGCGTTTCCACCGGTTTGCCATCCACAAAACGATAATGGCTGCCAATTTCAAAAAGGCGCGCGTTGCGCTGGCCGTGATTCAAATTCCATTCGATTGCGGCCGCCAGGGTGACTGTTCCGGTGGAGCGCAGGACACCGGCTTCTTCGGAGAGCGGATTCACGAGCTTCGCCGGTACCGCGTCGAGCGGACGAAAGAGTTCGTTGCGTTCTTCGGCGATGTGGGGAATCGTCAGCGCCTCGTGATAACCCAGGCCGATGAGGCGTTCGCGAAGGCGCGTTTCGGCTTCATGGTGCGGTAACCGCGCGGCGCCGGAGCGGGAAGCGGGCAAGCGAGCTGGAAATTTGTCGAGGCCGTAAACGCGGGCAACCTCTTCGATGAGATCGATTTCGCGCTCGACGTCCGCGCGCCACGATGGTTGCGTGCATTCCCACGCGGCGAGCAGCGAATCCGCCGCGCCGCGGGTCTGATCCACGCGCACGGGAGCGAAGCCCAGCGCGGAGAGAATTGTTTCCAGATCCTTGTCCGGCACATCGGCTCCCATGACACGCAGGAGTTCGGCGCGGGTGATCGTGATTTTCTTTGCGGCGCGTTTGCCGGGATAGACGTCAACCACACCCGAGAGGAGCTCTCCGCCGGCAAGCTGGAGAATCAGTTCCGCGGCGCGGCGAGAGGCGAATTCCGCCATTTCGGGATCGGCGCCGCGGCCGAAACGGGTGCTGGCTTCGGTGTGTAGACGCAGAGAGCGGGCCGAGCGGCGGACGGAGATTGGATCGAACCAGGCGCACTCGATAAGCACATTTTTCGTGGAGAAGGAAATTTCCGTTTCGGCGCCGCCCATGATGCCGCCGATGCCGATGGGGCGAGAGCCGTCGCCGTCGCAAACCATGCAGACGCTGGGATCAAGCGTGCGCTCAATGCCGTCGAGCGTTTTGATTTTCTCGCCGGGCTTGGCGCGGCGAACGACGATGCTGTGATCGCGAACCTGGTCGTAATCGAAGGTGTGAAGGGGATGGCCGAGTTCCAGCATCACGTAGTTGGAAATATCCACGACGTTGTTGATGCTGGCGGTTCCGACGGCTTCTAGGCGGTCTTTTAGCCATTTTGGTGAGGGCTGAATTTTCACGCCGCGAATTACCCGCGCGGTGAAGCGTCCGCAAAGCTCTGGAGTTTCGATCTTGACCTTGACGGCGTCAGTGGCCTTCGCGGTTTTGGATTCCGCTGGTTTCGGCGAATTGATTTTCACCGGTAGCCGGCAGATGGCGCCAACTTCGCGGGCGATGCCGAGCATGCCGAGGCAGTCCGGGCGATTCGAAGTGATTTCCGCGTCGATCACCGCGCCGTGCGCGCCGTTTTCGATGGAGGCGATATTCGTGCCGGAAAGAGCCAGCCGCGAGGCGGCTTCCTCTGGCGAGGCGGTGAGGTCGACAAACTCTTTCAGCCAGTTGTAGGAAACCTTCATGCGCTTTTCCTGTCGTAATCCAGTTTGCCGGCGTACACGCGCGTGCGGTAATCCATGCGGACAACTCCGCCCTGATGATGCGCGTCGAAAAGTCTGCGCAACTCCTTCATCATCGGTTCGAATTGCGGATGTCCCGCGGGCGGCGCATAGGAACTGCTGCGCAGGCGCCCGCTCAGACCTTCAAAATCGAACTCCTGGAAATTGGGCAGCGCGTGGGACGTAAATTCATTTGCACCGTAAAATTCCAGCATCTGCTCGGCGCGCGGGTAGCTTTCGCTTACTTTGGCGTAGTCCGTGCCGAAGCGGTTCAACAATTCTTCATACTCGCGTAGGAACGCGGTTTCATCCAGCAATCTCTCGTTCCAGATGACCAGGACGCGGCCCCCAGGTTTTAAGATGCGGTGAAACTCGTTGCGCGCCGCTGGCATTTGAAACCAGTGGAACGCCTGGCCTGCTGCGACGAAGTCAACAGAATCGGAAGGAAGCGTGGTGGCTTCGGCGGAACCCGCGATGCTCGTAAAGTTTGGATAAGCGTCCAGGAATTCTTCGCCCGCCGCGCGCATTTCGGCGTTGGGTTCAACACCGAAGACGCGATTACCGAAATCAACGAATAGCTTGCTGAGCAGGCCTGTCCCTGAGCCGATGTCGGCGACGACATGTTCGGGGCGAAAGTGAGTCCAGGTTTGCAGCAGCGGTAGGATCTCCACCGGGTAGCCGGGGCGGTAACGAACGTAATCTGTTACGCGGTTGGAGAAGCGATGTTTGGCGTCGGTGAAGCTCATGGAAATTGTTTCAAAAAGCGCACGTCGTTCTGGAAAAAGACCTGGATGTCGTCGATGCCGTACTTGAGCATCGCCAGGCGATCCATGCCCATGCCGAAAGCGAATCCGCTGACTTTTTTCGCGTCGTAGTTCACGAAGCCATAAACCGCGGGATCGACCATGCCCGCGCCGAAGAGTTCGATCCAGCCAGAGCCTTTGCACTTGCCGCAGGTTTGGCCGGAGGCCGCGGTGCCGCTGCCCCCGCAAAAAATGCAGGAGACGTCGAACTCCACGGAAGGTTCCGTGAACGGAAAATAGCTGGGGCGGAAGCGCGTTTTCACGCTTTCGCCGAAAAACTGCTTCACGAAATATTCGATGGTGCCGGTGAAATCGCAGAAGGTGATGTCCGTGTCGACCGCGAGGCCCTCGATCTGGTGGAATACGAAGGAGTGAGTCGCGTCGGGATTGTCGCGGCGATAGACCTTGCCGGGGACGATGACGCGCACCGGAGGCCGGCGTTTTTCCATGGTGCGAATCTGTACGGGTGAAGTGTGAGTGCGGAGAAGCAGCGGCCCGGGGGCGCCTTTGGGCAGGTCGAGATAGAAAGTGTCCATGTCGTCGCGGACGGGATGATGCTCGGGAATGTTCAGCGCTTCGAAATTGTAATAGGGCGTCTCGATTTCCGGGCCTTCGACGACGGAGAAGCCGATGGAGAAAAAGATGTCTTCGATCTCCTGCATCACCGTGCGGACCAGGTGATGTGAGCCAATCGGACGAATCACGCCGGGGAGAGAGAGGTCGATGCGATCTTTTGCGGAGGCACCTTCTGCTGATAATTTCTCGGCAACCGCTCGGAAAGCTTCAAGGGCGCCTTCAATGTGCTGTTTGAGTTTGTTGAGCTCTTGGCCGACTATCGGCTTCAAGGCAGGAGGAGAAGATTTAAGCCAATTCTCGCTGACTAATGTAAGTACGCCTGACTTCCTGCCCAACCAGGCATTTTTCAACAAATTCAGATTTGCTTCGTCGATGGTTTTCGACGCCGCTTCTTTTTCGAAGCGGGCTTTCACCTCGTCGAACAATTTCACAATCGCAATCGGGCCATCTATCCCGAGTGCGGCGAGAGTTTTTTCGATTGGATTATCCACAGTAGGCATGGTCGATAGATAGATTACACCGCAAGGGCACGATATATCGTGCCACTACAGATGAAAAGTGGGAGAAGCAGATCCCTCACCCACAAACGGCGTGGGTTCGGGATGACGGGTCTGCAGCCTTACTTCTCCTTCGAGGGCGGGGCAAGCCCCGCCCCTACAAGGTACGGAGAACTACGCCTTCTTGGCTGCGGGCTTGGGGGTTCGCTTAGGCATGAACGCTTTTGCCTTTTCGGCGAGTTGCGTGAAGCCAGCGGCGTCCTTGACGGCGATATCGGCCAGGACTTTGCGGTCGAGGGCTATGCCCGCGGCTTTTAAGCCATGGATGAGTTGGCCGTAGGTGATGCCATTCTGGCGGGCAGCGGCCCCGACGCGCTGAATCCACAAGCGGCGGTACTGGCGCTTTTTCACGCGGCGGTCGCGTTTTGCGTAGCGATCCGCGCGATTGGCTGCTTCCTGTGCTGACTGGTAGAGCTTGCTCTTGGTGAGGAAAAAGCCCTTGGTCCGCTTGAGATACTTCTTGCGCCGGGCCCGGCGTTTAGTGCCGCGTTTTACGCGTGGCATGGGTTTGCTCCTTTTTCTTGCTGTGCATCAGGAATGCTGGACCGAGGGATTGCGGTTGTGGCCGCGGAAACCCTCAGGCCTGAAGGCCTGAGCTACAGATTTTCCTGGAAACGAAACGGGTTGCGGAGAGACGCGGAAATGCGCCATCGCAACGGGTTTGTTTCCGAGGTGTTTGTAGTTGCCTTGCGGCTTGGCCACCTGAAGGTGGCCGCTACATGTGCGCTCTCCGAAGAGAGCGGAACGGCCGGCAGGCACCCGTGTAGCACTGCCTGGCACGCTGTTGCGAAACCGGAGTTTCGCAATTCTTGACTAGCCGAGACGAGCCCGGCCAGTCAAAACTTGTTACAGCAAAGAATCCTAGAAGCCGTACGGCAGCATCTGCCGGGTCTTGAGCGTGTCCGCCTTGCTGACCTGCGCGAGCTTCTTAAGCTTGCGCATGCGCTTGGGCGCTTTTGTGCCGAGCAAGTGGCGCTTCCCGGAATGCATGCGAAGAATCTTGCCGGTGCCGGTGATCTTAAAGCGCTTCTTGGCGCCGCGATGGGTCTTCAGCTTCAGCTTGGGCTTCGTGGAATTGCGTGGCATTGCTTTGAATCCTCTCCGTGCGTTGTTGCGGGCTGAATTGGTTCAGCCACTCTTGAAAATTTTCGGCGGTGAAACTGCCGGCGTGAAAACAGGTCCGAACTTCGGCTAAGCGTTCGTTTGCGCCGCGGTAGTGCTGCGGGGAGCGACACCGGCTCCTTTTTTCGGCGCCAGGAGCGCCACCAGAACGTTGCCTTCCATGCGCGGCATCGTTTCGATCTGGCAGTGCTCGCCGATTTCGCCCAACAGGCGCGTCATCTTGGCGCGGCCCACTTCCTGGTGAGCCATTTCGCGGCCGCGATGAAAAATCATGGCGCGAACCTTGTGTCCTTCGCCGAGGAACCGGATGATCTGGTTCTTGCGAACCTGAAAATCATGCTCCGCGGTGGCGGGACGAAACTTTACTTCCTTGAGCTGCGAGCCACGGCTGCTCTTGCGCTGCTCGTGGGCTTTCTTGTTCTGCTGGTATTGGAATTTGCCGTAATCGGTAATCTTGCAAACGGGGGGATCCGCGGTCGGCGAAATCTCCACCAAATCCAAACCTTTTTCACGCGCCATTCGCATTGCTTCGAATGGCTGCATGACGCCCAACTGCCCACCATCTTCGTCAATCACCCGGACTTCGCGCGCTCGAATCCGTTCGTTGATGCGGATACGGTCCGCTTGCCGGAAATTCCTCTCAGCGATAGAACCCCCTAGGAAAAAGAAAGGCACCCGGCGAACCGGGTCGCACCCCATGTTAGTTGCAGGTCCCTACAGGTCACAACAAGGAGGGACGGACTTCAAATTATAGCACGCCAAGAAGATGGAGCAAGGGGGTGGAATTGACCTCGAGCTTGCCCTTGGGGCCTTCGACCACACAGCGAAAGATAGTCTCAGCGGGGGAACCTCTCGAAACAGACAAGTCGAGGCCGAGAGCTTTCAAGGCAGTAATTGTTTGCTTGGAGTCAGGGGTTTCGGCGGAGAAACGCGCGAGAGAACACCCCTTGGGGGCATCCACGGAAGGATGGATCGTGCCGGGAGCCCATTCGATGAAGAATGGCAAAATGTCGGATGCAGTATCAGCCAATTCAAGCGTTTTCCATTCAAGGACACCACCGTCCGGGCGCTTCCGCGATCCGGGTGTTGGGCCCGAATAAATAACGCCAACTGCGCGGAGCCTGTCAGCGAGCACCGACAGATCGTCGACGTGAGCCGCCCAGCCGAGGAGCGCATTTCCTTGAAGAGAGCGGAGGCCTTTAGCGACGCGATTCTTCACGTGAGGTTGAGCAGGGTCCGGTGCGATGATTTCGAGGTAGCGGCGCCCGCCGAGAGAAAGCAGCGCGTTCTGTGTGCCTCGGCCTGGATGGACGCCGCCGAATTGGGCGCGCACACCGGTGCGCTTTTTGACGAAATCGATCCCACGTTGTAGCTCATAAGTCCCAAGAAGAATGTGGTCTAGGTTAGACGGAACCATATTTTCGTTTTTGGCAAACAGCTGCGAGGGACAGAAAATCGCTCCGCCGGTCCACGTCAAGAACAAACATCGCGAAATTTCGGTCCGGTGACTCATGCGAAAAAATGAACCTACCAAAAGCCAGAGCTACATTTTGCGCGCAAGGGGCGGCGCGTGACAAGCGGCTAATTGATGGCGCGGGAAGAAATTTCTTCCTGCAGTGAGGCGACGACGTCGGCGATGGGGCGCGGGCCCTGGTCGCCCTTGGTGCGGTGGCGGACGCTGACGGTGCCGGCTTCGGCTTCCTTTGGGCCGACTACGAGCATGTAGGGAATTTTCTGCATCTGGGCGTCGCGGATTTTCGCGGGCAGCTTTTCGTTGCGGTCGTCGAGATGGACGCGGATACCGTGGTTTTTCAGCGTTTCGTGAACGTGCTTGGCGTACTCCGCCACTTTTTCGCTGACCGGGCAGATTTGCACCTGCGTCGGAGCGAGCCACAGCGGGAATGCGCCGGCGTAGTGTTCGATCAGGATGCCGAAGAAACGCTCGACGGAGCCGAGCAGCGCGCGATGAACCATCAATGGCTGGTGCCTCGCGCCGTCTTCGCCGACATATTCGAGTTCGAAGCGAGCCGGAAGATTGAAGTCGAACTGGACGGTGGTGAGCTGCCAGGGGCGGCCGATGGCGTCGATGAGTTTCACGTCGATTTTCGGGCCGTAAAAGGCGCCTTCGCCGACCATTCTTTTGTAGGGAATGTTCATGCGGGTCATAACCCTGGCGAGAGCCTCCGAAGCGTGCTGCCAATCCTCCGCTTTCCCGGGGTAATTTTCCGGGTGCGTGGGATCCCAGTCCGAGAGCTCGATCTCAAATTTGTCAAAGCCGAAATTCTTCATGACGGCGAACGCAAAATCCATGCAGGCTTCGACTTCGGACTCGATCTGCGAAGGCATGCAGAAAATGTGGGCGTCATCCTGGGTGAAGCCGCGAACGCGGAGCAGGCCGTGAAGGACGCCGCTGCGCTCGTAGCGATAGACGGTGCCGAGTTCGGCGAGGCGCACCGGGAGATCGCGATAGCTGCGCAGCTTGGACTTGTAGATAAGGATGTGGCCCGGGCAGTTCATCGGCTTCAACTGGTAGTCGGCCTTTTCGACTTCTACCGCGCCGAACATATTTTCCTTGTAAAAACTGGCGTGCCCGGAAGTCTTCCAAAGGTCGAAAAGCATAATGTGCGGGGTGAACACCATGTCGTACCCGCGCGCCTGCAGTTCCTCGCGCAGCCAGTTTTCGACGATTGTGCGGATCAGACCGCCCTTCGGATGCCAGAAGATCAGGCCGGGTCCGGCCGCTTCCTGAATGCTAAATAGTTCAAGCTCGGTGCCAAGTTTGCGGTGATCGCGGCGCTTGGCTTCTTCGATGCGGTGCAGATATTCGTCCAGCTCTTTTTGCGTGTAGAAAGCCAACGCATAGATGCGCTGGAGCTGGGCGTTCCCTTCCTGGCCTTTCCAGTAAGCGCCGGCAACGTTGGTGAGCTTGAACGCCTGGATGCGCTTGGTGGACGGAATGTGCGGGCCGCGGCAAAAGTCGATGAACTTCCCCGTGGTATAAAAGGAGACCATCGGCTCGTCGGCTTTTTCCTCGACCAGTTCGCACTTGAAGATCTGGTTCGAGTCCTTGTAGAGCTTCAGGGCTTCGGGCTTGGGCAGCAGTTTGCGTTCGTTCTTTAAATCCTGCGCCGCAAGCTCGCGCATCTTCTTTTCAATCTTCTCGAGATCTTCCGCCATAAACGGCTGCTCGCGGAGGAATTCGTAGAAGAATCCGTTTTCGACCGGCGGGCCGATGCCCAGCTTTACGTCCGGATACAGCTCGGTTACCGCTGCGGCGAGTAAATGCGCGGCCGAGTGCCGAAAGACGTAGAGGGCGTCGGGATCTTTTTCCGTGAGGATGCGCAGCTTGACGTCCTGCTCAAGAGGGCGGCGAAGGTCGTAGAGCAGGCCGCCATCGGGCTCGGGATCGACGGAATTCGAAAAAATGCCGGTTTTGGAGCCGGCTCCATTGCCATCGATGGCATAGACCTTGGCAACCAACGCGGCGTCGGCCAACCGCGGGGAGATGGATTTGGCGATCTCCACGGGCGTGACGCCCTTCGGAAAGTCCTTCACGCTGCCGTCGGGTAAAGTTACGTGAATCTGGTCCATGAGAGTATTCCTGGCCTGCAAGCAAAACTGCAGAGAGTGTAGCTAATTAGAGTATCGGCGGGTGGGAGTTGGGTCAAGCGAGGTTACCGCGCGTCTAGTGAATCGTTACGTCGGAAAGACCTTCAAAATGGGAGTCCGCGGTCACGAGTTTCGCTTTGTGGAGTTGGGCGGTGGCGTAAATAATCGCGTCGGCCATCGAAAGCTTGTACCGAAGGCTGAGCTCCGCACTGAGAACGGCGAGAGCCTCGTCAAAGGAAATCAGAATGTGTTTCAGCGCCTCCGAGTAGAAGGCGTCCGCGGCGGATTTGCCCTGCCGTAGAAGAAGGGCTTTCCTCACTTCATAGAGAACCACTGTTGGGATCAGCACGGTCTGGTTACCTTCGAGATACGGAGCAAAAAGATCTTGCTTATCGTCGCCGGTGAGGTACTCGAGCCAACCGGAAGAATCCAAGACAATCAGATCAGAACCGGTCGGAGCGATCACGGTAGTCATCCTTCCACGACATGCCCTTGGCAATTCCACGAAGATCCTTGATGGACCGCGGGCGGTGAAGTCGAATGGAACCATCCAACGCGTAAATCTGCAGTTGCTCACCCGGCTTTAATTGAAGTTGCTCGCGGATTTCTTTGGGAATGACAACCTGAAATTTTGGGGAAACCTTTACGGTTGGTCTACTCACAATGACCCTCCAACGAAAATTGTATCGATAGAAGAACAGTATGTCAATGTGTATATCGATGTAATTTTGTTCTCGCGCGGAATGGAAGGGGCAAGTCCTGATTCGCGAAGAATGGCAGGCCGGGTTAAACTGCTGCTCCCGAATCAACTTCAGGCCGGAGAGTGGAATGCGTCAAACGTCGCGAGTTCTGTGGATAGCCGGACTTCTCCTCAGCAGTTTTACTAGTCCCGGGAGAGCGCAGGTAAAAGTTCTCGGTGCTGACGAGCGGTTCAAGGCGGACATTCTGGTGGTGGTGGCGCATCCGGATGATGAGGGGGCGGTAACGCCCTATCTGGCGCGGGCGATTTACGACTTACATAAGCGCGTGGCCGTGGTGTATGGCACCCATGGCGACAGCGGCGGAAACAATTATGGGCGGGAACACGCGGCCGGATTGGGAGATATCCGGGAGATGGAAGCCCGCGAGTCCTGCGCGCGGATGGGAATCAAAAACGTCTGGTTTCTGGATGGGAAGGATACGGCGTCGCAAAACGTCCTGAATTCACTGGCGAATTGGCACCACGGAGCAAGTCTAGAAAGGCTGGTGGAACTTGTCCGGCTCACACGACCCGATGTGATCATTACATCCCTGCCAGGAGTTTTCATTGGAGAAAACCACGGCGATCATCAGGCGGCGGGGGTACTGGCAACGGAGGCATTCGACCTGGCAGGAAATGTTGTCGCATTTCCATCGCAAATTGCCGGCGCATCGGAACACCGTGAAATCTATCTGCAGAACCTGCAGGCCTGGCAGGTGAAGAAGATTTACTACTGGGCGGATGCGAACGACGATAAGCAATTCTCCGGCACGGGTCCTACATATTCGATCAAGGAAGTTTCCCCGACGAAGAAAAAGCCCTATTGGCGCATCGCCCTGGATGCGGCGACCACCCACCTGACGCAATACCCGGCGGACATCGAAAGAATTCAGAAGATGAGCGACGCCGAAGCGGAAAAGATGATGAGCGACCCGGACGCGGCGTGGTGGACCGAACCGGAAACCCTGATTTTCGGCAAGTCATATAACGTGACCAAAGCAACGGACGACGTTTTCGCAAATCTGGAGGGCGAACCAAATCGCTGCCCGGAACTTTCCCCGAAAGTGCAGGGGCCTTCCGCAGCGCCGACAATAAAACTGGGAGGACCATGGGGCTTCTATCAATCCTTCCGTGAGGCACATTGTCTCGGTTCTTTGCACGTGGCGAATCCCCCGGAAATTGGGGTGATGGCCGGTGCGCAGGTTTATGTTCCGCTGACGATCGCACATGCCAATGGCAAGGCGTTCAAGCTCCAGTTGAAAGTGGAGGCATCCAAAGGCTGGAAAGTCACCAGTGGCGAGGGGGAATTTGCGCTGCCCGCGGAAACAACCACCGAACTGCGAGTGGAAATAGAGACCCCGATACTGACGGCAAGTGAACTGAAAGCGAGCGGTGCCCAGGAAATCGTCGTACACGCGCTGGCAGACGGAGTGCCCGCAGGAGACTTCAAGCTGCGCGTGCAACTCCGGTCGCACGGACTGCCGCAGTAAGCTATTTTTTCGGGCGAGCGGATTCCAGTTGTTCCCAGGCGGCGTCGGGAAGCATGCCCAGGTCGTTGAATTCTCCTGCGCCGCGCAGCCACTGAGCGCCGTCGATCACCACACACTCTCCATTGATGTATTCCGCCATATCGCTCAGCAGGAAAGCGGCGAGGTTGGTGAGCTCTTCGTGTTTGCCGAAGCGTTTCATCGGATGCTTGCTGATGGCGTGCTCTTCAAACTGTTTGGAGGGCATCAGGCGGGACCACGCCCCTTCCGTGGGAAACGGGCCCGGAGCAATCGCGTTCACGCGAATGTGGTATTTCGCCCATTCCACCGCGAGTGAAGTGGTGAGCGCGAGGACGCCCGCTTTCGCGCACGCGGAAGGAACCACATACCCGCTGCCGGAATTCGCCGCGGCATACGTGGTGGTGATGTTCAGAATGTTTCCGCCCAGTTTCTTTTCGATGCGGCGCTTTGCAAACGCCTCCGTGCAGTGAAACGTCCCGTTCAAGACGATGCCCACCACGGCGTTGAATGCGTTGGGAGAGAGTTTTTCCGTCCGCGCCATGAAATTCCCAGCGGCATTGTTGACCAGGGTGTCGATCTCGCCGAACTGCGCTTCGGCTGTGGAGAATGCTGCCTCGACAGCCGCATAATCCCGCACGTCGCAGGTGGCGAACGCGGCTGCACCGCCGTCCTGGTGAATTTCGTCGCAGGTGGATTTCAGAGGCTCTTCGCGGCGTCCAACGACGAAGAGCCTGGCGCCCAACTTGGCGAAATGAATGGCCATCGACCGACCGAGGCCGCTGCCGCCGCCCGTCAGGAAAATGGCGCGATCCTTCAGAAGACCGGGTTGAAACATGGCGCACCACCTTTCGAAATGGTGACAGCATTGTAGCAGCGCCGGGCCGGGAAACTATTTTCCAGAAATGAAAAAAGCGGGGAGGGGACCTGGTCCCTCCCCGCCTCTAATGCGGCTGGGAGAATTTGTTCGCCGCAAATTCGAATTAAACAGAGAAACCACTTATTTCCACCAACTGCTTCTCAACCACTCCGCAAAGGGAGCACGCGTTCACAAACTTAAGGAAGAGCGGCCATCAACGTGTCAACGGCTTGCATCAATTCCTTCCAGGCGACGTCCACGTTTTCCTGGAGCCGCGGGAGTTCCGGTTCGTCGGCATATTCCAGCGCTTCGATGTGCCGTTTGAACTCGGTGAACCGGGTGCGGACAAATTCGAGCTCCCAATAGTGGCCGAGCTTCACGCTTACCTTCTGTTTGGCAAACCGCCCTTTAAGCAAGACCACGCGTGACGCCAGGTCTTCCACCTCCGTCGTGACATGGTCCAGATACGCTTCCCTGGGTTGCATGATGTTCCTCTACTCCCAGACCAATAAACCGTGCGGCCGAGAGCGACTTCGCCGCCTATAGAGATCGAATGCAGGTGGTTAGCCAAAGCAGGCTGGTTGCAATATATTGAAAATAATAAGGTTGAGCAGAAAGAGAGGGAGTGAGTCGAACCGTAATGGGTGAGTAGGCGCAATCTGGGCGTAGCTATGTGCCGAAATCACGCAGTTTGACAAGGGTTTGCAGCTGAAGAGTATATCCCGCGGAGCGGGCTGGGGGCTCGATGCGCTAAGGAGCGAAGTCTTACTGCGCAGGGCTCAAGGTGGCAGGAATCGGCCGGCCGAGGGCCTTGGCGTACTCCGATTCGTAGACCGTATTCCCCGGGAACTCTTCGGTGAGTTCCTTTAGATTCTTGAGGGCCAGTTCGTTCTTCTTCTCGCGGCGAGCGGAAAGAGCCAGCAGGACTTGGGCGAAAGGCTTCAGGTAATTGCCGTTCTGGGCGGTTTTTTCCACCTTCGACATACCCAACGCTTTGTCTCCGTGAACACCGCCAAACCACAAAATGAACCGCGCGGAGCCCGATAAGGAACCGATGACGTAATAGGCGACGCCCGGCGCGACATAGACGTCATAGGCATCCGGGTGATCGGCGAGGAGCAGTTCAGCATTGGCGTTGGCTTCTTTCAAATGCTTCAGCGCGTCGTAATGTTTCTTCAGGAGCATGCTATCGGCGTCGGACTGCATGCCGGCAGACAGTGTCATGGCGTAAAGCCCTTCGGGGTCGCGCTTGTTCTGCTTCAGGCGCACCGCAGCCAGCAAACGCGCCTTTGCGGTCGCGTCCTCAAACGCCTTGATGCGATCCGGGTCCGGAGTGCCGGTGATGCCGCCGAGGAAGCGCTTGTCGTCCAGGAAATAATCGCTGGTCAGCACGCGCTGCAGATAAAACTCTTCGAATAAATAGCTGGCCGCGATGGACACCTGGCCGAAGGGCTCCGTCGGATTCTTCGCCGCCCACTCTACAAACACGGCGCGGGCTTCAGGGAATTTCTGCACGTACAACAATTCGTAGCCGTTCTTGAGCTCGGGAACGGAACTGAACGCTGGAGTCGACAATTGGCTGACCGATTGACCGTCGCAGAGGGGCGAAGAGAAAAAGAGTGCGCCCAGAGTGACCCCTGCCAGCACTACGTTCAGATGGCGCATATTCGTTCAGCCTCAGAACAGGCCCGGAAGAAAGCGCGGTTTACCCGACATGGCGTCGCGGTAATGGGCATCCGAAAAGAGGACCTTTTCCTCCGTCATCAGTCGCTGCGAGAGTACCAATATGTGGGCGGCGGAACCTACGATTGCGGTGATCCAGGCGGTGTGTATCAGAGGCAGGACAAGCATTTCGGTGAAGACGGCGGCGTAGTTCGGATGGCGCACGTAGCGGAATGGGCCGGAGGTAATTACTCCAAGTCCGGTGGAGTTCATCACCTGGACGTTCCAGTGCTCGCCGAGCGTGCGAATCACCCACCAGCGCACCGCGTTGGCGGCGAGAAACAGCGCGAGGCACACCGCAGCCAGGACAGGAATAAAAGGCCGTTTCAGGAAAACGACTTCAGCTGCTGCACCGACCAGGACGCCGGTATGCAGCACCACCATCCAGCGGAAGCGCGGTTCGTCCACTTTGGAGGCGCCGCGAGCGATCATCTCTTGCTGGTGTCTCTTGGAAATGCGCAATTCGTAGAGACGCAAGACTGCGACAATAATGAGAAGACCGAGGTAGGCGATAACGCTTAGTTCCATTGCAGTAGCAAAAATTCCGCGCTGAAGCCCGGACCAAACGCGGCGGCAATGGCGTGTTCCCCCGCCTTCAGCGGGCGCTTCTCCAGCCACTCCTGAAGAATAAAGAGGATGGTGGCGCTGGAAAGGTTGCCGACGTTGCCGAGGATGTCCCAGGAAGGCTGGGTGTCGCACTTGCAGAGACCGAGCTTTTCTTCCACCGTGCCCAACAGGCGGGCTCCGCCGGGATGCAGAATCCAGCCTTTAATGTCCTCGCGCTTCCGGCCGTTACGGCCCAGGAAGCCGTGCACCAGTTCCTTGATGCGCTCGCCAATCATCTCGGGGACGTTCTTGTCGAGGATGATGTGGAAGCCGGAGTCGCGCAGATCGAAGCCCATGGCGCCGAGCGAGTCTGGAAAAGTGTAGGTTTCGGTGACCAGGATTTGCGGGCCGGGTCTTTTCTGTCCCGTGACGATTACCGCGGCGGCGCCGTCGCCGAACAGAATCGAAGAGATCAGGTTGGCCTGGGTAATGTCTTTGCGCTGAAAGGTCAGCGAGGGAAGCTCGACGGCGATAATTAGCACGTTACTGCCGGGATTCGACGCGATAAAATCAGCGGCGCGGGAAAGGCCCATGGCGCCGGCGGCGCAACCGAGTTCCGTGAACGGCATCCGGCGGACATTGGAGCGGAAGCCCATCAACTTGATCAGGTGGGCATCGAGGGAAGGAATCATGAAACCGGTGCAGGAAACGGTGATGATCAGGTCGATGTCCTCTGGGCGCATGGCGGCGCGCTCCAGGCACTTTTCGGCGGCTTCGCGGCCGAGTTTCACGGCGTGCTCGATATACTCATTGTTGGTCTTGGACAGAGCGCGGGGTTCAATGGTGTAGTCGATGGGGAAGATCGAATGGCGGTTGTGAACCTGGGCGTTGTCCACGATCGCCATCATGGCTTCCACGCGGCGCTCGGGCACTTCGAAGACGCGGGCAAAGTAATATTTCACGTCATCGCGGGTGATCCTGTATGGGGGGAGAGCAGTCGCGGTAGCGACGATGGTAGGATGCGGCTTGTGGCCGTTAGCGGAACTGCTTTCCGGGATGTTCACAGACACCGTCCTGAGAGATGCGAAATTGAACGCAACCAGCAATATTCAAGGGCGAGCAACATAACCATGCAGTGCTCGAAACAAAATACAATGTGTGAGTTACTTTACAACAAATTGAGTCGTAGGGGAAACGACAGGTGACCATGATGAAACCAAAGAAGATAGCAGCGTGGTTTTGGGGCATTTTGAGCTTGTGCTGTTTTTTTGCGATGGCCCTGCCGGCTGCCGCGCAGGTGAAGAATGCCCCCCTGCTGGTGGTGATTTCCGTGGACGGCCTGCGCCCGGACTACGTTACGGCCGCGGACGCGCATGGAGCCAAGATTCCCCATCTGAGGAAATTTCTGCACGATGGCAGTTATGCGCAGGGGGTAACGGGCGTAATTCCTACCGTGACGTATCCCAGCCATACCACATTAATGACCGGTGTTTGGCCGGCGAAGCACGGCATCCTAGCGAACCAGACATTTGATCCTCTGCAGAAGAATCATGAAGGGTGGTACTGGTATGCCGAAGACATTCGCGTCCCGACGCTGTGGGATGCCGCTTCGGCAGCGGGCCGGACAACGGCGAGCATCCAGTGGCCGGTGACCGTTGGGGCGAAGATTACCTGGAATATTCCCGAGATCTGGCGCGCGGGCACTTCCGAAGATGCGAAGTTGCTGCGCGTGGTCTCCACGCCGGGATTACTGGCGGAGGGGAAAGCGGCGGTCGGGGAGTATCGCGGCGGCATCGATGCCACGCCGGAAAGCGATGAAGTGCGCGGCAAATACGCCGTCTGGATTCTGGAGAATAAGCATCCCGGCTTGCTGACTTTGCACTTGATCGCGCTGGACCACATCGAACACGAAGCGCAAGCCTTCAGTCCCAAAGCGATGGCGGTTTTGGAGCGACTGGACGCGGTGATTGGAAAAGTGTGGGAAGCCGCGGAACGCGTTGCGCCGGGTCACGTGTTTGTCGCCGTCGTCTCCGATCATGGTTTTGCCAACTATGGCCAGCAACTGAATCTCTTTCCGGCGTTTGAAAAGGCGAAACTGTTTTCACTGGATGACAAAGGCAAGATTTCCGATTGGCGCGCCATGCCATGGGAAACGGGTGGCTCCGCGGCGATCGTTCTGAAGGATCCGAAGAACGGATTGACCATGACGACTGTTCGAACGCTTTTGACGAAACTCGCCGCCGACCCGGCAAACGGCATCGATCGCGTGCTCGATGGGGATGAGTTGCACCGCAGGGGCGGCTATCCGAACGCTTCGTTTTTTGTGGGGCTGAAACCCGGATGGCGCACGGGCACTGCTTTGACGGGGCCGGTGCTCTCCTCGCTAAAAGCGGGAGGCACGCATGGCCAGTTGCCGGATCTGCCGGAATTGCGCGCTTCGTTTTTTCTGGTTGGCCCGGGAGTGCCGGCGGGAAAGAATCTGGGTTTGATCGATATGCGCGACATTGCGCCGACGCTTGCCCAAGCGGCAGGCTTGTCGCTGCCCACCGCCGATGGCAAATCATTGCTTCCCTGAAAAATCAGGCGGGCTAAACTATCGTTTAGGGAACCAGTAATTTTTCAATAAATTCGCCTTCAATTCCGTGGCTTCTGACGGATTGATCGCCTTGAAACGCTCGTGGGCGAATCCAAGAAGTGTGGTTTCAGAGTCGACCGCCGACTCCTTTTCGAAATGTGACAAATCAAGATCGGTCCCGATCAACAGCACTTCCCGTTCCATGGCAAGCCGATGAATAGTGATGAATCTGCGTTCGATCTCAGGATCCCACTTCACTTCCGGGTCTGAAACTAACTCTATAGTGCCTCTCGAATAATGCCATGTTCCCTTGTCCAAAATTTGTATCGGGCCAACGTCAGTCGCAACTAAGTATAGGTAAGTGTCGTCCGGAAAAAGAAAGAGCCCATTCCCGCCAAGGCCAGGTCCTTTACGGGCAACATAGGAGGGGCCGGGCCGCGAATACACCCCCGCCAACTTCGCATCATCGAGATTATAAAAACCCTTCACAGGGGTCTTGGCGTTGATTCTATCCGTAAGTTTCGAAGGAGAAGAACATGACGCGATTTGGCAGAGAGTCGCCAACATCAAAAGAATATTTATCCGCTGCATCTCGAGTCCTGCTATTAACTCGCGGCTTCCTGGCTGGCGCGGATTTCCTGCCAGCGGCGCGGGCGCTTGCTGTATTGCAAAACTTTCTTGCGCAGACGGATGGACTTGGGTGTGATTTCGACGAACTCGTCGTCGGCGATGAATTCGATGGCCTGTTCCAGGCTCAACTGGCGGTGCGGAATCAGGCGGATGGCTTCATCGGCCGAGGAGGAGCGCATGTTGGTGAGCTTCTTTTCCTTGGTGACATTCACTTCCATGTCCTGCTCGCGCGAGTTTTCGCCGACCACCATGCCTTCGTAGACTTCGATCGTCGGGCCAATGAAGAGTTCGCCGCGCTCCTGCAATCCCCACAGCGCGTAAGCTGTCGAAAGGCCGGGGCGATCCGCGACGAGCGCGCCCGTCGGGCGCAGCGCCATGTCGCCGCCGTATTCCATCCAGCCTTCGAAAATGGAGTGAATCAGGGCGGTGCCGCGCGTGTCCGTAAGCAACTGGCTGCGCAGTCCGATCAAGCCGCGCGAGGGAATTTTGAAGTCGAGGCGCACGCGGCCGGAGCCGTGATTGCTCATCTTCAGCATTTCGCCGCGGCGGCTGCCGATGGTTTCCATGATGATGCCGATGAAATTTTCCGGGATGTCGATCACCAGGCGCTCGACCGGCTCCAGTTTCTTGCCGTTTTCGTTGCGCACCACGATTTCCGGTTTGCCGACCATCAGTTCGAAGCCTTCGCGGCGCATCGTTTCGATCAGAATGGCGAGCTGCAATTCGCCGCGGCCGAGCACGCGGAAAGATTCCGGCGTGTCGGTGTCTTCCACGCGAATGGAAACGTTGGTGAGGAGCTCTTTGGCCAACCGGTCGCGAAGGTCGCGTGAAGTCAGATAAGAGCCTTCGCGGCCGGAAAGCGGACCGGAATTGACGCTGAAAATCATGGCTAGAGTCGGCTCGTCGATGGTCAGCGGCTCCAGCGGTTGAGGATTTTCGAGTGAGGTGATGCTTTCGCCGATCTGAATGCCTTCGACGCCGGCGATGGCCACGATGTCGCCGGCGACTACGGCCTCGGCTTCATCACGGTCGAGGCCGCGGAAGGTGTAGAGCTTCGTGATTTTGGTCGAGGTGAGTTTGCCGTCGAGCTTGCTGATGCCGACCTCTTCGCCGCGATTCAGGGTGCCGTTGAAGACGCGGCAGATCGCCAGGCGGCCGAGAAATTCGGAGTAGTCGAGGTTTGTGACCTGGAGCTGCAGAACGCCCGCGGGGTCACCCGTCGGGGCTGGGATCTTGTTGACGATGGCTTCGAAGAGAGGGAGCAAGTCCTTGGAATCGTCGCCGATCTTGCGATGGGCTACACCGGCGCGCGCGTTGGTGTAGACGATCGGGAAATCGAGTTGATCTTCGGTGGCGTCGAGGTCGATGAAGAGGTCGTAGATTTCGTTCAGGACTTCTTCGGGGCGAGCGTCGGGTCGGTCGATTTTGTTCAGAACGACAACTGGCGGAAGCTTGGCCGCCAGCGCCTTCTGCAAAACGTAGCGGGTCTGGGGCAGCGGGCCTTCGCTGGCGTCTACGAGGAGCACCACGCCGTCGACCATGCGGAGGGCGCGCTCGACTTCGCCGCCGAAATCGCTGTGGCCGGGGGTGTCGACGATGTTGATCTTGGTGTCGTGGAAAAACAGGGCCGTGTTCTTGGCCAGAATGGTGATGCCGCGCTCGCGCTCCAGGTCGTTGGAGTCCATGACGCGCTCAACGAGTTCCTGGTTGGCGCGGAAAATTCCGCTCTGCCGGAGCATGGTGTCCACCAGCGTGGTTTTGCCGTGGTCTACGTGGGCAATGATGGCGATATTGCGAATCTCTTTGGTCATGTTAGTAAAAGCGTCTTTAGACAAAAATAGCTGCTGAAACAACCAGCAGCCCGGACGAAACCTTTCTTCATCAATTCAGGTGCGGTGCTACGAACCTTTATTTTAGCAGAGGATTGCTCGGCCACCAATGGCTACGTGCCCTCTATGGTATGCTCGCTGGGTTTCGCCGGTTAATCAGGGGGCATCGCGACAAATGAACACTTTTGGGAGTGCATTTAGAGTCTTGGCGTTTGTTTGGATCGTCTCGCCGGGAGTCTGGGGGCAGGGGGCGGCGCGGCCGGAGTTGCCGGCGCTGTTTGAGAAGAAGGAAGTGATGATCGCGATGCGGGACGGCGTGAAGTTGCATACCGAGATTTACGCGCCGAAGAATGCCAAGGAGGCGCTGCCGATTTTTCTGGAGCGGACGCCGTACGGGATCTCCGCTGAGGACAAAGGGTACAGCCCGAAGCTTTACCGGTATTCGCACATGTTTGCGGACGGTTATGTGTTTGTGTTTCAGGATATTCGCGGGCGGTATGGCTCCGAGGGGCAGTTTGTGATGAACCGGCCAGTGCACGATGCTGGCAATCCCAAGGGAATTGACGAAAGTACGGACACCTACGACACGATCGAGTGGCTGGTGAAAAATGTGCCGAACAACAACGGACGGGTGGGCACGGCAGGAATTTCTTATGGAGGCTTTCTGGCGGCAATGGCGTTGGTGAATCCGCACCCGGCGCTGAAGGCGGTTTCCGAGCAGGCCTGCATGGGAGACGGCTGGCTGGGCGATGATTTTTTTCACAACGGCGCGTTTCGCTTGAGCTACGGCTACGAATACGCGGCGGAGATGGAAACGACGAAGGAAAATTCCAAGTTGAAGTTTGACCGGGATGATTTGTACGACTGGTATCTCCATATCGGACCGCTTTCGAATATCAACAAAGATTATCTGCACGGGAAAATTCCTTCGTGGAATAGTTTTGTCGAGCATCCTTCGTATGACGAATTCTGGAAGGAGAAGGCGCTGGCGCACGCCTTGCATCAGGCGACGGTGCCGAACCTGAACGTTGCCGGTTGGTGGGACCAGGAGGATTTTTACGGTCCGATGGCGACATACGCGAATCTGGAGAAAAACGACGCCGCGAATAAAAACTATCTGGTCGTCGGCCCGTGGAATCACGGCGGCTGGTCGCATGGTCCCGGCAACTTTTTGGGGCAGATTCCGTTTGCCAGCAACACCGGCGAATATTTCCGGGAAAAAGTGGAAGCGCCGTGGTTTGCCTACTGGCTGCACGACAAGGGCGAATTGCCGCTGAAGGAGGCGCTGCTGTTTCAGACGGGCAGCAACACCTGGACGCGTTTTGACGCCTGGCCGCCGCGCGATGCGCAGATAAAAAGCCTCTATTTCGCTGCGGATGGGAAATTGGGTTTTGACGCGCCGAAAACGGACGCCGCCGACGCGGCTGATTCTTACGTCAGCGATCCGGCAAACCCGGTGCCCTACCGCAACCGTCCGGTCGACGAAACTTATCCGTCGGATCATCCCGGCCGCTGGTACACCTGGCTGGTGCAGGACCAACGATTCGTCGAGAAGCGCCCCGATGTGTTGAGTTGGAAGAGCGATGTGTTGCAGGAGGATGTGACGCTGACCGGCCAGGTGACCGCGAAGCTTTTCGCCGCGACCACGGGGTCGGACGCCGACTGGGTGGTGAAGCTGATCGACGTGTATCCAGAAAAATCGGACACCGAATGGAATCTGGCCAGTTACGAGCTGATGATCGCCGACGAGATTTTCCGCGGGCGCTACCGCAATTCGTATGAGAAGCCGGAAGCGATTGTGCCGGGCGAAATCACTCCGTTTACGATTGACCTGCATACCGCGGACCACGTCTTCAAGAAAGGGCACCGCATCATGGTGGAGGTGCAGAGCACGTGGTTCCCGCTCTACGACCGCAACCCGCAGAAATTCGTGCCGAATATTTTCGAGGCGAAGGAGTCGGACTACCAGAAGGCCACGCAGAAGATTTACCGCTCGCAGAAATACCCGTCGCACGTGGAGATCTCCGTGCCGGGAGGCGGCGCTCACTAGATTTTTCGTTTTTGGCGTTTGTTAGTGCTGCGGAACTGGAATTTCGCCGGCGTGGAATTCCGTCCAGGGGCCGGCGGGCATGTCGCGCAAGTACGGCTCCTGCCAGGCGAAGTCGGGATGCGCCGCAAGAAACGGCTTAGCTTGAAATGTTTCGCCGCAGGGATGTCCCATGCGGGCCACGAAGCTGAGCTTTTGCGCCATGGCAGAATCGCTCGCTTTTCCCTGCACCGCTCCGCCGGGATAGTTCTGTCCCCACGCCCAGATCGCGACGCCGCGTGGAGATGCGTCCACATGTCCGCAGAGCGTGCGCTCGTTCGCTTCCTCTTTTTTCTGGAACGAATCAAAGTGGTCGCCGAGCATTTTCTCGGCAAGCTCCACGTCCAGCTTGCCTTTGTTTTCGTTCAGCAACTGTTCCCAGCGCACGCGGCGAGCGTTGGGCGAAGTTTCCATGTTGTTCGGATCGAATTGCGGCGTGTCCTGCTTGATCACTTTAGGATCGCGCGCCCAGTTGGAACCGGCGAATGCGCCGTCTTTCGTGCGCCACAGCTTGTAAGCCTTTAGCCCCAACTCCAATTGAGCAACTTCATTCGTTTTGCGGTCGCCAATCAGCCAATCGTTGGCGTAGCCGCCGTTGTTTCCATCGAGCATGATTTTCGTGTACTCGTCGATTGAGCCGGCATACTGCAAGGCCTTGCGGGCGCGCGCAAATTCCGCCTTCCCGTTCGGATCCCAGCCTTCGAATTGGGTGATGGTGGTTTCCGTCACCATCAAGCCGTCACTGTTGATGCCGAAATCGTCGTCGCTGGCGATCACGCCGGGAATGCCGTCCATGATCATGCGATAGCCGGTCTTCGGCTCGATATCGAAGATGATGCGCCAGCGCTCGCCGTTCATGTAATTGGTCCAGTTGTTGTGCGCGATCACGATCTTGCCGTCTTTCGTCCAACTGCCGGTGGCCACAAAGGCGCTGCAATTTCCCGGGCTCTTCAGATTCGGCGGATTGGCGGCTTTTTCGCGCTTGTTGAGCCAGGGTACGTAATAGTCGGGCAGTTCCTCGAACGCGTTCATGGCCACGATGTCGTAAACATCCAGATTCAAATCGCTCCGCGCTTGCAGTCCTTCCGCAATTCCCTGAAGTTCCTGCTGGTATTCGGCGTCAATTTTGGGCCACAGCATGGTGCGCGCGGTTTCGCGGAAGAAAGCCCAGTCGCGCTGCGTGGAATGCGTCATGTTCGTCTTGATGGCGGGAAACGCATCGGAGATTTCGGGAGCCAGCAGAAAACCGTGCTGATAGCCGAGGCTGGCCGGGTCGCCTTCGAGGTGAACATAGACCCATCCGCCCTGTTCGTAGCGGTAAGAGCCCTTCAGGCGCGGATCGTTAGCGGCGGCCTGCTCGCGATTGGCCGCGAGGGTTGCGTCCTGATCGTTTTTTGCATTGGCCTCATCATCAGTGGAACGCCCCACGACCCACAAAAGTCCGGTGCCGAGCAGGAGCACACTGAGAGCGACAATGCGACGAATTCCATCCGACATATGGGCAATCTCCTTGGACTTGCAGCGTCGAAACGCAAAGCTGAGAACGGCCTAAGAATACAATGATTCTTCTGCCGGCGGCAGGCGACCAAAAATCATAACTCGGATCCCCGTCCATCAGGTGACCAAAGCGAAGAATCTCTGATACATTCGGAAAATGCTGACGGCAATCACCCGCAAGGTTAGTTCTTCCCTGGCAAATTGCGAACTGAGCTTTATCGAACGCAAACCGATTGAAATGGAGAAGGCCCGGGCGCAGCACCATGCCTATGAAGTCCTCCTCGAGAAACTGGGCGCGAAAGTGATCTCTTTGCCGGAAGAGCGCGACTTGCCCGACTCGATGTTTGTGGAAGACCCCGCGATTGTTCTCGACGAAGTGGCAATCATCTGTCCGCTGGGTACAGAGACTCGGCGGAAGGAAGCGCCTTCCCTTGCCGCGGCGCTCGAACCCTTTCGTAAATTGGCCTACGTGAAATTGCCGGGGATGCTGGAGGGCGGCGACGTCCTGCGTGTTGGTAAGAAGATTTTCGTTGGTATCACGGAACGCTCGAACCCTGAAGGCATCCGGCAGTTGGCTGTAATCGCGGAGCATCACAGGTACGAGTTGACTGCCGTGCCTGTGACGGGTTGTCTGCACCTGAAGTCCGCGGTGACGTATCTGGGCCGGAATACTCTCCTCGGCAATCGCGCGTGGTTTCAATGGAAACGATTTGAAGGCTTTGAATGGGTGGATGTGGATCCCGCGGAGCCGCATGCCGGAAATGCGCTGGCCATCGGCGAATCCATCGTTTTTCCCGCGTCATTTCCGAAAACGCGCGCGAGGATCGAAGCAAAAGGCTTCCACGTCGAGTCATTGGACATTTCGGAATTGCAAAAAGCGGAATCCGGACTTACCTGCTCCAGTCTGCTGTTCGACTCCACCTGCTAAAAGAATGCGGCCACTTCGATCAGCGAAGTGGCCGCGGCACTACTGACGACGATTCTCGGCTTTAATTGGCGATCTTTTCCACGCTGCGCGCCAGGAAGATCGGTGCGCCGGTGTTGGTCTTCAGGATTAAACCGACAACGCGCAGATGCAACGCCGTCGTTCCCGTCAGATCATTGATGCCCGTCAATCCGCCCAGGAATCTGGTGAACGGAGTAACTTGCACCGTGACCGGCCCTTCGAACAGCACGCCGGCCAGGCCATTCGAGTCGAACTCAAACGTCCCGGCGCTGGTGTTGGTCTGCCCGGTGACCAGCAGGCCCGTGTGGCCGGAGTGGCGCAGCACCACGCGCTTCACGGTGACCACTCCATTGCTGAAAGGCCCGGCGATGCTGACGTGCTGCCCCGGAACCAATCCCGTGGAAGTGAACAGGAAGCTGCCGAAATTGTCGTGCCACCAGTGGATGAAATACTTCTCCTGCCCGGTGAGCGCGATATTGGAAATTTGGCCGGAGTTGAAGCCGGTGCCGGAAGGCAGAACGCTGCGCACATAGAGGTCGAAATCCGTGGCCGTGCCAACCGGGGGATCAACGTAGGTGACCAGTCCGCCCGCCCAGAAGTGATCCTGCGACACGATGGCTACACTGTCCGCCAGAATCGCCGCCGAAGTGCGGTCGAGCGTCCCGGAGATTTCCACGATCGAGTTGCCGGTCAGGTTGGCGATCGTTTCGTTTCCTTCCCACTCGGTCTGCTGGTTCACGTTCACTGTGAACTGGTGCCCGTGCGGCCCCTGAATCACGAATGAGTTGCCCGCCGCGTTTACGCTGACCACGCCCGCATCGAATTCGTCGATATAGGCGTCCGCGTCAGACGGGGTAATCACTTTCAGGTCGAGCGTCGGCGTGATGGCGCCCGTGATCTGGCCGCTGCCATCCACGGCTACGGACTGGCGGATGTCGAATTCGAAACGCAGGCCGTCGATGTCGCCTGCGGAAACCACCAAGGGCGTCGCTAGATTAATCGTTACCGTGGAGGTCGTCAGGCTGAGTTGCGGATTGGAACTGGCGCTGGTGTCGAGCGTGCTGAGCGTCGGGTGCGTCGGTGGATTGGTTTGCGGATTCGTTACGTTCAGGTAGTCGATCGAAGGATTGGCGAGTGTGACGACCGCCTGGGTGTACGTGCCCGTCGGAATCGTGTTGATATCGAGCAGTGTGCGCAGCCCGTTCAAGCGGGCAAAGTCCACCGTCTGCGTTCCATTCAGCACGGAGACCGGAGGATTCATCCCGTCAGAGAGAGTCAGTCCCGTGATGTCCACGCGGAAGCCCACGACGCTGGGCAGGGGAGCGTCGGTGCCGGTGACAAAGACGGAGTTGGATTGTGGATTGGTGTTGTTCGAGGAGCCGGAATTGTTGCCGCAGCCGTTGAACAGGGCAATCAGCGCGAGCGCGCAGAACCCGCTGAACCACTTCTTGAGGTGCATAGGTAATTCTCCCTTATCGTTTTGGAAATTCCCCAGAGGCTTCGAGAGCCTCCCCTTCCCTTGGGGCGTCTAAACCCTTGCGTAGCGAGAAAGTTGCTTACTCTAACTTATTGTATTTGCAGGCGGTTGCGACTGTCGCAGCAGTACCAATATGGGAACTGCGAATGTCGGCACCGCCACCCGGATTTCATTTTCGCCACATCGCTTCTACGAGTTTCCGTTTTGCTCCCCTAATTTCTTTTGCTCGTGCTATCGTGGGGATTATGCTGGCTGGCGCATCGAAGCGAATCGGGACTGCCGCGAAGCCGTCGATTACGACGATTACGACGGACACTACGTCCACTAAGAGCGCTTCGGGCGACGGGAGAAACTGCTAGCCAGCGAGAGAAAGTTTCTAACCCACCCCCGAAGCGAACCGGGCGGTGGGTTTTTTCGTTTAACCCCCTCCCGAGTGACTCCGGCGGAACAATCAGATGAGGAGCCGCGAAGATGAGTCCGGAACCACAACAAGAAATCGTAAAAGCCGAACGTGAATTCGCGCCTGGCGGAGGTGCGCAGTGAGCCGCCGCGCGGATGGCCGCAAATGGCGCGCCGGAGTTTTGGGCGCAACCGGAATGGTCGGGCAACGGCTGGTGAAGTTGCTGGCCGATCATCCGTGGTTTGATTTGACTGCGGTGGCGGCTTCGGAGCGTTCGTCCGGAAAAACGTACGGCGAGGCGACGCGCTGGCACCTGGAAGGTCCGATTCCCGAGGCGGCGCGCAAACTGGTCGTGAGGGATCTGGATCCGAATCTCGAATGCGATTTTGTTTTTTCGGCGCTTGATTCTTCCGTCGCCGGAAAAGCCGAAGTAGATTTTGCGCGCGCCGGCTATCCCGTGGTCAGCAATTCAAAAAATCACCGCATGGATGCGGATGTTCCGCTGCTGATTCCCGAGGTGAATGCCTCTCACGTGGATTCCATTCGCGTGCAGCAGAAGAACCGCGGGTATGACACGGGCTTTATTGTGACCAATCCGAACTGTTCGACGGCGGGACTGGTTCTGGTTTTGAAGCCGCTGGCGGATGCTTTTGGACTGGAAAAGATATTTGTCGTGACCCTGCAGGCTGTTTCTGGAGCAGGGTATCCGGGAGTCCCCTCGCTCGATATTTTGGGCAACGTCGTTCCCTTCATCAGCGGCGAAGAGGAAAAGATGGAAGCGGAGCCGCAAAAGCTGCTCGGCCGCTGGGATGGCTCACGATTCGTCGAAGCAGGCCTTGGCATCAGTGCGCATTGCAACCGCGTGCCGGTCAGCGATGGCCATCTTGAGTGCGTTTCGCTTCGACTGAAGAAGACAGCGACCCTCGATGAAGTTCGCGAAGCTTTGCGAGCATTTGAAGTCTCTCCGGAACTGGCCTCTCTGCCGACCGGATTGAAGCATCCCATTGTCGTACAGGACGAAGAGGACCGCCCCCAGCCGCGCAAGGATGTGAATGCCGGCAACGGGATGGCCGCCGTCGTCGGGCGCGTGCGTGAATGCCCGCTGCTCGACCTGAAGCTCACCCTGTTGTCGCACAACCTGGTGCGCGGCGCGGCCGGGGCGGCTTTGCTGAACGCAGAATTGCTCGCCGCGCGTGGATTTCTGAAATCACGTGTATTGGCCGGTGCGCAGAGCGGCGAACCAGTCGCTCGATGATGGTTTAGGGCCACGGCGCAAAATAATAGCGCACCACGTGGAAGAAAATCGGCGCCGCGAAGCACAGCGAATCGATGCGATCGAGGATGCCGCCGCGCCGCTCGATCACCCCGCCAAAATCCTTGATGCCGATGTCGCGCTTGATCGCGCTCATCACCACCCCGCCGGCGAAGCCCAGTATGCAAATGAGAAAGGACAGTCCAGCCGACTGCAGCGGCGTGAACGGAGTGGCCCACCACAAAAGAGTTCCCAACGCGGTGGCGCTCAACATCCCGCCGAGGAACCCTTCCCAGGTTTTATCCGGGCTGACGCGCCAGGCAATTTTGTGTTTGCCAATCAGCTTGCCCCAGACGTACTGCAAAAGATCGTTCATCTGAACCACTAGTCCCAGGTACAGCAACAACCGCGCGGGGTGCCCCGCAAATCCGGGAATTTTCAGCTGCAGCAACGCGGCTGCATGGCTTAGGCAATAGCCGCAAACCATCAGGCCGAACTGGATCTTTCCGGCACGCTCCACGAAGTGTGCGGTGTCTCCGGCAACGGCGATGCTTGTGGGAATGAAAACGCACGCCAGAATCGGAATCATAATCGCCAGGAGGACGTACCAGTGAAAGCCCAGCACGCAATACTGCAGCGGCATGATGACGAAGAAGCTCCAGAATAATGTGCGATGATCACCGCGGCGCGTGGGAACCAGGGTCAGGTATTCGCGCATTGCCAGAAACGAAAGCATCGCAAACAACACCAGCGAACCGATACGCCCAAACACCAGGGAAAGCGCCAGCACCACGCACATTTTCCACCAGGCGGCAATCTGTGCATTGAAGTTGTCGATGGTGACTCGGCTGACATTCGAATTGTGGCTTCGCTTGAGGCCGCTGCCGACGATGGTCAGAACGACCAGCAGGCAGATTACCCCGCCAAAAAGCCACATTAATATCGAGTCGTGAATCGCTATCATCATCAGGCGGGCCCAATCCGGCGAAGACAGCTGACAGCCTCGCGTGCACGCTCCAGGAAGACGTCCTTGTTCTCGTCGGGTTCGACTTGGATGGGCTTGCCGAAAGTCAGCAAGCTCAACATGGGCACGGGGAGATATTCGCCTTTGGGTAAAATGCGATTCATATTTTCCAGATAAGCGGGAACCAACTCGACGTCAGGCCGCCGCAGTCCCAAGTGATAGAGACCGCCGCGAAATTCGCCGATCTTTTCCCCATTGCCACGCGTGCCTTCCGGAAAAAGAATCAGAGAGTTGTGTTCGCCGAGCGCCGCGGCCAGGTCTTCGATCATCGAGCGGCCCACAAATTTGCCTTCGTCATGTGATTTGGACTTCGGCACGGCGCCACGCTCCACGAGGACCGCCTTAAAAACACTCTCCGCCAGATAGCGGCGAAGTGATGTCTCTTCCCAATAATCTCTTGCGGCGATGGGGCGCGCGTTGACGCGAATTTCAGAAGGCAGCGCGGACCACAGCACCACAAAATCCAGATGGCTGGTGTGATTGGCAAAATAGATGCGCTGGCGTTCGTCGGGCTCGCAGCCCGCCCACAGCACCTGCACTCCCGTAATGCCGCGGGCGAGTGCGGCCAGCAAGCTGGCTATCGGATGAATGCCTTCGGTCATGAACCGTCGTGCCTCTGTGGCTCGCGCGTGGATTTCTTTCCTCGAGCTAAAGAATCGCTAGGTAACGATGTCGGTCCGCAATTCGCGGCCTTCGGCGTAGCGCTCCAGCAAGCCGGTGATCCGCTTACACCAGACGTCGAGCGGTTGGGGTCCTCCGAAGGAAATCAAAATTGCCGCGACATTCTCCGTCGAGGAGGTCACCATCGTCCGCTCGGAGTCGCTGGTCGGGCTGCCGTGCGGCCCTGCCGCATCGCAAAACACCGGAAGATGCTCCAGATTCAAATCAAATTTTCCGATGCCCTTGTACGTTTCACCGGAGCGCCCCGCGCGAAAAACAATGTCGCCTTGTACTTTAGCGAGGTCGTAGAGGCCTATCGGCAACCGGCTCTCCACGGAAACGAGGTTAATAATGTCCACCACGCAGTTGATACCGGGGAAGTGTTTGCCGCTGATGATGCGGCGAAGCAGTGCTTCCGCGGACCCGCGATAGCGCGCGGGATCCTTGCCGAGCGCCCGGTAACCGGCGCGCGTGGCGGAGATGGCCGGCGCCTCCAGGATTGCGCGCGGATCGGCATTTTTCAGAAGGCCCGCTTCGCAAAAGTCCATTTCGCCAAGAAGTTCGAGCGAGGAATCACCCGTGCGCACGCGAGCGCTGACGCATCCAAGAGCAACAGACGGGCACTTCTTCTTCAAAGCCGGGTCAATCGAGAGCTTCATCGCGTGTTGCTCCGGGGTTTCAGGCGCGCGCTGAAATGCCGCAGAAACGGCGCCTGGTGAACAACATCATATCCGGGAATCGCGTCGCGCCGGCGCCAGACATCCAGAATTACTTCAACCACATATTCGATATGGCTCTGCGTGTACACGCGCCGCGGAATCGCCAGGCGCACCAGGTCCATCCGCGCATGCTCGCCAAACATGAGCGTGCCGATTTCGACCGAGCGGATGCCGCCTTCCAGATAAAGTTCGTTTGCCAGCGCGACGCCCGGAAATTGCGCCGGCGGAATGTGGGGCAAAAATGCACGCGCATCGATGTAGATGGCGTGTCCTCCGGGGGGCTGCACGATGGGCACGCCCTCCGCGGCGATATGATTTCCAAGAAACGCGGTGGAGGCGATGCGGTAGTGCAGGTAGTCCTCTTCCAGCGCTTCGTTCAGCCCCACGGCGATCGCTTCCAGATCGCGACCGGCCAGGCCGCCGTAGGTGGGGAACCCTTCCGTCAAAATCAGCAGGTCTTTTTGCTGCTGGGCGATCGAATCGTCGTTGGTGCACAGGAAGCCGCCGATGTTTGCGAGGCCGTCTTTTTTCGCGGACATGGTGCAACCGTCGGCGTAAGAAAACAGTTCGCGCGCGATATCCTTCGGTGATTTGCCGGCATAGCCCGGTTCGCGCTGCTTGATGAAATACGAATTCTCCGCAAACCGGCAAGCGTCAATATAGAGAGGAATGCCGTGTTTCTTGCAGATCTGTTTTACCTCGCGAATATTCGCCATCGAAACGGGTTGGCCGCCGCCGGAATTGTTGGTCACCGTCAGCATCACCAGTGGGATTTTCTTCGCTCCCTCGCGCTCGATCACCTCCGCTAGCCGGGCCGTGTCCATATTTCCCTTAAACGGATGAACTAAGGAAGGCTCTTTCGACTCGGGAATGGGAAGATCCAGTGCCTGCGCGCCGACAAATTCGCAATTGGCGCGCGTGGTGTCAAAGTGCGTATTGTTCGGAACAATGTCGCCCTTTTTGCACATCACGCTGAAGAGGATGCGCTCCGCCGCGCGCCCCTGGTGCGTCGGAACTACATGGCGAAAACCGAAAATCGCCTGGATGGAATCGCGGAATCTCGCAAAGCTCGGCGAGCCCGCGTACGATTCATCTCCGCGCATCATCGCCGCCCACTGTTCGGTGGACATCGCCGACGTGCCGGAGTCCGTCAGCAAGTCAATCAGAATGGCTTCCGAGGCAACCAGGAAAAGGTTGTAGCCGGCCGCCTCAATCAACCGTTGGCGTTCTTCGCGCGAGGTGGTGCGAATTGGTTCAACACTTTTGATTCGAAAGGGTTCAATAATCGGCCGCTTGGACATGCGAAAGGTGGAGTCTCCTAGCAGACACTACCACAAGTTGGAGGAACCTTTCGTTTTCGAGAGGACTGTGTAGGGGAAAGGCGCCTCGAATGCGCAAACTGAAAATGAATTCAAGTGGAGAAGGTCTATATGTTCGTTTATTGCAATCCAAGATTTGTGAGTATCTTTGAATTCTCTTGCTGCACCGCTAACAGGTTGTGGCAGGCGGTGCAATCGTTGGCAATGGTTTGTCCGTCCGCGCTGGTGTGCGAACCGTCGTGGCAGCGGAAGCATCCGGGAAAGTCGGTGTGTCCCAAATTGTTCGGGTGCACGCCCCAGTTCACATTCATCTCCGGGAAAATATTGCGCAGGTAGATCTTGGCCACGTTTCCGGCGGACTGCTCCACCACGGCCCGCTTTCCGTTATAAATTTCCGGATAGGTCGTTTTGTAATAGTTAGTGATTCCTTCTTCAATCTGCTTCCGTGCGGTATCGCGGCTGGGATAATTCACTTTCAGCAGTTCCACGGCCTTTTTCCGGATGAAGGGCAGCTCCGGGCTAATCAGGCCGTGCGACATCCGCTGGTCCACGGCATTTTCCGGCAGTTCGAACACATGCGTCGGCCGGTTGTGGCAGTCGATGCAGTCCATGGCGCGATGCTCGCCTTTTTCCAACTCCTGTTTGCTCGCTTTGCTATCCGTCGAAACGAACTCGATGGTCTTACCCTTTTCGTCCGTGTAATACACCACCGGAATCACCTGCCGGTGTTCGTCGGTGGAGATGTATTGAATCCGCGTGCCGTCGTCCAGATGGCGCCCGTGAATGCCGCTGGAACCCGTGCCAGAGCGGCCGCCGATCTTCATCATCAAGGCCGTCGTCATCGGCGTATTTTTCTCGTCATCCTTGTAATTGGTTCTGACGATGAGCTTGTCGCCGGAATATCGCTGCGGCCAGTGGCACTGCTCGCAGGTATCCCGCGCCGGGCGCAGGTACTTCACGGGGGCGGGAATCGGGCGAGAGTAGGTGTGAAAGGTAACCGCGACAACCTGGCGCATGCCGGAAAGCTTGGAGCGCACAAACCATCCTGCTCCCGGCCCGATGTGGCATTCCACACATTCCACGTGCGCGTGGGGCGAACTCTGATATGCGGAATACTCCGGGGCCATCACCGTGTGGCAAGTCTGCCCGCAGAAGCTTGCTGTATCCATGTAGGACACGCCGCGGTAGGACGCAAACGAAAAGATAATCACGTTTACCACTGTGGCCACGGCAACAAACAAGATGCCGTGCTGCACCATCGGCGCCTTCAGGTCGATCTCCGGGTACACGCTCGGCAGTTCACCCGCCCGCTGTAGTTTTCTGCGTCGCAGGTAAATTCCGGATGGAATCAGCAGCAAGCCGAAAATGAAAATGGCGGGAAGGGTCAAAAAGATCAGCAATCCGATGTAGGGGTGCGGCGGGCCGGGCAAAATAAAATCGTAGATCCAGAAGGCAATCAGCGTGATGGCGCTGCCGGTTGTCAGGGCCACACCGATCAAGCTCAGAGTATTCTGACTGAAGAAATAAATCAGACGCGCCCAATCTCTGACGGTATTTTGTGGACTCATGCGGGGAGTACTCCACTTTTCCTTCGAATCAATTTAGTTTTATTGGAGCCCTGGTGAAGGATTCACCAGGGCCTCTGGGCTAGCCATACTTATCAGGCCTGGGGTGACAGGCCCGGCGGCGAAATTTCTTTGGAGCACCCGCAGGAGCTTGCTTGCTCCGTGCCGAACTTTTCCCAGACTCCCGCCAAAACTACTTTTTCAGCGAACGGATGTAACTGACCAGATCCTTCACCTGATCCGGTGTCAGTGTTTTGTACGCCGGCATCGGGGGCTTTCCCTCGGTGATGATCTTGCTCAGATCGGCGTCGCTCATCTTCTGCACATCGGCGGCTGCCATGTCGGTGGTCTTCGTGGCTGCCTTACCTTTGCCGTCGGCGCCGTGGCAACCGGCGCACTTGGCCTTGAACATCGCTTCCCCAGCCGCCGTATCCGCTTTCGCCGGGGCGCTTAACAGGCATGTACCCGCGAAGAGCGTTCCGACCAGCGTCAGCGTCCCAAGCTGCTTCATTTTTGTCTGCATGTTCTCGCTTCTCCCTCACGAATTTTTCAACAGCGCAGCTGAATATCGCCACACTGCTGCCGTTCTAGAGCACTTGCCTTACGTAAAGTGTGACCAATTGGCTCCGGGAATTCAGTGACGCATGAACATTCCGGGACTCCCCGGCTCCCACTCCGTAATACCGTATTAGTCCCAAAGGGGCTTTCCCGTCCAGCGATTTGGCCGGCCGCAACCCCAAATGCAATCGAAATGTTTGCTCACGAATCATGGGAGGATGATTTCGGTCTTTCCCGCATCCAGGCATATATAAGGACGCTGGCCCCGCGGAAGGAGGTGGGCTCTCCCTTCATCTTCAGGAGGCGGAAGGAAGATCGAAAGGATGCTCTCAATCTACAAGCTTGCGGGCGTATTTCAAGGGAATTTTCAAAGAAAAAGTGTTCACCCAAAAAGTAATCGGACCGATGAGATCCTATTATTCCATTTTGGCATGCGATTTCGCCTACAGCTCCCACTTCGAATCGCGAGCGCCAAGACTGAGTTCATCTACCACTGCTCGGGTAAGTTCGATATAATTAGCTGCCTGCCCTCCATCGAGAAACAGACCCCTAACCCAGCCAATCTAACCACGAAGGAGCATCGCTATGAAAAAGCTCTGGGTATCGCTTGTCGCTGGCTTTCTGGTGGTCACGACCACACCGGCCTCCGACAACAAAAAAGAGGTGGAACGCGTGGAGAATTCCGGTACGGTGATTTCGGAAATCCTGAATATTCCGGATGACATTCCGCAATCCCTGCTGGATAAATCGGAGTGCGTCATCGTGCTCCCCAGCGTTTTGAAAGCGGCTTTCATCGTCGGCGGAAGCTACGGACGGGGTGTCATGACCTGCCGCACCGGGGAAAAGTTCAACGGGCCGTGGGGTTCGCCGACAATGGTGGCCTTGGAAGGCGGCAGCGTCGGCTTGCAAATCGGTGGTGAAGCGACAGACTTTGTCCTACTGCTGATGAGCCAGCGCAGCGCGGAAAGCGTCCTCTCCACGAAAGTGAAACTGGGCGCGGACATCTCGGCGGCCGCAGGACCGAAGGGCCGGGATGCCTCGGCGGAAACGGATGCGGCGATGAGGGCTGAAATCCTCAGCTATTCGCGCGCCCGCGGCGTCTTCGCCGGTATTTCGCTCGAAGGCTCGACGCTTCGCCCGGACAACGACGCCAACGCCAAGCTCTATGGCAGCGAAGTCCCCGCGAAGGACATCGTGCTGAAGGGCTCGGTGCAGGCACCCACTTGCGCCCAAAAACTCCTGGCCACGCTCAACCATAAGTCGCCGAAAAACATCTCCGGCGATTAATGGCTGTCTTGCGTTTGAAGAGCGGCGAAGATAGAAACTGAGTTAACGAAGGGCGCGCTTCACCGGCGGTTGGAATCCATCTCCGTCGGAACCGCAATGGAGCGCGCCCCATTTTTTCCGACCGCGCGCACGGCAAAGAAGTGATTGTCGGTGGAAACCCCCTTCAACACCGCTTCCGTTCCCGTGGTTACAAATTCGAATACTTCCCAGCGCGCTTCCGTTGTCTCTCGCCGTAAAATCTCAAAACCCGCGCGTTCCGGATCCTCCACCGCAGACCACGAAACTTTCGCGTTCGGCGTCACCGCGCCTTCCAGCGTCGCCTGGGACGGAGGCGCCGGTGCCATCGCCAGTTGCCGCAGGGCTTCGGCATTGTCGCGCGCTACGTTTCCCATGAATCGAAAATCCAGGTATTTTTCCAGGTCACCATACTCCACGCCGTTTTCTGTGCGCGGTGTCTGATGCTGCTGCGAGTATTCTTCCAGCGGCTCGGTGAAGCGCACCGCCGGGATGCCTGCCTTGTAAAAAGGATAGTGATCTCCGCCGCGCCCGAAACGGTCTACGCGGAAAATCATACGAATGGCTCCGCGGCCGTCAATTTCTTCAATCGCGCGGGCCAGTTCCCGTGAAGACGAATCGCAATCATCAATGGTCCCGTTTCCAGAGAAGACTCGCACTCGATGCGGCCCTCCCGGCGCCCGGTCGGCACCCACGATGTCGTCATCGAGCATTCCGCCTACCGTGTATCCCTGCTGCTTCAACCAGTCGAGAAGGTGCGTGCTGCCCAGAAGACCCTGTTCCTCGCCGGACACGGCAGCGAACAAAACCGTCGCCCGCAGATTTGCATGCCCGCTTTCGGCAAGTTTGCTCAGCAGGCGCGCGCACTCCACGCTCACTGCTGTTCCCGACGCGTCGTCATCCGCTCCGGGAGCGTCCAATTTCGGATCCATATCGTCGGACGGCCTGGAGTCCATGTGCCCGGACACCACAAACACCGTCTTCGCAAATTTTGGGTCCGAGCCGGGAAGAATGGCATACACATTCTCCATTGGTGCAGGATTTCCGCCCGTGCGCTTGGACGATGCCTCGAACTTGTCCACCACCACCTGCAGCCTCCCGCCGGAATCCTTTGCAATTTCATTCAGTCGCGCAGCCACCTGATCGCGCCCGCAGCCGACGCCGCGCTTCGGATCCGTCCACGAAGAGATCGAGAGCCGCGTCCCGCAAGCCACCAGTTGGTGAATCAGCGCCCGCATCGCCTTCTCATCCACCGATTGCCGGGATATGGCTCCTCCCGGCCGCGGAACCAATTTCAGCTTCGTCCGGCCGCTCGGCGGTTCGCCCGGATCGTTCGGAACTGGTCGTTGCGCAAAAGTGGTGCCGGCTGACAGCCAGGTTGAAAACGCAGCCATGGCGCACCATTTCCAGAAAGACTCGCGAATTCCTGTTGGAATAATTTTCACGGAGGTTCCCTTTGTTGAATTGACTTGCGGTCGAGAAACTTATTCTAGCCCGAATCGGCCTTTGTGGGCTGTAGCCAGGTCCTGAAAGAGTCGTAGAGCGTGGTAGGATGCCGTCCGTGGAGACTTTATGAAGCTCATCCTAAAATCAGCAATCGCACTCGGTTTCTTGCTGGCGGTGCTGCCTGCTGTCGTTGCACAAAGTCCCGATCAATTTAACGAAAGTCTGGAGAAGGGGTTGAAGTGGCGCTCGATCGGTCCTTACCGCGGCGGCCGGGTGCTGGCTGTGACCGGGGTTGCCGGCGATCCGAACACCTTTTATTTCGGTGGCGTGGGTGGAGGCGTTTGGCGTACGACCAACGCCGGTTTAAGTTGGACGCCTCTCTTCGACAAGCAGCCGATTGCCTCGATCGGCGCGATCGCGGTGTCGGATTCGAATCCCAACGTGATTTATGCGGGCACCGGGGAAGCCTGCATCCGCGGCAACATTTCCTACGGGAACGGAGTGTATAAGAGCACGGACGGTGGCAAGACCTGGTTGAACATCGGCCTAACTGACACGCAGCATATCGCCAGCGTGATCGTTCATCCTCGCAATCCCGACATCGTCTACGTAGCTGCGCTGGGCCATGCCTATGGACCGAACGATGAACGCGGTGTTTTTCGCACCACGAATGGCGGGAAAACCTGGGAGAAAGTTCTTTTCAAAGATAATCACACTGGTGCGATCGATATCTCCATGGATCCGCACAATCCCAACGTGCTGTTCGCGGCTTTGTACCAGGTGCAGCGCACGCCGTGGAGCCTGGATAGCGGCGGCCCCGGCAGCGGACTCTATCAATCCACGGATGGCGGCATGACGTGGAAGCATCTGGAAGGCAAGGGTCTGCCGACTTCCTTGCTCGGGCGCATCGGCGTCTCCGTTTCCGGCGCGGATTCCAACCGTGTCTACAGTTTGATCGAAGCCAAAGACGCCAGCGGCCTCTATCGCTCCGATGATGGCGGCGAGAATTGGACGAAAATCAACGATGACCAGCGGCTGACGCAACGCGCCTGGTATTTCACGCACATTTTCGCCGATCCCAAGAGCGTGGATACGGTCTATATGCTCAACACGGGGATGTTCCGGTCGCAGGACGCGGGCAAGACGCTGGAGTTGCTGCCGGCCCTCCATGGCGATCACCACGGATTGTGGATCGATCCAAGAAATCCGCAGCGCATGATCAACGGCAATGACGGCGGGGCGGCAGTCACAATTGACGGTGGAAAAACCTGGACGTCTCAGGAAAATCAGCCGACCGCGCAGTTCTATCACGTCTCAACCGACAACCAGTTCCTCTACTACGTTTATGGCGCACAGCAGGACAACAGCACCGTCGCCATCGCCAGCCGCACCGACGACGGCTACATCGGCCGCCAGCATTGGTACGACGTTGCCGGAGGCGAGAGCGGCTACGTTGTACCCGACCCGCGGGATTTCAATATTGTGTACGCCGGTTCGGGGAACGGAGTCGTAACCCGTTGGGATAAGCGCACCATGCAGGCGCAGGACGTCACCGTCTGGCCGGTGGATTATTCAGGCCACGGCGCGAAAGATATGAAATTCCGACTTGGATGGACGCAGCCGATCGTAATTTCCCCGCACGATGCGGATGTGCTCTATACGTCCGCGGAGATGGTGTTCAAGAGCACGGATCATGGCCGAAGCTGGAGCGCGATCAGTCCTGACCTGACGCGAAACGACAAGAGCAAGCAGGAATCTTCCGGCGGGCCCATCACAAAAGACAACACCAGCGTCGAGTTCTACGACACCGTTTTTACCATCGCCGAGTCGCCCAAGAAGAAGGATTTGCTCTGGGCCGGCACGGATGACGGACTCATTCAGATGTCGCCGGATGGTGGCAAGACCTGGCAAAACGTTACGCCCAAGGGCATGCCGGAGTGGAGCCTGGTGAGCATGATCGAGGCTTCTCCTCATGATGCTGCGTCCGCATACGCCGCTGTCGATGGCCACAAACTCGATGACCTGAAGCCCTACATATATAAGACCAGCGATTCCGGTAAGACCTGGACGAAGCTCACGAAAGGCATTCCGAACGGCGCTTATGTGCACGTTGTCCGCGAAGACCCTGTAAAACCCGGGATGCTTTACGCGGGGACGGAGACGGGAATATTTGTTTCCTGCGATGCCGGCGCGAATTGGCAGTCACTGCAGTTGAATCTGCCGGTCACCCCCATTCATGATCTCGTTTTGAAAAACGACGATCTCGTCGTTGCCACGCACGGACGTTCGTTCTGGATCCTCGACGATATTTCGCCGCTGCGGCAACTGGCAGGTCGCGCGCCGGCAGGCGAGATGTTCCTGCTGAACCCTTCGCCGACTTACCGCGTGCACTTCCCCGATCAGTTCGAACGGCGCCGCCCGGTCGGAGAAAACCCGCCCAACGGAGCCATTCTCACGTATTTCTTCAAAACCGCTCCAAAGGGCGAAGTCACACTGGAAATTCTCGACGAGAAGGGCGCCCTGCTCCGCCGCTATTCCAGCGTCGAGAAAAAACAATCGGAGACTCCGCCCGAATGGCCTGACCTGCAGGCTCCTCCGGAAGTGATTCCCGCCGGCGCCGGCTTCGACCGTTTTACGTGGGACTTGCGATACGACGGGCCGCACCCATTGCCCGGCGAAGTCCTGGCGGAATTCCGTTCGCGCGGTCCATACGCCGGGCCGGGAAATTATCAGGTAAAGCTTTCCGCGGAGGGCAAGAGCCTGACGGTTCCTCTGCAACTGAGGATGGATCCGCGGGTGAACGTTCCGGCCAGCGATATAGCGAAGGAATTCGACCTGGAGTTGAAGATTCGCGAAACGCTCAGCAGCCTGCACGACACCGTCCGGGAAATTCGGGAAACCCGCGTCCAGTTGCGCAGTCTGCGCTCTCGATTACAAGACTCTCGATACAAATCGGTCTCCGACGCCGCCGACTCGCTCGACAAAAAAATGACGCCGATCGAAGAGCAGTTGCTGCAGGTAAATGCGAAAAGTTCCGAAGCCAACCTGAACTATCCCAACATGCTCGATGAGCAACTCCACTACCTCACCTTCAGCGTCGAGGTGGACGACGCTCCAACGCAACAACAATACGCAGTGTTCGAGGAGCTAAGCCGGCAAGCCGCGCCATTGATTGCCAGGTGGAAAGAAATTCGTTCGACCGACTTGGCGGCCCTCAACACACAAGTTCAGCAAAACGTCCCGGCCATTTATTTGAGTCCGGCAGCAAACTAGTGCCAGCAGTCGCGCCAAATTGTTGGCTGAAAAAACGGCTGATAATAGGAATGGTAGCCCCGTGGGGACTCGAACCCCAGGCCTCTACCGTGTCGCCGTAAGAACTTTAGGTTTTACAATAGATTACAAGGCCGCGGGGCTCGCCTCGAATTGCCACATCTCATCAGGATCCTTCTCCAAAAACCAGCGTCTTTTCAAATTGTAAAGAACTGTGCATCTTTTGCCGCGGCCAAACATCATGTTTGATGTGGAGGAATGAAATTACCTATGAGAAAGCGGCTAATGGTGTTTCTGGCGGCCGGTCTGGGATTTACGGCATGCTCTGGCGGGACAATATCGTCTGATGGGGCACGGAGAGGAACGGCCGAGGCTCCGACACCAGGTACCCTGAATTCCCTGAGCTCTGCGGGGGAACAGGAGCTGCGCGCCCTTGTCGAAAGCGGGCGGCTTGCGGACCTGCAGTGGCCAAATTTCTCCGATCACGGCGACGCCGTAAGAGAATTCTACGCCCAAGCCAGCTACAGACTGGCATGGAGCCAAGCTGGGAAGCCCACGGCCCAGGCCACCGAATTGATTGGCATCCTGGAAGGCGCGGATCAAAAGGGACTCGATAGCAAGGACTACGATGGTGCGCGGTGGCCGGAGCGTTTAAAGGCGCTACAGAGCCCATCTGCAGCGGTGGAATCAGCATTGATAAAATTTGATGTGGCCCTCACCGTTTCCGCGATCCGATATGGGCTTGACCTGCACCTGGGAAAGGTGGATCCCAAGGTTCTTCACAAAGATTTCGATCCGGATGTCCACGCGCACGATCCCGGAGCCTACCTCTGGAAAAACGTAGTGGGGGCGCAAAGCGTGAAGGAAGCCCTGGCGCCGATCGAGCCTTCGTATCCCCGTTACCAATGGACGCTGGCGGCGCTGCAGAAGTATATGCAGTTGGAGAAGGAAGAAGTGCCCGATCCTCTGCCGCAGGTGAAGAAACCGATCGCAACAGGCCAACAGTACGAAGCCATAGGAAAGCTGGTTCGCAGGTTGCAATTCCTGGGCGACGTGTCTCCGTCGGTGTCGGTGCCCCAAAATTCATTGGATTATTCCGGCGCGGCGGTGGAAGGCGTGAAACACTTCCAGATCCGACACGGATTGGACGCCTCAGGCAAGCTCGGCCCCCAGACCATTGCGGAACTAAACCAGCCGATGAGTGACCGGGTGGCACAGTTGCGGCTGATGCTGGAGCGCTTCCGCTGGATGCCGCACAAATTTGCGCAGCCACCAATTATCGTGAATATCCCGGAATTTGTTTTGCGCGCATACGACTCCTCGTTGCACCCGGAGCTGATCATGCCTGTGGTCGTGGGACGCGCTCTGCGAACGCAGACGCCGGTACTCGAAGAAGAAATGAAATACCTGATCATCTGGCCCTACTGGAACGTGCCGCCGAGCATTTTGCGCTCCGAGATCGTTCCGAAAATTACAAAGGATCCGGGGTATCTGCAGAAAAATAACTTTGAAGTGACCACATTCTCCGGAGAGGTGGTCACCGACGGAGTCGTGAGCGAGGAAGTGCTCGCTCAATTGCGAGGCGGCAAGCTCATGGTCCGGCAGAAACCGGGACCGAAGAACGCGCTCGGCCTGATTAAGTTTGCTTTTCCCAATGCCAACAACATCTACTTGCACTCGACGCCGTCCCAAGCGCTTTTCGGCGAGAGCCGGCGCGATTTCAGCCACGGCTGCATTCGAGTTGAGGATCCCCGGGCGCTAGCCGCGTGGGTGCTCCGAAATAATCCCGGCTGGACGCGAGAGCGGGTGGATGTGGCGTTTCAAGCGGAGCAGCAGCAGCAGGTAAATCTGACGCACGAAATTCCCGTGTTGATCCTGTACGGCACAGCGATTGCCAACGAAGACGGCCAGGTTTTCTTCTTCGAAGACATCTACGGGTATGACAAGGCCCTGGCAAAACTGTTCGCCCAAGCCTACGCGTCAAGAAACTGAGTCGTTGCGCAGCACTTCGGCCACAGGCAACTTTAGTTGCTCTGCTTGTCTGAATTATTCTGGGTTAGTGCGCGAAGAGGAGCAACCGTAACACCAAGTACGGACGCGCCCAGTGTCCACATGAACGAATGCCGAGCGGGGGTAGTAACCTACGCCTCCGCGACCCAATGCCAGTGCCGCATTGCGCAGCGTAAGCGTATCGACACTCGGAATGCGAATATCAATGGCGTGAGCCTGCGTGTGCTGGCTGTTCTTGGCCACCCCCGCAGAACGGGCGCGAAGAAATTCATTGCTCCACGCGGTCCGGTACCCACAAATGATCTCGATCTCCGCGCCTGGATGCCCAACCGCCGCGGCCACATCGGAAAGAATGTCGAACACTCGAGGGTCATAATGCTTGGTGTCGCCGGTACGATGATCGCGCAGGAAATGGTCCAGCTTTTCTTCAGCTTCTGGAAGGTAGACATCTCCGCGACGGTACACAACGTCAATGTGTTCGCCTGTATGAGTGTGATAAAGGCGGAGATGATGTTCCTCGGTCGAAGTGGCCTCTGCGGCGAAGGATGAATTGCAGGCGGAGAAAACCGCCAGAGTCAAAAGGGTGCAACAGAGCGTGAATAAAACGGCTGCCTTCAACAAGCAAAACCTCCGATCCACAATTCTTCAAACGAAAGAAAACTTTCCAGCACGCAACATGGGCTTTGCCGGAGCCGGCCATCCGTCGGCAACGCTAACACTATGTCAGTGAAAGATATGGTAGGCCCGAATGGACTCGAACCATCGACCTCCTCCGTGTCAGGGAGGCGCTCTAACCAACTGAGCTACGGGCCTGCAACCTTTTAAGGATATCACGCCTCGGCGTGCCTGAGAATTTCGTCCACCGTCTGCAATTCCTCGTCGGATTGCGGTTGCCAGGCAGATCCCAACTCTGCCAGCCCGCCTTGCAGGTCGGGCAACGGCCGCCCGGAAAACGCCTGCCGCAACTCCAGCCACTCTTCCTTCACGTTGCGAATCTGGTCGCCGCTCGCGTCGGAAACCATCGCGGCAAATGCCCGCGCCGCCGAGCCATACTCGACCCCAAAATCTTCATGTAAATACGCCGCCAGAAATTCCATCAGTGCCGGATAATTTTCAGGGTCAAATTGATTCGACTTATTTGCGTCCGCCGTCATTCACGCTCCTCCGGGTAGGTGGTCAAAACGTAGAAACTCTCCGGCCCATTCGCGCGCAACACAATGACCGCGCTGGAACACTGCGCTGTGCGCGCATCTCCGCGTCGCAAACTGCGGCCGATCACGCGCCCGGCATTATAGTGCAATGCCAGGTTCGCGCGCGGAAACCCACGCCGCGTCCAACTCTCCACACGCCCGCGCTCCGCTATCAGCGCCTCGCCCACCACCGCTTCCGCCGTCGCGCGGTCGGTCCAGGTGGAAGAGGCCGAAATATTCCGTTCCCGCCCGAGCCGTTCGCGCAACTCATCATCCGTGCGCGCCACGTGCCGCGCCAGCGTATGCCCGCCGCGTTGTTCATCGCGCCCCAGATCATACCCAGCCGATGATGCCGGGAACTCGGCGGCGACTTTGGGCCGCCGGTCTTCTTGCTTATCTTCCGGCGGCTGCCCGGAACCGCATCCGGAAACCGCCAACAATCCGGCGAGCAAGAAAAACAGAAAGACAAATCTGAGCCTCAGGCTATTGCCCATCACAAAACCGTCACCTTTTGCCGCCCAATATACCTAGTCCTACATCAAGCCTCGTGAGTATACGAAAACCGCTCCATTCGCGCATACGCGGCCTTCGGTTGTGAGCCTGCGGAACCCGATGCTATTCTCGTGTTTATGGCGAAGCTTTCCGACACTTCCCCCGACATCACCCCGGCTTCGCCCCTGGCGCAACCCGTGCGCCAGTTCGAAGCCCTGCTCGAAGTCAGCGAAACGATCGCCCAGCAGCGTGACCTCAAGCTTCTCTTCCATGAACTTTCCAACCGACTCCACGCCGTGCTGCAATTCGATTTTCTCGGCTTGATTCTTCACGATCCCGCTCGCGGCACGATGCGCCTGCACATTCTGGAAACGAAAGATCCCCTTCCGAAGGAAGGCCCCGAAGAGATGCCCGTCGCTAACTCGCCCTCCGGCTGGGTTTTCGAAAGCCAGGAACTCTTCCTCACCCAGGACACTTCCAAAGACGCGCGCTACCCGCACTTCATGAAAAGATTGCAAGCCGTCGGCGTGCACTCCACGGCGATTCTTCCGCTCACCACCGCTCATCACCGCCTGGGCACAATGGTCTTCGGGCGGTTTGTCCCTCAAGGCATCAGTGAAACGGAAATCCAGTTTATGCGCCGCGTGGCCGCCCAGGTGGCCGTGGCGGTGGACAACGCCCTGAATTTTGAAGCCGCAGAAGCCTATCAGAAACAGTTGGCGCGCGAACGTGATCGCTTGCAGGTTCTCCTGGAAATCAATAATCTCCTCGTCAGCACGCGCGATCCCAGTACCGTTTTCAAAGGCATCGTCTCTTCGATCAAACCCGTTCTGCAACATGACTACACCAGCCTGGCGCTGCTGGACACCGCTTCCGGCCTGCTGAAAATTCACTATCTTGATCTGCCGGGGAATTCTACAATTTCCAAACCGGAAATCACCGTGCCGCTCGAAGGCTCGCCCGCCGGGCAATGCTTTTCCACCAATCAGATCCTCATAACGCGCGGCAAGGATCTCGATAAATTTCAGAAAGACGTATTGCGTTTTTTGCGCGAACAATCGGTGCAGGCCATCTGTTGCGTGCCGTTGACGACGCACGGCCGCACCTTTGGCACCATTAATCTCGCCAGCCGCAATCCCGATGCGTTTACGCCTGCTGACGTTGAATTGATGCAGCAGGTCGGCGTGCAAGTGGCCATCGCCCTCGAAAACGCTCTGGCCTTCAAAGAAATTGATGCGCTCAAAGACAAGCTGGCCGTTGAAAAACTTTATCTCGAAGAAGAGATTCGCTCTGAGTTCAATTTTGAGGAAATCATCGGTGAAAGCGCGGTGCTGCGCCGCACCCTGGCGCAGGTGGAACTTGCCGCGCCCGCCGGAACCACCGTGCTCATTCAGGGAGAAACTGGCACCGGCAAAGAGATCATCGCTCGCGCGATTCACAACCTCAGCCCGCGCAGAGAACGCACCTTCGTCAAAGTAAATTGCGCCGCCATTCCTGCAGGCTTGCTCGAATCCGAACTCTTCGGCCACGAACGCGGCGCCTTTACCGGCGCGCTCACCCAGAAAATCGGCCGCTTCGAGTTTGCCGACCGCGGCACGCTCTTCCTCGACGAAATCGCCGACCTGCCGCTGGAACTGCAGCCCAAGCTGCTGCGCGTTTTGCAGGAGCAGGAGTTTGAACGCCTCGGCGGGAACCGCACGCTGCGTGTGGACGTGCGCGTGGTCGCGGCAACCAACGGCGACCTCGCCCAACTCGTCGCCGAACGCAAATTCCGCAGCGACCTGTATTACCGCCTCAACGTATTCCCGATTGTTGTACCGCCACTCCGCGAACGCCGCGAAGACGTGCCACTGCTGGTCCGCTATTTCGTTCAGACCTTCAGCCGTCGCCAGAACAAAACGGTTGAATACATTCCCGCTGACGTCATGGACGCGCTGGTCAATTACAACTGGCCGGGCAATATTCGCGAGCTCGAAAACCTGATCGAGCGAGCGGTTTTGCTTTCGGCGGGCAAAGAATTGCGCGTCCCGATCGGCGAATTGAAGGCTGCTTCCGCCGCCTTCTCCGCAGCCGCCGGCGTTTCCGACCAGTCGTCCTCGTCGATAACGCTCGCGGCGGCATCCGACGCTTCCGCGACGCCCATCGCCACACTCGAAGACGCCGACCGCCAACACATTCTGCGCGCGTTGCGTCAAACCAGGTGGAGGATCGCCGGTCCGCAGGGCGCCGCAAGCTTATTAGGCATGAAGCGCACCACCCTGCAGGCTCGCATCCGCAAGCTGGGTATCAAACGCCCTGTCTGATGCGAAACGTCCGCTTGGATTAACCGCGAGACTGTGCTCTTCTGAAAAGGTAGATGATGAAGCTGCTGCCCAATCGCAATCGTTGTCTCTCACTGGCACTCGCGGGCCTTTTCGGGGCGCTCCTATTGCTTCCGTTCGCCGGTTCCTCGCTTGCTCAACTACCGGTCATCCGGTTTGTTCGCGACCCAGACCCGGCTCCGGAATTCAAACTTAAGGAATTCTCCGGGAAGGAAGTGACCCTGGAATCCTCCCGGGGAAAAGTTATCCTTCTGAATTTCTGGGCCACGTGGTGCGGTCCCTGCCGGGCGGAAATCCCAGAATTGATCGCCCTGCAGAACCGTTACAAGGACCGCCTGCAGATCATCGGCCTGGTGGTGGACGATGACGATGAAGACGAAATCCGCAAAGTGATTTCATCCGAGGGAATCAATTACCCGGTCGCGCTTGCGGACTCGGAAACCCGCTTCGCCTATGGCGGCATCGCCGCTCTCCCGACCGTGTTCGTAATCAATGCCGACGGCCGTGTCGTCCAGAAACACGTCGGCCTCTTCGATCCAGCATTGTATGAAACTGAAGTGCGCGCGTTAGTCGGGCTTCCCGTCGCCGCGAAGGTTGAAACATTTCAAGACGAAGGCGACATTTTTCTGAAGCACGCCGACCGCGCCAAAATCCTGCCTGGCGTAGACATGTCCAAACTTTCTCCCGTGCAGCGTGACGTCGCCTTGCACAAGTTCAACGCCGAGGCCTGCACCTGCGGTTGCAAATTCACATTGGCCCAGTGCCGCATCTATGACGCCGCATGCCAGATCAGCCAAAAGCGCACCACGGAAATAATTAAGGAAGTCGTGAAGCAGGGAACCAACCAAGCCGCTGATTCTGAAAAACTGGCTGCGCCTGCGACAGCGCCTGTGTCCGTGGAGTCACCGAAGCCTTAAGCAGGTTCTGTGGATTTTCTTCTCTGTGTCCTCTGCGCTCTTCCTCCTGTGAACTCTGTGTTAAATCCGTTTTTCTGCCTTCTTTCTTGAATCACTTGTGCAGCAATTCCGTCGCCGCCCCGGTCATAGCCTTTACTCCGGTGCGGATCGCCGGCTCAGGCAACGGCGCAAACTCGCTCGAGTGCGGCCCCGGCAGCCGCGTCCCCTTTTCCTGCGCCTCTTTCCACTTGGCCGGATCCGTCGCTCCCAGCCAGAACATCGTGGTCGGCGGTTTCGGATCTTCCAGCGCATACAAGCTGAAATCCTCGCTGGCCATAATCGGCTGGCCCGGCCAGACATTCTCCTTGCCCACCGATTTTTCCAGCGCAACCGCCACCCGCTGCGTCAGGGCTGGATCATTGATCGTCGCCGGCACATTGTCGTTCGCGATTTCGATGATCGGCGCGCGTTCTGCCGGAATCCCTGCAGCCTCCGCAATCCCGTTCGTGATCCGCTTGATCGCCGCCAACACTTTTTCGCGCTGCGCCGGCGTCATCGTCCGCACCGTCAACTGCAGGTGCGCCTCGTCCGGAATAATGTTGTGCTTGGTTCCGGCGTGGAAGGATCCCACGGTAACAACGGTTGGCACCAGCGGATCCGATTCCCGGCTCACGATCGTCTGCAACGCCACCACAAGCTCCGACGCGATCATGATGGGATCTTTCGTCGCGTAGGGAGCGGCTCCGTGCCCGCCAAATCCCCGAATTGTAATGTCCACGGAGTCTGCCCCAGCCAGCATCGTCCCCGAGTGCCACGCCACCTTTCCTGCCGGCAGACTGGATGAATCGTGCAGCGCGATCACGTAATCCGGCTTGGGAAATTTGGTGAACAAACCCGCATGCAGCATCGCCGCCGCGCCCCCGACTGTCTCCTCTGCAGGCTGCCCGATCATCACCAGCGTTCCGCTCCATTTATCCTTTGTTTCCGCCATCATCTTCGCGGTGCCCAGGAACACGGTCATATGCAGATCGTGCCCGCACGCATGCATAACGCCCACTTCGCCGTTCGGCCGCTTCTCTCGCACCTTGCTGGCGTACGCCAATCCCGTGTTTTCCGTCACCGGCAGCGCATCCATGTCCGTCCGCACATAAACCGTCGGGCCCGTTCCATTTTTCAGGACGGCGACCACGCCGTACGCTGCGTTCCCCGACTCGTATTTTCCAAAATGGTCGGTCACCTCAAAGCCCATCTTCTTCAATTGGCCCGCAACCAGCGCGGAAGTTTCTTTCTCCTCTGTCGATAATTCCGGATGCTCGTGCAAATGCTTGTAGGTTCCCACCCAATCGTTGATGTTTTTGTCGATCCTTTGATCCAGATCGTCCTGGGCGATTGCGGCCACTCCTGTCGCCAGCAGGATCGCCGCAACTGCCACCCAACACGTAAGCCGAGTTTTCATGAAAGTCTCCCGATGCGGGGCATTCTACCAAATACCAGCGGATGGCCCGGATGATTTCCTTCGCCGCCGCTTTTTCCTTGCCGTTACGCAGGCCGCGATTTACACTCGCCGCCAGCTGCAAATCTTTTTCTTCAGGAGCTTTCCATGAATCGTCGTGTGTGGATTCTATTCGTTGTCCTCGGCATCTCCACCGTGTTCACCGTTCGCGGCGCGTTTTCGCAGGGGGAGGCGCAATCCAAACGCCGCGTCATCAATTTGCCGGACAAGCCGGTCCAGGCTCCCTTCAGCAACGCCATCCTTGCAGGAGACACCCTGTACCTTGCCGGAAGCATCGGCCTCGACCCCAAGACCGGAAAAGCGCCCGAAAAAATTGAGGATGAGATCAAGAATCTGTTCGACAACTACAAAGCCACCCTCGGCGCCGCCGGCATGAGCATGGACGACCTGGTGTTCGTGCAGGTGTTCTGCACCGATCTCTCGCTCTACGACAAATTCAACGCCGCCTACCGCACCCAATTCTCCAAGGATTTTCCGGCTCGCGCCTTCATCGGCGCCGGCTCAATCCTGCGCGGCGGCCATTTTGAAATGCAAGCAATCGCCGTTCGCCACTAGTCAGCATTTGCAGAAATAGGTCACCGTCACGAAGCTAAAAGGGGATTAGGCCTTCCCTTGCCAAGAGCCCCATATACAAGAATGCCCATATGCGGTCTAATCTCATATGATGATATATGGTCATGTGGCGAATATGTGGCAATCAGCCCTTCAGTCTGCAGGCTCGCCAAATCATTAAGCTGCAGTAAAATAAGACTTTAATTGTGAATACAATTAAACGTTGATTGGTACCCTCCGTGCACTCTTTCTAGATTCGAGACCCATCCACATGTTAAGAATCACTACCGAGAACAAGCGGGGAAAAGTCTTCCTCAGCGTCGAAGGCTCCCTTTCCGGGCCCCGAGTGGCCACCCTGGAACAGTGCTGGCGCGAACTTTCCGCCGCCACTCCCCGGCCAAAATTCTGCATCAACCTCTGCGGCGTCAGCTTCATCGACAACGCCGGAAAAGTCCTGCTTAAAGAGATGTACCGCCTGGGTGCGGAGCTCCTCGCCGAAGGCTGCCTCAATCAAGCTGTCGTTACAGAAATCGTCGGGCCCGGCCGCAAGTCGGAAGCGCGCGGCCCCAAAGATCCGAAGGACAACGATCCCTCCAAGGGTTCGCCATTCTTTTTTTACATAATTTTTTTCAGCCTGCTCCTGATCCCCTCCTTCGCTGGGGCGCAGACCAAAAGCTCGGCATTGCCGGCCAACGCTCCGACAGACACTCTCAAGTTGTCCCTGGAACAATCCGTCGCATTGGCGATCAAGCAAAACCCGACGCAGCAAATCGCCGTGCTTAACGCCGCCGAAAGCATTCAGGATAAAAACATCACCCGCTCCGAACTTCTGCCGCAGGCTAACTTGCAGGTTGCTGACTCCGCGAACCGAGGGAACGTACGCGCGCAGTTTGGTGGACTTCCCTTGTTCCCCGGCATCCCCGGCCACATCGGTCCTTATCAGCTGTTTTCCGCGGGACCGACATTCGGCAGCAGCATTTTCGATTTCTCCCTTTGGAAGCGCTACCAGGCGGCCCAAAGCAACGTGAACGCCAGCAAGGCCGACAGCCTCACCACGCGGGAGCAAGTGATTCTTCTCGTCGTCTCGCAGTACATCGGCACGCTGCGCGCCGTCGCCAACGTCGAAGCCTCTCGGTCCCGCGTCGAACTCGCGCAGGCCCTTTACGATCAAGCGGCCGACCTGCAAAAAGAAGGCGTGGGCACGGGCATCGACACTTTGCGAGCCAACGTCGAATTGCAAAACGAAAAACAGCGCCTTATCGAAGCGGAAAACGACCGCGAAGCCTCGCTCTTTGGCCTTAGCAAGCTGCTGAATCTCGACCCGCGCCAGAAAATCGAGCTTGCCGATTCACTCAGCTTCTTCGATACGCCGCAGCCCGATGTGGAGGCCAGCATCGACGAAGCGCTTTCCGCGCGTCAGGAATGGAAAGCCATCGAGTCCCAGCAAAAGTCCGCGAAGCTTGAGAAACAGGCCTCGCAATACCAGCGACTGCCTTCATTGCGGTTCGACGGCAACTGGGCGTATTACGGCAATTCCTCCAGCACCGGCATTCCGACCTATCAATATCAAGCGTCCGTCAACATGCCGCTCTTCACCGGCGGACGCATCCGCGCGGAGATCGTCAAGGCCGATCTGGAATTGCAAAAAATCGATCAGCAGAAAGCCGATCTCCGCAACCAGATCGCTCTCGACGTGAAGACCGCACTGCTGAACCTGCAATCCGCGCGTAACGAAGTGCAGGTCGCCAATCTCGGGGTCCAACTCGCCAAGGAAGAAGTCGACCAGGCCCGCGACCGCTTCAAAGCCGGCGTCGCCAACAACATTGAAGTGATCTCCGCCCAGGATTCGCTTTCCCGCGCCAACGATAACCAGATCGCGGCGCTCTACCGTTTCAACCAGGCCCGTGCCGACTTCGCGCGCGCCGTTGGCCAGATGGAAAAAACTTACGCGAAGTGAGGACCCATGAGTGTTGAGATCGACGTAGGACTGGAAAACGCGGTAAACGTAAAGGTACCCCACCCGGAGACGCAGAAGCTCGAACTCGGGCCGGACACCTTAATCAGCTCTAAGCTCCGCTTCCGCCTGACCGTTGGCGGAGTCGCGCTGCTGGCCGCCGCGCTTGGCCTGTTCCTTTATTTTCACAATCGCGAAAGCACCGACGACGGCCAGGTGGACGGCCACATCACACCGATCGCCGCAAAAATTTACGGCCGCGTTGGCAAAGTTCAGGTGCGGGACAACCAGCAGGTGAAGGCTGGTCAGATTCTCGTTCAACTCGATCCCGCGGATTATCAGGCCGCTCTTGACGAGGCCAAAGGCGCCCTCGCCCTCGCCGAAGGCGAAGCCCGCTCCGCCGGCGTTGATGTTCCGCGCACCAGCGAAGACACCGCCAGCGGTACTTCCAGCGCCCAGGCGCAACTCGCCGGGGCGCAAGCCGACCTGATGCGCGCCCAGGCCACGTACGAACAATCACAAACCGCTGATCTTGCCTACGCCCAGGCCAACATCGAAAAGAGCCGCGCCAACGCGCAACTCGCGCAGGCCGACCTCGCACGGTACTTGCCGCTGATGGAAAAAGGCGAAATCTCCAAGCAGCAGTACGACGCCGCGAAAGCCAACGCCGACGCCACCGCCAGCGCATTGAACGCCGATCAGCAAAAACTTGTGCAAGCCCAGCGCAACGTCGAAATCAGCCGCGCACAGCTCGACGCCTCCAAGGCTCGCGTTCTGCAGGCCGAAGCGGGCGTAGCCACCGCGCACGCCGACATCAAGCGCGTTGCCATGCGCTCCGCCGATGCGCAGGCCAAGTACGCCAAGGTTGAACAGGCCCGCGCACAAGTCGAAGCCGCGCAATTGAACCTCAGCTACTGCAACGTCGTCGCGCCCATCGATGGCGTGGTGACGCACAAACAAGTGGAGGACGGCCAAATCGTCCAGCAAGGTCAGGGGCTGATGGTGATCGTTCCACTGCAAGACGTCTGGGTCACCGCCAACTTCAAAGAAACGCAATTGCGCAAAATGCGCCCGGGCCAGAAGGCGTACGTTGAAGTCGACACCTACGGCAAAACCTTCCCCGGCCATGTGGATTCCATCGCCGGAGCCACCGGCGCGGTCGTCAGCCTGCTGCCGCCCGAAAACGCCACCGGCAATTTCGTCAAGGTGGTGCAGCGCATCCCGGTAAAGATTGTTCTCGATCCCATTTCTCCGGACGTGGCGGTGCTGCGCCCGGGCATGAATGTGGACACAACGGTGATTACGAAGTAGCACGATTTTATTGAGCGAACGTTATGGAAAGATTCCTCTCCAAGTTGCGCATGCCGGACGGCTCGATCAACCCCTGGGTGATCGCCGTAACGGTGACGCTTGCGACGTTCATGGAAGTGCTCGACACTTCCATCGCCAACGTCGCGTTGCCGCACATCGCGGGGAATCTCTCGGCCAGCGCGGATGAATCCACCTGGGTGCTCACTTCGTATCTCGTTTCGAACGCGGTGATTTTGCCGCTCTCCGGCTGGCTCTCCTCTCTGCTTGGCCGTAAGCGTTTCTACATGGGCTGCGTGGCCATTTTCACGCTCAGCTCATTTTTGTGTGGTTTCGCGGCAAGCCTCGGCATGCTGGTCTTCTTCCGCATTTTGCAGGGAGTCGGCGGTGGCGGCTTGCAGCCCAGCGAACAGGCCATCTTGAACGACACGTTTCCCCTCTCCAAGCGCGGCATGGCCTTCGCCGTTTACGGCATCGCCGTTGTTGTCGCGCCCACACTCGGCCCGTGGCTTGGCGGTTGGATAACTGACAACTTCTCCTGGCGCTGGATTTTCTACATCAACGTCCCCGTCGGAATCATTTCACTAGGTCTGACGTATGTTCTGGTCTCCGATCCGCCGTACATGAAGCGCATCAAGATCAGCGACGGCTTCCGCATCGATTACATCGGCCTCGGCCTGATCAGCCTCGGCCTCGGCAGCCTGCAAATTATTCTCGACAAGGGCCAGCGCGAAGACTGGTTCGACTCCGGATTCATCCGCCTGTTCGCCGTGCTGATGGTGGTTGGTTTGATCGGCGGCATCATTCGCGAGCTCAAGGCCAAAGAGCCGGTCGTGGATTTCCGGATGCTGAAGGATCGCAATTTTGCCATCTCCACCCTGGCCATGTTTTTCTTGGGCTTCGTGCTGTACTCCAGCACCGTGCTCATCCCACAAATGCTCCAGCAGCTTTTGGGTTATTCCGCGGAGAAAGCCGGCCTGGCGCTTTCTCCCGGCGGCGCCACCATCATGTTGTGCATGCCGCTCGTCGGCTTCCTAGTTTCCCGCGTGGATACGCGCTACCTGATCACGTTTGGCTGCACCATCTCCGCTTCCGCGCTGCTGGTGATGGCGGGATGGAATCTTTCGCTGGACTTCAAACACGCCGTCCTGGGGCGTGTGCTGCAGTCTCTCGGCCTGGCGTTTCTTTTTATTCCAATCAACGTCACCGCGTTTGCCTACGTCCCGCGCGAAAAAACCAACATGGGCACGGGCATCATTAATCTGGCGCGGAATATCGGCGCCAGCGTCGGCATCGCCACGGTCACAACATTGCTCGAGCGGCGAACACAACTGCACGAGGCACGTCTAATGGATCATGTAAATGACATGAATCCTGCGCTGAAGACCACACTGACTGGATTTGCCGCAACTTCAATTTCCGGCGGATCGTCAGGCCCGGGCGCGGCCGCGCAAGCGCACGGCATGCTGTTTCGAATGATCGAGCGCCAGGCGGCCATGCTGGCCTTCCTCGACAACTACAAACTTTTGGGCGTCATTTTTTTCGCCATCATTCCAATTTTTATGCTTTTGAAACGTCCAAAGATGGGTGGGGGCAGTGTTCCGGTGCACTAAGGATACTTTGTAACCTTTTCGCGCGTAGTGACTCATATGAAGCTACTTGGGGGAAGATATGGCAACGCAAGTGATCAATGCAACGCAACTTACGGAACAGAAGTTGATTCGTGCAGGTCAGCGTGGCGACGCTCAAGCAATTGAAGCGCTGTTTGGCCGTTACCACCGCCAGTTGTTCCAGACCGCCCTTCGCGTGCTCGGCAATGCGGAAGACGCCGAAGACGCCCTGCAGGATGGGCTGCTTTCCGCCTATCGCAACCTGAAACGCTTTGAGGGCCGCTCGCAGTTTTCCACCTGGCTCACGCGTATCGTCATCAACGCGGCGCTGATGAAGCGCCGTAGCGCCAAGGCGCGTCCCGCGGTTTCGCTTGACGAAACGCACCACGAGGATGAACTCCCCGCCGCCGAGCGTTTTGCCGACGATGGCCCGACACCCGAGCAGGTCTACGCCGGAACGGAAATTCGCGAGATCATCAACGAAAATCTCGATGAACTTTCGCCGCTGCTGCGGACCGCGTTCCTGCTGCGCGAAGTGGAAGGGTATTCGACCGGTGAAGCCGCCAAGAAACTTGGCGTCACCGAAAACACGTTGAAGGCCCGCCTGTGGCGCGCTCGCCATCAACTTGCCGAGCGCCTCGGCCGCCGCCTCCGCCGCATGAAGGACGGCATCTCCGGCACCACCGTCGGCGAAGAAGCCTGCAGCTACTGCTAATCCCCAGCGCATGGGAAACAATTGCGTATTAGAAACAATTGTTTGGTGAACAAACGTGAAAAAGGTTGTCATCCTGAGGGGCGCGCCGTTTGCGCCCCGAAGGATCTCAACCTAAAATTCCTGCAAGACCCCAACGTTCAATTCATTCTTGCCCGTTTCCACTTGCCGCTCTACCGCCGCGCCGCCGCGTATTTCCCCAACACCCGCAACTCGCTTGTCGCTTCCCGAACCTCTTTTAGCGCCAACTCCAGGTGCTCCGGCTCCTCGGCCTCCACATCCAGATAAAACTGGTACTCCCACGGCCGCCCGTGAATAGGCCGGCTCTCGATCTTCAATAAATTCACGCCGTGTTTCGCAAATGGCTCTAGCGAAGCCAGCAGCGCTCCCGGCTTGTGCGCCAGGCGCATTGCCAGCGAAATTTTCTTCGCATCCCCGCCTCTGTAAAGCTTTGCCTGCTCCGGCGGCAGCAGCAAAACGAACCGCGTGAAATTCTCCGCGTTGTCCTGGATATTTTCCTGCAGAATTACAGCGCCGTATTGCCCAGCCGCACGTCTGCCTGCGATAGACCCGAAGTGCTTATCGCCGCGCTCCATCATTTCCCTCACACTGCCCGCCGTGTCTTCCGCCGGAACGCGCTTTAATTGCGGATTGCCGGTGAAAAATCGTTCGCACTGTGCCAGCGCCATCGGATGCGAGGCCACCGCCTTCAACTCCTCCCGCTTCGCGCCCGGCATCCCCATCAACTGGTGCTCAATCGGCAAAATCGTCTCCCCGCACATTTCCAGCTGGCTCTCCAGCAGCAGGTCGTACACGCGCACCACCGAACCAGCCAGCGTATTTTCCACTGGTACCAGCAACGCATCCGCCGCGCCCTCGGCAATCGCGCCGAACGCCGCGTCAAACGTGGTTCGCGGCACCGTGCGAATCCCATCGCCCAGAAGCTGCACCGCCGCAGCCTCGCTGAACGCCCCTGGCTCACCCTGAAACGCTACCCGCATGTGCCTGAAATTCAGTTCCGTCATCCGTGTCCCTGCCGCGCAATTCCTCCGCGCCGACGCTCTCACGCTATAATATTTCTGCGCATTCGCCGGAGGTATCCGCATGATGACACAAAAGCGCCCGCAGTCGAACGACTACGCTCCGTACTACGGAAAGTACGTGATGCTGGTTCCGGACGGTAATTTTCTGGAGATTCTTGAAACCCAGCTCCATGAGATGAAGCGATTATTGGAGCCGCTTACGGAAGCGCAGGCCGATTTCCGCTACGCCCCTGGAAAATGGTCCATCAAGGAAACCCTCGGCCACGTGAATGATGCCGAGCGCATCTTCGCCGTCCGCATCCTTCGCATCGCCCGCGGCGATCAGACGCCCCTTCCCGGCTTTGAGCAGGACGACTACGTCAGGGTTTCCAACGCCGCTTCCCGCACGCTTTCCGATTTGTTGGAGGAGTTCGCCGCCGTCCGCCGTGCGACCATCACGCTGATACGCTCTCTCGACGACGCATCCTGGCTTCGCCGCGGTACCGCCAGCGGCAAGGAAGTCTCCGTGCTCGCCATCGCGTTCATCATCGCCGGCCACGCGCTTCATCACCGCAACATTTTTCAGGAGAAGTATCTGCCGGCTCTGCCGCGCGCCTGAGCCGCTTCTACATCGGCCTGAGCAGGCCCTCTTTTTTCTCCGTAACCCAGTTCGGCTGCCGCTGTGTCTGCACAACTTCGAATTTGGCCGGTATAGGCGCGGCTCGAACCGCAGACTCCTCCCGACGTAACATCGATCTCCTCTTCCATGGCCACGCCAGATAGAAAAGCAACACCGTTGCCAACCCCAAACAGGATCCGCCGCCGACCACGGAAAACGTCCCGGCATCCAGCGGCTGCAGGATCGAGTCCGCCAGCAGGTAGCTGCCGCAAAACAGCAGTGTGACTTCCAGGAACAGGCCCAACGTCAGAAAAACGCGCGGCAAACTTCCTCTCACGACCAGAGGAGTTCTCCCCCGCAGGGCTGCTCGGTCCACATGGATCTCTCGCATGGCTTCTCTTCCTCTTCTTTCTTATCGGTTTCGCTGCTTCCCGTTTCTCGCAGAAAGTTCAGGTACGAAAACACTGTCGCGTGCGTCTCTTTCTTCATCGAACTCCCGCACTCGCAGGCGCGGGTTTCCAATTCGCGCTTGGTTTCGTCGCAGGCCTGTGTCTTGCAGCAATTCCGGTTCTGGCAAATCCAATACGCCGTTTCTCCCCTCGGCATTTCACCCTCCTGATGTTAATGAAATGGTTACGACAATCGATGGTATTCCGGAGGCTCGATTCGTTCGCTTATATAGCAGTGGGATAGCTTACGCAATAGTAAAAATAAGTATTTTTCATAATTTCGCGCACCGTGGATCGGCGGACGGAATTGTGCAATAGTTTTCACGCGCCTTCCCGAATCGGGAAGCAACCCCAGGCCCTGCTGTCCCTTCCGCCATCGCGTCAATTGCTTTTCGTAAGGGTTCGTCCGCGAAGCTAAGACTCTGGAATTTCAACAATTATCTATTTTAGCGATTGGTAAATGCCCCCCTGTTGAGGGGTTCCGGCGATCGCTTTACCATTCCCGTTCTGGTACCCGAATTCGCCACTCCCATCGGCTTACATTCCCTCGAGTTGCTCCGTCCTTGAACCCGCTGTTACAATTGAGTTTTTGCGGGACCCGCTGGCGTTCCACTGGGCAATTCCGTCTGCATCTTCCATCTTTGCCCGATTGTTTTTGCGCTTGCGGTGGAGTTTGGCCCGGCCGAAGGGAGACTACGCGTGGCGAAATATGATGTGGCAATTATTGGCAGCGGGCCCGGGGGTTATGTCGCGGCCATTCGCGCCGGCGAACTCGGACTGAAGACCATCGTCATCGAGAAGGATCCGTTTCTCGGCGGCACCTGCCTGCACGTCGGTTGCATTCCCACCAAAGTTCTCCTGCACCATGCCGATGTCTACGATCATTTCAAAAACGCGGCCGAACTCGGTTTTGAAATTCCCGGCGTGAAAATCAACTGGACCAACATCCTGGCCCGCAAATCGAAGATCGTCACCAAGCACGCCAAGGGCATCGAATTTCTTTTCAAGAAAAATAAGGTCGAATGGAAACAGGGTTGGGGAAAATACGAAGGCCCCGGAAAAATCAGTGCCGAAAAAGACGGCAAGCGAGAGGTCATCGAAGCGGGCGCCATCCTGATGGTCAGCGGCTCGGAAGCCAAATCGCTCCCCGGCATCGAGCCTGATCACAAGACCATTGTCACGAACCGCTCCATCCT
>Ga0210389_10000201_pt1 | contig 62756 bp, 60 predicted proteins | sample IncBWH28OmetaG_FD_160127 | JGI IMG/M metagenome (GOLD analysis project Ga0210389, IMG submission 160127) | Forest soil microbial communities from Barre Woods Harvard Forest LTER site, Petersham, Massachusetts, United States - Inc-BW-H-28-O ... | reverse complement strand
CATTGCCGCACTTGATGGTTGGGCCACCGATGCGCTGGAGTACGGCGGCCACTACACGGAAGCGCCAAAGCTGGTGGCAACCGCGGCCGATGCGCTGCTCGGGGTGGACCTGTAATCGCGGCAAAGGTATCCGGCTGCTGAGAAGCGCGGCGCGGTGTTGCGGCTGTGCTAACCTTGATTAGGACCATCGTGGCTGGTCAGGAGTATGAAGATAGGTTTTTGGAAGTGGCCGGCAGCCTGGGCGGTTTTCTTGTCCGCTGCCGCGCTGGGGTCCGCAGCGCCAGCATCAGCGGATCAAACCGATGATGCGTTCGTCGCGGCCCTTGCCAAGGGCGGCATCAGCATGTCTGACCCGAGCACCGCGATCGCGATGGCCCATACGGTGTGCGCCGGGCTCGACACAAACCAAACGGCATCCGTGCTGGCGATGAAGCTGATGAAGGACACCGACCTCTCGCCGAAAGAATCCGGCTACTTCATCGGCCTTTCGGTAGCTGCCTACTGCCCGCAACACAAAGATAAGACCGACGGTTCGGTTACCTGGCTGCTGCCACTACCGCCGCTCATGTGAGCGTAAGCAAGGTACTTTGGCGGCCATGATATCGCTGCAGGGCAAAGTGGTCTTCATCACGGGCGGGGCCCGGGGGATCGGGGCCGAGGTCGCCCGCCGGCTGCGCAACAAGGGCGCCAAACTCGTGCTGACCGATCTGGACAAAGCCGAGCTGGACGCGCTGGCCGCCGAACTCGGCGAGGACCGGGTATTGACCGCAGTTGCCGACGTCCGCGATCTGCCCGCCCTGCAGGCCGTGGCAGACCAGGCGGTCGAGCACTTCGGCGGCATCGACGTCGTCGTGGCCAACGCCGGGATCGCCAGCTACGGTTCGGTGCTGCAGGTCGACCCGGAGGCGTTCAAGCGGGTGCTGGACGTCAACTTGCTGGGTGTCTTTCACACCGTGCGCGCCACCTTGCCGGCGCTGATCGACCGCCGCGGCTATCTGCTGATCGTGTCGTCGCTGGCCGCCTTCGCAGCGTCTCCGGGGCTGGCTCCGTACGACATGTCGAAGGCCGGGAACGAGCATCTGGCCAACGCGCTGCGATTCGAGGTCGGCTACACCGGTGTGAACGTCGGCGTGGCGCACATGTCCTGGATCGACACTGCGCTGGTGCGCGACACCGAGGCCGACCTGCCGTCGTTCGGCCGACTGCTCGCGGCGCTGCCCTGGCCGTTGAACAAGACCACCTCGGTGAATAAGTGCGCTGAGGCATTTGTCAAGGGGATCGAGGGCCGCAAGGACCGCGTGTATTGCCCGCGCTGGGTGCGCCTATTCCGCTGGCTCAAGCCGGTGTTGTCCACCCGGGTCGGCGAATTTCCGGTCCGCAAGGCCGCTGCTGAGCTGCCGCAAATGGACGCCGAAGTCGCCGCGCTCGGTCGCTCCACCAGCGCGTACAACGAGCGCCTGGAGAAGTCCTAGCGCCCGAAGCCCGGGCGGCGCCGGCGCAGATAACGTTCGAACTCGGCGGCCAGCGCGTCGCCGTCGATCTTGCCCAGGGCGTCATTCACATCGACCTCGGCATCGCCGCGCTGCTCCAGTGACTTGACGTAGTCGGCCAGGTCGTCGTCCTCGGAGGTCATCTCGGTGATCGCCTGCTCCCACTCCTCGGCCTGCGCCGGCAGGTCGGCCAGTGGAACCTCGATGTCGAGCACGTCTTCGACGCGACGCAGCAGCGCGACCGTCGCCTTCGGGTTCGGCGGTTGCGACACGTAGTGCGGCACCGCCGCCCAGAACGTCACCGCCGGGATCCCGGCCGCCACGCACGCATCTTGGAAGACCCCGGCGATCCCCGTCGGGCCCTCGTAGCGCGTTTCCTCCAAGCCGAAGCGCCGCGCCGACTCGGGGGAGTAGGCCGCACCCGAGACCGGCACCGGCCGGGTGTGCGGGGTGTCGGCTAGCAGCGCCCCGAGGATCACGACGGTGTCGACATTGAGCTTGTCGGCGATGGCCAGCAACTCGGCACAGAATGTGCGCCAGCGCATGTTCGGCTCCACGCCGTGCATCAACACGACGTCGCGGTCACTGCCCGGCGGGCGGCAATGTGAGATGCGCATCGCCGGCCACACCAGCTCCCGGGTAACCCCGTCTACCTGGCGGATGACCGGGCGATTCACCTGATAGTCGTAGTAGGCCTCGTCGTCGATCTCCACGATCGGATCGGCTTCCCAGATGGCATCAAGGTGCTCCAGCGCGTCGCTGGCCGCGTCCCCGGCGTCGTTCCAGCCCTCGAACGCCGCCACGACGATGGTGTTGTGCAGTTCGGGCAGCGCGCTGCTATCCGGCTGGGTCACAGAATCAGGGTACGGCTTGCGGTGGGTTGCCTGCGCAGATGTCGGCGAGCCGGCCATTTGCATAGGCCGACTATCCTTGTGGGGTGACTGCTGCCAACGAACACCGGTACGACACGGATCTGCTGGACGCTTTGTCGCAGCGTGTGGTGGTGGGCGATGGCGCGGTGGGCACCCAGCTGCAGGCCGCGGATCTGAGCCTCGATGACTTCAACAACCGGCACCGACGTGGGCGAGACGAAATACGTTCGGCTGCAATCTGGTTAGCCTCAGTGACTACGACATTGCCGACAAGATCCGCGAGCTGGCGCTCAAGGGCACCGCGATCGCCAAGCGGGTCGGGTCGAGCTGGGCGTCCAGACGTCGGGTGACGACGTAGACTTTTCTGGTCGAGAGGCGTTGCAACGGTTCCGGGTCCCTGCCGGTATCCGCCACGCTCGGCAGAGTCAAGGACGCCTTCCGCTACGGAAGGAACGTACGTGAACGCCTTGGAGCCGAACATCCGCCCCGACTGCACCGACGAGCTGACTGCTGCTCTCGGCCAGCGGATCATGGTGATCGACGGCGCGATGGGCACCGCGATCCAGCGGGACCGGCCCGACGAGGCCGGTTACCGCGGTGACCGGTTCACGGAGTGGCCGACCGCTCTTCAGGGCAACAACGATCTGCTGACCCTGACGCAGCCGCAGATCATCGAGGGGATCCACCGGGAGTACCTCGAAGCGGGCGCCGACATCCTGGAGACCAACACGTTCAACGCGAACGCGGTCTCGCTTTCCGACTACGACATGGCGGACCTCAGCTACGAGCTGAACTACGCCGGCGCTGCCCTGGCCCGCAAGGCCGCCGACGAGTTCAGCACCCCGGAGAAGCCCCGCTACGTCGCCGGCGCAATCGGGCCCACGACGCGGACCGCGTCGATCTCGCCGGACGTCAACGACCCCGGAGCCCGCAACGTCTCCTACGACCAGCTGGTCGCCGCCTACCTCGAAGCTGCCAACGGCCTGGTCGACGGTGGTGCCGATCTCATCATCATCGAGACGATCTTCGACTCGCTGAACGCCAAGGCCGCGGTGTTCGCCGTCGAGACGCTGTTCGAGGACCGCGGTCGCCGCTGGCCGGTGATCATCTCGGGCACCATCACCGATGCCTCCGGGCGGACGCTGTCCGGTCAGGTCACCGAGGCGTTCTGGAACGCGATCAGGCACGCGAAGCCGATCGCGGTCGGCCTCAACTGCGCCCTGGGCGCGCCGGAGATGAGGCCCTACATCGCCGAGGTAGCGCGGATCGCAGACACCTTCGTCTCCTGCTACCCGAACGCCGGCCTGCCCAACGCGTTCGGCGAGTACGACGAGTCCCCGGAGCGGCAGGCCAGCTACATCGCCGAGTTCGCCGAGGCCGGACTGGTCAACCTGGTCGGTGGCTGCTGCGGAACGGCGCCGCCGCACATCGCCGAGATCGCCAAGGTCGTCGAGGGCAAGGCGCCGCGCGAGCTGCCGGAGATCGCGGAGGCCACCCGGCTCTCGGGCCTGGAGCCGCTCAACATCACCGACGGCTCCTTGTTCGTGAACATCGGTGAGCGCACCAACATCACCGGCTCCGCCCGGTTCCGCAACCTGATCAAGGCCGAGGACTACGACACCGCGCTGTCGGTCGCCCTGCAGCAGGTCGAGGTCGGTGCGCAGGTCATCGACATCAACATGGACGAGGGCATGATCGACGGCATCGCCGCGATGGACCGGTTCACCAAGCTGATCGCGGCCGAGCCGGACATCAGCCGCGTCCCGGTGATGATCGACTCCTCCAAGTGGGAGGTCATCGAGGCGGGCCTGAAGAACGTGCAGGGCAAGCCGATCGTCAACTCGATCTCCATGAAGGAGGGCGAGGAGAAGTTCATCCGCGAGGCACGGCTGTGCCGCAAGTACGGCGCCGCCGTCGTCGTGATGGCCTTCGACGAGCAGGGTCAGGCCGACAACCTGGGGCGACGCAAGGAGATCTGCGGGCGCGCCTACCGGATCCTGACCGAAGAGGTCGGCTTCCCGGCCGAGGACATCATCTTCGACCCGAACTGCTTCGCGCTGGCGACCGGTATCGAGGAGCACGCCACCTACGGGATCGACTTCATCGAGGCGTGCGCCTGGATCAAGGAAAACCTTCCCGGGGTGCACATCTCCGGCGGTATCTCGAACGTGTCGTTCTCATTCCGGGGCAACAACCCCGTCCGGGAGGCGATCCACGCGGTGTTCCTGTTCCACGCCATCAAGGCCGGCCTGGATATGGGCATCGTCAACGCCGGCGCGTTGGTGCCCTACGACTCGATCGACCCCGAGCTGCGGGACCGAATCGAGGACGTCGTCCTGAACCGTCGCGAGGATGCGGCCGAAAGGCTTCTGGAAATCGCTGAACGGTTCAACAGCTCTGAGAAGGCCGAGGACCCGATGGCAGCCGAGTGGCGCAGCCTCCCGGTCCGCGAGCGGATCACGCACGCCCTGGTCAAGGGCATCGACGCCCACGTCGATGCCGATACCGAGGAATTGCGAGCCGAGATCGCCGCCGCAGGTGGTCGGCCGATCGAGGTGATCGAGGGCCCGCTGATGGACGGCATGAACGTCGTCGGTGACCTCTTCGGCGCAGGCAAGATGTTCCTGCCCCAGGTCGTGAAGTCGGCCAGGGTGATGAAGAAGGCTGTGGCGTACCTGCTGCCGTACATCGAGGCGGAGAAGGAACAGTCCGGTGCCGCCGCGAATAAGGACACCAACGGCACGATCATCATGGCGACGGTGAAGGGCGATGTCCACGACATCGGCAAGAACATCGTCGGGGTCGTCCTACAGTGCAACAACTACGAAGTAATCGACCTCGGTGTGATGGTGCCTGCCCAGAAGATCCTGGACGCAGCGAAGGAGCACAGCGCCGACATCATCGGGCTGTCCGGCCTGATCACTCCGTCCCTGGACGAGATGGTCAACTTCGCCGTCGAAATGGAACGTGAGGGGCTGGAGATCCCGCTGCTGATCGGTGGCGCGACCACCTCGCGCGCCCACACGGCGGTGAAGGTGTCGCCGCGTCGTAGCGGTCCCGTGGTCTGGGTCAAGGACGCGTCCCGCTCGGTGCCGGTCGCTGCTGCGCTCCTCGACGACAAGCAGCGTCCAGCCCTGCTGGAGGCCACCGAGACCGACTATGCAGCCCTGCGCGAACGGCACGCCCAGAAGAACGAGCGGCCGATGCTGACGCTGGAGAAGGCCCGCGCGAACCGGACGCCGATCGAGTGGGACGGCTACACGCCGCCGGTGCCCGCCCAGGGCATCGGCGTGCGGGAGTTCGATGACTACGACCTTGCCGAGCTGCGCGAGTACATCGACTGGCAGCCGTTCTTCAACGCCTGGGAGATGAAGGGCAGGTTCCCCGACATCCTCAACAACCCGGTCTCGGGCGAGACCGCCCGCAAGCTGTACGACGACGCCCAGGAGATGCTCGACACCCTGATCAAGGAGAAGTGGCTGACTGCGAACGGCGTGATCGGCTTCTTCCCGGCGAACGCGGTCGGCGACGACATCGAGGTCTACACCGACGAGACCCGTACCGAGGTGCTGACCACGTTGCACAACCTGCGCCAGCAGGGCGAGCACCGGGACGGCATCCCGAACCGGTCGCTGGGCGACTACATCGCGCCCAAGGACACCGGTCTGGCTGACTACGTCGGCGCCTTCGCCGTCACCACGGGGCTCGGCAGCCAGGACAAGATCGCTGAGTTCAAGGCAGCCAACGACGACTACAGCGCGATCCTGCTGGAGTCGATCGCCGACCGGCTGGCAGAGGCTTTCGCCGAACGGATGCACCAACGGGTCCGCAAGGAGCTCTGGGGATTCCAGCCGGACGAGCAGCTGGACAACGAGGCACTCATCGGTGAGAAGTACGTCGGAATCCGCCCTGCCCCCGGCTACCCGGCCTGCCCTGAGCACACGGAGAAGGTGACGCTCTGGAAGTTGATGGACGTCCGGGAGCGGACCGGCATCGAGCTGACCGAGTCGATGGCGATGTGGCCCGGTGCTGCCGTCAGCGGCTGGTATTTCTCGCACCCGCAGTCGCAGTACTTCGTGGTCGGCCGGATGGCCCAGGACCAGGTCGCCGACTACGCGAAGCGCAAGGGCTGGACCCTGCCGGAAGCCGAGCGCTGGCTCGGCCCCAACCTCGGCTACAACCCGGAGGACTGAGCCCTACGTTGGTTGAGTTCGCACTGGCCGCCGAGACGGCATCGTGCTTGGCGATCGAGGACTCCAACACCGGTGCCGAGTCAGCCGAGACCGCTGGATGCACCGTCCTGGTCGTGCAGGACCAAGTCCCAGTGCTCGACGGACCCGACGCGTGTTCGTCGACGGGTCGCGCGAGCACGGTGCCGCCGAACTCAGAGCAGTGCTCCTTGAAGCTGCACCACCCGCACATCGCGCCCTTCTGCGGTTGCAGATCCCCGCGGTCCCGGCAGTGTCGACGGCCCCGAGCGAACGGTGATCCGCGAACCGTCGGTCTCCTCGCTGTACACGGCCATTCCGTTACACCAGGACGCGTCGGTGCTGATCATCGGCGAGCGCACGAACGCCAACGGCTCCAAGGCATTTCGTGAAGCAATGCTCGGAGAGGCCAAGTACTTCAACGTCTGAGACCCAGGGGTTAGCGTCCTAATCCCTTCAGGTAGGCCGCACCCGCGGCGCGCGACTCCGGATCGCGCAACGCGGTGACCAGCGAGTCGGCGTCATTCCACGCCCGCACGGTGCCGACCATGGATTCGGTGACGGCGTTGGTATGACGCTTGGTGGCAGTCAGCGTGAGAGCAGACTTGCCGGTCAGCTGCCCGACCAGTTCATCGACCGCGCCGGCGAGGTCGGAGGCGGGAACCGTCCGGTTCAGAAAGCCTGCAGCAAGTGCTTCGGCGGCACCGAAGGGCCGACAGGTCATCACCAGTTCCTTGGTCCTGGCCGGGCCGATCTCCCGCACCAGGCGGGGGATTCCTCCCCAGGCAAGCGGAATGCCCAGGTCGACTTCCGGGATCGAGAAGCGCGTGTCGTCGGCGGCGATACGCAAGTCGCAGGCTGAGGCCAGCACGACGCCACCCCCGACGCAATGGCCGTGGATCTTGGCGATAGTCACCGCCCGCATCGCTTCGATGGCCTCAGCCATCCGACGCCCGGCATCGGCCGCATCACGTGCCACGGCGGCGGATGATTCGGCTGTCGTGAATGACGCAAGGTCCGCGCCGGCGCTGAAGGCCCGGCCGTTGCCGGCCACCACCACAACTTTCACCTCTGCCAGTGTGTCGAGATACCGTGCGGCAGAGACTAATTCGTTCAGGGTGGTGGTGCTGAGTGGATTCAGCTTCGCTGGGCGATTCAGCGTGATGTCGCCGCGGGGGCCGTCGACGTCGACCGCGATTTCAGAGAACTGCATGCCTCACCGTACGGCGGCAAAGAAACCGCCGTGACTTTGCTCGCCCGCACGTGAAACAATCGCTGGCCGTGAAGACCTTCGAGGATCTGTTCGCCGAACTCGGCGAACGTGCCCGCGCCCGGCCGGCCGGCAGCGCCACGGTCGCGGCACTGGACGCCGGGATACACGCGCTGGGCAAGAAGATTCTGGAGGAGGCCGGCGAGGTCTGGCTGGCCGCCGAACACGAACCCAACGAGGCGTTGGCCGAGGAGATCAGCCAGTTGCTGTACTGGACGCAGGTGTTGATGATCTCGCGCGGTTTGTCCCTCGATGACATCTACCGGAAGCTGTGAGCATGCTGCGGGTCGCGGTTCCCAACAAAGGCGCGCTGAGCGAGCCTGCCACCGAAATACTGGCGGAGGCGGGCTATCGGCGCCGCACTGATCCCAAGGACCTGACCATCATCGACCCGCTCAACCATGTCGAGTTCTTCTTTTTGCGGCCCAAAGACATTGCCATCTATGTCGGTTCGGGGGAGCTGGACTTCGGCATCACCGGACGGGACCTGGTGCTCGATTCCGGTGCGCCGGTGCGCGAACGCCTGGCGCTGGGTTTCGGGTCGTCCAGCTTCCGTTACGCGGGCCCCGCCGGGCGTGACTGGACGACGGCCGACCTGGCCGGAAAGCGGATCGCCAGCGCCTACCCGAATCTGGTCCAAAAAGATCTGGCCGCCAGGGGTATTGAAGCGACGGTAATCAGACTCGACGGGGCCGTGGAGATCTCGGTCCAACTTGGGGTGGCGGACGCCATCGCCGACGTGGTGGGGTCGGGCCGCACCCTGAGCATGCATGATCTGGTGGCCTTTGGTGAGCCGCTGTGTGATTCGGAGGCGGTATTGATCGAGCGCGCCGATCGGGGCGGCCACGACCAGGGCGAGGTCACCGCGGCGCGCGATCAACTGGTCGCCCGGGTGCAAGGTGTGGTGTTTGGTCAGCAGTATCTGATGCTGGATTACGACTGCCCGCGCTCGTTGCTGGACAAGGCCACGTCGATCACGCCGGGACTGGAGTCACCGACCATCGCCCCGCTCGCCGACCCGGACTGGGTCGCGATCCGCGCACTGGTGCCCCGCCGGGGCGTCAACGAGATCATGGATGAGCTCGCCGCCATCGGGGCCAAAGCGATTCTGGCTTCAGATATCCGGTTCTGCCGATTCTGATCACACGTCCGCGCGTTCGGGCCATCGCTGTGTTAGCGTCCCCGGTGATGGCCGGACTGTTTGATACCCCAGGAGGGTCGCCATGACGCAAACACATTTACTCGCCCTACTGATGGCTTTATTGATCGGTGTCATCGCCGGATTGCGTTCTCTGACGGCTCCCGCCGTGGTCTCCTGGGCCGCCTTCCTCGGCTGGATCAATTTGCACGGCACCTGGGCATCCTGGATGGGCAACATCATCACGGTCATCATCCTCAGCCTCCTTGCGGTGGGCGAACTGGTCAACGACAAACTGCCCAAGACGCCCGCGCGCACCGCGCCACCGGTGTTCGCCGCCCGGATCATCATGGGCGCCTTCGCCGGCGCGGTCATCGGTACCGTGTGGGGCTTCAAATGGGGCGGGCTCGGCGCCGGCATTGTCGGCGCGGTGCTCGGCACCCTGGGTGGCTATCAGGCGCGCTCCCGGCTGGTGGCCGCAACCGGCGGGAAAGACCTGCCGATCGCACTGCTCGAAGACGCGGTCGCGATCTTGGGTGGGTTTGCCATCGTCGCAACCACGGCTCATCTGTGACAGCGCATTTCGATGCGATCATCGTGGGTGCCGGCCAGGCCGGACCGTCGCTGGCGGGTCGACTGACAGCTGCCGGGCAGCGCGTCGCGATGGTGGAGCGCAAACTCATCGGCGGCACCTGTGTCAACAATGGGTGCATCCCGACCAAGACGCTGGTGGCCAGCGCGCACGCCGCGCAGCTGGCCCGTCGCGGCGCGGAATACGGTATCGGGACCGGAGCGATCAGTGTGGACATGGCGAAAGTCAAGGCCCGCAAAGACGACATCATGCTGAAGGACCGCAAAGATGTCGAAAGCTGGTTAGAAGGGATGGACGGCTGCACCGTCGTTCGCGGTCACGCCTGCTTCCAGGACCCACACACGCTGCGGGTTGACGAAGAGCTCCTGCAAGCCGACCGGATCTTCCTCAACGTCGGTGGACGTGCCGTGGTGCCGGACATTCCGGGACTCTCCGATGTCGAGTTCCTCACCAACGTGTCGGTCCTTGAACTCGACACGCTGCCAGACCATCTCGTCATCGTCGGCGGCAGCTACATCGCGCTGGAGTTCGCGCAGATGTACCGCCGCTTCGGGGCCCTGGTGACCGTCGTCGAGCGGGGCCCGCGGCTGGCGTTCCGCGAAGACGAAGATGTCTCCGCCACCATCAGGGAGATCCTGGAGGCCGAAGGCATCGACATTGTCCTCGGCGCCGACGATATACGGATCAGCAAGCGTGACAAGGGTTTCGAGCTAACACCCAGCGCGGGTGCCGCCCCGATTCGGGGCAGCCATCTGCTGCTCGCGGTGGGGCGGCGGCCCAACACCGACGATCTGGGTCTTCAGGCGGCCGGTGTGCAGACCGACGCCCGCGGCTACATCGTGGTCGACGACCAGCTCAAGACCAACGTCGACCACATTTGGGCGATGGGCGACTGCAACGGCAAGGGCGCCTTCACCCACACGTCGTACAACGATTTCGAGATAGTCGCTGCCAACCTGCTCGACGGTGACCCGCGTCGGGTGAGCGACCGCATCAGCACCTATGCGCTCTACATCGATCCGCCGCTGGGGCGCGCCGGCATGACCGTCGACCAGGTCCGCGCGTCGGGTCGCCGGGCGCTGGTCGGTAAGCGGCCGATGACCAAGGTCGGCCGAGCGGTGGAAAAGGGTGAGACGCAAGGCTTTATGAAGGTAGTGGTTGACGCCGCGACAAACGAGATCCTGGGAGCGGCCGTCTTTGGGGTGGGTGGCGACGAAGCCATTCACTGCATCCTGGACATCATGTCCGCCAAGGCGCCGTACACCACGCTGTCGCGCACGATGCACATTCACCCCACGGTCAGCGAGCTCATTCCCACGATGCTGCAGGAGATGACGCCCCTCGCTTAGCGAGGGTTACCACCGATCACGCCGCCGGCTCGGTCGGGCGCGAAACTGCCTGCGGTCGGGCTTGATCGGGCCATCCAGGGTATGGCGGCGGCGTTCCACCGAACGCCGGACAGCGTTCCTGGTGCGGGCACCACTCGCATAGCCGCGACGGGCTGGGGCGAAAATCGCCTGTCTCACTTGCGGATTGGATCGCCCGCCAGATGGCCATCAGCGTCTTCTCGAAGCGCAGCAGTTCGTCGCGGTCCGGGGTGTAGTCCAGCATCTGCCCGTCGGCCAGGTAGATGAGCCGCAGCCGGGCGGCCAGCACACCGCGTGAACGCAATAGCGCCACCGCGTAGAACTTCATTTGGAACATCGCCTTGAACTCGGCCAGTGCACGCGCGGCCGGCGGCGCCTTGCCGGTCTTGTAGTCGACCACCCGTAGCTCGCCGGTGGCGGCGACATCGATCCGGTCGATAAAGCCGCGCAGCAGGGTGCCGTCGGCCAGCTCGACCTCCACGCGTTGCTCGCAGCCTTGCGGGTCGAACCGCGTCGGGTCCTCGAGCCGGTAATAGCCGGACAGCAACGCGCGGGCTTCCTCCAGCAATTCGGCGCGCTGCCCGGGGTCCAGCTCGCCGGTCAGCCCGGGCCCCTCGGCAATCAGCTGGTCCCACGCGGGTTCCACGAGCGATCGCGCGGTGTCCAGGCCGCGCTGCGTCGCCGGAAGGCCGTAAAGCTGCTCGAGCGCGGCGTGTACCAGCGATCCGCGCAGCTGTGCCGCCGACGGCGCCTCGGGCAACCGGTCGATCGCCCGGAACCGATACAGCAGCGGGCACTGCTTGAAGTCTGCGGCGCGCGACGGCGACAGAGCCGGTCTCGAGGCCGGCCGGACCGGGGGCGTCTCCGGCTGGTCCGTCATATCCGCAGCCTAGGGCGGCACGCCGACAACCCCGAGCACCGACACGGCGAGTCGGCTGGCACGCTAGATGGTGTGTCAGCAACCGGCCCGTTCACCGTCGGCGAACGCGTCCAGCTCACTGACGCCAAGGGCCGCCACTACACCATGTCGCTCACCCCTGGCAGCGAGTTCCACACCCACCGCGGCTCGATCGCCCACGATGCGGTAATCGGTTTGGAGCAAGGCAGCGTCGTCAAATCCAGCAACGGCGCTCTTTTCCTGGTGCTGCGTCCACTGCTGGTCGACTACGTGATGTCGATGCCCCGCGGGCCACAGGTGATTTACCCCAAGGACGCCGCCCAGATCGTGCACGAGGGCGACATCTTTCCCGGGGCCCGCGTGCTGGAGGCCGGGGCCGGATCCGGTGCGCTGACCTGCTCGCTACTGCGCGCTGTCGGGCCGCAGGGGCGGGTGACCTCCTACGAACAGCGCGCCGATCATGCCGAACACGCCCGTCGCAACGTGGCCGGCTTCCATGGCGCGCACGGGGAGTTGCCGCAGAACTGGCAGCTGATCGTCAGCGATGTCGCGGACTCCGATCTGCCCGACGGCTCCGTCGACAGGGCGGTGCTGGACATGCTGGCCCCGTGGGAGGTGCTTGACTCGGTATCGAGGCTGGTCGTCGCCGGCGGTGTGCTGGTGATCTACGTGGCCACCGTCACGCAGCTGTCGCGGGCCGTGGAGGCACTGCGGGCTCAGCAGTGCTGGACCGAACCGCGGGCGTGGGAGACGCTGCAGCGGGGCTGGAATGTGGTCGGCCTGGCCGTTCGGCCGCAGCATTCGATGCGCGGGCACACCGCGTTCCTGGTATCGGCGCGCCGCCTCGCGCCGGGTGCGGTTGCCCCCGCACCGCTGGGTCGCAAGCGCGAGGGACGCGACGGCTGACTAGCGGCCAACTAATCGTCGCTGCGGCGCAGGCCCCGGCGGGCGGATAGCAGCTCGAATTCGGGGTGTGCGGCTACCAGACGTTCGGCCGCATCCAGGACATCGACGGCATGGTTGCGGTCGCCCGACACCACGGCCACGCCGATGCCCGCCCGTCGGTACAGCTCGTGCGAACCGGTCTCGGCGGCGGACACGCTGAACTTGCGCTGCAGCTCCGCGACAACAGGACGGATCACCGACCGCTTCTGTTTGAGTGACCGCACGTCGCCGAGCAACACATCGAACTCAAGCCAGCCGATCCACATCCCGCGAGCTCATCCGGCAGGAGTCGACGACGGGGCGGGCGACGGGGCAGGAGCCTCGGTCGGGGCCGAGCTTGGTGCGGGGGCCGGCGCCGGAGTCGACGCCGGGGTAGTTATGGCTGGTGAGTTGCCCAGAGCCAGCAGCGTTTCCGCGGTCCGCTTGGATAGCTGCCAGCCCCCTTGGGTGGGTGTGAACTCCATCGGAAAGGTGAACGCGCCGTTGTTCGCGTGGGCGGTCTTGACGGTGATGGTCGCCATCACATCAGACGGATTTTTATCCGACCAAGCGATGTTGTCCGCCACGAAGATCATCGGCGGATAGCCATTGTCCCGCAATGCGTTGGAGAACTTGTCCAGGGTGGCCGCACTCTCGGGGGTGGCACCTTCGATGAGGTTCACTTTGTTGATGCCCGGCACGTTCGGGTCGGCGATCCGGCTCAGCACGTCGGTAAGGGCCTCAGGAGGGGGCAAGGGAGCAGCCGGGGGAGCAGCCAGCGGACTCGACGCCGCGGGTGCTGCCGACTCCGCGGCCGACGACGAATTCTTGGAATCGCCAGACGAACATCCAGAGAGTCCGAGCGCCGCCACGACTGCGGCGGCGTTAACGGCAATGATGAGACGTCGGTCCATCCACCGGGACGGCTGGGCTATGCGCCCACGCCGGCTTCTCTCAACAGGGCCATCACCGAGGTCCGGGATATCTTCCAGCCGCCCTGGTTCACGAAGGTGACGTTGCGCGTGGTCGGAGCCAGCGCCGGACCAGAGACGGTGACGTCGGCGGTGGCGGCCCCCGCACCGGCGGGCTGGACGTTGGCGACGCTGAACGTCAGCGGGAGGTGGCCATTCGCCACGGCCTTTTGCATCTGCCCGTCCGCTAGCCGGGCTTCCATCGGGCTGATGCCTCCCTCAACCAGGTCGCCTTTGCTGGCGAACGAGACGCCGGGGTCCTGCAGGCCGTTCAGGACACCGACTAACTGGTCGGGGGCGGGTACGGCGCCGGGGGGATCCAGCGGGGACGGCGCGCCGAACACGACAGGCTGAATCTGAGGCGCCGACGAGCCAACGGGTGCAATGAAAGTCACACCGGCGGCGGCCGCGCCGACGATAAACACCGCCACTACGCCTCTGGCGAGGTACTTTGTAGTCACGGCTGTCCTTTCGATCGGCCCGACTCAGCGCCGAGATTACCAGCGATACATGTCTTTAACTTTCACGGCATTTCACTTCCGCACATCATCCGGCAATCGCCGGTAGCGTTGAAGTATTCACCGCACCGTTAGGTGCGGGAAAGGAGCGCAACATGGGTGGCTCAGAGCGTTCTGAAGCATTCGGCACACCGCCCGAAACGGGCATGTCCAGCAGCGATGCTGCCGAATTGGAACAACTACGCCGTGAGGCCGCGGTGCTGCGCGAGCAACTCGAGCATGCGGCTGGATCGCACGGAAGCGCCCGCTCTGCCCGCGATGTGCATCAACTCGAAGCCCGTATCGACTCACTCGCGGCCCGCAATTCCAAATTAATGGAAACTCTTAAAGAAGCGCGCCAACAACTGTTGGCGCTACGCGAGGAAGTCGACCGGCTGGGACAGCCGCCGAGCGGCTACGGCGTCCTGCTATCCGCGCACGACGACGACACGGTCGACGTGTTCACGTCGGGTCGCAAGATGCGTCTGACATGCTCGCCCAACATCGAGGTCGCTTGCCTGCGCAAGGGTCAGACGGTCCGGCTCAACGAAGCCCTGACCGTCGTCGAGGCCGGGGCGTTCGAATCGGTAGGCGAGATATCCACTTTGCGCGAGGTGCTCGTCGACGGTCACCGGGCCCTGGTCGTCGGCCACGCCGACGAGGAACGAATCGTCTGGCTTGCCGATCCGCTGGTCGCCGAGGACCTGCCGGACGGCGTCCCCGACGCCCTCAACGACGACACCAAGCCCCGCAAGCTGCGCCCCGGTGACTCGCTGTTGGTCGACACCAAAGCCGGCTATGCCTTCGAGCGCATCCCCAAGGCCGAGGTCGAAGATCTGGTGCTGGAAGAGGTGCCCGATGTCAGCTACGCCGACATTGGCGGGCTGACCCGGCAGATCGAGCAGATCCGCGACGCCGTCGAACTGCCGTTCCTGCACAAGGAGCTGTATCGGGAGTACATGCTGCGCCCGCCCAAGGGTGTGCTGCTCTACGGCCCGCCCGGCTGCGGCAAAACTCTGATCGCCAAGGCGGTGGCCAACTCGCTGGCCAAGAAGATGGCCGAGGTCCGCGGCGACGATGCCCGCGAGGCGAAGTCCTACTTCCTCAACATCAAAGGCCCCGAGCTGCTGAACAAGTTCGTCGGCGAGACCGAACGCCACATCCGGCTGATCTTCCAGCGGGCCCGGGAGAAGGCGTCGGAAGGCACGCCGGTGATCGTGTTCTTCGACGAGATGGACTCGATCTTCCGCACCCGCGGCACCGGCGTCTCCTCGGACGTGGAGACCACCGTGGTCCCGCAGCTGCTCAGCGAGATCGACGGGGTGGAGGGACTGGAGAACGTCATCGTGATCGGCGCCTCCAACCGCGAGGACATGATCGACCCCGCGATCCTGCGGCCCGGGCGCCTCGACGTGAAGATCAAGATCGAGCGGCCGGATGCCGAAGCGGCGCAGGACATCTACTCGAAGTACCTGATTGAGGCGCTGCCGGTACACGCCGATGACCTCGCCGAGTTCGACGGCGACCGGACTGCCTGCATCAAGGCGATGATCGAAAAGGTCGTCGACCGGATGTACGCCGAGATCGACGACAACCGGTTCCTGGAGGTCACCTACGCCAACGGTGACAAGGAAGTCATGTACTTCAAAGACTTCAACTCCGGGGCGATGATCCAGAACGTGGTCGACCGGGCGAAGAAGAACGCGATCAAGTCGGTGCTGGAGACGGGCCAACCAGGGCTGCGCATTCAGCATCTGCTCGACTCGATCGTCGACGAGTTCGCCGAGAACGAGGACCTGCCCAACACGACCAACCCCGATGACTGGGCGCGGATTTCGGGCAAGAAGGGTGAGCGGATCGTCTACATTCGCACCCTGGTCACCGGCAAATCGTCCAGCGCGTCGCGGGCCATCGACACCGAGTCCAACCTCGGTCAGTACCTCTAGGGGCCGACCGCTACCGCGACACTTAAACCGCGCACACGACGCGCCGCGCCGGGTGTGCGTGGTTTAAGTTTCGGCGCCCAGCCCGTCAGACTTCCAGCGAATAGCTGTTAGTCAAGTCGTCCTGGGTCACCTGGGCGGGCTGCGCCGTAGTGTCCACTCGTAGTGTTTCGGTGAGCACGCGCGGCTGGTAGGACCACCCGTCCGGCAGGTTGAGCCGGTCGGCGAGTTTGGCCAGATCGGCTCGCGACAAGTTGGGGTCAGCGACCTGGCTCCAGGTCTGCATGACCCAGCGCTGTCCTGTCGTGTCGATGAGTTCGTAGACCTCTTCGCCGGCGTCGAAGATGAAGACCGTGTTGCGGTTCACTTGATTGACGGTGTAGGGCGCGGGGTTCATCGACGACAGCAGGACGATGGCCTGCTGGATCATGTCGATCCCTCCGAAGTTCTTCGTGATCTGCGGGCCCTGGGGTTCCTTTTCGATGCTGTTCATCAGCCAGTAGCGCGGGCCGTTGAGCAGCGCCGCGGCCGCACCGTTTTCGGCGGCGATCGCCTGCGCGTCCAGAGCGGACCACAGCTCGGCGGGACAGTCGTTGAGCGGGTAACTGTTATAGACGGTGGCCTGTGGACCGGCCTCACCGGGGGTTACCAGAAGCACTTCGCCATAACGCTTGCCGGACAGGTTAGCCGCTTCGTCGCGGTTCGCTTCTTCACTTCGGTGGCGGGCCATCCGGGTGAAATTAATCACTGACGTCGGCGGCGTCAACACTCGGCACTGTTGGGCGATCGGCGTCCACATTGTTGCCCACGCCGGGCGCGGCCGCCGCGGCGGCGTTGCGGTAGCGGTTGCGCGCGATCAGGGTGGTGTGCAGATCGTCGATCAGCGGGTCGAGAAACATCGTGCGGTAGTCACCATCGCCGACCGCGCGGGCACTGACGTACATGAACGTCAACGCGCCGAGGAAAAGACACATATGGATCAGCGAATCCGGCACCGGAATGGTCCAGCCCAGCAGGGTCGACTCAAAGGTCCCGACGTGGGTCCATTCCTTGAGCAGCGCGGGAGTGAGCACGATCAGCCCGAGAATTAGGTAGATGATCGCAGTGACCACCGCCACCACCGAGATCTGCACCAGCTGCGAAGTGGCCAGCACGAAGACCACGTTGAGACGTTCGGTCAGGGTCACCCGCGGGACGGCCGAGCCATCCGGGGCATCTGGCATCGCCACAAACGGCGTGTCGGCCAGCCGTTCGCGGTCTGTGGGCAGAGCTGCGGCCGACCGCAGCATCGGCCTAACCCGTTCTATAGTCCCGGATATGACGAAGGCCGCTGCGATGCTGATCAGAAAGATCATTGCCAGCCACAGCCGCCTACCGCTGATCGTCACAGCCATAAGCCAGACGTAGGTGTTGAAGAACACCAGTGCGGTCAACAAGACGACAGGCAGGGCCCGGACGATCAGCGCGCCGACAGTCGCAATGTGGGACAGGGTCATGCGCACCGCCCATGCGAGCACGGACCCGACGCCGCAACCGGTCAGGATCAGTATCAGGGCCACGCCGAGGGCTGTCGCGGGTAGCGATGACGGGCCCGCGTCGACGAATCCGGCAACAGCCGCGACGACCGCTGCGGTAATCCCTGCCGCACCGCGTATCTGCCCATGTGTTAACCGAGGCACCAGGAAGCCGACTATGACGGCCAGCGGAATGGCGGCGGCGATGATCGCCAGCACGACCCATTCGAGCGCTGTCGGCGGCCCCTCGATCCGGACTTCACGGCTGCCGGTGAGCAGAACTATCGGGATTCCGCAGCTCTGCACCGTGGCGTAGGCCGCCAACACGGGGGCCGACCGCGACCAGAGCCGTCGCCACCGGCCCCGCGTCGTCAGCACCGACGGCAGGCCGCGCTGCAGAAACCAACGTTCAGCCTCCAGCGAAGGGTTCATGTCGGCTCACCCTAAAGCGTTCAACTCACGGTGACGTTGGGATTGGCGCTCGGTTGCCCGGGAGCAGGTCAATTCCGCACTTCGCCTAGGCTTTAGGCATGCAAAGGATTATCGGTACGGAGGTCGAGTACGGCATTTCGTCGCCGTCGGACCCGACCGCCAACCCGATCCTGACCTCGACGCAAGCGGTTCTGGCCTATGCCGCCGCCGCGGGCATCCAGCGCGCCAAGCGCACCCGCTGGGATTACGAGGTGGAATCGCCGCTGCGGGACGCCCGGGGGTTCGACCTGAGCCGATCGGCCGGCCCGCCGCCCGTGGTCGACGCCGACGAGGTCGGCGCCGCCAACATGATCCTGACCAACGGGGCGCGGCTCTACGTCGACCACGCGCATCCGGAATACTCCGCGCCCGAATGCACCGACCCGCTGGACGCGGTGATCTGGGACAAAGCCGGCGAACGCGTGATGGAGGCCGCCGCCCGCCACGTCGCGAGCGTGCCCGGAGCCGCGAAACTGCAGCTCTACAAGAACAACGTCGACGGCAAAGGCGCGTCCTACGGGTCGCACGAGAACTACCTGATGTCGCGGCAGACGCCGTTTTCGGCCATCATTGCCGGGCTGACCCCGTTCCTGGTGTCCCGGCAGGTGGTCACCGGCTCCGGGCGAGTAGGCATCGGGCCCTCCGGTGACGAGCCTGGCTTCCAGCTATCGCAGCGCTCCGATTACATCGAGGTCGAGGTCGGTCTGGAGACCACGCTGAAACGCGGGATCATCAACACCCGCGACGAACCGCACGCCGACGCCGATAGGTACCGCAGGCTGCACGTCATCATCGGCGATGCCAACCTGGCCGAGACGTCGACTTACCTGAAGCTGGGCACCACGGCGCTGGTGCTCGACCTGATCGAAGAAGGCCCAGCACATGGGATCGACCTTTCCGACCTGACGTTGGCGCGGCCGGTGTACGCGGTCCATGCGATCAGCCGGGATCCGTCGCTGCGGGCCACGGTGGCGCTGGTCGACGGTCGCGAGCTGACCGGCCTTGCGCTGCAACGGATCTACCTCGACCGGGTGGCGAAGCTGGTCGACGGCCGCGACCCGGATCCCCGCGCGGCCGACATCGTGGAAACCTGGGCGCATGTGCTGGACCAGCTCGAGCGTGACCCGATGGACTGCGCTGAGCTACTGGACTGGCCGGCCAAGTTGCGACTGCTCGAAGGGTTTCGGCAGCGGGAGAACCTGAGTTGGTCGGCGCCGCGTCTACACCTCGTTGACCTGCAGTATTCCGATGTCCGGCTGGACAAGGGTCTGTACAACCGGCTGGTCGCCCGCGGCTCGATGAAGCGTCTGGTGACCGAACACCAGGTGCTCAGTGCGGTGGACAACCCGCCGACCGACACTCGCGCCTACTTCCGGGGCGAATGCCTGCGCCGGTTCGGGGCGGACATCGCCGCGGCGAGCTGGGACTCGGTGATTTTCGACCTAGGCGGCGATTCGCTGGTTCGTATCCCGACGCTGGAGCCGCTGCGCGGCAGCAAGGCGCACGTCGGAGCGCTGCTGGACTCGGTGCACAGCGCCGCCGAATTGGTTGAACAGCTGACCAGCTAAGCATTGGTAACCCGGGAAACGTAGGTGTTGACCGGTACTGTAGAGAAAAGACCGGCAGGGCGCGCGAACGCGGCCGTAAGGCGGGTCGATGACCAAGCAGGAGGCGGCGATGGCTCAGGAGCAGACCAAGCGTGGCGGTGGCGGCGACGATGACGACGACTTCGCCAGCACAACGGCCGCGGGCCAGGAGCGTCGCGAGAAGCTGACCGACGAGACCGACGATCTGCTCGACGAGATTGACGACGTCCTTGAGGAGAACGCCGAGGACTTTGTCCGCGCATACGTCCAAAAGGGCGGCCAGTGATCTGGCCGTTCCCTGATCGACTGAACACCAACTCGGCATTTTCCAGAACCCCCGCGGTAGACCTGTCCTCGTTCGCTGACTTCCTCGCCCGTCAGGCGCCGGAGTTGCTACCAGCAAGCCTCGGCGCCGGCGCACAGCCAGGTGGTGGCGGTGGGACCAGTGCCCAGCTGCCGCATGGGACGACCATCGTCGCGCTGAAATACCCCGGCGGAGTCGTCATCGCCGGCGACCGGCGCTCGACGCAGGGCAACATGATCGCGGGCCGGGATGTGAAGAAGGTGTACATCACCGACGACTACACCGCGACCGGCATCGCCGGCACCGCCGCGATCGCCGTCGAATTCGCCCGCCTGTACGCGGTGGAACTCGAGCATTACGAGAAGCTCGAAGGCGTGCCACTCACGTTTGCCGGCAAGATCAACCGGCTCGCGATCATGGTGCGCGGAAACCTGGCGGCCGCGATGCAGGGATTGGTCGCGCTGCCGCTGCTGGCTGGCTACGACATCCATGCCTCCGACCCGGAGAGTGCCGGCCGCATCGTTTCGTTCGACGCCGCCGGCGGCTGGAACATCGAGGAAGAGGGCTACCAGTCGGTGGGGTCGGGGTCGATCTTCGCCAAGTCGTCGATCAAGAAGTTGTATTCGCAAGTCACCGATGCCGACACCGCACTGCGGGTAGCCGTGGAGGCGCTCTACGACGCCGCCGACGACGATTCGGCCACCGGCGGACCGGATCTGGTCCGCGGCATCTACCCCACGGCGATCACCATCGGCGCCGACGGGGCGGCCGACGTGCCTGAGAGCCGGATCGCCGAACTGGCCCGCGAAGTCATCGAAAGCCGCTCGCGTGCGGACACTTTCGGCCCCGATGGCGGTGAGAAGTGAGCTTCCCGTATTTCATCTCGCCCGAGCAGGCGATGCGTGAGCGCAGCGAACTCGCGCGCAAGGGCATCGCACGCGGCCGTAGCGTGGTGGCGCTGGCCTACGCCGGTGGTGTGCTGTTCGTCGCGGAGAACCCGTCGCGGTCACTGCAGAAGATCAGCGAACTCTACGATCGCGTGGGCTTTGCGGCCGCGGGCAAGTTCAACGAATTCGACAATCTGCGCCGCGGCGGGATCCAGTTCGCCGACACGCGCGGCTACGCCTATGACCGCCGCGACGTCACCGGCCGGCAGCTGGCCTACGTTTACGCGCAGACGCTGGGCAGCATCTTCACCGAGCAGGCCAAGCCCTACGAGGTCGAGTTGTGTGTGGCCGAGGTCGCGCACTACGGCGAGACCAAGCCGCCTGAGCTCTACCGGATTACCTACGACGGGTCGATTGCCGACGAGCCGCATTTTGTGGTGATGGGCGGCACCACCGAGCCGATCACCACCGCGCTCAAGGAGTCCTACGCCGAGAACGCCGACCTGCCCGACGCGTTGCGGATCGCGGTCGGCGCGCTGCGCGCGGGTAGTGCTGACACCGCGGGCAACGGTCAGCCCAGCCTCGGTGTGGCCAGCCTGGAGGTCGCCATCCTGGACGCCAACCGTCCGCGCCGGGCGTTTCGGCGGGTAAGCCGGTCTATGTTGGAGACACACCTGAAGGATCTGGATTCCGTGGACCCCGAAAAAGACTCGGAATCCGAAGGCGAATCGTCGGATTAGGCGTCCGAGGGCGCGGCACCTCACCTTCGCGCTCGGACAACTTGTACGCTCGAGATGTGCAGCGACGAATCATGGGCATCGAGACCGAGTTCGGTGTCACCTGCACATTCCACGGCCATCGTCGGCTTTCCCCGGACGAAGTGGCGCGTTACCTGTTCCGCCGGGTGGTGTCGTGGGGCCGCAGCTCCAACGTTTTCTTGCGTAACGGCGCCCGCCTCTACCTCGACGTGGGCAGCCATCCCGAATACGCCACCGCCGAATGCGACAGCCTGGTCCAGCTGGTCACTCACGATCGGGCCGGCGAATGGGTGTTGGAAGATTTGCTCGTCGACGCCGAGCAGCGGCTCGCCGACGAGGGCATCGGCGGCGACATCTACCTGTTCAAGAACAACACCGATTCCGCGGGCAACTCCTACGGCTGCCACGAGAACTACCTGATCGTGCGCGCCGGCGAGTTCTCGCGGATCTCCGATGTGCTGCTGCCGTTCCTGGTCACGCGCCAGTTGATCTGCGGGGCCGGGAAGGTGCTGCAGACCCCCAAGGCGGCGACGTTCTGCCTGTCGCAACGCGCCGAGCACATCTGGGAGGGCGTCTCCTCGGCCACCACCCGCAGCCGGCCGATCATCAACACCCGCGACGAGCCGCACGCCGACGCCGAGAAGTACCGCCGCCTGCACGTCATCGTCGGGGACTCCAACATGTGCGAGACCACCACCATGCTCAAGGTGGGCACCGCGGCGCTGGTGCTGGAGATGATCGAAGCGGGGGTGGCGTTTCGCGACTTCTCACTGGACAACCCCATCCGCGCCATCCGTGAGGTCAGCCACGACGTCACCGGGCGTCGGCCGGTGCGGCTGGCCGGTGGCCGTCAGGCCAGCGCGCTGGACATTCAGCGGGAGTACTACACCCGCGCCGTGGAACACCTGCAGACCCGGGAGCCCAACGCGCAGATTGAGCAGGTCGTCGACCTGTGGGGCCGTCAGCTCGACGCCGTCGAGAGCCAGGATTTCGCCAAGGTGGACACCGAGATCGATTGGGTGATCAAACGCAAGCTGTTCCAGCGCTACCAGGACCGCTACAACATGGAGCTGTCCGACCCGAAGATCGCCCAGCTCGATCTGGCCTACCACGACATCAAGCGGGGACGCGGTGTCTTCGATCTGCTGCAGCGCAAGGGCCTGGCGACGCGCGTGACGACCGATGAGGACATCGAGGAGGCCGTCGACAATCCGCCGCAGACCACCCGCGCCAGGCTGCGCGGTGAGTTCATCAGCGCGGCCCAGGCGGCGGGGCGTGACTTTACTGTCGACTGGGTACATCTCAAGCTCAATGACCAGGCGCAGCGCACCGTGCTCTGCAAGGACCCATTCAGGGCGGTTGACGAGCGGGTCAAGCGGCTGATCGCGAGCATGTAGCCCCCGGCGCCTGCGGGCCGGGAGACGCTGGCCGACCGACCGATCTAGGCTGGAGTGAATGGCGATCTCGAAAGTCGAACGGCTGGTAAACCTCGTCATCGCGCTGCTGTCCACTCGCGGCTACATCACCGCCGAAAAGATCAGGTCCAGCGTGGCGGGTTATTCGGACAGCGGCAGCGCTGAAGCGTTCTCCCGCATGTTCGAGCGTGACAAGAACGAGTTGCGCGACCTCGGCATCCCGCTCGAGGTCGGCAGGGTGTCGGCCCTAGACCCTACCGAGGGCTACCGCATCAACCGCGACGCCTACGCACTGCGGCCTGTCGAGCTGACCCCGGACGAAGCGGCCGCGGTCGCCGTCGCCACTCAGCTGTGGGAATCGCCCGAACTGATCACCGCGACCCAGGGCGCATTACTGAAGCTACGCGCCGCCGGGGTGGACGTTGATCCCGACGCGCCGGTGGCCATCGCCTCGCCGGCCGGGGTGCCCGGTCTGCGCGGGTCGGAGTTTGTCCTCGGAATCCTGTTGTCGGCCATCGACTCCCGGCAGGCAGTGCAGTTCCCGCACCGGTCGTCACGGGCGGCGCCCTTCACCACGCGCACCGTCGAGCCGTGGGGCGTAATCACCGAGAAGGGCCGTTGGTATCTCGTAGGCCACGACCGCGACCGCGACGCCACCCGCACCTTCCGGCTCTCGCGGATCGGCGCCGATGTCACGCCGACCGGCCCCGCCGGCGCGGTCATCGTTCCCGACGACGTGGATCTGCGCCAGATCGTGGCCCAGACGGTCACCGATACGCCGGCCGGTGGCCAGGCCACCGTCTGGGTCGCCGACGGGCGGGCCACCGCGCTGCGGCGTGCCGGGAGGTACACCGGCGCGCGGCAGGTCGCGGGCCGCGACGGCGAGGTGATCGAACTCGACATCAGATCCGCGGACCAGCTGGCGCGTGAAATCGCCGGGTACGGCGCCGACGCCATGGTTCTCGAGCCGCAGTCCCTGCGCGAGGATGTGCTGGCCCGGTTACGCGCCCAAGCCGGCACCAGCGATGGGGGAGAGTGGCGCTCATGACACCCGTGTCCGACCGCTTGGTGCGGCTGCTCAACCTGGTGCCGTATTTCCAGGCCAACCCGCGGATCACCCGCGCCGAGGCCGCCGCCGAGTTGGGGATGACGGGCAAACAGCTGGAGGCGGACCTCAACCAGCTGTGGATGTGCGGCCTTCCGGGCTACGGCCCCGGCGACCTCATCGACTTCGAGTTCTCCGGCGACACCATCGAGGTGACGTTCTCGGCGGGCATCGACCGGCCCCTTCAGCTGACCTCTCCCGAGGCCACCGGCCTGTTGGTGGCGTTACGCGCCCTCGCGGACATCCCGGGCGTGGTTGATCCCGAGGCGGCGCGCAGCGCGATCGCCAAGATCGCGGCGGCCGCCGGCGCGGCCGGGCATGACGGCACCGTGTCGGCCGTCGACGAACCGGCGCCGCTCGAGAGCCGGGCGGCGGCGGCGGTACGCGCCGCGGTCCGTGACAAGAAGGCGCTGGCCATCGACTACTACGCCGCGTCGCACGACACCCTGACCAGCCGGATCGTCGACCCGATCCGGGTGCTGCTGGTCGGCGACCACAGCTATCTCGAGGCCTGGTCGCGCGAAGCCGAAGGGGTTCGGCTGTTCCGCTTCGACCGGATCGTGGACGCCACCGAGTTGGACGAGCCGGCCGTCCCGCCCGAACCGGCGCTGCAGGCGCCGCCGGACACCTCGCTGTTCGACGGCGACCCGTCACTGCCGTCGGCGACGCTGCGGATAGCGCCCTCTGCGTCCTGGATGTTCGAGTATTACCCGTTGCGGGAGGTGCGCGAGTTGCCGGACGGATCGTGTGAGGCGGTGATGACGTACGCCTCCGACGATTGGATGACGCGCCTGGTGCTGGGCTTCGGGGCCGCCGTTCGGGTGCTTGAACCGGAGTCGCTCGCGCAGCGTGTAAGGGATGCTGCCGCAGCGGCCCTTGAGTGCTACCAGGTCGCGGCTGACGCCTGATGGCGCGATGGCGCGCCTGGCCGTAGGGTCCACCACGCCGTAGCGCGAGGGCACGGCACCCCGCTCAGCTGCGGTAGCATCGGGTGGACGTCTGGAGGTAACAAAAGTGGGCAGTCTCAGTCCCTGGCACTGGGCAATCATCGCGATTCTGGTGATCGTGCTGTTCGGCGCCAAGAAGCTCCCCGACGCAGCACGCTCGTTGGGCAAGTCGCTGCGCATCTTCAAGTCCGAGATGCGTGAAATGCAGACCGAGAGCAAAGCGGAAGCGTCTGCCCTCGAGTCTCACACTCCCGCCCCGACGGTGGCGCCCGCGCCCGTGCAGTCGCAGCGGGTCGACCCTGCGCCGACTACCGAGCAGGGTCACACCGAGGCGCGGCCGGCCTAGCCCGGTCTCACCGTCGCGATCCCGAGCGTCACTGCACCGAACGTCGTGAGCGGTTTCAGGGCCTCAGCACGCCTACTCAAACGACTCAACCCCCGTAACAGGCGCACCCGCACCAATCCTGACGCGACAATGTCGCTGGTAGACCATCTGACTGAGCTGCGCACCCGGCTCCTGATCGCCCTGGCTGCGATCCTGGTCACCACCATTTTTGGGTTCGTCTGGTACTCGCATTCGATCTTCGGGCTGGAGAGCCTCGGCGAGTGGCTGCGGCATCCCTATTGTTCGCTACCGCAGTCGGCGCGCGCGAATATCAGCGCCGACGGGCAGTGCCGGTTGCTGGCCACCGCGCCTTTCGACCAATTCATGTTGCGCCTCAAGGTCGGAATGACGGCCGGGATCGTGCTGGCCTGTCCGGTGTGGTTCTACCAGCTCTGGGCGTTCATCACGCCTGGTCTCTACAAGAAGGAACGCCGCTTCGCGGTGGCGTTCGTGATCCCGGCGGCGGTGCTCTTCGTCGGCGGTGCCGTGCTGGCCTACCTGGTGCTGTCCAAGGCCCTGAGCTTCCTGTTGACCGTCGGCAGCGACGTGCAGGTCACCGCGTTGTCCGGCGACCGGTATTTCGGCTTCCTGCTGAATCTGCTGGTGGTTTTCGGGGTCGGCTTCGAGTTTCCGCTGCTGATCGTCATGCTCAACATGGCCGGAATGCTGACCTATCAGCGGCTCAAGTCGTGGCGGCGCGGCCTGATCTTTGTGGCGTTCCTGTTTGCAGCGATGTTCACGCCCGGATCCGATCCGTTTTCGATGACGGCACTGGGCCTGGCGCTGACCGTGCTGCTCGAGCTCGCCATCCAGATCGCTCGGTTGCACGACAAGCGAAAAGCCAAGCGCGAAGCGCTGATTCCGGACGACGAAGCGTCGGTCATCGAGCCGCCCTCGCCGATACCCGAAGCGTCGGTCATCGCCGGGACCCATGACGACATCACGTAAGCGCCGGCGCCGCGCGGCGGCGGCGGCGTGACCGAGCTGGCCGAGCTGGCCCGGTTCACCGCGGAACTGCCCTTCTCGCTCGACGACTTTCAGCAGCGGGCCTGTGCGGCGCTCGAACGCGGCCACGGTGTGCTGGTCTGCGCCCCGACGGGCGCCGGCAAGACGGTGGTCGGTGAATTCGCTGTGCACCTGGCGCTGGCGTCTGGTGGCAAATGCTTTTACACCACGCCGCTTAAGGCCCTGAGTAACCAGAAGCACACCGACCTGACGGCTCGCTACGGCCGCGACCGGATCGGGCTGCTGACCGGTGACCTGTCAATCAACGGCGACGCGCCCGTCGTGGTGATGACCACCGAAGTGTTACGCAACATGCTCTATGCTGATTCGCCTGCGCTACAAGGACTTTCGTATGTGGTTATGGACGAGGTGCATTTCCTCGCCGATCGGATGCGAGGTCCGGTGTGGGAGGAGGTCATCCTGCACCTTCCCGACGAGGTGCGGGTGGTCAGTCTCTCGGCGACGGTGAGCAACGCCGAAGAGTTTGGTGGCTGGATCCAAACCGTGCGGGGTGACACGACCGTCGTGGTCGACGAGCACCGGCCGGTCCCGCTGTGGCAACACATATTGGTGGGCAAGCGCCTCTTCGACCTGTTCGACTATGAGAGCGAAGCCGACCTTCGCGTCGACCCCGAATTACTGCGGCACATCGCACATCGCCGCGAGGCGGACCGAATGTCCGACTGGCAGCCTCGCCGGCACCCAAGGGGCGCAAGAGGAAATCAAGGACGAGGGGGCCGACCGCGCTTCTACCGGCCGCCCGGGCGACCCGAGGTGATCGCGAAACTGGACTCCGAAGGGCTCTTGCCGGCGATCACGTTCGTGTTCTCCCGAGTGGGCTGTGACGCCGCGGTCACCCAATGCTTGCGGTCGCCGTTGCGGCTGACCACCGAGGCGGAACGCGCCCAGATCGCGGAAGTGATCGAGCACCGTTGCGGTGACCTCGCGGACGCCGACCTGGCGGTGCTGGGCTACTACGAGTGGCGGGAGGGACTGCTGCGCGGTCTGGCGGCCCACCACGCCGGGATGTTGCCGGCTTTCCGGCACACGGTCGAAGAGTTGTTCACCGCCGGCCTGGTCAAAGCGGTGTTCGCCACCGAAACCCTGGCGCTCGGCATCAATATGCCCGCCCGCACGGTGGTGCTAGAGAGGCTGGTGAAGTTCAACGGCGAGCAGCACGTGCCGCTGACCCCGGGGGAGTACACGCAGCTGACCGGCCGCGCGGGCAGGCGCGGTATCGATGTCGAGGGTCACGCGGTGGTTATCTGGAACCCCACCGACGACACGACCGAACCGTCGGAGGTGGCGGGGCTGGCGTCCACCCGCACCTTCCCGCTGCGCAGTTCGTTCGCGCCGTCGTACAACATGACGATCAACCTGGTACACCGAATGGGCCCCGAGCAGGCACACCAACTGTTAGAGCAATCCTTCGCCCAGTACCAGGCCGACCGATCCGTCGTCGGGCTGGTCCGTGGCATCGAGCGGGGCAAGCGAATGCTCGACGAGATCGCCGCCGAACTGGGTGGCCACCATGCGCCGATCCTCGAATACGCCCGGCTGCGCGCGCGGGTGTCCGATATGGAGCGCGCGCAGGCCCGTGCGTCGCGGATGCAACGGCGGCAGGCGGCCAGCGACGGGCTGGCCGCGCTGCGCCGAGGCGACATCATCACCATCACCCACGGCCGTCGCGGCGGGCTGGCGGTGGTCCTGGAGTCCGCCCGCGACGGCGACGACCCCCGGCCATTGGTGCTCACCGAACACCGATGGGCGGGGCGGATCTCATCGGCGGATTATTCGGGAGCCTCGGCGCCGGTCGGCTCGATGACATTGCCCAAGCGAGTCGAACACCGCCAGCCCCGGGTCCGGCGCGATCTGGCCTCGGCGCTGCGATCGGCCGTCGCCGGGCTGGCGGCTCCTGCTGGGCGCCGCGCCGGCGCCGACAGGGACGCCGCGGAGCAGGACGGTGCATTGCACGATCCGGAACTGGCGTCATTGCGGGCGCAATTGCGTCGTCATCCGGCACACAAGGACTCCCAGGCGCCGGAGGTCGAGGCCCAGATCCGCCAGACCGAGCGTTACCTGCGCATCGAACGGGACAACGCGCAGCTGGAGAGCAAGGTTGCCGCCGCCACCAACTCGTTGGCCCGGACCTTCGACCGCATCGTTGGGCTGCTCACCGAGCGTGACTTCATCCGAGGCTCCGCCACGGATCCCCAGGTCACCGACGACGGCCGGTTGTTGGCCCGGATCTACAGCGAAAGTGACCTGTTGGTCGCCGAATGCCTGCGCACCGGCGCGTGGGCGGGCCTGCATCCCGCCGAGTTGGCGGCAGTGGTCTCGGCGGTGCTGTACGAGACGCGGGGCGGTGACGGCCCCAGCGCCCCGTTTGCCGCCGAGGTGCCCACCCCACGCCTACAGCAGGCGCTGCGTCAGACAGCGAGGCTGTCCACCAGGCTGCGCGCCGATGAGCAAGGGCACCGGATCGCCCCGAGTCGTGAACCGGACGACGGCTTTGTCAGCACCATTTACCGGTGGGCCCGCACCGGGGATTTGGCCGCGGCTTTGGCCGCTTCCGACGCCCGCCCCGCAGGGGGCAGTGGTTCCCCGTTGTCAGCGGGGGATTTCGTGCGCTGGTGCCGGCAGGTGCTCGACCTGCTGGACCAAGTGCGCAACGCCGCCCCCGACGCTGACCTGCGGGCCACAGCCAAACGCGCTATCAATGACATTCGGCGCGGCGTTGTCGCAGTTGAGGCCGGGTAGGCTGAGCCGGAGCTACGGTTACATCCGGAACCGGGTCGAGGGACTTTCAAGGGACTTTCAAGGGACTCAGGAGAAACGATGAGCGGACCGCAGGGATCAGATCCGAATCAGTGGCAGCCGCCCGGCATGGATGACGACCAGCGATCCTCGGATCAGCCGACCCAGGTGGCACCGACGGGATCGCCCTGGCAACAGCAGCCGCCAACCCAGGAAGCGACGTGGCAAACCCCGGCGTACACGCCCCCCGCGTATCCCCAGTACCAACCGCCCACTGAGCAGTCATATCCGCAGCAGTACTCGCCGACGCCCGGCTATGGGCAGTCGGAGCAGTTTGGCTCGCAGCCCACTCAATTCGGCCAGCCCGGCCAGCCCGGCCAGTACCCGCCGCAGCCCGGCCAGTACGGCCAGCCGGGCCAATACGGTCAGCCGGGACAGCCCGGCCAGTACGGCCAGTACCCGCAGCAGTACCAGCCCTATGACCAGCCGGGACAACCGGGCAAGAAGCGTTCGGGTGCGCTGATCGGCGGCATAGCGGCGGCAATCGGCGTGGTCGTTATCGGAGCCGTTCTGGTGCTCGGCTTTCTGTGGCCGGCATGGTTCGTCACCACCAAACTGGACGTCAACAAGGCTCAGGCGGGCGTGCAGCAGGTCCTCACCGACGAGACGAACGGCTACGGCGCGAAGAACGTCAAAGACGTCAAGTGCAACGGCGGCACAGACCCGACGGTGAAGAAGGGCGGCACCTTCGACTGCTCCGTCAGCATCGACGGCGCTACGAAGCACGTCACGGTGACCTTCCAGGACAGCAAGGGCACCTACGAGGTCGGCCGGCCCCAATAGCGGACTGTCACGCGGGCAGGGTGTCTAGCGCTTTCTGTAGCCGCGCGATCGACGACCCTACGCCCAGTTGAGTCGCAAGTGCAGCGGTGCGTTCCGGATCGGCGGCGACCAGCGGTAGTGCGTCGGTGGGTGTGGAAAGCGTGACCGGCGCGTCGGTGGCAACCCGCACCACCTGGCCCGCGGCCTCGATGTAGTCGGTCGCGGACAGCAGTTTGGTCCGCAGTCCCTTGGCCATCTTGGATTTCGGGTCGTGCGCGGCCGCCACGATCTGATCCAGTGAACCGTGTTGAGCCAACAGGGTCGCCGCAGTCTTCTCGCCAACACCGGGCACACCCGGCAGGCCGTCGGACGGATCGCCGCGCAGCAGCGCGAGTTCGGCGTAGGCGGCGCCGGCGCGGTCGGCCGGAACGCCGTAGTGTTCGGCGACCTCGGCGGGCCCGAACAGGGTGGCCTTGGACAGCCCCCGGCCAAGGTAGAGCACCCGAACCGGGACGGGATCGTCGGCGACCACCTGCAGCAGGTCGCGGTCTCCGCTGACCACGACGACCGGGTCGTCTTTTTCGGATGCCGCCAGCGTGCCGAGCACGTCGTCGGCCTCGAAACCCGGCGCGCCCGCGGCGGCGATCCCGAATGCGTCCAGCAGCTCCATGATCATGTCGACCTGCGGTGTCAGGTCATCGGGCACTTCCTCGATGTCGGGCTCACCCGCCGGCTCGGGCTCGGCCACTCGGTGCGCCTTGTACGACGGGATGAGGTCGACGCGAAACTGGGGCCGCCAGTCCAGGTCCAGGCACACCGCCAGCCTGCTGGGCTTTTGTTGGGTGATCACCACGGCCATCGAGTCGATGAACCCGCGCACGGCGTTGACCGGCCGGCCGTCGGGTGCGGTGATCGACGACGGTACCCCGAAATAGGAGCGGAACCACATGCTGGCGCCGTCGAGCAGCACTAGTGGCGATCGCAAGCGCGGCGGAGCCGGGCGCAGCGGGTCGCCACTAGTCGAGCCTGGGGGTGCGGGCATACGGGTTATCCTGCCAGCCATGGATTCTCGCCGATTCGATGCCGGGGTGTATGCCCGCCGGCTCACCGCGGCGGCTGCCGCCACCACCGACGCGGGCCTCGCCGGTCTGGTGATCACCCCGGGCTATGACCTGCGCTACCTCGTCGGTTCCCGGGCGCAGACGTTCGAGCGTCTCACGGCGCTGGTGTTGCCGGCATCCGGTGAGCCGACGGTCGTGGTGCCGCGGCTGGAGTTGGCCTCGCTCAAGGAGTCAGCCGTTTTGGAGCTGGGCCTCACGGTGCGGGATTGGGTCGACGGCGACGACCCGTACCAGCTGGTGAGCGACGCTGTGGGCGGTGCCCCCGCCGCGACTGCCGTCACAGATTCCATGCCGGCGCTGCACCTGTTGCCGCTGGCCGGTGTGCTCGGGGTGCTGCCCGTGTTGGCCACCGACGTAATGCGCGGGTTGCGGATGGTCAAAGAGCCAGCTGAGATCGACGCACTGCGCAAGGCCGGTGCGGCCATTGACCGGGTGCATGCGCGGGTGCCGGGGTTTTTGATGCCGGGCCGGACCGAGGCCGACGTCGCCGCCGACATCGCCGAAGCGATTGTCGCCGAAGGGCATTCGGAGGTGGCATTCGTCATCGTCGGCTCCGGCCCGCATGGGGCCGATCCCCATCACGGGTATTCGGACCGCGAACTGCGGGTGGGGGACATCGTCGTCGTCGATATCGGCGGCAGCTATGAGCCCGGATATCACTCCGACTCCACCCGCACCTACAGCATCGGCGAGCCCAGCCACGCTGTGGCGCAACAGTATTCGATACTACAACGGGCGCAGCGCGCGGCGGTCGACGCGGTTCGACCGGGTGTGACCGCCGAGCAGGTCGATGCCGCCGCCCGAGGTGTGCTGGCCGAAGCCGGACTCGGCGAGTATTTTGTGCACCGCACCGGGCACGGCATCGGGCTGTCGGTCCATGAGGAGCCCTACGTGGTCGACGGCAATGACCTGACTTTGGCTGCGGGCATGGCATTTTCCATCGAACCGGGTATCTACTTCCCGGGCCGGTGGGGGGCCCGCATCGAGGACATCGTCATCGTGACCGAAGACGGTGCGCTGTCCGTCAACAACCGGCCGCACGAGCTCATTGTGGTGCCCGTGGCTTAGTCGTCACCGGCACGACACCCCCGCCGCGTAGGTTGGGCGGGGTGTCAATCCTGGGCCTCGCACTGCTTCCGATCCGTATCGCACGTCAAATAGCCGACGCGATTGAGCGTCCCAACGCACCCGCACCGGCACCGCCGGCCGAGCTCATCGTGGTCGACGGGATGCCCGAGGGTGTGCCGCCGGCGGCGCGCCGGCCCGAGCCGCAGCTTCCCGTGCCGTTGGGATGGCCGTTCGGCGAGGAGTTTCCGCGCACCTGCGGCGCGGCCCGAGTGGCCGGCGGCGCTTTGTTCTGGACCGATTTCCTCTACGACGACCACGGCGCGACGGGCCTGCCGGTCGGGGACCTGAAAATCCAGGCGCCACCGCGCGGCACCTACGTCTATCCCGACGGGCCCGCGGCCCGCAACGGGGCCGACATCTTCCGTGTCGCCATCGGGCTGACCGAGACCCACACCTGGTGGCGGGTTGACTGGAACACGCTGCTGGACGTCTCGGTGCCTATCGCGCTGTTCACCTTCGACACCGACAGCGAGCGGGAGGGCCCGGAGGAATGGCCGGCCGGGGCCGGTGTGCGCTCCGAGGGTATCGACATGGCGCTGTTGGTCTCGGGTACCGGCGCCCGGCTGATCGATCTGACCACTAAGGCCGTGACCCCGGTCGAGCACACGGTCGACATTCGATCGCGCTCGTTTGTGGCGCAGGTTCCGCGGTCGTTGGTCGAACCCGCCGACAACTGGACGGTCCGGCTCGCCGCGGGGCTGGCCAACGCCACGGGGGATGGGTTCGCCGACGTGCCCGCCGAACGCGGTGCGCTGCCCGGGCAACCCAACGTCTACAACGTCGCGTTCCGCACCCACGAGCAGGAACCGCCGCATCTGAACTTCTGGTCCGACGAGGCCCAGGCCGCGGCGCTGACCAGCGGCGACGTATCGGAGTTCGCGGTGGTCGTCGACTGGGACGAGCTCGCGGAGCGTGAGAGCACCCCCGAGCCGGTAATCACCGGGGCGTCGACACGCTGGTATGTGTCCTCGATGGACTTGGGCCAAGGTGTGGCCGCAAGTGCTGGGCTGAGCACGGACCCGCAGTTCCTCGGGCGGGTACAGCCCTATTCGATATGCCTGCCCGCTACGTATGCGCCCGGTCGGACGCTGCCGTTGACCCTGCTGCTGCATTCCCTTGCGCTGGGGCAGACCCAGTTCGCCGCGATCGACCCGCGCCTGTTGCACGAAGTGTGTGAGGGCCGCGACTCGGGGGTGGCCACGCCGCTGGCCCGGGGTTCGTCGACCTGGTACTTCGACACCGGCGAACTCGACGTCTGGGAAGTGTGGGCGCGGGTCGCCGAACAGTTCGGCACCGACCCCAACCGGACGGTGGTTTCGGGTTATTCGATGGGCGGCTATGCGGCCTACAAGTTTGGGCTGACCTACCCGGAGGTGTTCGCGCAGGCGGTCGTGCTGGCTGGGCCACCGGCGTGCGGCGTGCGGCTGCTGCCCGACGTCGACATTCCGGCCAACCTCGACCCGGAATCGCCCTGTGCCCGCGAGGGCGACACCTGGAAGCTGCTGGTGAACGCCCGGTGGCTGCCGTACGTCATCGCGCACGGGTTGGTTGATGAACTGGTGCCGTTCGCCTCGGCGGCCGAGCAGGTGCTCGAGTTGGACCGGCTCGGCTATCGCCATCGGTTCACCGTCTACCCGTTCGAGGATCACATCGCCTGGGTTCTTCAGGACAAGTTCGAGGACGCGGTCGCGCACATGGGAACCGGTCTGCGCCAAGCGGATCCGGGCCACATCACGTTCGCGTGGTTTCCCCAACTGGTGCGCGCCGAGCTGGGTATCGGGCCGCACCAGGTGTGGTGGTTGTCGGAGCTGACGGCCGACCCCGCGGTGACGGCGCGGCGCGGGGCCATCGCCGAAGTCGACGCGCGTTCGTATGCCCGCCCGGACCCCACGCACACGGTTGCGCATCATCGTGGCTTCGTCCCGGGTTTCGACCCGACCCCCGGGTTGTACAGCGAGCTGGATTGGCGGGTGGGGCCTAATGTCGGGCGGCTGCCGTATCTGACGCTGCGGCTCAACGGGATTGCCAGCCTCACGGTCGACACCGAGCGGGCCGGCCTGGCTTCGTTGCCGTCCTCGACCATCGCGGTGGCGACGGACACCGCCGCGCAGATCACGCTCGGCGGGCTACCCGCCGGGGTCGAGGTGCAACTGGACGGTCACCCGGCCGGGCCGACCGTGCCGGTGCCGCCCGGGCGGCACCGCATCACGCTGGACCACCAGCCGGCAGGCTAGGCGTATCGCACCGCCCGCTCTGCCGCGGCGTTGCGCACATCCATATCGGTGAACCCGTTGGCGGCCCGGTGCGCCTTGCTGCCGACGGCGGTGAGCGCCTCCTGGTAGTCCTGCAACGTTTTCACATGCTGCGCGTGCGACGAGCGGACCGCGTCGTGAAACTCCTCGGCCGCGCCGAAGTCACCGAACATCCCCGACACCAGCGGCCCGCGCGAAAGGTGGTCGGCTCCGTCTTGGGCGTGCCCACCCGCGCGGTGCGACTCGTTGGCCCCCGAGTGCAGCAATCCAGTGTCGACAAACATCGTGACCCCTTCCTGCTATGACTGTCGGTGAGGTTAATTCCGGCGCGGTTACCGGTCAATTCACCCCCGGAGTAGGCGAAAATTACTCGCTGCGGCTGCGGTCGAGCAGGTCCGACGACCCGAGCACCCGCTCCACCTGGACCTCGATGACAACCCGTCTCGGGTTGGCGCGCGGTGTGCGGTAGCGCTGGGCGTAACGCAACTCGGCGTCGCGGACGGCGGCGATCTCACCGTTCACCGTAGCTCGGCCCTCCAGTGACAGCCACCGGGCGCCGTCGACCTGGCTGAGCACGGCGACGCCACCGCGGCCGGCATTGATGGCCTTCTGGGAGCCGCCGGTGGTGATGACCCGGGCGATATGGGTCTTGGGGTCGAAGGTGAAACCGACCGCCACCACGTGTGGCGAATTGTCGGCCCGCAGCGTGGTCAGCATGGCCAGATGCCGCTCGGAAAGAAACGCCAACGCGTCGTCCGTGAGTCGGGTGGTGGTGTGCGCCATCGCCCCCCACGCTAGCGCAGGTAATAATCGCAGCCGTGGACGACACGGGCGCCGGTCCGGTACTAATTCTGGGCGGCCGTAGCGAGATCGGCGCTGAGCTTGCGCGGCGCCTGGCCCCCGGGGCGACGGTGGTGCTGGCCGCACGAAACGCCGACGGGCTTGGCGAGCAGGTGGCCACGTTGCAGGCAGCGGGCGCCGCGGCGGTGCAGACCAGGGAGTTCGACGCCGACGACCTGGCCTCGCATGGCCCGCTGGTCGCCTCGATCATCGACGATTACGGCCCCATCGACACCGCGGTGCTGGCCTTCGGAATCCTCGGCGACCAGGCCCGCGCGGAGGTCGACGCCGCGCACGCGGTGGCCATCGTGCACACCGACTACGTCGCCCAGGTCAGCATGCTCACCCACCTGGCCGCCGCCATGCGTACCGCAGGCCGGGGATCGCTGGTGGTGTTCTCCTCGGTGGCCGGGGTGCGGGTGCGCCGCGCGAACTATGTCTACGGCTCCGCCAAGGCCGGCCTGGACGGCTTCGCCAGCGGGTTGGCCGACGCGCTGCACGGCACCGGGGTGCGACTGCTGATCGCGCGCCCGGGATTCGTGATCGGACGCATGACGCAGGGCATGACGCCCGCGCCGCTGTCCAGCACCCCGCAGCAGGTGGCCGCCGCCACGGCGCGGGCGTTGGCCAAGGGGCGGCGCACCGTCTGGATCCCCTGGTCATTGCGTCCGATGTTCTTTGTGATGCGGCTGGTGCCGCAGTTCGTCTGGCGCAGGATGCCGCGATGATCGTCGTTGTCGGAATCGGCGCCGATGGCATGCCGGGACTTTCCGAGGCATCGCGGCGCGAATTACAAAGGGCCGCAGTCATCTACGGATCCAGGCGGCAACTTGACCTACTCGATGACACGGTGGCTGCGCCCCGCCGGGAGTGGCCGTCACCCATGCTGCCGGCGCTGCAAAGGCTGCTTGACGATCACGCTGACGACGTACACGTGGTGGCCAGTGGCGATCCGCTGATGCACGGCATCGGCGGCACGTTGATCCGCTTGTTCGGGCCCGACCGGGTCACGGTGTTGCCGCACGTCTCGGCGGTGACGCTGGCGTGCGCGCGGATGGGTTGGAACGTTCACGACACCGAGGTGATCAGTCTGGTCACCGCGCAGCCGCGCACCGCGGTACGCCGCGGCGGGCAGGCGATCGTGTTGTCCAGCGACCGGTCCACGCCGAAGGCGCTCGCGGTACTGCTCAACGCGTACGACCGTGGCGATTCCCAGGTCAGCTTGCTCGAGCAGCTCGGCGGCCCAAAGGAGCGTCGCCGCGACGGCACCGCGCGGGAGTGGGCCGATGACGCGCCGGTTGAGGTCGACGATCTCAATGTGGTCGCCGTTCGCTACCTGCCCGACGAGCGCACGTCGTCGTTGTCCGATCACGCGTTCGTCCATGACGGGCAGATCACCAAACACGGGATCCGGGCGGTGACCTTGGCGACGCTGGCGCCGCGGCCCGGGCAGCGGTTGTGGGATGTCGGTGCGGGCTCAGGCAGCATCTCCGTCGAATGGTGCCGTAGTTGGCGCAGCTGCACCGCGGTGGCGTTCGAACGCGACGAGCGGCGCCGCCTCAACGTCGGGTTCAATGCTGCGGCGTTCGGTGTCAGCATCGACGTGCGCGGCGAAGCGCCCGATGCGTTCGCCGGGGCCGAAGCGCCGTCGGCGATCTTCATAGGCGGCGGCCTCACGAAGCCCGGACTCCTCGACGCCTGCCTCGACAACCTGCCCGCCACTGGCCGCCTGGTCGCCAACGCGATCACCGCGGAATCGGAAGCCCTACTAGCGCAGGCCTATTCGCGCTTCGGCGGCGAGCTGCGGCGATTCCAGCACTATCACGGCGAGCCGCTGGGCGGTTTCACCGGTTGGCGCCCGCAAATGCCGGTCACCCAGTGGGCGGTAACAAAGTGACGGTGTATTTCATCGGCGCGGGCCCCGGCGCCGCCGACCTGATCACCGTCCGCGGCCAGCGCCTGCTCAGTCGATGCCAAGTGTGCCTCTATCCGGGGTCGATCATGCCCGACGACCTGCTGGCGCACTGTCCACCCGGCGCGAAAATCGTCGACACCGGGCCGCTGACGCTTGAACAGATCGTCACCGAACTCGCCCACGCCGACGCCGCCGGCCACGACGTGGCGCGGCTGCACTCCGGTGACCCGTCGCTTTACAGCGCACTGGCCGAGCAGTGCCGCCGACTCGACGCGCTGGGCATCGGCTACGAAATCGTCCCGGGTGTACCGGCCTTCGCCGCGGCCGCTGCCGCGCTCGGCCGCGAGCTCACCGTCCCGGGGGTGGCGCAGACGGTCACGTTGACCCGGGTGGCCACCCTGTCGACGCCCATGCCACCGGGCGAAGACTTGGCCGCCCTCGCCCGGTCCGGGGCCACCTTGGTATTGCACCTGGCCGCAGCGCAGATCGATAACATCGTCCCTCAGCTGCTGGCCGGCGGGTACCGGCCCGAAACACCTGCAGCGGTAGTGGCTTTCGCGAGCTGGCCGCACCAGACCGTGCTGCGCGGCACGCTATCTAGCATCGCCGGGCAGATGCATGACGCGGACATCACCAAGACCGCCGTCATCGTCGTCGGTGATGTGCTGGCCGCCGAGGGGTTCACCGACAGCTACCTGTATTCGGCGGCACGACGCAGTAAAGGGGCCCACTGATGCGGGTGCTGCTGCTCGGTGGCACCGCAGAGGGACGGGAATTGGCCAGGCGGCTGCACCCGCACGTCGACATCATCAGCTCGCTGGCCGGCCGGGTGCCGGACCCGGCCTTGCCGGTCGGCCCGGTGCGCATCGGCGGGTTCGGCGGCGTCGACGGACTGCGGCGTTGGTTGCGAGATGAACGCATCGACGCCGTCATCGACGCCACCCACCCGTTCGCGGCGACCATGACCCCGCATGCCGCCGAAGTATGTCGCGAATTGGCGATGCCCCATCTGGTGCTGGCCCGCCCCCCGTGGGATCCGGGTGACGCCGTCGTCGTGGCGTCGGATGCCGATGCGGCCGAAACCGTTGCTGAACAACGCTATTCGCGGGTCTTTCTCACCACCGGCCGATCAGGTGTCAAAGCCTTCGCCGACAGCGACGCGTGGTTTCTGATCCGCGCGGTCACCGAGCCCGACGCTGCCTCGCTGCCACTTCATCATCGGCTGGTGCTGTCCCGCGGGCCGTACCGCTACGACGACGAATTCGCGCTGCTGCGTGAGCATCGCATCGACGCACTTGTCACCAAGAACAGCGGTGGCGATATGACCCGGGCGAAGCTGGATGCTGCTGCCGCGCTTGATATTCCGATGGTGATGGTGGCGCGCCCGCGGCTGCCGGACGGGGTGACGGCGGTGGGTACCGTGCGGGAGGCCGCCGACTGGGTCGCCGAAGTCCGCTAACCGGTCAGGTCGTCGTGTTCCCCGTCGACCAACAACGCATCCCGGGCCCGGGCGACGCGGGATCGGATGGTGCCCACCGGGCAGCCACACACCGCCGCGGCGTCGGCGTAGGGCAGCCCCAGGAGCTGGGTGAGCAACAGGGCTTCCCGTTGTTCGGTGGTAAGGCCGGCGATCATCGTGGTGACTTCGACGAGGTCTTCGAATCCGCGGGCGTGGCGGTCGCCGTTGAGCAGATGTTCGGGATAGGCGCCGGGGGCGGTGCGGGGTCGCGATTGAGCCTGGCGGATGTGGTCGGCGACGACACGGCGCGCGATGGCCAGCAGCCAGGTTCGAGCGCTGGACCGTCCGGAGAACCGCTCGATGGCGCCGATCGCGCGCAGGAAGGTTTCTTGAGTCAGGTCGTCCGCGTTGCGCGCGTCAGACAGATAGGTGACAAACCGCCACACGTCTTGCTGGGTGGCCTTGATAAACGCCTCAAGCGCCCGCTCGTTCCCGCGTGCAGCCGCCAGGGCGAGCGCGGTAACGGCCTCGTCATCGCTTGACGCGCTCATGGCCATCCACCTTAGTTCCGCAGGCTCCGACAGTCTACGACTGGTTGTCGTAGAGGCTGCGATAGATCGGTTGATGGGCCGCAGATGCCCGCGTCGTCGACCCGCGGCCCGAGCGGCGATGCCGGCTTGTTCGTCTGTGGCGTCCGGGGTCCGTGGCCTGCGCGCTCCCATTCGTTCCCGCGCCACCAGCAACGCGAACGCAAAGCCCACCAGCAGAGGCACGTGACTGGCGATGCGCGCCGCGGTCTCTTCGCCTGCAAAGGCGTCAACCACCTCGTAACCCACGAGTGCCAACGAATACGCGCCGACAATCGCCGCGACACCGATCGCCGCGACGGTCCAGATGCCGGCGGCGATCATGGCCAGCCCCAACGCCAGCAACCACGCGGTGGACTCGTGCATTAGATGCTCACCGGACATCGCCCCGTGCGTGTGGGACACCATGCCGAAATCGATTCCGCCGATTTGAGCCGCCGCGATCGCCACCTGGAACACACCAACGCCAATGAGACCCCACCGCCGGTAGCGCCACCGCAGCGCGCGCATCCAGCGGTGATACGGGGCGGTGGACCCCTTGCTGAGGCTTGCCATGATCTTGTCTGCCAGGTCCGGTCCCCGCCCAGGCTCAATCGAGGCCAGCCGGCGAGTCTGCACGGCCGCGCCGATCAGCCACGCGCGGCAACGGCCGCACGATTCCAGATGGGCATCGACCTGTTGCGCGAGCACCTGCGGACGCTCGCCGTCCAACCGCGCCGACAGCGCCTCACGCGCAACGTCACACCGCATCCCTGCATCGTTGCGCATGCCTGGTCCGCGCGCAAAGACTCCGACCTGTGGCACGCTTTTCAGCGTGACTGGCTTCGGCCGGCGCGTACTGCTGGCGGCGACCATGCTGGTTCCGCTGATAGCTCGTGCCCCCGCCGCGACCGCCGGACCGTACCTTCCGGTCGTCTTGCCGAGCTCGAGCGAAAATACGAGGCTCGGCTGGGGGTGTGTGTTCTCGCAATCGGCCCAACCGCTGTGATCGCATACCGGGCCGATGAGCGATTCGCCTTCTGTTCGACATTCAAGGCGCCCCTGGCCGCGGCAGTGCTGCAAAATAATCCAGTTACCCACTTGGACACGGTGATCACCTACACCAGCGCCGACATCCGGTCGACCTCGCCGATCACCGAACAACACGTCGAGACCGGAATGACAGTCGGCCAGTTGTGCGATGCGGCGATTCGCTATAGCGACGGCACCGCCGCCAATCTGCTACTGACCGACATCGGCGGGACGGCGGCATTCACACGGTACCTGCGCGGCCTGGGGGACACCGTGAGCCGTTTGGATCAGGAAGAACCGGAGTTGAACCGGGACGCGCCCGGTGACCAGCGGGATACAAACGGGCCATGCTCGCCGATTGGATGGCGCACAGCACCACGGGCGCCAAGCGGATCCGGGCGGGATTTCCCGCCGATTGGAAGGTGATCGACAAGACCGGATGGGCGATTACGGGCGAGCCAACGACGTCGCAGTTGTGTGGTCGCCCAGGGGCGTTCCCCACGTCGTGGCGATCATGTCCGATCGTGCCGCCGGCGGGTATGACGCCGAACCCAGCGACGCTTTGGTCGCTGACGCGGCAAAGTGTGTGGCCCAGGGTGACGACCCGCCCCAAAACGCCGCGGGTGAACTTGGTTAAATTTGGTCGCAAGCTATTTCAGTCGCTGTGACGTCTTGACCTTGTCGCCATGGCCCTTCAGCCCGGGTAGTGCCGAGGCGTGAAGACGCGATCTCCTGAATCGCCTGAGTACCACTGGGTTTGAGAGGACCCGACGATCAGCAGGCAGCGCATGTCGACATCGGCGGGGTTCAGATCGGCCAACCGCACCACGCTGACGTCTTCGTCGGTTCCCGATACGTCGCGGCCGATCACCACCGGCGTACCGGGTTCGCGGTGGGCCAGCAGCAGGTCGCGCATCGCGCCGACCTGCCAGGTCCGCCTCTTGGAGGCCGGGTTGTAGACGGCCAGCACCAAATCGGCGGCGGCCGCGGCGGCGAGGCGTTCGGCGATCACCTTCCACGGCTTGAGCCGGTCGGACAACGAGATCACCGCGTAGTCGTGACCCAGCGGGGCACCGATCCGGCTGGCGACGGCCTGAGCGGCAGTCATCGCCGGAATCACCCGGATCTGCACTCCCGGCCACTGTTTGGCCTCTTCCAGAACGGCGGTGGCCATCGCGAACACTCCCGGATCGCCCGACGACACCACCGCGACAGCGTGCCCTTCTTCGGCCAGCGCGCAGGCCAGGCGCGCACGCGCGGGCTCGTCGGTGTTGTCGCTGGGGTGACGCCGCTGACCGTCGCGGACCGGGACGCGATCCAGGTAGCGGCCGTAGCCGATCAGATCGGTCGCGGCTGCCAGCTCGCGCCGGCTCTGCGGTGTCATCCAGTCGCTGTCGCCGGGGCCCAGGCCTACCACCGCAACGGCCCCGGCCGGCTGCCTTAGGGAGGATTGCCGTTCACGCCGCCGGCCGCCCGGCAGCATGGCCAGCGAGAAGTACGGCACGCGGGTCTCGTCGACTTCCGCGGCGGGTAGCACTCGTTGTCCCGGGGTGCTGGCGCGCTCCACATAGAACGCGTCGTCAAGCTGGCCGGACGCCGAAAGTGCTTCGCGGACATTGTGATACGAACGGCCCAGTTTGAGCACCACGGCAGCGTCGGCGTCGGTGAGCCGGCGGGACAACTCGGCGACCGGCAACGTGCCCGGCAGCACCGACAACACCTCGTCTCCGGCTACCAGCGGCGTCGCGATAGCCGCCGACGCGGCGCTCACCGACGTCACGCCCGGCACGATGATCGCGTTGAACCGCTGCGTCAGCCGGGTGTGCAAATGCATGTAGGAGCTGTAGAACAACGGATCGCCCTCGGCCAGTAGCGCCACGTTGCGCCCGGCATCGAGGTGCATAGCGATGCGCCGGGTCGCATCGGCATAGAAACCCTCGATCGCGCCGGCGTAGCCGCCGGGATGATCGGTCGCTTCGGTGGTCACCGGATAGATCAGGTGCTCCTCGATCTGACCGGGCCGCAGGTACGGTTCGGCGATCCCGCGGGCGATGCTGCGACCGTGGCGGGCGCTGTGATAGGCGACCACGTCGGCCTCGCCGATAACCCGAGCGGCCTTGACGGTCACCAACTCCGGGTCGCCGGGCCCCAGCCCGACGCCCCATAGCGTGCCTTTGTGTTTGGTCTGGCCCGTCATTCGTCGTTGGCCGCAATCGCATTGACGGCGGCGGCGGCCATGGCGCTGCCGCCGCGGCGCCCCGTCACCACCAGATAGGACATCCCGCGCGGACGGTCGATGAGCTCCTGCTTGGACTGCGCTGAGCCGACGAATCCGACCGGCCCGCCCAGCACCGCGACCGGCGCCGACACCCCCTCGTCGATCAGTTCAAGCAACCGGAACAGGGCGGTGGGCGCGTTGCCGATCGCCAGCACCGCGCCGGCAAGCCGATCGGCCCACAGCTCCACGCCGGCGGCCGAGCGGGTGGTTTGCCGACGAGCCGCCACCTCGGCCGCGCGCGGATCGGCGACCAGCGACACCACCTGGTTGTCGGCGGGTAGCCGTGCGGTCGTGATCCCGGCGGCCACCATCGACGAATCGCACAACACCGGGGCGCCACTGTTCAGGGCGGTGCTCACCCGCGCGACCACGTCGGCGGTGTAGGCGACGTGCTCGGCGACATCGACCTGTCCGCAGGTGTGGATCAACCGGACCACTACCGGTGCGACGTCGGCAGGGAATCGTGTCAGGTCGGCCTCGGCGCGGATGGCCGCGAACGACTGGCGATAGATCTCAGCCGCGTCGCGGATGTAGTCGAGCACTCGCTCACCCTAAGACCTGAGCAGGCGGTATCCATCGCCGGTGGCCACCAGCACCTCACCGGCCGGCGGGCTGCCGCACGCCCGTTCGCAGCCGACGAAGTGACGATGCACGGCGGGATCCGCACGCAGCGACTGCGCCGCGTCCGCCCGCACATCGGCGGCCGAGTGCGCGCAGCCGGGGCTGCCGGTGCAGGCGCTGATGGTCAGCCAGGGGGAGTTCTCGTCGAACACCAGGCCCAACGGTGCCAGCACCCGTAATGCCGCGTCTGCCACAGCGTCGTCGAGGTCGCACACCAGCACCGATCTCCACGGTGTGATCACCAGCGGGGCCTCGATCGCGGCCAGGTACTCGGCGACGTGGGCCCGCAGCACCCCTAGCGGAACCGCCGCGCCCAGCGTGACGCGGCCGTCTTTCTGGGTTATCCAGCCGACTGGTGCCTTGGTGACGGGTGGGAAGGGTTTGGCACTTAGTTTGGCACCCGGTATGAGGTCGCGAGGGTCATCCAATTCATTTACCCGCCAGGCTTTTCCACGAGCTTGTAGGAACCGCGTCGCGACACCGACCAGCGCGCGGGCGACGTCGCTGACTGCCAGCCGGACGCCGGTGTCCCGCCCGGCCAGCAGCAGCGCGCAGTCATCGTCGAACCAGTGCACGCCGGCGTCGGCGCCCAGGCCGGACACGTCGGCCTGGCCGTCGTCGAGGCTGAACCAGAACCGCCCGCCCAGCTCCGCGAGTTTGGGTTCGGCGCAGATCGCCGCATCCAGCTCACCGACGCACTCCCGCACGTCGCCGTTCCCACCGGAGCGGCCGGACAGCGGTGACGCGACGATGTTGCGGACCCGTTCATGCGTGGCCGACGGCAGCAGTCCGGCCGCGGCGATCGCGTCGGCGACCGCCGCCACGTCGGTGATGCCGCGCAACTGCACGTTGCCGCGGGCGGTCAGCTCCAGCGTTCCCGAGCCGAACCGGCTCGAGACGCCGGCCAGCACCGCCAACTGGGTGGCGGTGATCATGCCACCGGGCAGCCGGATCCGCGCCATAGCGCCGTCGGCGGCCTGATGCACCTGCAGTGCACCCGGGCAGGCGTCGGTGTCGCGCTTTCTGACCACTCGCTCACGGTACGACTCCGCTGCTCGACCCGACACCCGCCGGGGCCCGGGAAGCAAGAAGCAAGAGATACAAGAAATATATGAAGATTCAAATCTTTGGCGATCGCACACTTCTGCCGGCCACCGCAATCGCAGCTAACCCTCTTCTGGCTTATGGCCCGCGAAATGCGCAGGCCAGCAGACGCTATCTGGACCGGCTTGGTCCGGGAATGCAGATTGTCAACTTCGAAGCCCTCCAATTGTTTCGGCGCCGCTGCGCTTGATCGAACAATGGGGTAGTCGCCTACTCTAGGTGCCGACTCCTGCCGCGCCGCAAACTGCGGCTCATGGACAAGCGCGGCGAGCACGCGGTGGTGCTCGGTGCCAGCATGGGCGGCCTGCTGGGCGCCCGCGTGTTGGCGGACTTCTTGTCAGCGCGCCGGCCGGGTGGCTCGGCTCCCGCAACGGTGCCGACCAACGCCTTCCGGGAGCGGGTGCTGACTGCCACCGAGGTCAACCCCGTCGTCGCCGAACAGTTCATGAGAATCACCGCAATGGTTGACCCGCCGGTTCGGTTGCTGCGTCCCTCGATTCTGCTTCGTGTCATGCGCGCCCGCGCGCCTCGCAATGTAACAACACCAAGGAAAGGAATGCCGATGACAAACCAGAATATCGAGGCAACCAAGAAGGGTTATGCCGCTTTCAACGCGGGCGACCTCGAAACGGCGTTGAGCGTCTTCGACGACACCGTGGAGTGGACGATCGGCGGCCAAAGCACGATCAGTGGGACGTACCGCGGCAAGGGCGAACTCACCGAACTGTTGGCGCAACTAGCGCAGAAGTCCACCTCGGCAGAGCCGAAGACCTTTCTCGCCGACGGTGATGTCGTCGTCGTACTGACTGAGGTCACCAGCGAAGGAGAAACCTCCCAGGAAGCCGATGTCTTCACCTTTGGCAACGGCAAGGTCGTCAAAGCTCAATCGTTCGGCGACACCGCCATGCAGGAACGCATTTTCGGCTCGAAGCGAGTTGCGGCCAGCTAGCAAACAGCGGATCCGCACGCTACGCCGAGTCGATCGGCGTAGCGTGCAGGTCAGCGTGAGGTCCGAGAGGTGGTCATGACAGCAAAGCGTGCACTGAAGGTCGCGATAATCGGCGCCGGGATGTCCGGCCTATGCATGGCAGCCAAGCTGCAGGATGCAGGCATCGACTCGTTCACCATTTTCGAGAAGGCCGACGACGTCGGAGGCACCTGGCGCGACAACACCTATCCCGGTCTCACCTGCGATGTCCCCTCGCGCTACTACTCCTACTCGTTCCGGCCCAACCCGGATTGGTCGCGCATGCTCCCACCGGGTCCCGAGATACAGACGTACTTCCGGCAGGTGGCCGACGAACGGGGCATACGTCCGCACATCCGGTTCGGTAGCACCGTCACCAGTGCCAGGTACGACGACGGGAAGTGGCGGCTCACGACCGCCGACGGCGAGGAGACCTTCGACGTTCTCATCACCGCCACGGGAGTCCTGCGGGTACCTCGTTACCCGGAAATACCCGGGCAGGAAACGTTCGCCGGCCCCGCCTTTCATTCGTCGCGGTGGGATCACTCGGTCTCGTTGCCGGACAAGCGAATCGGCTTGATCGGCACGGGGTCAACCGGTGTGCAGATTGTGGCGGAGCTCGGCGGCGAGGTCCGCCAGCTGAAGGTCTTTCAGCGCACCGCGCAGTGGGTCTGCCCGATGGTCAACCTGCGCTACTCACCGCTGACCCAGGCGGCGTTGCATCGCTGGTCAAAGCTCAACTGGCTGCCTTACCGATTCTGGGGTTGGTACACGAGGTTTATGTTCGGTCGCGCGCCGATCCGCCCGGGTTTCCAGCGCTGGCTGTTCACCCTCCTGTGCCGATTGAACCTGTCGCTTTCGGTCCGTGACCCGCGGTTGCGGGCAAAGCTCACCCCGAAGGATCAGCCGATGTGCAAGCGGTTGATTTTCGCGGGGCACTTCTACCGATCCGTGCGGCAGTCCGGAGTCGAGGTGATCACCAACTCGATCGATCACATCGAACCCCGCGGCATCGTGACCGCCGACGGCACCCTGCACGAACTTGACCTACTGGTCTATGCCACCGGATTTGACGCACGCGCCTACGTGCGCCCGATGGAGGTGATCGGGGAGGGCGGGCTCAGTTTGGACGACGCCTGGGCCGACGGCCCGATGGCGTACCGGTCTGTCGCGGTGCCAGGGTTCCCCAATCTGTTCATGCTGATGGGCCCGCATTCGCCGATCGGCAACCAGTCGCTGGTACCGATCGCCGAGGACCAGGCCGACTATGCGATGTGGTGGATCGAGCAGCTCCGCGACGGCCGCGTGCGCGCTGCGGCACCGACCGAAGCGGCCACCAAGGAATACAACGAGAGCATGAAAGCCGCTATGCCTCAGACGATCTGGGTGACGGGCTGCAGCAGTTGGTACCTCGGAAAGGATGGCCTGCCCGAGCTGTTCCCCTGGACACCCGAGACTCACCGCGAGCTGCTGCGCCGACCCGAGCTCGCCGACTTCGACGTGCGCACCGCCTGAGGTTAGAAGGGCGGCGTCACGGGCTCGATCGACCCGGCGGCGCCGCCCCGCCGGCGGACAGCCAGAGCAACAAGAGGACGTGCGCGACGGCGATGATCTCGCCGTTGTCGCCCTGGTCAGGTTGGGCACCACCGAGGGATCAGGCGCCAAGATTTTTCGTGCCTAGGCGCCAGTTTTGTTCACCTTCGCGGCATTCCATGGGCAGTCGGCGACGGTCGCTCGTCCAATGATGCTCGCAGCGTCCTTGAGGCTGAATCCGCCGTCACGCGCGATGGTGAGTGAGAGTCTGAATATGTCGCCCCCGGTGTCGGCCTTATCGAGCTCCGCGCACACCGCCTTACCGTTGCGGCTGACGTAGTCATCCAGGGGACCAGCGTGAGCCACCGCAGGGGCGAGCGTGGCGGCGACGGCGAGTAATGGCACGGCCATGTACAGGGCCCTCACTTCACCTCCGACAGCAGCGAGTTTCCACATAGGATTCGGCGGTGGGTGGCTAAATTCCGATTTGAAGGTACCAAGTCTGAGCTGCGGGCGCGGTATGAGTTCGATATGAGCTTCTTGACGTGCGAACCGTCCATACCCACGCTGTGATCCGAGATAACCTCCGTTGCAATAGTTTTGACATCCGCCTGAAACGTGGAGGATACAATCGACCGGGTCCGCCTAAGCCAGTGGCTGTGCACAAAGATCCAACCGCGGCTATACGACGGCGCCGGTGCGAAAGCCTCAGGACGTCCCCGTGCGCTCGGCATATGATGCGCGTCTGTCCCGCTCGACGTCGCTGGTGAATACGCGCCCGGTACCCAGTGGGCGCCCCAGCGCCTCCGAAACGCGTTGCGGCATATGACGCTGGGCCGACGCGGCGACGCCCATCGAACGGGGAACGATCACACGTGGTTTCGGCTTGGCAATCACGCCGGCGACTGCGCGGGCAACGTCCTCCGGTTCGGCATGATCGCCGAGAAGTGAATGCCGCGTCCCCGGTTCTCCAAGCGAACGGTGTCGGTGTATCCGAGCACGGCATGATTGTGGCGCAATAGGTTGCGATGCCCTCAGCCGGCAGCACGCCACCGAGCGATGCGATGTTGATGATGTGACCCTTACCGCGAGGCAACATCCGTAGTGCGGACAGCTTGGTGCCCAGGATTACGCCGTAAATGTTCACATTGAGCACCCGCCTGGTGACGGCGTCGTCCTCGTCGACCGCGCTACCCACCGCGATGACGCCGGCGTTGTTCACCACGACGTCGATGGGCCCCAATTGGTCCTCGACGGCCGATTCGTCGATATCGCCGATCGCGACCGTGGCGCCCAATCCCTGCAAGACAGTGGCCGCGGCCAACCCGATGCCGCGCGCCCACCTGTGATGGCGACTACCTTTCCCGCAACAGACACCGCTCAGAGCGTAAGCCGCCCATGCGGTACGAATGGTAGGTGGCCCAGCCGACCATCCTGTTGCTGTCGACGTCCGACACCGACCTGATCAGCGCCCGTTCCAGCGGCAAAAACTACCGGTGGGCAAACCCGTCGCGGCTGTCCGAAGACGAGCTGCCCGCCCTTTTGGCCGACGCCTCGGTCGCGGTGGTGCGAATCCTGGGTGGCTACCGCGCCTGGCAGGGCGGCATCGACACCGTAGTAACCAGCGGTGTACCGACCGTGCTGGTCAGCGGCGAGCAGGCCGCCGACGCCGAGTTGACCGGCCTGTCCAGCGTCGCGGCCGGCATCGCCGTCCAGGCCCACATCTACCTGGCCCACGGCGGCGTCGACAACCTGCGCCAGTTGCACGCCTTCCTGTCGGACACCGTGCTGATGACCGGGTTCGGGTTCGCTCTCCCGATGGTGACCCCAACCTGGGGTGTACTGGAGCGACCGGACGCCGCGAGGACCGGCCCGACGATCGCGGTGCTCTACTACCGCGCACAGCACCTGGCCGGCAACACCACGTACATCGAGTCGCTGTGCCGGGCTATCGAGGACGCCGGCGGGCGGCCGCTGCCCGTGTACTGCGCGTCGCTGCGCACCGCCGAACCCGAACTGCTGCAGCGGCTTGGCGACGCCGACGCCATGGTGGTCACCGTGCTGGCAGCCGGAGGGCTGAAGCCCGCCACGGTGTCGGCTGGCGGTGCCGATGACAGCTGGAACGTCGAACACCTGGCGGCCCTGGACATCCCGATCCTGCAGGGCTTGTGCCTGACCACTCCGCGGGATCACTGGCGCGACAACCATGACGGACTCAGCCCGCTCGACGTGGCCAGTCAGGTTGCCGTACCCGAATTCGACGGCCGCATCATCACGGTTCCCTTCTCGTTCAAAGAGATTGACGACGACGGCTTGATTTCCTATGTCGCCGACCAGGAGCGCTGCGCGCGGATCGCGGGGCTGGCGGTCCGGCACGCGCAGCTGCGCCATGTCGCACCCGCCCACAAGCGGGTGGCTTTGGTGTTCTCCGCCTATCCCACCAAGCACGCCCGCATCGGCAACGCGGTGGGGCTGGACACCCCGGCCAGCGCGGTTGCGCTGCTGCGGGCGATGCGCGAGCGTGGATATCAGGTGGGCGATTTGCCCGGAGTCGAGAACGCCGACGGTGACGCCCTGATCCGCGCTCTGATCGAACGCGGGGGACAGGATCCCGACTGGCTCACCGACGGGCAATTGGCAGGCAATCCGATTCGGGTGTCCGCCAAGGATTATCGCGACTGGTTCGCCACCTTGCCCCCGGAACTCAGCGAGGCTGTGCAGGCACACTGGGGCCCACCGCCCGGAGAGTTGTTCGTGGACCGCGCAGGCGATCCCGACGGCGAGATCGTCATCGCCGCAATACAAGCGGGCAACCTGGTGCTGATGGTGCAGCCACCCCGCGGTTTCGGCGAGAACCCCGTTGCCATCTACCACGACCCGGATTTGCCGCCCAGCCATCACTACCTGGCCGCCTACCGCTGGCTGGATGCCGGATTCGGGTCGCACGCTGTGGTGCATCTGGGCAAGCACGGCAACTTGGAATGGCTGCCGGGTAAGACGCTGGGCATGTCGGCGGCCTGCGGATCCGACGCAGCACTGGGCAACCTGCCACTGATCTATCCATTCCTGGTCAACGATCCCGGCGAGGGCACCCAAGCCAAGAGGCGTGCGCACGCGGTGCTCGTCGATCACCTGATCCCGCCGATGGCGCGCGCCGAAACCTACGGCGACATCGCGCGTTTGGAGCAGTTGCTCGACGAGCATGCCAACGTCGCCGCGTTGGACCCCGGCAAGCTGCCCGCCATCCGCCAGCAGATCTGGACGCTGATCCGGGCCGCCAAGATGGACCACGATCTGGGGCTGACCGAACGACCGGAAGAGGACGCGTTCGATGAGATGATCCTGCACGTCGACGGCTGGCTGTGCGAGATCAAGGATGTCCAGATCCGCGACGGTCTGCACATCTTGGGGCAAAAGCCCACGGGGAAGGCCGAACTCGACCTGGTGCTGGCCATCCTGCGCGCCCGGCAGCTGTTCGCCGGCGAGCACGCTCTGCCCGGCCTGCGACAGGCACTTGGTCTGGCCGAGGACGGCACTGATGAACGGTCGTCAGTCGACCGGGCCGAGGCCGCCGCCCGGGAGTTGGTCGCGGCGCTGCAGGCCCACGGCTGGGACCCCGACGCCGCCGCACGGCTCACCGACAACGCCGACGTGGCGGCGGTGCTGCGGTTCGCCGCCACCGAGGTGGTGCCTCGGCTCGCCGGCACGGCGTCCGAAATCGAGCAGGTATTAAGAGCTTTGGACGGCCGGTTTATCCCGGCCGGCCCTTCGGGGTCGCCGTTGCGTGGCCTGGTCAACGTGCTGCCGACCGGGCGCAACTTCTACTCCGTCGACCCCAAGGCGATACCGTCGCGGTTGGCGTGGGAAGCCGGCGTCGCACTGGCGGACTCACTACTGGCGCGCTACCGGGACGACCACGGACGGTGGCCCCAGTCGGTCGGCCTGTCGGTGTGGGGCACCTCGGCGATGCGCACCGCGGGCGATGACATCGCCGAAGTGCTTGCGCTGCTGGGCGTTCGGCCGGTCTGGGACGACGCGTCACGGCGGGTCGTCGGCCTGACGCCGATTCCGATGGCCGAGCTGGGCCGCCCGCGGATCGACGTGGCCGTAAGGATCTCCGGGTTTTTCCGCGACGCGTTCCCGCACGTCGTGACCATGCTCGACGACGCGGTGCGGTTGGTGGCCGACCTCAACGAGCCCGCCGACGACAATTACGTGCGCGCGCACGCACAAGCTGACATGGCCCAGCACGGCGACGAACGCCGCTCCACCACAAGAATTTTCGGTTCCAAACCGGGAACCTACGGTGCCGGCCTACTGCAGTTGATCGACAGCCGAAACTGGCGTGACGACGCCGACCTCGCGCAGGTGTACACCGCGTGGGGCGGATTCGCCTATGGACGCGACCTGGACGGACGCGAGGCGGTCGACGATATGAACCGCCAGTACCGGCGCATCGCGGTGGCCGCCAAAAACACCGACACCCGCGAACACGACATCGCCGACTCCGACGACTACTTCCAATACCACGGCGGCATGGTGGCCACGGTGCGGGCGCTCACCGGCCAGGCGCCCGCCGCCTACATCGGCGACAACACGAGGCCCGACGCAATCCGCACCCGCACGCTGTCGGAGGAAACCACCCGGGTGTTTCGCGCCCGCGTCGTCAATCCCCGCTGGATGGCCGCGATGCGCCGGCACGGCTACAAGGGGGCTTTCGAGATGGCGGCGACCGTCGACTACCTGTTCGGCTATGACGCCACAACCGGGGTGATGGCCGACTGGATGTACGAACAACTAAGCGAGCGCTACGTGCTGGACCCCGAGAACCGGAAATTCATGGCGGAGTCCAACCCGTGGGCGCTGCACGGCATGGCCGAACGGCTGCTGGAGGCGGCCAGCCGCGGTATGTGGGCCGAGCCGGAACCAGACACCCTCGACGGCTTGCGCCAGGCGCTGCTGGAAACCGAGGGTGACCTCGAGGGCTAGTTCCCTGTTCGCCGGTAGGAGCCAGCCCTTAGATGAAGTCCGATCCGCCGTCCACGTTTACCGTGGCGCCGGTGACGTAGCCGTTTCGCCGGGACGCCAAATAGGCGGTGATGGAAGCGACCTCTTCGGGGAGTCCGGCGCGGCCGAGGTCGCAGGGCTGGTGAAAGTTGTTGTCGATCCAGGTCATTACATCGTGCGGGTCGGTGGCGTCGAGGCCGGCCGCGGCTAGGATGTCGTTCAGCTGTTCGGTGAAGCTGGCGGTCACGATCGTCCCGGGGCATACGCAGTTAACCAGGATGCCGTCCTTGGCAAGGCTTTTGGACAGGTTCTTGGTAACGCTCGCCAAGGCGGCCTTCGACGCCGTATAGGCGATGATGCGCGGGTTCTGTCGCTGGATGGAGTGCGCGGACAGGGTCACGACCCGGGCCCAATCCGCGGAGCGCAGCAGTGGCAACGAGGCGCGGATCGATCGCACCGCCGACATTGTGCCGAGTGCGAACGCTGCGTCCCATTGCGTGTCATCCATCTGCTCGAAATAGCCGTCGCCCGGCCCGATCGTGTGCACCAGGGCATTGAGTTGGCCCCAACGCTCGGTGACTGCGGCGAAGCCATCGGCGATGGATCGAGCATCAGCCATATCCACGCTGATCCCCACGGCGTCCGAAGCGCCGGCCTCGCGAATTGATGTCACAGCGGCGTCGAGCGCTCCCTGGCCCCTGGCCATCACCGCCACGCCGGCCCCTTCGGCCGCCAGGGTTTGGGCGATGGCCAGTCCCATCCCCTTGCTGCCGCCGGTGACGACGGCTGTCGATCCGGCGAAGCCCAGATCCATCGGTACCTCCCTTAGTCAGTTGTTGGAGCAAATCTGGGCGATCGCTTCCGGTGTCGCGCCCAGGCCGCGCAAGCAGAAACGCAGAATGCGCTGGCGGAGATGGTCGCGGTCGCAATCGGCGGTCGTCCATTGCCGGTCGATGGCCGCCCACACCACCCCGTGGATGAACTCCGCGTCGGTGAGCGGATCGATGCCGTGGAACACCCCACGCTGCAGGCCGCGCTTGAGCGCTTCGCTGAGCGGCTCGAGCATCTCCGCATATGCGGGTTGAACCAGACCCGGGGAGGCCAACGTTTGCGATTGGGCCTCCAGTGACAAGCGTCGCAAATCGGATCTGATGTTGTCGTCGAACGCCAAGTCGAGTCGCCCGTCGATCCATACCGCCACCGCTTCGACCTCCGTAGTGGCAGAAGCCATTCGGCGACGCAGACGCCGCTTCTCTACGCGCGCTGTCTCCAGGAAGACCGCGGCGACCAGTTCGTCTTTGGAGCCGAAATGCCGGTAGAACGCCCGGGTACTCAATCCGGCTCTTTGCAGGACGGCGGCGATGCTGAGCCCTTGGACCCCCTGCTCGCGCAGAATCGTTGACGCGGCGGCCAGGATCTCGCGGCGTACCGTCGGGTCCGGGCTCAGTTTGTCGCGTCGCCGCGTACGAGGAGCGCTCATGCGGTCAGGCAGTCGCATCGTAGGCGGCGAGGTAGTCATCAAACCGCTCGCGAACACCTTCAGGTGTCAATCCGTAGTCGGCCAGGTCATATTCGTGCGCACCACGGGAGCCAGGTCTATGGCCCTGCGCCCACTGCGTGACCGAATGCAAGGTGGCATCGGTGAAGCTCAAGCCCAGCGACTCGTAACTGGTTTGCAGGGTGTGTACCGGGTCAGTTTGCAAATCGGCGAAGGAGACGTCGGCGAACCGGTCGTCGCCCACCCGGTTGCGGAATTCCATTGCCCGCCGGACCGCCTCAACCCAGCTGTCGACTTGCTCGGCGCCTACTTCCTTGGCGTCGTTGCGGTCGCTGCTCCAGCTGCGCACGTACTGGATAAGGCTACACACCGAACCCATCACCTTAGCCGGATCACGGTGGCTCCAAAGAAATTTCGCGTTCGGGTATGCCTCGACGAGCGCGTCGAGGGCGAACATGTGTACAGGCGTCTTGAGGTGCCACAGTACCGGAGGGCAATGCCATTGCAGCAGCTTGAGGGCTCGCCGGTGAAAGGTGTAAGTCCCGCGCATGTCGCAGTCCATCAGCCACGCCAGATACCCGGGTGCGCGCACGACGCCATCGAAGTGGAACGTACGGAAACTCATACCCATCAGGTCCTGGCATTCGGTCGGTGCCGTCGCCTCGGAGTTGTGCATCGTTTTCATCAACGGGAACATGTCGTCGAGCATCTTCAGGCCGGCCTCGGCCTGTGCGATCCGCGGATCGGTGTGTTGGGTGGCGGCCTCCGGCGGCGGGGTCGGTGCTTGGGATTCCCAGGTCCGGAGTGACCGGAACTGCGGATCGGCGGCCACCAGCTGGCTCAGTGCCGTAGTCCCGGTGCGGGGCAAGCCGATCACAAAGACGGGGCCGCCGATCACCTGGTCATCGATCTCGGGGTGCTGGCGATAGGTGTCCTCGATCTTGAGGCGTTGAATCAAGGCGTTGCTGATGGTGGCGTGCTGAATGACCCGGCCCACGTCGTTGAGGTCTGCCTCGGTGTTCAGCGTCGCGACGATGCGCTCAAGTCCCTCGCGATAGTAGGGCGAACCGAAATTCTCGAGACCGGTTGCGGCGCAAGCGCCGTCCTCCAACTCGTCGGCATTGAACGTCATTGTCCGAACCTTTGCCGCACCGCACGACGGCGCGCCGTAAGGATGGATGCCCGCTCTTCGGCGGTGACCGTCGTTGTGTCCGCCGGCAACTCGGCATGAATGTCGTCGAACGGCAAGACTCGCGCCGTCGGTGTGGGTGCCGTTTTGGTCCGCACGCAGCGCAGGATGATCGGACCGTTGCTGTGGCCGGCGGTGTCGAGCCAATTCGCCACTCCCGGGTCGCGAGCGCACAGCACCACGCGCACCAGCCCGTCGGAATCCACGACGGCCTGATGGGCATTCAGGCTGGACTGATGGCGCCCATAGTGAATCGTCTCCCACCAAGGGTTGCCGACGGAAAAACTCCAATAGATCCCCTCGGGGGGTTCAACTTCGGCGATGAGCGCCTCGTCGGGGCCCAGCTCCCACCGACCGATCACCGGCCGGTTCTCTGCGGCCGCGCCGATGTCAGTGCGGTCGATCGGCGGCAGGAAGCCATTCGGTGGCGGCGCCGCCCCGAACTGTAGAAAGAACGCCAGGTTGTCGTGGACGAACTCACCGAGGGCAACGAGCTGCCGCGACACAGCCACCTGCGGATCGACCAAATGGGCGTCGGCCGGCACCGTATCGCCAAGCTCTTCAATGTGCAGCGACGATGCGACTTCGGTGTTCCAGTCGTAGAAGAAGTGCCGCACCGTCAACGTCGGGTGGTCGCCCTCAATCCGCATCCAATTTCCCGCTCGCTGATCGGCTGACAGGACCACTTCGAAGTTTCCGTCGGCATCCACCTCGAGTTCGTCGACCAGTTCGTTCGCAGTTGCGACGATGCCGTTCATCGTCTGCAGCCCGACGTAGCGGGCGGTGCCGCGATTGCCGAACAGCCGGTAACTCTGGCCGCCGCGCAGCACGGCACGGGTGTAAATGCAGTCTGGACACTCCATTCCCCAGGTCACGATGTCATCGGTAGTAGTGCGTTGGACACAGAGGATTGGATCCGGATCGAACCGCAGTACCTCGTCGATACCCGCAGTGAGCAGCACCAGCAGATGCCGCATTCCCGCGGCGAGATCGACCCGATTTCGGCTCGCCGGGTCGGATTCCACGATGTGCGCGGCTTCGCGGAGCCGGTCCTGCAGAAGCGACCACGCCCGCACGAGGTCCGCATCGTCCTCGCTAGGACCCGCTGACAGCGCCGCCTCAGCGATCGAGAACGGCAACCACGCCAGCGGCTTCGGGTCGCTCACGTAACCTCGCTTCGGTAGCCGGAACCAGGCCTTAACTGAAAATTCTGTTTTCGTTTAACGACTCATGACTATCGCAGCTGTCGGTCGAGAATGTCAACGTTGGATCGGCACCGGGTAGGTTTGCACCGTGACGCCCACCTTTGCCGACCTTGCCAAGGCCCAATACATCCTGCTGACCACCTTCACCAAGGACGGCCGGCCCAAGCCGGTTCCCATCTGGGCCGCCGCCGACGGTGACCGGCTGCTGGTCATCACCGAGGAAAAGTCGTGGAAGGTCAAGCGGATCCGCAATACGCCCCGGGTGACTCTGGCCACCTGCACCTTGCGCGGGCGCCCGACCAGTGAAGCCGTGGAGGGCACCGCGGCCATCCTCGACAAGTCGCAAACCGGCGCCGTGTACGACGCGATCGGCAAGCGGTACGGCATCCAGGGCCGGCTTTTCAACTTCGTCAGCAAGCTGCGCGGCGGCACGCAAAACAACGTCGGCCTCGAGCTCAAAGTGAACTGACACCGATGAGTACGGTGCTGATCCCAATCCCGGACCGTGACTTCGACCCGACCGAGGTCGCGGTCAGCTGGCGCGTCGTGACCAGGAGCGGTCACCGGGTGACCTTTGCCACCGAAAGCGGCACGCCCGGGGTGGCCGACGACATCATGGTGACCGGCCGGGGTTTGGACTTCTGGTCCGCACTACCAGTATTGGGCTCTATCCCGCTGATCGGGCTGATGCTGCGGGCGAACAACGCCGGCCGCGGTGCCTATCAGGACATGCTGCGGTCAGCCGAGTACCAGCATCCCATCAGCTGGAGTCAGGCCACCCTCGACGGCATCGACGCGTTGCTGCTGCCCGGCGGCCATCGTGCCCGCGGAATGCGCAGCTACATCGACAGCGCGATACTGCAACAACTCGTCGTCGACGCCTTTGCCCGTGGGGTGATGGTGGCCGCGATCTGCCATGGTGTACTGCTAGCCGCTCGCAGCGTTGATCCCGCTACCGGTCGCTCGGTGCTTTACGGACGCCGGACGACGGCGCTGACGTGGGCGCTGGAGCGCACGGCCTGGCAACTCACCCGCGTCACCCGGTTTTGGGATCCGAACTACTACCGCACCTACACCGAGGAGCCCGGCCAACCCGGCGGGTACATGTCGGTGCAGTCGGAAGTCACCAGGGCGCTCAAAGACCCGACGGATTTCTGTGACGTCACCCGCGGGTCGCCGCACTGGCGGCTCAAGACGTCCGGCATGGTGCGTGACACGGCAACCGATTCGCGGCCGGCGTTCGTTGTCGACGACGGCAACTACGTATCGGCGCGCTGGCCGGGCGATACCCACACCTTCGCGACGGTGTTCTCGCAGAAGCTGCAGGCGCTAAAGTCTTAGCGCGTTGACTGCATCGGCCGTTCGTCATTTACCCGTCGGGGAAGTAGATACCATGGAATGGATGGCCGCGACGGATTTGCTCGATCTCTTCCATCAGTTGGTCCGCCTCGAAACCGAGCTGTGGAACGCCGTAGACGCTCGGCTGCGCGTTGAGTTCGACTTGCCGCTAAGCAGGTTAGAGCCCATGCAAGTGATCGCCCGGCGCCCGTCGTGCCGGGTGTATGACATTGCCGAGGAACTGTCGATAACCATCGGCGGCACCAGCAAGCTTGTCGACCGTATCGAAGCCGGCGGCTATTGCGTTCGCAGGGCCAATCCTGACGACCGCCGCTCCTCGATCATCGAGCTCACCGCTTCGGGACGGCGCGTCTTGGCCAAGGCCACCAAGGTGTTTGAGAGCGAACTGCGCACTCGGATCGGTTCGGCGGTGCCAGAGCGATCGCTGCAGCAGTTCTACTCCACCGTCGTTAAGCTGCGCGTTGCCAACACCAGCGCCGACGAGGCGTGTTCGAGCGCCTGAAGCTCTGGCCGAGCAGCCAGGCGGGTGATATGTTTCCATGGAATGTATATTCGACGCGGTTGAACGCCGCTTCGCGGAGGTGGCTGACATGTTGGCGGCCTGGTATGACCGACAAGGTCGCGCGGCAGATGTGCTGCAAGTCGGAGAGTTGCCGACTCCCGAACCCGGCCCGGGCGAGGTCCGGGTGCGAGTCAGCTTCTCCGGCGTCAATCCCGGCGATACCAAGAAGCGCTCCGGCTGGCAGGGAAATCCGATGACCTTTCCGCGGATCATCCCGCACAGCGACGGCGCCGGCGTGATCGACGCCGTAGGCGACGGCGTGGACAGCCGCCGGATCGGGCAACGGGTGTGGACCTATGGTGCGCAGTCCTACCGGCCATTCGGCACGGCAGCGCAGCTGACCTGCGTGCCGAACGGGCAGGCCGTTCCGCTGGCCGACGAAGTCTCCGAAGAGACGGGCGCGTGTCTGGGCATTCCAGGGATAACGGCTCACCGGGCGGTGTTCAGCGACGGCCCGGTCGCCGGCAAAACGATTCTGGTGCACGGGGTGCTGGGTTCGGTTAGTTCTTTGGCTGCTCAGCTGGCCCATTGGGGCGGCGCCACCGTCATCGGCACCGTTGTTCACCGCAGGGACCTCGAAAGCGTGGATATGTCGGCGGTTTCGCATCCGATCGCGCTCGACGAAGGTGACGCGTCAGCTGCGATCCGCGGGCATGCCCCCGACGGGGTGGATCGCATCGTGGAGGTGGCTTTTTCCGACAACGCCGACCTGGACGCCGCGGTCGTGGCCAACGACGCGGTGATCGCCGCCTATGCCAGCCGCGCGGACCGACCCGAACTGCCTTTCTGGCCAATGTTATTCGCCAACGTCACACTGCGGTTGCTCGGTGGCGACGACTTCCCGGCGGAAGCCAAGCAGCAGGCCGGAATTGATCTCACGGCGGCCGCGGGAGTCGGCGCGTTGCGGATCCCCATCGCACCCCCTCGCCCCCTCACCGCAATCGCCGCAGCACACGACCATGTCGACAACGGACCGCGCAACGGCCGTGTGCTGGTTGCCGTCCCGGGCTGAATCCATTCAGCTCGGGTGGCGTTAAGCAGGCTCTATGGCCTCGATGTCGTAGGGACCCATCTGTTTTGCCGTGAAGGCGTACGGGCTGTTCCTGTCCCGCATCACCATGTTGGGAACCGCCACCCCGAAGACCGCGCTGCCGACCGCGCCGACCACGCCTTTGGTCCAGTCCGCCCGGCTGATCGAACGCTCGTGACCGAGGGACGTACCGAGGGACGTGATGTAGCCGATACCGATAGGCAGATGTAAGAGCAGCGCCGTGAGAACCCCTGGGCCATACCTTGCCCCGGCCTTCCGCGGAATGACGATCCCGTGCAACACGATCTGGCTCCAACCCACCAGAACCGGCGCCAATCCGAGCCAGCTCTTCTTCGGGAACAGCACGGGCGCAACGTAGAACGGGTAGGCCAAGCAGGTGTTGATGACCATCGCCGTTTGCGGGTTCAGCGGGTAATTGCGCGGCGAATCGCTATTGAACAGACCGCGATTGAATTGACCGGGAAAGTAGCCCGGGTAGACGTACTCCTCGTACTGGTGGGCCATAAGCGCAATCAGGTTGGCGGCCGAAAGGATTTGTGGCTTCGTCAGCCGTCTGGCTGCCATGGCGGTTGCACCCCCGACGATCATCGCGATGATGGCGCCGATGCGCGGCCACTGCGCGCGGTAACTGGCTAACAACGGATGGCTCACCCTACGTCGTTGCTCCCGCCCGCAGGTGCTCGCTGAAGAACGCAAAGACGCGGGTCCACGCATCCTCGGTCGCGGCTTGGTTGTAGCCGAAACCCGTGATGCGAAGCAGAGGCTGGCCGGGGAGTTTGTTAGCGAAGCCGTGCCCGGCGCCGGGGTAGGACTTGATATCGGCGGTGATGTGCTGCCTCGTGGTCACTTCCCGCAATCGTTTGGGCGCGCCGAAACCCAGCGGGTCGCGGCCGCCGAAGCTCGCCACTAGCGGGCACGCCCCGTCCAGTGTCTCGCTGAGGTTACGCGGCAGTGGCGTCCCGTAGAACGGCGCAGACGCGCCGAAACCTTGGGGCGACATAATGAGTGCGAACCCGCCGCCCATGCAGAAGCCTGCGATGCCGACACGCCCGGAGCATTCCCGCATGGCCAGCAGGTGATCGCGCGCGGCCAGAATGTCGTCGAGGGCGCGGCCTCGCTTGGTCAGCAGCTCGCGCATCACTCGGGGGACACAGCGGGCCCGGCCGCCCCGCGCGAACAGATTAGGAGTCAGTGCCACATAGCCTGCCCGGGCGATGTGGTCGTTGATGGACTCCTTGTCGGGGCCGTAGCCGATCGCGTCGTGGATCACCACCACTCCCGGCCACGGACCTTTCCCGGGGGGAATGCTGAGCAGCGCATCGATCGGTCCGGCGGGGGTGTCGATCTCAATCGTCGTCATACCGTTATCTAACTGCAGCCGCGACATACGCCGATAAGGAACTCGCGCCTAGCCCGCAGACGTTGGCGTCATATGGTGTCGCGGCTGTTTCTCATCTACGCCGTCGTCGAGATCGCGGTGACTATCGCGCTGGTGTCGACGATCGGGTTCGGCTGGACCCTGCTGGCGCTGCTGGCCACCTTTTTTGTCGGCGTCGTGGTTGGTCTCGCACAGTTCGGCCGGCAGTTGGCACGGCAAGTCACGCTCTTGCGTTCCGGCCTTTCCACACCCCGCGATGTGCTGAGCGACAGCGCCCTGGTCACCCTGGGCACCGTCCTGGTCGTCATGCCCGGGCTGGTTTCCACCGCTGCGGGGCTGGTGCTGCTGGTGCCGGCGACGCGCGCCATCGCTGGGCCGCCACTGACCACGGTGCTGCTGCGGGGCTTGGGTGTGCGCGCGCCGTTCACCGTGTCGTCCGGGGCGGACTCCGGCCGCCGCGGCTATGCGGGCGATGGCCGCGACTTCATTGACGGCGAGGTCATCGATGTCAGGCACGTCAGGGACGTCAGGGACGCGGAACCGCCGGCCCTGCCGCGCGGGATCTAGATCCCAGCTAGCACGTAGTTTTGCGGTGTGACCGAGATTGCCCAGACTTCTGCGACGCTGCTGGTGAACGGCCGGGTGCATAGCCCCACCCACCCCGACGCCACCGCCATCGCGGTTCGGGGTGATGTCATCGCATGGCTAGGCAGTGATGACGTCGGGCGCAGCCAGTTCCCGGGCGCCGAGGTGGTCGATCTCGACGGTGGCTTCGTGGCTCCCGGATTCGTGGACAGCCACATCCACCTGAGCGCGACCGGCCTGACTCTCAGCGGCCTGGACTTGCGGCGGGCCGCGTCGCGGGCGAACTGCGTTCAGATGGTCGCCGACTACGGGGCCGCCCATCCGGGCCAGCCGGTGTGGGGGCACGGCTGGGATGAGTCCGCCTGGCCGGAGAACACCGCGCCGAGCACGGCCGACCTGGATGCGGTGCTCGGCGACCGGCCCGCCTACCTGGCGCGTGTCGACGTCCATTCCGCGCTCGCCTCGACCGCGCTGCGCAGGCGGGTCCCGGAGTTACCGGGGGCGGCCGGATTCAGCGCTGAGCGGCCGCTGGCCGGCGACGCTCACCACCTGGTCCGGGCCGTTGCCCGTGGCCTGTTGACGGCCGAGCAGCTGGCTGAGGCCCGGGCCGCGGCGCTGCAGGCCGCCGCCGCGGCAGGGATCGTCGCGGTGCACGAATGCGCCGGCCCCGAGATCGGCGGGCTGGACGATTGGCTGCAGCTTCGCGCCCTCGATCACGGCGTCGAAGTGATCGGCTACTGGGGTGAGGCGGTGACCACACCCGCGCAGGCCCGCGCGCTTATGGACGACACCGGAGCTCGCGGGCTGGCCGGTGATCTGTTCGTCGACGGGGCACTCGGCTCGCACACCGCCTGGCTGCAGGAGCCGTACACCGACGCGCCGGACCGCATCGGCACCTGCTACCTCGACCCCGACGCCATCGAAGCGCATGTGCGGGCATGTACCGAGGCGGAGGTAACCGCCGGATTCCACGTCATCGGCGATGCCGCGGTCTCGGCGGTGATCGCCGCCTTCGAACGGGTCGTCGCGGATCTCGGCGTGGTTGCCGTTGCCCGTTGCGGGCATCGCCTCGAGCACGTGGAGATGGTGGGTGCGGAGCAGGCCGCAAAGCTGGGTGGGTGGGGCGTCATTGCCAGCGTGCAGCCCAATTTTGATGCGCTATGGGGCGGCGACGACGGCATGTACGCCCGCCGGCTCGGCGCCGGGCGAGGCAGCGAACTCAACCCGCTCGCGCTGTTAGCATCCCAAGGCGTGCCCCTCGCGTTAGGTTCCGACGCTCCGGTAACGGGCCTTGACCCCTGGGTGAGCGTGCGCGCAGCGGTCAATCACCACACTCCGGGCAGCGCGATTTCGGCGCGGGCGGCATTCGTTGCCGCGACCCGCGGTGGCTGGCGGGCGGGCGGTGTCCGCGACGGCAAGACGGGAACCTTGGTGCCCGGTGCGCCGGCCTCCTATGCCGTGTGGGACGCCGGGGCCCTGGACGTCAGCGCACCGCGCGACGCCGTGCAGCGCTGGTCTACCGACCCACGGTCCCGGGTACCTGCATTGCCGCGCATGGGCCCGACCGACGCCTTGCCGCGCTGCCGACGAACTGTGCATCGGGGTGCTGTTATCTATGGCTAAGGACTGGTCCGATCCGACGCCGGGGCTTGGCGACGCCAGCGAGATCGACCCCGCGATTGAGGACCCTGAAACCGGCCCCGCAATCGATGAAGCCGACGCCGCCAAGCCCGATTCCGACGGGGAGAAAGAGGAAAAGGCCACGCCGCGGGCTCCAGCGGCGGCTAACGAGCCCACCCACGTGCGCGAAGGTCCGAGCTGGGCTGCTCGGCTGGGCACGCTGGCACGCAAAGCGGTGACCGGAGCGGCCGCGGCGGTGATAGCGCGGCTGCCTGCGGCCCGGGCCTGGCTGGTGCCGCGCCTGCCGCGGTTGGTGGTCACCATCGTGGGCGGCTGGCTGCTTTTGGTCAGTTTCCCGCC